>Ga0116193_1000755_pt1 | contig 28979 bp, 25 predicted proteins | sample AD_UKC115_MetaG_FD_89892 | JGI IMG/M metagenome (GOLD analysis project Ga0116193, IMG submission 89892) | Active sludge microbial communities of municipal wastewater-treating anaerobic digesters from Hong Kong - AD_UKC115_MetaG | ecosystem: Engineered > Bioreactor > Anaerobic > Digestate... | reverse complement strand
GCTTCCAGATGAGTTTTGCTTCGGCGTGCGCCATCAAACTGTGTTCGCCCGGATTAATGCGGATTCTGGGGAAGATATCAGTTCCGGAATCTGTTGCCGGTGTCATAAGTCCGGCGATATCAAGTCTTATCGGAATGATGCCGTTCTGGATTGATACCGGCATGAGACTTTCGCTGATGCTGTTTCTTGTGCAGCTGGGTGCTGTTTTTCTCGCGCAGTTTGCCTGCATCTTTTTCATTCCGGGAGTAATTCTCGGAATATCCGGACCGGTCGCCGCCTGTCTTGAAATGCTTGCCGGGCTTACTGAGGCGGGTTCTGCAGTTGCGGTCTATTCTTCTGCGAGGCTTATCAGCGGCAGATCATTACTTTTGTGTCTTTGCGTATTTATATGTTTATCATTATTTTCTCCCGGGATAATAATCAGGAGATACCTTCTCAAGCCCTGCGCCGCAATTCTGGCTGTTCTTATAGGAGCGCAGTCAGCAGTATTTATTTGCAGACCTTCCGTCAGAATAGTGTTTGCGGACGTCGGGCAGGGCGACTGCTGTCTCGTAATGACAGACAGCCGAAGCTGTCTTATTGACGGAGGAGTATATGAGGAGGGAGAAAGAACAGTAAGAGATCTTCTGGATTATTACGCAATAGGGCAGGTGGACTTCGCCTTCGTGAGTCATTGGGATTCGGATCATGCTGCCGGACTTGTGGCACTGTACAATCAGCACAGAATCAAAGCTGTATATACGGGCTTTGACGGAGTTGACGACGAAGTTGAGAGTTTTGTGTCAAAGCTCGATGAAGACAATATCCCAATCGACAGCTTCATGTCCGGTACTGAGGCGGTTCACGCAGGCGAAGCCTTTGATCTGGGCCGCGGAATCAGACTTAAGATATTATTTCCGGAGAACGCCGCAGGGGGCGGAAATGAGGACAGTCTTGTGATGGCACTTGAGACGGGTACAAAGACTGTGCTGTTTACAGGTGATATCGGAGAAGAGACCGAGAGAATGCTCATTGATCAGAACATTCTGCCGGACTGCGATATTCTCAAGGTCGCGCATCACGGCTCAAGATTCTCGACCGCTACCGCTTTTCTGGACGCGGTCAGACCGGAATACGCCGTAATTTCAGTCGGCGCCGGCAACTTCTACGGACATCCGGCGGCAGAGACCCTTGAAAGGCTTAGTGGCTGCGGCGCGGTAATATTAAGGACAGACCGGGAAGGAGCAGTCATATGTGAGATCAGCTGATATGGTTTTCGGTGAACAGAGTATTTCTGTTATAATTAACGAAGCCGGATATTATATCCGGACTTGAAGCGCATTAATTATGAGGTAGTTTAATATAATGAAGAAATTGTTGGTAATTCAGGTTCTTGCTGTATCGTTTGTTCTGGCTGCCTGTTCTGGCGGCAAAGCTACTGCAACGGGTTCCCTGGAAACAAATATGTCTGATTCGTCTGCACAGGCTGCCGCCGCATCAGTGCCACCATCCGAATCTTCGATTGAGAGTGCTTTGACAGAGTCTTCCGCTGCCGTTGCATCGGAGCAGATTCAGACAGTCACTCAGACTCAGAAGGATACGGAAGCACCGTTGTTTCTGAGCTGCCCGGATCAGATAACCGTAAATACAGGTGATGAATTCAATGTATACGATAATGTGAGTTATATAGATAATATGGACTCTGATGTAAATCTTACCGTAGACGGCAATGTTGACACGTCATCTGCAGGAACATACGACATATCAGCGATAATTACTGACGATGCCGGCAATTCAAGGTCACATGACATTACCGTCTCGGTTGCAGCACAGTCCGATGCAGCTGATCCAGGTGAACAGACTCAGGCAACGGAGACTCCGAGAATAAACTATGATGATTTCATAAGCCGGTACAGTGAAGACGGCGTTCTTGTGGGAATCGACGTTTCCAAATGGCAGGGCGAGATAGATTTTAACGCTGTGAAGGCGGCAGGCTGTGATTTTGTAATGATACGCGCTCTCAAATATACCGAAGGCGAACTTGGCGTTGACGACTATTTCAGTCAGAATCTTGCAAATGCAAAGGCTGCCGGGCTTAAGGTCGGGGTGTATTACAACACCAACGCCGCCGATACACAAACGGTCGCGGAGCACGCGGAAGCCCTGATTGAGCTTCTGGACGGACAGACACTCGATTTCCCGGTGGCATTTGACTGGGAAAGCTGGGCATGCTGTCAGCAGTATAAATTAAGCATGAGTGACCTGAATGAACTGTACAGTACATTCAGAGACAGGATGCAGCAGGCAGGCTATGAGTCGATGCTGTATGCCAGCAAGTATTATCTTGAGACCGTATGGCAGCCGGACAGCGACACAGCAGTCTGGCTTGCCAATTATACTGACCAGACAGCCTATGAAGGCGATTATGTCATGTGGCAGGTTAACTGTATCGGAAGAATTGACGGAATAGACGGTCCTGTCGACATTGATTTGTATTACGGGGAACATTGATATGGCAAAGAAGAGCGGACCGCCAAAGGGAGTGCTTACCAGCAGGGACTTCCTGAGAAAAATCAAGAATGAGACCGATACAATCAGGCTGGCAGTCATGTATGGAGATGAGCCGTTTTTTATCGACAGTTGTCTGTCAATTCTTAAGACTAAGCTCATAAGTCCTGATGCCGAAGATATGGATATGAAGGTATTTGACTGCCGGAGCGCAGACAGGTTCAGCTTCGAGATGCTTGATGAACAGCTGTCTATGCCGCCGTGGATGTCAAAGCGCAAACTCATAGTCATACGCAGTTCCGGAATACTTGATTCCGATATTACCGATGAGCATCTGAAGATTCTTGCAGATATTCCGGATTACTGCTTTGTGTTTATAGCTGAGGAGAAAGGCAATGCCACCAGGAAAGCCTTCAGGAGAATAGCGGAGATTGGAGTAGTCGGTCAGTGCATGAAGCTTGATGAGAAGGAGCTTGCGGACTGGATTGATTCGCTTTTCGCGAAGTCTGGAATAAAAATCGACCGCGAAGCAGCGGTGTCGCTTGCATCGAGGTGTGATTGCACCATGATGATGATTTATAATGAAGTGATAAAGCTCACGTTATATGCCAGAGAAGAGAATCTTCATATCATTGACGCAGATACTATCGAGCAATGCTGCCCGCCTGACCTGAGCGGCAAAGTGTTTACCATTATGGATGCCTGCGGCACGGGCAATGCGGGGCAGGCGCTTTATACCCTGGATAATCTGATACTCACGCGCCAGCCTGTAATCCTTATCCGTGTTACGCTGATGAACCACCTCAAGCGAATGATATGTGCCAAAGAGCTCGGAGATCCTTCTGCTGTTTCGCAAAGACTCGGATGCGCGGATTTTGTAGCGAGAAAGCTGGTAAACCAGACGAACAGGTTTACGTTGGAACATCTTATTGACCTTTATCTGCTCAGCGTAAACAATGACAGTGCGGTCAAACACGGGCTTGCCGATGAGCGGATTAGTCTCGAGTGCCTGATAATCAAAGCTTCAGAGAAGCAGTGACAGAGTATTTGACGATATGCCTGCAATGACTTAAAATCGTTTAGTAAATTTTAACGAGGGAGACATTATATGACAAAGATTGCAATGAGAACGCCTCTTGTAGAGATGGATGGAGACGAGATGACCAGGATTATCTGGAAACAGATCAAGGATATCGTCATTACGCCTTTTGTAGATCTCAAGACCGAGTATTTTGATCTGGGACTTGAGAACCGCGATAGAACAAACGACCAGGTTACAATCGATTCAGCCAATCGCACAAAGGAACTTGGCGTAGCCGTCAAGTGTGCGACAATAACTCCTAACGCACAGCGAATGACAGAATATAATCTCCATCAGATGTGGAAGAGTCCGAACGGGACAATCAGAGCCATTCTCGACGGCACTGTTTTCAGAAGCCCTATAATTGTTGACGGTATAAAGCCGCTCGTCTCATGCTGGGAGAAGCCGATTACTATTGCGCGTCATGCCTACGGAGATGTTTACAAGGATACAGAGCTCAGAATTGACGGACCTGCCAGAGCGGAGCTTGTCGTCACATATCCGGACGGAAGAGTTGAGAAGCAGACGGTATTTGAATATAAGGGAGCAGGTGTGCTTCAGGGTCTTTATAATACAGACAAGTCAATTTCGGCTTTTGCAAGGTCATGCTTCAATTACGCGCTGGATGTCAGACAGGATTTGTGGTTCGCAACAAAAGATACTATCTCAAAGACATATGATCACAGATTCAAAGACATTTTCGCACAGATATATGAGGAAGAATACAAGGCAAAGTTTGAAGACTGCAAGATAGGCTATTTCTATACGCTGATTGATGACGCAGTCGCCAGAGTCATGCGCTCCGAGGGCGGATTTGTCTGGGCATGCAAGAATTATGACGGAGACGTCATGAGCGATATGCTCGCTTCTGCGAACGGTTCGCTTGCGATGATGACTTCGGTACTTGTATCACCTGACGGAATATATGAATATGAGGCGGCACACGGAACTGTAACGCGCCATTATTACAGGTATCTGAAGGGCGAGAAGACATCGACAAATCCGATGGCCACCCTCTACGCGTGGTCCGGGGCTTTGAGGAAGCGCGCACAGCTCGACAGTCTGCCGGAGCTTGAAGATTTTGCAAACAGACTCGAAAAAGCCTCAATTGAGACGATAAAATCGGGTATAATTACCGGTGACCTTAACCCGCTTCTTGCAAGAGATGACAAAAAGGTAGTTACAACAGATGAGTTCTTAACGGCGATCGCCGCGAAGCTTTAATTAAAGGGAGGGCAATATGAGTTACTACAAGACATGGATGGACCGTTCGGAGGATGCTGTCAATCAGCAGACTTATGTAGAGTATATCAACCGCTATTACGCACTTGAGAAGAATGCTTATGAGCAGATTCTCAAGGCTTATCCGGATAATGCAGAGTTTGTTGAAGGCAAGGCAAAGGAACTAGCAATAAAGCTTGGTTTTGCAGGTGATTCAATGGATATTTTTGTCGGTTTTATCGACGGAATCAAATCCAGTCTCAGAAACGCAGACGATATTGATCTTGAAGCAATTGAAGATGAGTCAGCGATAAAGCTTGATATCGATTATGAGAAGCTGTATTACAATATGCGCGACGCGAAGGCCGACTGGCTCTTTAAGCTTCCCGCATGGAAGAACATTCTTGATGAAGCCAAGATTGCGGAGATTACGCGCGAATACCGCGACGCCAGCATTGCTCACTCGAACAAGGTTGGAAGAAATGATCCGTGCCCTTGCGGATCCGGCAAGAAGTACAAGAATTGCTGCGGCAGAAAAGTCTGATCTTTTCGAGGTTGTGTTGCTGTTTTGAAGAAATTCCTTAAAGCAAAATGGTTTATTGTTCTTATGGTGGTGCTTCTTCTCTGTGCCTGCGTGGTTCTCAGCCTTGTGCCGGGAAGTCCTGTCGGTTTTATCAAGCGTCCTGTATCGGCAGCTTTGTCTCCGGTTCAGAGTTTTGTCCGCAAATCCGGTGAGACAGTATCGGATTTCTGGGCGGCGCTTACTGACGGTATGGCTGTCAGGCAGGAGAATCAGGAACTTCAGAATGAGATAGCTGATCTCAAATATCAGCTCACGCAGAATGAAGAAGCAGCAATACGCTATGAAGAACTTAAGGATGCCTTCCATATCAGCGATACTTTCAGCAGCTATGATATTTTCGGCGCATCCATACTTTCCAGAGAAGCAGATGAATGGTTCTCCGTTATCCGTATAGGTGCGGGCGAATCTGACGGCGTGGTACTGAGCGAAGGTCAGTCATATCCTGTGGTTGATGTTGAGATGAACCTTGTCGGGAGAGTCATAGAGACAGATACAAATGATTCTAAGGTTCTTCCGCTTCTGCACGAAGGATTTGCTGTTTCATGCAAAGCCAATGAGGTTAACAGCGCGTCACTGCTTGTCAGCGGGGATGCTTCCTTAAAGCAGGATGGACTTTGCATGGTTACGGATATTGATGAGAACGCTGCGCTGGCGCCCGGAACAGAGATAGTTACTTCAGGCGACGGCGGACTCTTTCCGGAAGGAATTCCTGTCGGAGTTATTGTGTCTGTCGATGATTCCAATCCGCTTGACGTTACTGCGACGCTGAGACCATATGCGAACATCGGAGACCTGGAGGATGTATTTGTAATGATTCCTTATGCGTCTGAGACCGACGCGGCTTCGGGAAACGAAGACGCATCAGCGCCTGCGGATGAGACCACGCCTTCAGAAACATCAGAGGTGAACAGCGATGCTTCGTAAGTTTCCTTTTCGAAAGATTATAGTTTATCTGGTATATATACTGCTTTTTTCGTGCTTTCAGGTGTCTTTCCCCGGAACAATAAGTTTTCACGGGCAGATAGCTGACCTGACATTTGTTTTTGTTGTCCTTACGGGATATTTCTTTGGCTTCGGAGATGCTGCCGTCGTCGGTATTATCACGGGTCTTATCAGGGATTCGTTTGCATCTCCGGCGGTTATGAGCCTTGACGGTACTGTTCAGGTGACTGCGGGTCTCGGAATACTTGTTCTGTTTCTTGCAGGTGCCGCCGGATCTTCGTTCTTTACTCAGAAGATGCACAGAAATCTGCCGTTTGCTTTTCTTGCAGTCATATTCTTAACATTCTGCTACAAAGTTATCGGCAATCTTCTGGAATTTTTCTGGATTAAGATTCTGGCAGGCGGAGTATACAATGTTACGCCGATGAGCTGTCTTACCGATTCAATCATTCCTCAGGTTATGCTTAATTTCCTTGCTTCAATTCCGATTATTTTCCTTCTCATGTTCATGGGGCCTTACAGACGAGGTGGAAATGACAAGAAGGACGATGTAATTAAGGCTTACGGTGACAGTTCATGGCTCCGAATATGAAGATTGACGATTACGGAGCTTTTGACCGCAACTCCGCGAAAAGCAGCACTGGCAGACATTCGGGTTTTCTGAGCGCTCTTCTCGGTATGTTCGGCAGCCGTTATCTTGTTCTTGCCGTGGCGTTCTGCATTTTTGGCGTCATTATACTTGCAATGACCGTCAAACTTCAGTTCTCTGACTATCAGAACACGATTTCTGAGGCATCGTCTGGTATTTCCAGACAGTATGTTTCAGATGCACCGCGAGGAAACATATATGACCGCAACGGAGTTCTTCTGGCCTCCAATGTCGAATACAATACCGTAATGATAGCCAATGCGTATCTCGATGATGCGACTCTTAATTCAATGTGTCTTGAGCTCAGCTACCTTTTTGACCAGTACAACTGTATCCAGGTCAGTGATCTTGACACTTATTTTGTAATGAACCCGGAGCCGCAGTTCCTGAAAGATGAAGAGGCTATCAGACTCTGGCAGACTGATACCAATCTTTTCGCGCTTGAAGATTATTCACAGGGTGTCATAGTTACATTTACCGATAACTACGTCAAGACGGATCCTGAGGTTTTTTTCCTCTACCTGAGGCAGAAATACGGGATAGACAACAGTTACTCAGATGATGAAGCATACAGAATTATGAGAATCCGTTATCAGATATTTGAAGATAACTGGTCGTTTATCAAGGGTACGCCGGTCAAGATAGCTACAGATGTGCCTGACGAGCTGATATCTATTTTCGAGGAGCAGAATTACCATTACATGGGAATAGTTGCGGGCAAGGAATATGCGCGCACCTATTCGCCGCTCGCTCTTTACAGCTGCCATGTTCTCGGTTATGTAGGCAAAATATCGCAGGAGTCTTTTGCCAACCTGTCGCAGTTCGGCTATACAAGTGAAGATATGGTGGGCAAGTCCGGCGTTGAATCGCAGATGGAACGTTATCTGCACGGCAGCAGCGGGATTACTCCGTATAATGTCTGGACTTCGCAGGGCGAAGATGGCCTGTATGTTTCTTCGGACTACGGCGTCGAACCGGAAGCCGGCGCGACGGTGAACCTTACAATCGATTCGCATCTCCAGGAAGTCGGAACAGAGGCACTCAAGGACTATATCAACGAAGCTCAGGCTGCAGAAGCTGTTGAGCAGACCGGTTATGCCACTGCGAGCTCCGGTGCTTTTGTTATGATGAACGTCAACTCCGGAGCGGTGCTGGCGATGGGATCATATCCAAACTATGACCCGAATGATTTCATACTTGCCAACTATGGTGATGAACAGGCGGCAGAGCAGGTCAAATATTACCTCGGAATTGATGAATATGAGGATATAACGGCCGCTGACCTGCCTTTGTGGAACAGGGCATTTATGTCAATGTACGCGCCGGGTTCGACCTTCAAGCCGATAACCGCGCTTGCAGGGCTTGAGCACGGCACAATTACCCCAAATTCCAATACCCGCATCTGCACGAGCCCTATAGATATCGGCGGATGGATATTCAGATGCCTTGAGTTTCCTGATTCCGGACATGGCGCGCTTAATCTGAACAGTGCCATGGCCACTTCGTGCAATATCTATTTTATGCTGCTCGGTGTTGACACGGGAATCGACAATATATCAGAGATGGCAAACCGTTTCGGACTCGGAGTAAAGACCGGTATAGATCTTCCCGGCGAGATATCCGGAGTCATGTCAAGCCGCGAGACCAAGAGGCTTTTACATGAGTCGGAGTATGACAAGACATGGTTCCCGTCAAATACAGCGCAGGCTGCAATCGGTCAGTTTGATGACTGCTTTACTATTTTGCAGCTTTGTAGATACACTGCCGGAATTGCGACCAATAAACTTGTGACACCTTATGTTATTGACAGCGTTGTCGGAAGCGACGGGTCAGTTCTTTACAAGGGACAGACAGAATCTGTTGATCTCGGTATCTCGGACAGCAGCATCAATGCAGTCAGAACCGCTATGCGCTGCGTTGTAACAGGAACAAGTTCATGGGACAGTACCGCTCAGGCTCAGTTCGCAAACTTCCCGATAGATATAGTATGCAAGACGGGTACGGCGGAGACCGGATATGAGGAGATCCGCAAGGAATATTCAAACGGTCTGTTTATATGTTACGCACCCGCGGATAACCCTCAGGTAGCAATTGCACTTGTTGTAGAAAAAGGCGAGTGGGGTGCCTCAACTATCGTAATCGCAAAAAAGCTCCTTGCCGCTTATTTTGGTTCGCAGTATGATTCTTCCGTATCTCTTTACGACAATTATCCTATTGTCGGCGACTATCTTCCGGATGTTGAGCCTTCATCCGCCACAGATGATACGGCCGGCTAATGGTCAAAATGTATATTTTGTTGTAGTTCTTTTGTAAGAAAGATAAATTGTTTCGTAATCGAAACTGGGTTAGACTTACTAATAAAATTTTAATGGGGTATTGTTGATGAAGATTGTTTTAATGGCTGACAACAGAAAGACAGAGCTTCTTGTCAATTTTTGTATTGCTTATAAAGCACTGCTTGAGAAGCACCAGCTGATTTCTATATATAACACCGCCAAGTTATTGAAGGCTTCCGCCGAACTCGACGTATCCGGACTCTCCGTTGATTATTCAAGCGGATTTGAGCAGCTTGCTTCAAGAGCTGAATTTGACGGAATAGATTGCGTTATTTACTTGAGAGACGGCAGAATAAAGGAAGGATCCAATCCGGGTCATCTTCTCGATGTGTGTGACCAGAATACTATTCCTTATGCCACCAACATTGCGTCTGCCGAGGTGCTTATCACAGCGATTGACGCAGGAGCTCTTGATTACCGTCAATGGAAGAACGAAGACGCGGGCGATGTTGTCTGATCAGATGTGAGGATATAGATGAAGGTTGTTACTGTTCCGTTCGGTCCTCTCTCTTCAAATATGTATATAATTGCTGACGGTGACGATATTTTTATTGTTGACCCGTCTGTTGCTTACGAGGTTGCGGCTTCTTATTTCCGGTTTGATTTAAGCTGTCTGCGCGCCATTGTGATTACTCACGGTCATTTTGATCACATTATGTGTATTTCTCAATATCTGGCGTCAGCTCATGATGTCGCAGTTTATATGAGTCCGGAAGACAGACCGCTCTTGTCTTCTTCAACTTCCAACTGTTCTGTGCTTAATGGTCTGGATCTTTCCTTCGGCTTTGAATTTACGGATATTAGAACGCTGACAGGTCTCGGAAGGCTGGGCGCAAAGGTGTACGAGACACCGGGACATACCAAAGGTTCGTGCAGCATACTTGTATCCGGAGATTCGTCCGGTGAGAAAGCCCTTTTTACAGGAGACACGGTGTTCAAAGGCTCGATAGGCCGAACGGACATGACAGGCGGATCGTGGAAAGATATGAAATCATCGATAGAACTCATTAAGGGCTTTGATAAGTCGCTGAAGCTGTATCCCGGTCACGGACCTGAGTCAACGATTGAATCAGAGCTTGAGAATAATCCGTATTTCAATTAATACTTTGTAATTTTGCGCCCATTCTTTTAATATTATGCTAAAATATTGCAGATTGTGCTGAGAGGCACTTGTTTGTTATGTTATAAATTACCCTTCTGGGAGGTTTTTATGAGTGATATGAGAGAGTCCCTTAACGGAATCCGCGAAGATTTCGATAAGGCAATGGAAATGGTTAAGGACTCTGCTTCTGCGGAGCAGTTGCGAGTCTCTTTCCTTGGAAAGAAAGGAAAACTTACTTCAGTTCTGAGGGAAATGGGCGGACTGTCTGCCGAAGAACGGCCGGTTATCGGAAAAGCTGCGAATGAAGTTCGTACTCATATGGAGAACAAACTTGCCGACATAGCTATGAAGGTTAAGGAAGAAGAGAAATCTCACAAACTTAAGCGTGAAGTCATTGATGTTACAATTCCTTCGGATATTCCCGGTGCCGGAAGCCGTCACCCGCTCAATATGGCCATAAATGAGATACTTGATATATTTCTCGGCCTTGGTTATTCAATAGCCGAAGGTCCTGAAGTCGAGCTTGACAAGTATAACTTCGAGCTTCTCAGAATACCTGAGGGACATCCTGCCAGAGATACACAGGATACTTTTTACTTTAATGACAAGGTTCTTCTGAGAACTCAGACTTCCGGCATGCAGATCCGTATTATGGAGAAGCAGAAGCCGCCTCTTAAGGTCATATGCCCGGGTAAGGTATACAGGTCTGATGCGCTTGATGCTACGCATTCTCCGGTATTCCATCAGATAGAAGGTCTTGTTGTGGACAAGGGCGTAACTATGGGCGACCTTGTTGGTTCTCTCAGGCTTTTCGCGAAAAAGCTTTTCGGTGAGAAGACCGAGATAAGGCTCAGACCTCACCATTTCCCGTTTACAGAGCCTTCTGTAGAAGTCGACCTGACATGCTGGTCATGCGGTGGAAGAGGTTGCCGTGTCTGCAAGAACGAGGGCTGGATTGAAGTTCTAGGAGCAGGAATGGTACACCCAGAGGTTCTTTCCAACTGCGGAATTGATCCTGAGGTATACAGCGGTTTTGCTTTCGGCATAGGTGTCGAGAGAACCGCCATGGGACGTTACGGAATTGATGACATAAGGCTTCTTTACGAGAACGATGTCAGATTCTTAGAACAGTTCAAGTAAGTTGAGGAGGCAAATATTATGAAAGCTCCTATAATCTGGCTTAAAGATTTTACGGATATTGATGTTGAACCCAAAGCTCTGGCGGATGCCATGACCATGACGGGTTCAAAGGTTGAAGAGATTATTTCTGCAGAAGACACTCTGAGCGGTGTTTACACAGGTAAAATTCTCTCGGTCGCAGAACACCCGGATTCTGACCATTTACATGTATTAAGGGTTGATACCGGAAGAGACGAGTTCGGTCACGATCTGCAGATAGTCTGCGGCGCGCCGAATGTATACGAAGGAATGATCTGTCCGGTTGCGGTAATCGGAGCGCGTCTGCCGGGTGATGTTCATATTAAGAAGGGCAAACTGAGAGGTGTCGAGAGCTGCGGAATGTGCTGCGCAATCGACGAACTTGGCGTTGCTCCGGAGGGCCATGAGGGTGCGGATGAATACGGACTCTGGAATATGCCGAAGGATACGCCCCTTGGTGTTGACATCAAGGATATTTTGGGACTCGGCAACACAACGATAGATTTCGAGATTACATCGAACCGTCCGGACTGTTTCTCTATAGAGGGACTCGGACGCGAGGCGGCAATTACTCTCGGAAAGCCTTTCAGACCGGTTATGCCTAAGGTTAACGGTGAGGGTAAGCTCAAAACATCTGACATGATCAAGGTTGATGTCAAAGCGGCTGACCTCTGTTACCGATACACATGCAGAGTTGTAGAGGACGTCAAAATCGGTCCTTCACCTGCATGGATGTGTGACAAGCTTACAGCGGCCGGAATGCGGCCAATAAACAATATAGTTGATATAACGAATTATGTCTGCATCGAACTCGGTCAGCCGATGCATGCTTTTGACCTTAATTATATCAGTAATAATCACATTATCGTGAGGAGAGCCGACGACGGTGAAGTGATAAAGACTCTTGACGGAACTGATCATACACTCGATTCAAGCATGCTTGTCATTGCCGATGAGAAGAAGGCATGTGCACTTGCCGGTGTTATGGGCGGCGAGAACTCTGAGGTCCTGAGTGACACAAGGCAGATACTTTTCGAGTCCGCTGTATTTAACGGCGTTTCTGTACGCAGAACCGCCATAAAGAACGGTCTTCGCACTGAGTCATCCTCGAGATACGAGAAGGGACTTGACCCCGAGAATGCCATGAGGGCGCTTGACAGAGCTTGTGAGTTAGTCGAGCTTCTGGGCTGCGGCAAGGTATCTGACGGCGCGGTTGACTGCTATCCCACCAAAAGGCAAGTAAGCCATATTCCGTACAGACCGGACAGAATAAACAGTTTCATAGGTATAGATGCAGATGATGCTTTTATGCGTTCGACGCTTAAGCTGCTTGGATGCGATATAGTAAGTGAGAATGGTGTAGAGACAATTGTTCCGCCTACATATAGACCTGACCTCGAAGGCGAGGCTGATATATCTGAAGAAATCGCCAGATTTTACGGTTATAACAGAATCGTTCCGACACTTTTGTCAGGCAAGCAGACGACACTCGGCGGCAGGACAACTCAGCAGCAACTGGTTGAGAAAATCTGCAATACATTGGTTTATAACGGTTTTTATGAAGCGATAACTTATTCTTTTGAGTCACCTTCAGATATGGACAGCCTGCTGGTTTCCAAGGACAGTCCGCTGAGAAAACAGCTGAAGATTACCAATCCTTTGGGAGATGATACTTCCGTAATGAGAACTTCGATGCTTCCGTCGATTGTCAAAATCGCAGCACGTAACTTCAGCAGGGGTGTCGCAAGAGCAAAGGTTTTCGAAGTGGCATATATATATCTGCCTTCCGATGACTGTTTTGAACTCCCTGAAGAGCGGAGAATGCTGTCAGGCTTCGCATACGGAGAAGGCGACGGCGCGAAAAATTTCTACAGTGTAAAAGCTTCTGTCGAAGAGCTTATGAAGGTTCTGGGAATTAAGTCGTACGGTTTTGAACCGCTTACCGACAATCCGACATTCCACCCGGGACGCACTGCTTCACTGATTGTCAACGGTAAGAAGGTCGGTGTTATCGGGGTTATTCATCCTGATGTTGCCGGAAATTTTGATGCGCCGGAAGACACCTGTGTTTTTGATATTGAAGTCAAAGCGCTGATTAATGCCGCGAAGACGCTCAGGGTATACAGACAGCTGCCTAAGTTCCCGGGTATTACAAGAGACCTTGCGGTTATCTGCTCCAAGGATATAACGGTTGCCGACATTATGAAGACCGCGAGGTCTGCCGGCGGCAAGTATCTTTGCGATGTAAGCTTTTTCGATGTTTACCAGGATGATAAGCTTGGAATCGGCATTAAGTCGGTTGCAATTTCGCTTCTGTTCAGGTCCGATGAAAAGACGCTGTCTGACGACGATATCAAGGGCGATGTTGCAAATGTTATCGGCAGGCTTGAGACCAAACTCAATGCCAAACTCAGGCAGTAACTGATATTTCCCGTTCAGACAGACGGATATTCAGGTTATATTGATACATCTACGGCACCTTTAACGGGTGCCGTTTTTGTAGTTTTTTGTAGTTTTTTGTAGGAATTTCGAGCATCCTTTGCATTGTATCATAAGGTTACATTCATCAAGGGAGGTAGTCTTATGTCAACACTTGAAACTGCAATAGTCTTTACGGCAGTTCTAACATTTCTTACTTTTCTCATTACCGGAACTGAAGAACTCGCGATAAATTCTTTGGAAGCTGCCAGAGACGGAAGCGCTGAGACACAGATATATCTGAGCGACAGCGGGCTTCTTGCGACATCTGAGCTTGACGGATTAACTGTATACGATGCCTCTGCAGAGAAGCTTTGTACATATCTGTCCGGATTGTCTGATAACTATCGGATTGTTTACGGTTCGGTGAGTTCTGCTGCTGATTCGGAAGCAGGTGATACAGATGAGTAATCCGTTACTTGCACATAAGCATTACAGCGTAAGAAGCAGACACGGAACGACCACGGTATTCCTTGGTATCGTTCTGTCTGCACTCGTTCTGGTTGAGTGTACATTTCTTGTTTTTGTCTGGAATCTTAACTATCAGATGACAGTTAATCAGGCAATCAAAGCACAGACCGAGTGTATACTGAGCGATTATAACAGACAGCTGTTTAACGTTTACGGTATATATGCTTTCTTTGAAGACTCAGTCAATGACGATATTTTCCGCAGAGTTATCGAAGCCAACGGTTATGAAGAAGGCGACAGAATTGAAGCTTTCGGGGTCGAATCTATAAGTACCGACGATTTAAGGGCGGCGATATCCGGGTATTACTCGTACAGAAGCAGCGGGATTCTATTTTCCGAATTAATTGACTGTCTGTCCGGAATGATTGATTCTCTTGATCAGATCGGGGTATGCGATGCGATAAAAGACATTACTTCAAGTGACAGCGCGGGATATGTTCAGAACATTCTGTCAGGTGCGTCGACTGTTGACGGACTTATAAATACTGCTGCTGATACGGATAAGGCATTTAACGGCGATGAGTATTGTGACGAGGCGAATGACTGTTCAGCTTATCAGGAGTCAGTCGTGAATGCCGATAATGATCTTGAGAGTCTGAATATCGGAATTGACATAACGGACTTTGGCAGTGTACTTAACTGTCTTGACAGCTTTATTAATATCAAATCCGATATAAGTGATGATGTTATGACGGTTGCGTTTCACCCGCTGTGCGCACATTATGCTGCTTATAATTTTGACTGCAATCTGTCTAATGACTGTGATTCAACGATAAACGGTACCGGTTTCAGTGAGATTCACGGAAGCAACAATTCTGACTCGGAGTATATTCTGACAGGCCTATCCGGTCCCGGCGGAACTGTTTTTATTGCGATGATGATTTATGCTACGGTTTTTACGAAGAATATTATCAATGATTTTGCAGATGAGGAGCTTAGAGCCGTTCTTGACGGTGTTTCTGCCGCAATCTCAGCCATCATTGGCGTTGTCTCGTGCGGTACAGTCGTTATTGACCCTGAGATACTGACAACGGTTATGATTGTAATTAAAGCGGCGGCAGAAAGCGTAAAAACACTGATTGATGTGCTTAATGGCGAAGAATTTACATTGCTTGAGTTTGAGAACGTCGGAGCAATAAGTCTTGGATACAGGGATTTCATTTTTGCTTTTATGCTTTTTGTCCCTGATGACAAGATGATGAACAGAATTATAACAGTTCTCAGACGCGATTACGGTCAGATGTACACCCGGATTAATATGCAGGCGGATATTAACGGGATAGATTACAGCATAGACAAAGGCTATACGATGTATAACCGGGAGGGATAGAATGTCATTCAGTTCGAGGGGATCAATAACACTTGAGACGGCTGTAACTTTCAGCATCGCTATTGTTTTTATAGCTTCGATAGCAAGTATAGTGAACTTCTACCGCACAGATATAATCATAAAGAGGGCTGCGGCGCAGGTCTGTGAGAAGAATACTCTGGTTATGCCGTTATCGGTTACGGCATCGGATTACATGTCTACGGCGATAAATGCTTTTCCGGATCTTGGAATAGATAACAGTGATTCTGCGAAGGTTATAAGCACTGTTGCTCAGATTATGACAGGAGCTGACATCGCAGGCGGATATTCAGTTGAGATGCTTGTCAGCGAAGAAATCTATGGCGGACATATCGCCGACGATATTTCTGATTATTATGTTGAGCATAACGGAGGCTCGGATTTTTTTCTTCCGGATGTCATTGACGTGTCCCTTGAATATGACAGAGACAACAATTGTATCGGGGTATATGTAGAGTATTCCATTGTTACTATGGTAGGACACATCGGTCGCTGTGTCTATGACGTTATCCCCGTGTACGGCTCGAACGATATGTTCTTCAATGCTGCCCAAAGTCCTGACGATTCCGGTGATATCTGGGAAAAGAACAATTTTGACAGAGGAGACAGCTTCAGGGAAATTTACGGAAGCAATCTTCCAAAGACTTTTCCGGTTATTGATTCTTATTCAGCAGGAGAGGCGACATCTCTTGTAAGTATGGATCTGACGGCTCCGACGTACCAGTCTTCTGCCGGTATCACGGAATCAGTATATGAACATATAGATGACCTGGCCGAATTTGAGAGTACGAGTGTCAGAATAGACGGGCGGAATTATTCTGCAGGGCCTGTATCTTCGCGCAATCTTACGGTAATTATTCCCGGTAATTCTCCTGATTCCGCCAGAGCGGCACTTGACAGTGCTGCAGGCTACGCAAGCTCCCGCGGGGTTACGCTGAATGTTCAGGAATACGGCACTTCCGATAAATATTCCCATTAGTATAAATAATAAATAGCGATTTTGGGTTTGTTGTATTAAAATACATAATGCGTTAATATTGTATGGTGATTTTTGGAGGTATGCATATTTGAAACACGTTAACTCCGTAAGGCGACCCAACCTTGCGAATTCAACAATCAAGACGGACAAGAAATCGTCATTATCAATAGGTGATACTCTTCGTGAAGCAAAGAGCAATCTGTTCTTCTTCAGGTGTCTGACAGCGATTATGACAATACTCTTCGTAACTGCACTGATTGTGATTGTGTATATGGGCTATGCTAATCCTCTTTTCAACTTTCTAAGTGATGCAGTTCAATGATTTGACAGAAAAAGGTGGGAGTATGTTAGATAAAATAGATGCGCCTTCATTTAATGAAGAAGATCTTCCTGAATTGACAGACTTGTATGATGCTATTCTTACAATGAAGAATCCCAGGGAACTTAATATGTTTTTCGCTGATCTTTGTTCCGTTAATGAACTGCACTCTTTTCTCGGAAGGTGGAAGATTGTAAGAAGAATTGAACAGGGCAAGAGCTACGAGGACATAATCAATGAGATGTCCAAGCCTGACAATCCCGGAGCTTCATCTTCTGACAGTATTCCCGGAGCCGTTTGCTGTTCCGATTACGAGCACCACATAGGAAGAGTTAAGGGGAAACCAAGGAATGACACAAAGATCAGTTCGGCTACAATTTCACGCGTAAAGCGTTGTTACCAGAAAACAGAAGGTGGTTATAGAACCGCTTTGAAGCGCCTCGAAGAGATGGCGGAAAATAAAAAAGAAACAGAGGAGTAAAAATCAATGGGTATATTCGGCACACACAGTGACAGAGAGCTCAAGAGAATCAAGTCGCAGGTCGACAAAGTGTTTATGTATGAGGAGGAGTTTTCCAACCTTACAGATTCAGAACTTGAAGGCAAGACACAGGAATTCAAGAACAGACTCGAAGCAGGAGAGACACTCGATATGCTTCTGCCTGAAGCTTTTGCAACTGTAAGAGAAGCATCATGGCGAGTACTTGGCATGAAGCCTTACAGAGTCCAGGTTATCGGCGGTATCATTCTTCATCAGGGCAGAATAGCAGAAATGAAGACAGGTGAAGGTAAGACGCTCGTCGCAACAATGCCTGTATACCTGAACGCACTTACCGGTGACGGTGTGCACGTTGTAACGGTAAACGACTATCTCGCAAAACGTGACTCTGAGTGGATGGGAAAGATTTATCGTTTCCTCGGTATGTCTGTAGGCCTCATCATTCATGATGTCCCCAACAAAGACCGACAGGCTATGTATGCCTGCGACATTGTCTATGGTACAAACAACGAATTCGGTTTCGATTATCTTCGTGATAACATGGTTACCCGCAAGGAACAGATTGTTCAGCGTGACCTTAATTATGCCATTGTCGATGAGGTTGACTCGATACTTATCGATGAAGCGAGAACGCCGCTTATTATTTCCGGCAGGGGCGTAGAATCATCAGAGCTTTACATGAGAGCTGATTCGTTTGTTAAGAATCTGAAGGAATATGTTGTTGTCGAGACAGATGACAAGGTTGATATGGACGACATTGTCGGGGACGCTGATTATGTTATTGATGAGAAGGCCAAGACTTCAGTTCTTACTGCAAACGGTATTGCCAAGGCAGAGAAGTTTTTCGGAGTCGAGAATCTGTCAGATGCTGATAACTTTGACCTTCAGCACTACATTAACAATGCTCTAAAGGCTAACGGAAACTTCAAGAAAGATCAGCAGTATATCGTTCAGGAAGGTGAAGTAATAATTGTTGATGACTTTACCGGAAGACTTATGCCGGGCAGACGTTTCAGTGATGGACTTCACCAGGCTATAGAGGCCAAGGAAGGTGTAAAGGTTGCAAGCGAGAACAAGACACTTGCGACAATTACATTCCAGAATTTCTTCCGTATGTACAATAAACTTTCAGGTATGACCGGTACCGCATATACCGAGGAAGCCGAGTTCCGTCAGATATATAATCTTGATGTTATTCAGATTCCTACGAATATGCCTGTAATCAGAGAAGATGACTGCGATGCTGTATTTAAGACAGAGAACGGAAAATATTCGGCTATTCTTAAAGTGGTCAAGGAAGCTAACGACAAAGGACAGCCTGTACTTGTAGGTACAGTAAACGTCGACAGATCCGAGCTCCTGTCAAGAATATTCTCAAAATACGGAATCAAGCATAACGTATTGAATGCAAAGAATCATATGCGTGAGGCTGAGATTGTTGCGCAGGCCGGACGCAAGGGCGCTGTTACAATTGCGACCAACATGGCAGGCCGTGGTACCGATATCATTCTCGGAGGTAACGCTGAATTCCTCGCTAAGCAGGAGATGAGAAAGCAGGGCTACAGCGACGAGCTTATTGAACAGGCTGACGCACACAATGAGACTGAAGATGAGGTTCTTCTTGAAGCAAGAAGCAAGTTTGCTGCTCTCAAGGCTGACATTCAGGAAGGTCTTAATGCCGAAGCAGAGGAAGTAAAGGCGGCCGGCGGCTTGTTTATCGTAGGTACAGAGAGACACGAATCAAGACGTATTGATAATCAGCTCAAGGGACGTTCCGGACGTCAGGGAGATCCAGGAAGATCAAAGTTCTTCCTGTCTCTTGAGGACGACCTCCTGAGAATTTTCGGCGGCGACAAGGTAACTGCCATAGCAGACAGTCTTGGAATTGATGAGAGCATGGAGATTCAGGTCAAGACTCTTGCGAGACTTATTGACAGTTCACAGAAGAAGCTTGAGGCGATGCATTTCTCAGCGCGTAAGAATGTCATTGAGTACGATGATGTCAACAATATTCAGAGAACCATTACATATGAGCAGCGAAGAAGAATCATCGACGGCGAGGATGTTCATGATATTTTCCTTAACATGATTGAGAAGGTCGCTGTTCGGGTTGTAAATAATTACGCTCTTGACGGAGTTGTGTCAGGCTCGGAGCGTTATGCTCTCGGCATGCAGCTGGAGGATATTTACGGAGAGCTCGATATTATAAAGCTTATAAAGAAAGATGATGAGGTTATGCCTTCTGTAGATGAGCTTGTAGCGACGATTACAGAGCAGGCAAAGGGAGTTCTTGCAGCCAAGGAAGAGAAGATATCAACCGTTATTTTCCGCGAAGCTGAGAGACAGATTATGCTCAGAACCGTTGATTTAAAGTGGATGGATCATATTGATGCCCTTGATCAGCTGTCTCAGTCAATAAGAATGAGGAGTATAGGACAGCATGACCCTGTAGTTGAGTACAAGCTTGAAGGCTCTGCAATGTTTGATGAGATGAACGAAGCAATCCAGAACGATGCCGTCAAGTTTATAATGAGAGTTCAGTTCTCGGAAGAACACCGGGTAGAAGCTCAGCCGACTGCAAGAGTTACAAGTGAAGGTCACGCAAGTGAAGTCACGGCTCGCTCGGTTTCAAAGCCTATTGAAGGGACAGCCGCAAACAGTGCTCCGGCACAGCCAGTAAGGAGAGATCCTGATAAGGTGGGAAGAAATGACCTTTGCCCCTGCGGTTCCGGTAAGAAGTATAAGGATTGCTGCGGTAGGAAGTGATTATATGATCAGGGATAACGGTGAGTATTACAGACAGATTGATAAAGCTGCTGATTACATCAAGAGCTGCATTGCAGGTCTGTTTGAGTCTTCTCCGAGCATCCTTATAGTCCTTGGTTCCGGCCTTGGACCTCTTACGGATTCGTGCAGTATTGTTAAGGAAATCAAGTATTCTGACATACCGGGATTCCCTGTATCTACAGCTCCCGGACATGCCGGAAAACTGATTGCCGGAAGACTCGCTGACAGGAATGTTTTCATGATGAGCGGAAGATTCCATTATTATGAGGGATACAGCCTTGATGAAGTTACATTTTATGTTAGGGTTATGGGCGTCATCGGAGTGAAGACAATGTTGCTTACCAATGCGGCCGGCGGTATTTGCGAAGACATGGTTCCGCCGGAACTTGTTGCCGTGGAAGATCACCTTTCTTTTTTCGCGGAGCCGGCATTGCGCGGACCTAACCCTGACAGATTCGGCGTCAGATTTCCGGATCAGAGCTTTGTTTATGACAGAGAGTATCTGGATATTATGGATAGAGTTGCTAAGGAACGCGGCATTAATCTCAAGCGGGGTGTATATGCATACAGCAAAGGGCCGCAGTATGAGACACCGGCCGAGATAAGAGCTCTCAGAACTCTCGGTGCTTCGTGCGTTGGAATGTCTACCGTACCCGAAGCCATCACAGCAAGTCATATGGGAATTCGTGTAGCCGCATTCTCGTGTATCACAAACATGGCCGCAGGAATGTCTTCAAACAAGTTGTCTGAAGCGGAAGTGCTCGCAATGGCGTCCGAAGCTTCAGGTGAGAGCTGCAGTCTTGTGGAAGGATTTATAGCCAGCATATAAGGAGAAAAATGATTATGGATATTCCGGAATACGATATTAAGGATATAAAGCTTGCACCTTACGGTATGGAGAAGATTGAATGGGCATATCGCAATATGCCGGTTCTCCGTGCAATCGAACGTGAACTGATTGATGAGCAGCCGTTCAAAGGGCTTAAGATATCCGTTTCTGTTCACGTAGAAGCAAAAACGGCGTGTCTTGCAAGGGCTCTTGCGAGAGGCGGTGCTGATGTTGCACTTACCGGATGCAATCCGTTGTCTACTCAGGATGATGTTGCTGCGGCACTTGCTGAATCCGGAATGCATGTCTACACGGTACACGGAGATGATGAAGAGCACTACATCAATCATCTTAAGATGGCATTGTCTTTCGGTCCTGATATTGTAATTGATGACGGCGGTGACTTTGCAATGCTGCTGCACTCTGATATGAATTATCTCGTTCCTAATATTCTTGGCGGATGTGAGGAGACTACAACAGGAGTTCACAGACTGGAAATTCTTAAGAAGCAGAATCAGCTTGCATACCCGGTTGTTGCCGTAAATGATGCCAGATGCAAGCATCTGTTCGACAACAGATTCGGTACAGGCCAATCTGTATGGACTGCAATAATGGCGACGACTAATCTTGTTGTTGCAGGAAAGACTGTTGTTGTCGCCGGATTCGGAATGTGCGGAAGAGGCGTCGCGATGAGGGCAAAAGGTCTCGGTGCAAAGGTAGTCGTAACTGAGATAGATCCTGTAAAGGCATGTGAAGCCATAATGGAAGGCTATGACGTTATGACTATGGATCAGGCGGCTGTGGTCGGAGATGTTTTTGTCACTGTTACGGGATGCAAGGATGTTATTGTAGGACGTCATTTTAACCTTATGAAAGACGGTGCAATCTGCTGTAATGCCGGACATTTCGACTGTGAAGTGAACGTTGCTCAGCTTAAGGGCATCGCTGTGGATGAATCCGAACTTCGGAAGAATGTTATTGGTTATAAGCTGTCAAACGGCAATACCATCTGCATTCTTGCGGAAGGAAGGCTTGTAAATCTTGCAGCTGGTGACGGACATCCCGTTGAGATTATGGATATGAGTTTTGCGCTTCAGGCACAGTCTGCAAGATATATTGCTTCCCAGCCACAGAAGCTTCCGATAGATGTTTATCAGACTCCTGAAGTTATTGATAACCGTGTTGCGGAGATTCTGCTTGAGACAAAGAGAATCAGCATTGACAAGCTTACCGATGAACAGTACCGCTACGTAAATTCATGGGATTTCTGATATGAGTGATTCTGAAGCAGATATCCCGGACTGTTCAATATACGAAGTTATTGCAAACAGCAAAAAAAAGTACGGTTCCGGTATCGCTGTAAATTATTACGGAAGAAAGATGACTTATTCCTGTTTGCTTAAGAGTATAGACAAGTGTGCGGCTGCGCTTCATTCACTCAATGTCGGCCGCGGCGATCATATATCGGTAATTCTGCCAAATATTCCTCAAGCTGTTATACTGTTTTATGCTTCGAACAGAATCGGGGCGATCTGTGATATGATTCATCCGCTTTCATCCGTGCATGAGCTTGAGAATTACATCAGACAGTCTGAGGCAAGAATTGTTTTTGCGTTTGAAGCACTTGCACCAAACATAGGATTTATATCTCAGTTTGTCGAGAAAGTGTTTATTGTCAGCGCAAGTGAATCTCTTCCGGCATTATCAAAACTCGGTTATAAAATTCGTACAAAGACTAAGAATAGTATGCCGGAAGGCTTTGAGACCTATCGTGATTTTATTGCCCATGCTGACAAGGCGGCAGTGAAGCAGGTAAAAGATATTGAGTTCAGTAAGCCTGATGAGCCTTGTGCGGTTCTTTATACCGGAGGAACAACTGGCAAACCCAAAGGCGTTTTGCTAAGTTCAAGAAATTTCAATGCAAGTGCGGATGAGGCGATAGACAGCTGCGGGTGCCTTAAGGCCGGCGATAAGATGCTCGAGATTCTCCCTGTGTTTCACGGTTTTGGACTAGGAGTCGGAGTGCATACCGTCCTTATGTTTGGCGGTACTACAATTCTGATGCCGACTTTTAAAATGAAGTCCATAGATGCGCTTATTAACAGGTACAAGCCGGAGATTCTTGCCGGTGTTCCGGCGATTTTCGGTGCGATGATTGCGGGTGTAAGCAAAAACTGCGATATGAGCTTTGTAAAGCTCGTAATCTCCGGCGGAGACAGACTTCCTAACGACATTATGCGCAGTTTTAATGAACTTCTTGTGTCACACGGCTCGAGAACAACCATACGTCAGGGCTATGGCCTTACCGAATGCCTGTCCGGTGTCTGTCTTGTTCCTGAGCACTGTGCCAAAGACAACTGCATCGGAAGTGTCTATAAAGATACAAGATTCCGTATAGTTGGTATTGACAGTAATGAGGAGCTTGTGAACGGAGAATCAGGTGAGATTCTAATCTGCGGACCGGCTGTAATGCTGGGTTATCTCAATGAGCCGGAAGAGAGTGACAATGCTCTTGAGCGAGATAATGACGGAAACGTCTGGCTTCATACAGGCGACTGCGGTCACATCGGCGATGACGGCCTTGTTTATTTTGACTCCAGAATAAAGCGGATGATAATTTCTAACGGATACAATATTTATCCCGGTGTACTTGAAGACGTTATCAGTGCTCATGAGAGTGTCCTTGAATGTTGTGTGACAGGGATTCCTGACAGAATGCGCGGCGAGATAGTGAAAGCGTTTATTGTTTTCGATTATTCGGTAATAAAGAGAGGCGAAGAGGACGAAGCATTGAAGAGCATAAAGAATGACCTGAAGCTCAGTGTTTCGAAATATCAACTTCCCAGAAGTTATATGATTCTTGAGGAATTGCCGCGGACAGCCATAGGCAAGATTGACGCGGAGGCGCTTATAAGGACTAAACACCCGGAAACTTGCCGATAGGCAGTTAAAAATCTATAATGGTTGTGGATAAATAAGCGGCATTGTGCCGGAGGATTGTTATATGGCGTTGAGAAATCTTGTTTTGGAAGGCGATCCGCAGCTTCGAAAGAAGTCACGTGCGGTCGATGAGATTACACCAAGAATTATTAAACTGCTGGATGATCTCGCAGATACTATGTATTACGAGAACCGTGGGATAGGCATCGCTGCCCCCCAGGTCGGCGTTTTGAGGCGTGTGTTTATTGTTGATGTCGGAGATGAACACGGTAAGATAGAATTTATTAATCCTGAGATTATTGAAATGTCAGGTTCACAGATCGGCGGTGAGGGATGTCTTTCTGTCCCGGGAAAGACCTGTGATGTCGACAGACCGAGCCACATCATAGCCAAGGCACTCGATCGTGAAGGTAAAGAATTCACTTTGGAAGCTACGGATATTCTTGCACGCTGCATCTGTCACGAATATGACCATCTGGACGGAGTGTTGTTTATAGATAAATCCGTTGACGGCAAGGTATACAAAACAGAAGAGGAATGAAATTGATTAACCCGAGTGATATCAGAATCGTTTTTATGGGGACACCGGAGTTTGCTTCTGTTTGTCTTTCACATCTTATTTCAGCCGGCTACAATGTGGTGATGACCGTATGTCAGCCGGATAAGCCAGTCGGAAGGAAACATATTCTCACGAGTCCGCCGGTAAAGATATTGTCGGAAGAAACGGGAATTGACTGCTATCAGCCTTCTTCTCTTCGCGGAGACGACGCACTGCGCACAATCACGGAAAGCGCACCGGATCTGATTGTCACCGCAGCATACGGGAAGATTCTCCCGCAGAATATTCTTGATATACCGCGTCTGGGCTGCATCAATTGTCACGGAAGTCTTTTACCGCGAAGAAGAGGTGCTGCGCCTGTTCAGCGAGCCATACTTGAAGGCGACGATGTCACCGGTGTTACGATTATGAAGATGGATGCGGGAATGGACACCGGGGATATTCTCTGTTCTGTAGAAGTTCCCATATCACCTAATGTTCATACTCCGGAGTTGATGTCAGAGCTTGCAAAGGCCGGATCGGAACTCCTTATAGAGATGCTTCCGGATTATATTGAAGGGAATGTCACTTCTGTAAAGCAGGACAGTGGGAAGGCAAGCGTGTGTCCACCTATTGATCCTTCGGAAGGCATGTTCAGCTGGAATGAGGATGCCGTTGCGATACATAACAGGGTAAGGGCTTTGAGCTCATGGCCCGGTGCCTGTACGATGGTTGACGGCAAGAAAATAAAGATTTATGACTCAGAAGTCGTTTCTTTTGATGACTGCGATACAGAACAGTATCTGCCGGGAACCGTTGTGAAAGCACAGAAGTCGGATTTGATTGTTAAGTGCGGTAAAGGATATCTCAAACTGAATATTATACAGAATGAAGGCGGAAAGAGACTTTCCGCAGCTGATTGCGCGCATAATTATAAAATCGGACAGAGCCTTTGATTGGAGGAATTTATGGGTATTGACGTTAAATTCAAGAAGAAGGATATAGAGAAGCTGATTGAGGACGGAAATGACAGGGAACTCTGTTTTCTTATGCTTTTCGAAGTGTATGAAGAAGATGCTTTCTCAAATCTTGTTATCAAGAAAGCGGACAGGATTGCGGCGTCATACAATAAATCACTTGATTTTGTCCGTGCGATGCTCTACGGAACCTTGACATATTCTTTTACAATAGATTTTCTTGTGAGACACATCACGAAGGAAGTACCGGAAGAGATGGATCCTGTCTCAAGAACTCTGATAAGAATGGCTGTCTGGCAGCTGCAGTTCGGAAACAACATTCCGGAATACGCGGTATGTGACAGCTCAGTGGAGATAGCGAAAAAGTATAACGCCAAAGCTGCCGGTTATGTCAACGCGGTTCTTCGCAAATACTGCGGTGCACCTGAGGCAAAGAAGTATCTTGAACAGTATAAGCCAGGTATAAGGGTGTCGCTCAAGCCTGAGATCTACGGAATCTTGAAGAAAGATTACGGGAAGTCCAGAGCATTTGAGATAGGAGAAGCTTTCCTGAAACCTGCGCCTGTTACGATAAGGTTCAATCCTGACAGGGTTTCCGGCAAAGAGCTTGAAGCAAGCCTTAAGCGTGACGGAATTAATTGTACCGGCAGCAGCTTTATGCCTGACTGTCTTGCTGTTGAAGGCGGAATAAAAGGGCTTGAACAGTCTGAGGCATTTGCCAGATACGGCGTTTTCGTTCAGGGAGAAGGTGCCCAGCTGGCTTCAGTGGTTGCGGATCCTCACGAGGGCGACAGAATACTTGACTGCTGTGCGGCTCCGGGCGGAAAGTCTACCCACATGGCGGAATTAGCTCACGACAAGTGCGAGATTGTTGCTGTCGATATAAATGAGTCGAGGACTGAACTGATTGAGGAGAACTGCGAAAGGATTGGGATTAAGTCTGTAAGCGTGAAATGTATGGATGCCACCAAATTATCCAAAGACAAGGACTCACGCAAGAGTTATGATATTGTTCTTTGCGATGTTCCATGCAGCGGGCTTGGTCTGATAGCCAGAAAACCTGATATCAGAACCAAGCTGACTTTTGACGGCGTGGAATCTCTGCTGTCTGTTCAGGCCGAAATACTGGATAATGCTTCAAAGATGGTGCGTCCCGGCGGAGCACTTGTTTATTGTACATGCACACTCAACAGTGCGGAGAACGGCGCGAGGATTGCCGATTTTCTTGAAGAGCATAAGAACTTCCATACTGTTTCGATAGAACGTTTTATGCCGGAGAAACTGAATGTAGACGATGAGAGGTTAAAAGAGCTTCAGAACGGAATGATTACACTGCTTCCTGATACCGACTCATGCGACGGCTTCTTTATCTGCAGAATGGAGAGAAGTGCTGATGTCTGATAAATTCTGCCTTGATCTGACTCACGATGAGCTTAAGACATGGTGCAGGGAGAAAAATATTCCTGCTTTCAGGGCAGATCAGATATATAGATGGCTGTCTTCGGGAGTCATTAATCTTGACGAGATGACAAACATACCTTTGAGTCTGAGACAGATGCTTGATGCGGATTTTGTATTCGGTTCGATGACCTGTGTGCGTAAGCTTGTTTCCGAAATCGACGGAACAGTGAAGTTTGTCTACAGACTGACAGACGGCAATGTCATAGAAACGGTGGTAATGAGATATCGCACCGGTCTGTCGATTTGCATTTCTTCCCAGGCCGGATGCAAGATGGGATGCAGCTTCTGCGCTTCTGCAAAACTCGGTTTCGGGCGTTCGCTTACTTCCGGCGAGATGTTCGCTCAGGTTATATTGTCGCAAAGAGAAGTTGAAGAAAGAATCAGGAGCGTCGTCGTTATGGGTATAGGTGAGCCTTTCGATAACTATGACAATCTGATCGGTTTCATAAAGCTTGCTACGGATAAGGATGGACTCAATCTCGGGGCAAGGCACATTACGGTATCGACATGCGGTATCGTGCCTAAGATTGAAGAGTTTACAAGACTTGATTCACAGGTCAACCTGGCGATCTCTCTTCATGCTCCAGATGATGAATTGAGAAGAGAACTGATGCCGATTGCCAAAGCGTATTCTTTGGATGAACTTATACCTGCCTGCAGGGATTATGCGGAGAAAACGCACAGAAGAATTACTTTTGAATACAGCCTTTTCGCAGGAGTGAATGATTCTGAAGCTCATGCCAGAGCGCTTGCAAGACTTCTTAAGGGGATGCTTTGCAATGTAAATCTTATCGCTGCAAATGAGTTCCCTGGAAGCGCATACAGGAGAAGTTCCAGAGAGTATGTCAGAAAATTTCAGGAAACACTTGAGACTATGGGAATCAACGTAACGTTGCGGCGAGAAATGGGAACAGATATAATGGCGGCCTGCGGCCAGCTTCGAAGGGGAATCGAGGAGGACAAGAAATGATCTGCTTCGGCAAATCAGAGACCGGACCGGTAAGAAGCAATAACGAAGACTATTGCGCTTATGAGCAGATTGGTGATTATACGTGCATGGTAATAGCCGATGGTCTCGGCGGCGAAGCCTGCGGCGAAGTTGCCAGCAGGACTGCGGCTGATACTCTGCTTGATGAACTGCGTGTCATGCTGTCTGCTGACGACAGTAAAGAGACGATAGGGAAGGTTATCTGCAACGCATTTAACAGTGCCAACCGCAAAGTGTTGCTGGACTCTTTGAAAGATTCAAGCATGAGGGGTATGTGTACTACTCTCTCGGCAGCGATTGTAAAAGGCCGGGAACTTGTAATAGGACACATAGGTGACACAAGGGTTTATTTATGTCATGGTTCCAATATTATCAAACTCACTCAGGATCATAATGAAGCCGCCGAGTTAATTGAGAAGGGTCTTATTACCGAGGATGAAGCCAGAAGTCACGGAAGCCGTAACAGACTTGTAAAGGTAGTAGGCGAAAATCAGTATCTAAATCCAGACATTTACAGTTATAATATTATCTATGGTGATCTGATTATTCTTTGCTCAGACGGTCTTTATTCTTTTGTCGGAACCGGTGACATTGCCGCTGCCGTGAAGAATAAGAGTTCGCTTGAAGCAATATGTGATAAACTCATAGCACTTGCGATAAGAAATAAAAGCAACGATAATATGACGATACTGATAGGGAATACTAGCCTCAGGTAAAGGCGGGAGATATATATGCCAAATCAAGTACATGGCCCGGAGGGCATGATATTTGCAAACAAATACAGAATTGTAAGACTTATCGGCAGC
>Ga0116193_1000754_pt1 | contig 29022 bp, 29 predicted proteins | sample AD_UKC115_MetaG_FD_89892 | JGI IMG/M metagenome (GOLD analysis project Ga0116193, IMG submission 89892) | Active sludge microbial communities of municipal wastewater-treating anaerobic digesters from Hong Kong - AD_UKC115_MetaG | ecosystem: Engineered > Bioreactor > Anaerobic > Digestate... | reverse complement strand
TTCATCACTAACTTCAGACTCAGACTCCCCATCATCAGATTTATCATCTAACTCTTCATCATCATTATCTTCTTTAATGTTATCCTCAGATTCAGACTCAGACTCATCATCTTTATCTTTATTCTTAGAATCATGCCTAAAAGAAGAGAAAAAACCAGACTTTTCTTCATCCTCATCAGAACCTTCATCACTAACTTCAGACTCAGACTCCTCATCAATATCATTTGATTCATCTTCATCTTCTTTTTCAGAATCTTTACTTGTTTTATCTAATTCTGCTTTATTTTTAGATTCTTGTTTTGAAGAAGAAATTGATTCATCAATTTTTTCTTTATCTTCGGATTTAGAATCTTTATTTTCTTCATCATTTAAAGTTTTTTCATCAGATAAATCCGTTTTTTCAATGTTATCTTCTTCTTCAGCTTCATCTTCCAATTTTTTAGTTAATTTTCCACTTGTTTCTGAAAATTTTTTTCTTAATGACTCAAACAAGTTATTACCTTCCTATAATAAGTTAAATATGATTAATATATAAAAAAATATCTAAAATTTTTATTAAATAAACATTAATAATGAAATTATGTGTGTTAAATTTAATAAACTTATTTAAAAAATAGTTGTTAAAAAAAAATAGTAGTTATAATAAAATTTGATTAAAATTGTAAAAAAAAAGAATTAAAGAGAATCATTCCATATTTTAAGTTAATGGAATGAAAAAAAAGTAAAAATTAATGTTATCTTGATTGTTGAAGTTTTAACATTAATTGTTCAGCTTGTGGAGAAAGTTGATTTATAACATCGGAAATTTGTTGTAAGTTATTGTATAAATTACCTAAGCTATCTTCTAGTTGCTTTTTTTGAGATTCTGCAGTTTCTTTTGCTTCATCATAATTTTTTGTTACTGCAACACCTGCTCCAATACTCATAACAATTTTATTATCGTTTTTAATTTCAGCATTCATAAAAGAACCAGCACCAACAGGTACTAAAGCTTCTACATTGTCTTTTTTCTTCATATCTTCAATAGTTGATTCTAAAGTATTTACCTCAGCTATTGTTTGTTGAACATTTTCAATTTCTTGTTGTAACAATTCAGCTTGGCTTTTATACATATTGAGCTCGTTTACCATTTGTTCTAATTTTTGCTGGTCTTCCATTAAAAACACCTTTTTACTTTAATTTATAATATAGCTTTTAAAATAGGGTCAACTACTTCATCAGCTTTAATTTCTGTAATATCTTCAATTTTAATTTGATTTTTGTTTATTCCATGTTTACTTCCAAAAATAGAATAAATTTTTTCATAAATATCTGCTTCTTTAAAAGCTTTGAGTTCTTTAGTAAATTTTTGGACTTCATCACCCATTACAAATTTACCTTTAATTCTGTATATTTTTGTTTCCATAAATAATCCCTCATAAAAAAGAATACTATTTAATAATCAATCATCTACTTTAATCATCTAAAAATCCTAAAGCTTCCTCTAATCTTGCCATTTCTGGACCTGTAGTATTTTTACCAACTATAGCTCCTTTTGAATTAGCAATTGAACAAGCTCCAACTAGTGTAATACCTTTACCAACAGTTCCAATATCTCCTTGAACTTTGAATGTATCTTCAACAAAGTTTATTTCTGCAGGAGTGGAATCCCTATATAAAAGGAAACCTTTGTTAGTAACAGTCATTAAGGAACCAATGATATCTAAACCGCCCATTGAAGATTGTTCAACAGTAACATCTAGAACATCTTCAATTGTTTTTACAGAATTTTCAGATATAAAAGGACTGACAATCGCAGCAGTGTCATTAACTGCAACAATATTACCTACTGCTGTATACTTATCTTCAAGTTTAGCAACATTTAACCCTACAGATTTTAAATTGTTTATTTCCCTATCATCAGTATATGGTGAAACTAAAAAACCATTAGAATTACCTGCAGTTAATGCTCCAGCTAAGTTACTGCCCGCAATTGAAGTTTTAATCACTTCAACTTCTAATGCTTCTTTAAGAATATTAACCATATCATCCGGGAGATTTAAAGGAACAATGGCAAAATCTTCATTAACTGAAATATAAACTCCTAAATTAGGGTTTCCAGTTAGATCTATTCTTTTAAGCATGTATGTCCCTTTCCTTTTTTAAATTTCATTTTTTTAATATTATGATTATTAATAGTTTAGTAGTTTACTTATTCTTCTAAAGTAACTTCAACTACTCCATCATCTTCATCTTTAACAGCTTTGACTTTTATTTTAGAAGGAATTTTTTGAATTCCTCTTTCCCAAACTTTTTCATTTATAGCTGGATCTAAAATAATATCTTCAGATTTCATGTGTTTTTCTAAAAAAGATCTAATAACTCTCATAGCTTTTGCTGCTCTAATAGTTCTAGGTGCTTTTTTAACATCTCTAAGTGGTATTGTGTAAATTCTTTCCATAACAATCTACCCCTTATACTTTAAGGTTATTTCTTCTCCAATGTCTTGGTTTAGGTCTGTATCTTAATTTACGTTGGGTTTTTGCATAAGCCCAAATTGGAATTCTTCTGTTTTGTTTATTAGCTTTAGCCATTCTAAGCTTTTTAGCTAACGGTTTATTTCTACTCATTTTTCCACCATCAATATTGTAATTAGTAATATAAATTTAATTTAATGAATTTAAATTTTTTGTTTAATGCCACAAACATTAGTTTGATAATGTTCTGGGAAAATTTCACTTGAATTTCCGCCTTTTTGGTCAATTAATAAACGAATTTCTACTTCATAATCAGAACTAGTTTCTTTATTGCTTTTTTCATAAGATAATTCAAAAATTTCTGAAACTAATGAATTTATCATTTTATAACCGAAACTATCTAGATTTACATATTGAACATCACGACGATCCTCTAAGCTCCTAATTTGATCTTTATTAAGTTTTGGAGTTCTGTCATCACGTCTTGTCCCATCTCCTATGATTTTATATTCATTTGCAATGGTTTCAATTACTTCTTCATGAAGATATTTAATACCTTCATTTGGAAATCCGTCAGACATAATCATATTCACAGCTTCTTCTAAAATGTTTTGATCCATGTTAAGAATAACATGATTCAAATTTAACGATTTTGCAGATTTGGAAGCGGGAATATATGATTTATAAACACCAAAGTTAGCAGTTACAAGATCTACATCATAACCTAATCGTGTTAGAATAATAGCCATTAATGAACTATCTTTTCCACCACTATAAAGAACGCCTGCTTTCATATTATTTTCTAGTTATGTGAATTTGTCTTTTTTGACCAGCTATTTGACTGAGCAATACTTTTAATTGATCATCAGTAACTTTACCTCTCAAACTACCTGCTTGAGCGGATTGAATTAATTGAAGTTCGATTTGATTAACTAAATCAGGTTTAGTTAATTTTAGATTTGTTAGCCTGCTTCGAGCTTCAGGAGTCAAAATTTGCATCATAATTTGCTTCTTTTGTTCTTCCATCTCTTGTTGCATTTGTTGTTGTTGCATTTGTTGTTGCATCGCTTGTTGTTGATTACCTGCTTGTGCTTGTAATTCAGCCATACGTTTACGACGCAATTCTTCAAGCTCGCTCATATAACAATCTCCAATAAATTTAGCTATTAATTAGCTTATTATAAAATTTAAATTAAATTTTTTTATAAAATTATAAATCCGTATAAATTTTTATTTGATTTAGTATTTTTCGAGTTCTGGAATATCTTTGATTAACTCGTTTGAAGCTTTATCTAAGAAAGATTTACCTTCAGGTGTAACGATTCTTCCAGCGTTAATTTTTTGAACGTATCCAGCATCTTCTAATTGGTGAAGAGCTCCTCTAACAATAGCTCCACTACCTTGTCTAAATTTTTCTGGATTAACTCCTCTATCTTTTTTTCCACCATAAAAAGTTCTTAAACTTTTTACGCCTACTGGACCGTTTATATAAACTCTTCTTAATATAGAAGCGGATCTAATATACCACCAGTCAATATTTTCTGGTTTTCTTTCTTTATGAACACCAGTTTTAACAAGGTTAGACCATTTAGGTGCACTAACGTTATCATTCTTTTTTAGTTCTTCTGCAATGTGATTTATTAATAAATCTGCAGGAACATCGTATACAGTACTCATTATTAATTCTCCGTATTTTAAATTTCTAAATTATTAATCTTTGATTTTTACTTAAATTTAAGACTGGTGTCTGTAACTCTAAATTTAAGTTAGATTTAAGATCTTTTGTAAATAACAGCAACATTTCCTCTAATGTCAATAAGTTTTGATTTGGTTTGACTTACAATGTCGCTAATGTAATCATCTTTATCATTTGCTATTCCTTTAGCAAATCGTAACTTAACAATCTTGTTGGCTTTTAACTGGCGTTTTATTTCTTCAATAACATTATCATTTATTCCAGCTTTACCAATATTTATTGTCATAGCGGAAAGGCTTTTATTCATTATCTCTTTCTTTGTAAGAGTCAATTTTAGCTCTCCTTTTTAATTTCTTTTCCTTTGTATAAGGAATTTTCATAACATGGCCACATTCTCCACATATTATATTAACTTCTTGGTTAATTAGCCGGATGGTTGAATTGTGACCGGGATATAGGAACTTATAACATTTTTTACAATATCTTCGGTTCCATTTTTGAGGAATTTTAATATTATATTTTTTAGATATTTTTCTAGCTAATTCAACATATCGATGAGATCTTTCAGGATGCTCATTAAATTCTTTTTCAGCTTGTGAGAAAAGAATATCCATACGTTCTTCAGCTATTTCTAACATCCAATTTGGTCTTTTTCCTCTTTTCAATTATACTCCTCTCATAAATTTGGTAATAGAAAATCTTTATAATAGAATTAGCTATTTAAACTTTGAATTAAAAAGATTAAACGATTTAAAACAAAATTATAAAAATTAATCTGAACCATATGGTACAAGAAGAATATTAAACAAAGATATGTTTTTCTTATTTAAAAAGGCTTTCTATTATAAAAATTCTCAAATTAATTTCAAAAAATTAAAATTATAGTATAACTCTTAATTTTTATAAATTAATTATAATATTTAGACATTTACTCATTTTCCAAAATCCATTGCATAAAATCAACATTCCCTACAGGAAAATGTGTATCATTTAATATTATATCCTTAATAATATTAATAACATTTTCAATTGATTTATTTGTAGTATCAATTTCATCTACATGTTCTCCATGATTTTCAAATGCTTCAACAGAACATACAGATAATGCTTCAGCTTCTAAATTTTCATTAACTTTAGATTCTTTATATTTTCGAGATTCTAATCTTTTTTTAAGAATTAATGGATTTAATCTTAAAACTATGCATTTATCACAATTACTGCAAAAATGAGAAAGATGACCTTCAACAATGATTAATTTTGGATTATTATTCTCCATTTTTAAGTTAAAAAAATCTTTCATAACTTTATTTAAACTTTCATTTAAAGAAGGAATATCCACAATTTTATACCCTTTATCCACATCTTCACCTAAAATTAGATTTTTTTCAATAGCCAAATCATTAATTTTAATTAATTTAGTATTAAAATCATTGGATAAGTTGTCCACTAAATTAGATGCTATTGTAGTTTTTCCTACACATGGAGTACCAGTTATAAAAATAATTTTATTCTCAGAAGTCATAATTAAAAAATCCTTAAAAAAAAAGAAATAATTTATTTCTTTAAAATAATTCTTAGAACATCTTCATCATCCAAAATATGATCTGGTCCTACTTTCTGACCAGGGAATTTAACAGATGTTCCCCAAATTTTTGCATGTCTAAAGTTTTTAACAAATTCTCTATGTAATTTACCACATGCTTCAATAACAGTACATCCTTTTTTAACTATTAAAGGATCTTCCATGTCTGCTTTTCTACCTTGAGGTTTAAGATAAACTCTAATTAAATTTAATTTATCAAATATTATTTCTCTTAGATTATCCATATTCATATTTTTATCTGCAGATATAGGTATGAAGTCAGGAATTGTCTTTTTGATTTCATTTAAATAATTTTCATCCACTAAATCAACTTTATTTAAAAGAATTATCATAGGAATATAAGCTCTATTAATTTCTAAAGAATCTATAAATTGATCGATTGTTACATCATCTCTAATTAAAACTGAGGCATTATGTATTCCATATTCATTTAAAATTGATCTAATTGTTTTTTCATCAAGATAAGTTAAATTAACAGTAGAGGAAACTTGTATTCCACCTAATCTTTTTTTATGAACAGTTACATCAGGTTTTTTCTCATTAGGACGTATACCTATGTTTCGAAGTTCTCGTATAATTACATCTAATTGTTGAGGGTTGAAAGCATCTAAAACAACTATTATTAAATCAGCAGCTCTTGCAACAGAAAGAATTTCTCTTCCTCTACCTTTTCCACTAGAAGCTCCAGTAATTATTCCGGGTATATCGAAAATTTGAATTTGTGCATTATTATATTCCATAATTCCAGGAATAATATCTAATGTAGTAAATTGATAAGCTCCTACTTTACTTTCAGCATTGGTTAATTCATTTAATAATGTTGATTTACCTACTGAAGGAAAACCAACTAATACTGCCGTAGAATCCCCACTTTTTTTAATACTAAAACCTTGTCCTTTACTACCAGAACTTTTTCTTTTAATATCTTCTTCTTTTAATTTAGCTATTTTAGCTTTTAACTTACCAATATGGTGAGATGTAGCTTTATTATATTGAGTTTTATGAATTTCATCCTCAATTTCTTTTATTTGTTCTTCAATACTCATTTACTCACCAAATTATTATTTATCATAAAAAGAATTTTAAAAAATAGTATTTATAAAAACTATTATGTTTTAATTTAGGATTTTATAGTTTATAAAATTTGTTTATAAAAAAAGTTTGTAAAAAAATAGAAAAAAATAATTAAAGAAGTTTTATAAAAAAACTTCATTTTAATTATTATTAAATATAATAAAAAATGTTTAAATTTTATTTTTCAATTTTAACCCGTTGAGTTAGTAGTATTAGTGGATGTTGAAGAAGTTGCATTATTATTCACCTTCCATAATGAAACTCCACTATCCATATGGATTAATTGGAATTGATCTTGACCATTACCACCTAATAAGAAGAGTTTAGTAAACATTGAATCTGTTAACTTATTATCAATTAATATTGCATTATATGTATTATTATTACCTAATACAAATAAGGTGTAATTTCCACCAGTTCCACCTTGGATAGTAGTGTTTTTAGTGAGATAATTATCTTCAATAACCATTATATTACTTGCTTTAAGTGGATTATATGTAGTGTTATTCACTTCAACTGTGGTATTATTATTATCAAATACCGCTTGCACTTGACCAGTTGTGTTATTTGTACCATTTGCTCCTCTATGAATAACAGCATTAAATGAAATACCATTTTCATCTAATAGAGGAATAGTACCACTATGTCCTGGAGTAATGTTCGCCGTAGTTGTTGAAACCATATATTGTAAACTTGTACTATTCTGCTCTTCAAAGTTCCATGTACCGAAGTAAGTCCACCAACCAGCTTTTTGAAGCATATCTGAACTGGCTACAAATACAACATCCCTTGGATTGTCAGGGTGTGAGTATTGTAGTACATTATTTGCTTGGGCTTCAGTTAATGAATAATTATTCATCATAACATTTTTAGCATCACTTTTACTTAATGGTAATGTACTTAATAGTATATTTGTAGATGTTGAATTGTTACCTGTATAATTATTTAATGTTTCCCCTGCTTTTGTACCAGTTGTAGCTAACATTTCCAGAATACCCTTTGACAGATCTAGGTTAGATGTAGTCATCGCACGACCCATCCAAAATGCTCTATCTCCTGATTGTAGACCCCCATCTGAAGCGGTTTGTTTATTAGCAGCTATTTCAAATAAATAACCGTAATCCCACCAAGATTCAATTACTGCATCACTAGATATAGTTCCATTTGCAGTACCATTAATATACTGCATAGAATTCCACATAGGATCACTAGTACCTGGAACAACTTGTTCAGATATTTGGTATGCTCCACAAACTGTTGGAGATATTAATGCTAAGGTAATTAATAACACTGCTGCAGTTTTCTTTAATGATATATCTGATTCTTTAAAGAATTTACCACCATAAATTGCAATAGCAGATATTATAACTAGAACTATGAATAATACAATTCCTGAAATTTGATTAACTTGCATTACCACTGGGAATGAAACTAAAAATGCACATATTAAACAGATTAAAAGTAATCTTCTTTCATCTTCTACTTTAGCTTTAACATAATCGACAGCATATCCTACGAATATTCCAACAAGAATACCTAATGGTATCATTAATGCCATAATAAATCTTGTACCTTGAGTTACTGCAATAATAGTTGCTATTGTCCAAACCATGAATACAGTGAAGTATAATAAGGTTAAAAGTTTATTTTTATTAATATCTTCAACAGAGCCTAAAGATGTTAAATCTTTAAGAGCTAAGTTGAATCTATTATTTTCATCTTTTCTTTGAGCAGCTGTTTTACGTCTATTTTTAGATGGTTTTCCACGTGTAATAGGTGCTTCAGAAATTGATCGAAGTTTCCATAATCTGTTTGTGAAAATGTATAAAACTGCTAATGCACCTAAGAGTGCTACTATTCCACCAACACCATTTACTACAGATTGAGAGTTAGCTAAAAATGCTCCAGATAACCCTCCAGATAATAGAGTTGGAACTTGCATTTCCGCTACAGATACTAAAACATTAGGGAATCCAGTAGCAGAAGTAGCTGCACTTTGTAATGATAATAAACCGAATAAACCACTAATTGTGGAGAATAATGAGTCTACACCACTTACTAATGAAACACCAATAATTCCAAGAATCATGACAACAATTATAGAACATAACATTCTTTGGTTTATAAACCATTGGAATTTATTATCATAATTTTTTGGAGATTCTATAGTGTCTATTTTGAGTAAATATGCTAAAACATAATATACTACTGCTATAAGGACTAATAGAGCAGCATAGAAAGTGTAACCTTGCCATGAAACAGCAAATATAGCCACAGTAACAACTGTAAGTACAGAGAAAATTATTCTCAATGCAGGATTATCATTTCTTATACTCTCTATAAAGAATAAAAATATGAACAGAGGTAATGTTACATTAAACATATCTGTATCAAAAAATCCTGCGAACGTATGTGAAAAATAATTTGGTGCCAATGTAACTGCTATTGCTGCTGTTATAGCTCCATAATCATTCGTAATTCTTCTTACAAGTATATAAGCGGGTATAACAGAGAAACATGCAACTATAGCTCCTGTGTAAAATGCCACTTCTTTCAATGACATATCACCGAACATATTAGCTACATGGTAAAAGCCTATAGTTACCCATGAAATCATTGGTTGATACGAAACATTAAGTCCATCTGGTGAACTCCTGTGCATATCCACACCCGTTCCATTGACTTGTGTATCACCATAATAACCATGATCTAGTAAATTTTGGGTTAAACGCAAGTTATAATATGAATCCATTTCACTAAAGTAAGGTAAACCATCAGAATCTGTGTAAGTGGCTTTCATATCATTAGGAATGATTGAAATATCTGCTGCATGAGCTCTAAGCACAAAACAGAATGCCATGATTATGATTATGATGGCTACAGCTTTAGCAATTGTTTTTAATTTTTGCTTATCCATAAAAAATCCTCGTTATCTAAAAAGATTATAAAATCAATTTTTTATTAATGAATGAAACTTTAGCTATGAAATTTTTAATAATTTCATAAAATGGTTCTTAACTTAATAAAAGTGGATTTATTAATAAAAATATCAATTTCATATCTTATAATATAATTAATTAATATGAATTATTAAATGAAAATTTTACACTAATTTATAATAAATTCAATTAATTTATAAAAAATGTAATGAAAAAAATTATTTCAAATTTAATAATGATTAACTATTACTCTTTAAATATTTATATAATTTTCTAAAAAATAGGTTTAAAATAATATAATGAAACTGAAAAAATTATTGAATAAAATTAAAATAATTATAATAAAAATTAAATAAAAATCTAATTTAAACATTTAAAGTTTAATAATTTAAAAAAAATCGAAATGAAAATATTTATCTAAAAAAATATTATTTTTTAGACTTATTTTCTAAATCTTTTAACTCCTCCAACGAACAAGTAAATCTACATTTTGGAAATCCTTTACAACCTACAAAATCTCCATAACGTCCAGATCTTTTAACTAATTCCTTACCACAATCTGGACAAACTCCAACAATTTCAGGAGTGCGTTTTTTTGTATTATCCTTACCACAATTAGGATCTAAACATGCATGTTGACGAGGTTTACCAAAGGATATAATTGGAAGTCCACATTTAGGACAAGTCTTTTTTAAGAAATTTGCTCCTTTTGGAAGTGAATATGTAACTTTACAATCTGGATAATTAGTACATCCTACAAAATGACTTTTGTTTCTTGGAGAATATTTTGTAACTAAATTACCTCCACAAGCACAGGTCCCTATAACTCTACTTTCTTGATAAGCATCATAAAGTTTACCTCCTATTTCAGACTCATTTTTATTAATATCTGCTAAAATAACCTTAACTTCAGTTTCTGCATCTTGAACAACATTATCTTGAGTTGTTTTATCATTATTAATAGCTTCTAATTTTTTTTCAAAATTACGAGTTAATTCTTCACTTGTTATATCTTTACAATATTCTTTCAAAGTATCAATTAAATTTTCACCTAATTGATTTACTTCAATTTTTTTACCACTAATATACTTACGATCATATAATTTAGCTATGATATCAGCTCTTGTAGCTTTGGTTCCTAATTCCCTTTTTTCTAATTCTTTTATAAGAGAAGCTTCATTATATCTAGCAGGAGGTTTAGTTTCTTTTTCTTCAGAATCTAATTTTTCAACTTTAATTATATCTCCTTTTTTAATATCAAGGAAATCTTCGTTTTCAATATTTCTAAATGGATAGTGAGCTAACCATCCTAGATAAGATACTCTTTTTCGTTTAAAGTTGAATTTTTCATTAGCTATAAGTAAATCTGTTTTCATAGATTCTAATTTTGAGCTTTCACAGAATACACTTATGAATCTGTAAACTATTAATTCATAAATTTTTAATTCATCTTTAGACAATTTATCAGGCAAAACTCCAGTTGGATGTATAGCTGGGTGCGCTGCATCTTCTTTTTTACCTTCGTTAGGTTTTAGTTTTGATGGTAATTCTTTTATGTGTTTTTTAAATTCTGTATTTTTTGATAATTGCATGAATATTTTTTTAAATTCAAGGTTTTTCGGAAGTTTTTGTGAAGATGTACGGGGATAAGAAGTGTATCCATTAGTATATAAGTTTTGAGCTAACATTTGTGTCTTTTTTGGACTGAAACCAAACACTCCATAAGCTTCAGATTGTAATCCTCCTAAGTTAAAAGGAACTGGTGGTTTTCTAGTAGTTTCAGTTACTTTAACATCCTCAACTAATGCATCTTCATTTTGACATTTGTTGAATATTTCTTCAGCATGTTTTTTATCAAATATTTTACCTTCACTAAGTTCTGCAACTATCTTTCCTTCTAATAATGCTTTTATTAACCAGTATGGTTTTGGTATAAATTTTTGTATTTCTTTTTCTCTATCTACTAATATAGATAATGTTGGTGTTTGTACACGTCCTGCTGAAAGTTTTAAAAATCTTCTTTTTGCATTTCTAACTGATTGCATTAATGATTTAGAAATGTTTACACCAAAGTAGAAATCTAAAACATGTCTTGCAGATCCACTTTCTACTTGATGTATATCAATATCTATCATATTGTTATATGCATCTAAGATATCAGTTTTGGTTAATGTGGAAAATTTCATTCTTGAAGCTTTTGTAGTTGCATTTTCTCCACATGCGTATTTTAATGCATTGTATCCTATTAATGTTCCTTCTACATCATAATCGCATGCATGTATAAATTTATCTGCGCCTTTTGAGAATTTTTTTATTGCATTAATATAATCTTTTGTATATTTTTTATTTTTATCTATTTCATATAATGGAGCCCATTTTAAGTCAAAAAAAACTTTTTCGTTAGGGTTTACTGGAGTTAAAGAGTATAAATGTCCTACAGCAGATAATACTGTTATTTTTTTATCTCCTTCATCTATTTCCCAATAGGATACTTTTTTGTTGTATTTGAATTTTTTCACATTTGATGAAATAGCATTGGCTATTCTCTCAGCTGAATTTGGTTTTTCGCAAATAATAACTTCATGCATGATTATCACTTATTAATTAATAAAAAAAAATAAATTTAATAAAATTTTAAAATAATAATTTTTTTGCTAGTTTTTTTCAATATTAAAGTCTTTAATATTATATTTAAACTTTTTAAAAGAATTTAGTAGGGTAATTGAAAATTTTAGCAAATATAATAGATTTTTTTGAATAAATTTTATATGTATAAATTTAATTATGTTTTTAATATACAGATTTTAGAAGTATATAAAATTTTGTATCACTCATAATTATTTATATTAATCGAAAATTTGGGCTTAAAAAAAAATTAGTTAAATTTGTTAAAAATCTAAAAATAATGGTTTAATTAAAAATTAAAAAAGAATATTTAAAAAAGAAGTATTGAAGAAAGAATTAAGATTCGTCTTTATAATCATTATTATAAAAACCATAGAAATTACTACAATAATCACACATGGGGAATTTTCCATAATGGTAATGACTATTGTCATTTGCATTAATATTGAATTTTTTTCCACAAGTGTAACATTCTTCTATTTTTTCTGGTTTTTTTGATTCTTTTTCTTCTTCAGACATACGGTTCACTTAAAAATTTTTGGTGATAAAATTAATTGATTTTATTTAATTATTTATTCCCATTTTTTTAAAATTAAAAAGAAATGGAAAAATTAAAAAAATTAATTTTTTTAACTTATATCATATTTTTGTAAAAGTAAAAGTTCTTCAGTTGAAAGTTTCTTACCATGTTTGAACTTTTCGAATATTACTTCTGCTTTTTCTTTTTCTTCTTTATTCTTCTTGTTAGAAGATGATCCTTGTTTAGAAGATTTTTGTCTTCTAGGTTTACTGTTACGGCCTAGTTTTTTGTTGATAACATGAATTTCACTTAAAACCATTTTAAATTCTTCATGTTTTGCAGATGCATTTTTTCTAGCTTGGATAAAGTTTTTATGAGCTTCATCAGCAGCAGTTCTGATTTCATCAGTTTTTCTAAAGTAGTTAAGCATGTTTTCATGTGCTTCTTGAGCAGCGGTAGAGTGTTCAACTACTAATGCATGATATTTTTCAGACTCTTTTTTAAGTTCTTGAGCTTCATCTTTAACTTTGTCATCTTCTTTGATTTCAGTTAATTGTTTTCTGAGATCGTTAGCATTTTTAACAAGTTGATTTTCTTTTTTAATATCGAGTACTCTTGTTTCAATGATTTTATCAATTTTTTTGATCTCATTTTCGAGTTTAACTTTATCTCTTTTACCAGATGACCATTCAAGATTTTTAATTTGGGAGTTTACTTCATTACGTTTCTTTTTGTTTTCTTCAACTTCTTTGTTGATTTCATTACGTTGATCTCTGTATTCAATAGCTTTTTGGAGGTTTTCTTTTAATGAAGCATTTAATTCATCCCGTATTTTACGTTGTTCTTTTGCTTCTTTATTGAATGCTTCTCTTTCATCAGCTATTTTAGAAATAAGCTCTTCTTTTTCTTCTTTTTGTTGTCTAACTCCTTCCATTGTGTCAGCTAATACGAAATTAGTAGGTTCTGGAAGTTTGGATTTTTTAGATTTTTTGGATTTTTTAGAGGTATCTTTTTCTGCTTTATCTGTTTTTTCTTCAACTTCTTCAGTTTCAACAGCTTCTTCAGCATCTTCTGTTTCAGAAGTTAAATCTTTTATAACATCCAATAAATCATTTAAATCATTATTTTCTACAACTACATCAGCTACTTCTTTTACTTTAGGTTTTGCATTAAATGCAATTCCATATCCAGCACCTTCAATCATAGAAATATCATTAGCACCATCGCCAACAGCTACACAATTTTCTAAATCATAATCTTTATCTTTTAATAAATCAGATAAAACATCAAGTTTAGAACCGGATACTAAAGGTCCAGTAACTTCTCCAGTTAATTTTCCATCTTTTTCTGTTAAGGAATTAGTGAATAAATAATCTATGTTAAGTTTATCTTTAATAGGATTAGCGATAATATCAAAACTACCACTAATAATTGCTATTTCATTACCATTATCTTTTAATGCTTTAATTGTTTCTTCAGCCCCATTATTAAGTGGTAACTCTTCAGCAAGTTTTTCAATATCTTCTACTGAAACTCCTTCAAGAAGTTTAACTCTTTCGTTTATAGATGTTTCGAAGTCTATATCACCGTTCATTGCTTGTTCAGTGATTTCTGCAATTTTGTCTTCAACATTTGCTAATTTTCCTATTTCATCTATTCCTTCACCATTAATTATAACATCATCTAAATCAAATACTACAAGTTTAATCAAACATATCACCAATTAAATTAAATCTAACTCTTTGAGTCTGTCATAAGCTCTTTCTACTCCGAGCTTAGCATCTCCTCGAGTTTTAGCTCCGGTACATACTACTTTACCAGAACCAAATAATAATAAAACAACCTTAGGGTCGGTTAACCTATATACTAAACCTGGGAATTGCTCAGGTTCATATTCTGTGTTTTCTAATTCTAAAGCCACAGCTTCTAAATTTAGTGTGGATTGTAAGTTTGCAGAAGCTACGATATTTTGTATTTTTATCTCAAATTCTTCGGGAATTTCTGTATCAATAGTTCGCATTAAATCCACAGTTTTTCTAATAGCTAACTTTGAGTCATCTATAGATTTAGCACCGGTACATACTAACTTACCAGAACTGAAAATCAAAGCAGCGGTTTTTGGGTCTTTAAGTTTGAAAACTAAGCCCGGAAATTGTTCACGATTAAAAGTAACTCCTTCTAATGCCTTAGAAATTTCGGTAAGAACAATATCTTTACCAATACTTGCAGAAGACACAATGTTCTCTATTTTTATATCAACATCGGTCAAATCTTATACCTCCAATAATACTATAAAAAAAGTAAGTAAAATTTTAAAAATAAATTTTTATGTAAAACTTTTACTAGTTAAATATTGTATTTATAAAGTATATAAAGGTATTTATAAAAAATCAAAATAAATTATATGGAAAAATTTAATGTATTAAGAATACTATTATAAACTATAAAATGTTTAAAAGAAAGTTAAAAAATATGAGGGATTTATTTGATAGAAGTGGAAGCTAAAGCTAAAATTAACAATTTTGAAGAAATTAAAATAAAATTAAATAAATTAAATGCAAAAAAAATTAAAACCGAATTTCAAGAGGATATTTATTTTAATAGCCCTATAGTAAACTTTGCAAAAACTGATGAAGCTCTTAGAATTAGAAAAACTAATACTGAAGGAAATGAAGAACTTTTTATAACTTATAAAGGCCCTAAAATAGATAAAAAAAGTAAGACACGTGAAGAGGTTGAAATGGGAATTGAAGATGAAAACAAATGTATAAAGATATTTGAAAATTTAGGGTTTGAAAAAGTTAGAACCGTGAAAAAAAATAGAGAATATTATGATTTACATGAGTATACCGTGAGTTTAGATGATGTTGAAGGTTTAGATCCTTATATGGAAATAGAAACAATGCTTCAAGATGGAACAGAACATAATGAAGCACAAAAAGGATTATTTAATATTTTTAAAGAATTAGGAATAACTGATGGTTTTGAAAGAACATCATATTTAGAGTTATTGGAGAATAAAGAAAAATAAATTTAAGTTAAAAAATTATTAAAAATTTTAAAAAAAAACACTAAAAATTTTAAATTTACTAAAAAGTTTTTTATAAATAAAAAACAAAAAAAAGAAACTAATAGAATATAATAATATATTATTCCTAAAAAAAAAAATTAAAATTAATTATGAAGTGAAAAATAATGCAATATTATACTAGCCCCTTTAATAAAGAGGTAGAATTAAAATTTCCGGAAAAAATCACTATTTATGATACTACATTAAGGGATGGAGAACAAACCCCTGGTGTTTGCTTAGATAAAGATGAAAAATTAGAAATCGCAAAAAAGTTAGATGAATTTAGAATTCATCAAATTGAAGTAGGTTTTCCAATTGTTTCAAAACATGAAAAAGAAAGTGTAACTAATATCGCACATGAAGGATTAAATGCAGATATAATTTGTTTAAGCAGAACCAAAAAAGAAGATATTGATGCAGCATTAGATTGCGATGTAGATGGAGTTATAACATTTATAGGTGCCTCTGATCTTCATTTAGAACATAAAATGCACATAAGTAGACAAGAAGCACTTAACACTTGTATGAATTCTATAGAATATGCTAAAGATCATGGATTATATGTGGCATTTTCAGCTGAAGATGCTACAAGAACAGATTTAGATTTCTTAAAAAGAGTATATAAAAAAGCAGAAGGATATGGAGCAGATAGAGTACATATAGCTGATACAACAGGAGCTATAACTCCACAAGGTATGACATTTTTAGTTAAAGAACTAAAAAAAGAGGTTAAAACAGATATAGCATTACATTGTCATAATGACTTTGGATTAGCAGTTAGTAACTCAATTGCAGGGTTATTAGCTGGAGCTAATTATGTTTCAACTACAGTTAATGGTATTGGTGAAAGAGCAGGAAATGCATCTCTTGAAGAACTTGTAATGGCTTTAAAATTATTATATGGTAAAGATTTAGGGTTTAAAATCAAAATTATTAAAGAATTATCTGAACTTGTTTCTAATGCTACTGGATTAGATGTTCCTTACAACAAGCCAGTTGTAGGAAAAAATATATTTAGACATGAATCTGGTATACATGTTGATGCAGTAATTGAAGAACCATTAACTTATGAACCTTACTTACCAGAATTAGTAGGTCAAAAAAGACAATTAGTTTTAGGAAAACATTCTGGTTGTAGAGCAGTCAAAGCAAAACTTGATGATTGCGGATATAGTGTAACTAAAGACCAATTATGCAAAATTGTTAAAAAAGTTAAAGAAAAAAGAGAAGAAGGCCAATATATTAATGATGATGTGTTTAAAGACATTATAAGAGATATTGATAAACCTTTTGAACTTTAAACTTTTAAATTACTATTTTTTAATTTAATACTTTAATTAGGGTTTAAAATGAATATAACCGAGAAAATATTATCTAAAAAAGCAGGAAAAGAAGTTAATCCTAGAGAAATAATAGAAGTAGATGTTGATTTAGCTATGTCCCATGATGGAACATCACCACCAGCGATTAAAACATTTGAAAAAGTAGCAGATAAAGTTTGGGACCCTGAAAAAATTGCTATAGTATTTGATCATGTTATACCTGCTAATATTATAGGGTCTGCTGAATTTCAAAAAGTTGCGAGAGATTTTGTTAAAAAACAAAATATTACTCATCATTATACTCATGGTGAAGGAATTTGCCACCAAGTTTTACCAGAAATGGGATTAATAGAACCTGGAAAATTAATAGTTGGAGCAGACTCACATACTTGTACTTATGGGGCATTTGGAGCATTTTCAACTGGTATGGGTTCTACTGATATAGCTATGGTGTATGCAACTGGACAAACATGGTTAATGGTTCCTGAAGCATTGAAAATTGAAGTTGAAGGTAATTTACCTTCTGGAATAACTTCAAAAGATCTTATTTTAAAAATTATTGGTGAAATAGGAATTGGTGGAGGAACTTATAAAACTGCAGAATTCTGTGGTGAAACAATAAACAATTTTGATGTGGCTAGTAGAATGACCATGTGTAATATGGCTGTTGAAATGGGTGCTAAAAATGGAATAATGGAACCTAATGAAGCTACTTTAAATTATGTTATGGAAAAAACAGGAAAAACCAAAAATCAACTAAATATTCTAAAATCTGATAAAGATGCTATTTATGAAAAAGAATATTTATTTAATGTAGATGATTTAGAAGCCCAAATAGCTTGTCCTAATGATGTGGATAATGTTAAAAACTTATCTAAAGTTGAAGGAACACATATTGATCAAGGTTTTATTGGTTCCTGTACTAATGGCCGATTATCAGATTTAGAAGCAGCAGCTAAAATTTTAGAGGGAGAAAAAGTTTTAGATGATGTTAGATTAATTATTATACCTGCTTCTAAGGATATTTATCAAAAAGCTATGGATAAAGGTCTTTTAAAAATATTTTTAGATGCTGGTGCTATAGTTTGTAATCCTGGATGCGGACCTTGTTTAGGTGGACACATGGGCGTTTTATCTGAAGGAGAAGTAAGTATTTCATCAACTAATAGAAATTTCAAAGGTAGAATGGGGGATCCTAAATCCTCAGTTTATTTAGCTAATCCTGCTGTTGTAGCAGCATCCGCAATAAAAGGATTTATTGAAAATCCTGAAAATATTAAATAAATATAATAAAAATTTTTTTTTTACCTATAAAAAAAGATAAATGTGAAAACAATGAATGAAAAGAGTAATAATATCAATCAAAGATTGATTGAAAAAATAAATAATGTTGAAAAAGAATACGGTAAAAATTTTTCAAACACCCAAAAAATTCTTTTAACAACAGACGGGTCAATTACTGCTATTTTAGATGTTTTAAATGGTAAAATTGATTTAAAAACACTTGAACAACATTTTAAAAAGGCTACTCCAGAAATTGCTGAATTATTAGAAATAGATGATGGGGACGATGTAAATTATAGGGAAGTATTAATGTATAAAAATGATAAACCCTTGATTAGTGCTCTTTCATATATTCCTTTAAAAAGGTTACATGAAGATTTTAAATGTGATTTAATTGCTGCAGATATTCCAATTGGTAGAATTCTTAGAAAATATAATATGGAGTCTAGACGAGAAATAAAGACTATACAAGTTGAAAAACCTGATGAAAAATTAAAGGATATTTATAAAACTGATGAAGATATATTAACACGTACTTATACTATTATTCATGATGATGAAATTTTAATTTGGATTAAAGAGTTTTTCCCAATTAGTTACTTTACTGAAAAAGATAGTATAAATTAATTAAAAATATTTATAAAATTAATATGTGGGATTAAAATGGGTGTTAAATTTACGGATATTGTAGAAGCTGAAAAAATAGGATTTAAAGATTTAGAAGGTCGAAGTGTTGCTATTGATGCATATAATACACTTTATCAATTTTTATCAGGTATACGTCAAAGAGATGGAACACCCCTTATGGATCAAAATGGGAATGTTACTTCACATTTAAGTGGAATATTATATAGAACTTCTTCTATTGTTGAAAAGGGTATTAAACCAATTTATGTTTTTGATGGTAAACATTCTGATTTTAAAACTGCAACTGTTGAGAAAAGAAAGGAAATTAGAGAAGAATCTGAAAAGGAATGGAAAAAAGCATTAGATGAAGGTGATGAAGAAAAAGCTCGTAAATTTGCTATGCGTTCTTCAAAGTTATCTTCATATATAATTGATTCTTCTAAAGAATTACTGGATTTATTAGGGATTCCTTATGTGCAAGCTAAGGGTGAAGGTGAAGCACAAGCTTCCCATATGGTTAAAAATGGGGATGCATGGGCAGTTGCATCCCAGGATTATGATTGTTTATTATTTGGAGCTTCAAAAACTGTTCGTAATATGACTCTTAGTGGAGGATTATCTAATTTAGAATACCTGGACCTTGAAAAAGTCCTTTTAAACTTAGATATGAGTAGGGAGCAATTGATTGATGTTGCACTTTTAGTAGGTACTGATTTTAATGAAGGAGTTAAAGGAGTAGGTGCTAAAACTGGAATTAAATTAATTAAAAAGAATAGTTTAGAAGAAGTTTTAAAACAAAAAGATGTGGAATTAAAAGTTGAACCGGATGTTCTTAGAAATATATTTTTAAACCCTAGAGTCAATACAGATTATAAGATTAAATGGAAAAATGTTAATTTTGATAAGTTAATCGAATTTATGTGTGAAGAACATGGTTTTTCTGAAAATCGTGTAATTAGTTCTACTGATAAAATGAAAAAATTAAATTCTACTCAAAAAAGTTTAGAAGACTGGTTTTAGATTTTAATATGGGGAAAATGATGCTCCGAACATTTCTTTCACATATTTAATGGCTAAATCTACTTGTTTAGGATACTTAATTGTAATATCTTTTTCATATTCCTGACGAGTATTAGATTTAGTTACTAAATATAAAAGATCCATTGCTCTGTTGATGGATTTTTCTTTATTGAAATTATATTCTTCTTCTACTTTTTTTATGTCAAATGTTTTACTATTAAAAGATGGTATTTCAATAGTTTTACATACTGTTTCTTTTTCAAAATATTGAAATCTAATTAATGGTGAAACTGAACTTACTAATATATAATCTTCACAATCTATTAGAGGCGGAACGCCTTGTACTTCAAATCTTGAATCATCTACTAATCGATGAAAGTGTGATATATTATAACAGTGAAGTTCTGTGTAGAAATCTGGATTATATTTTTTTATTAAATTAATTATTTTTTTACCTTGATTAGATTCATAAAATTCTTTATCAATTGTAGATATATAAGGAGAATTATTTAAATTATATATGTATATTTGTCCAGGCCCAAAATCTGTTTTTTTAAGTAATTTTACAAGATTTATTGTAGTTTGACCTTCATTTCCATGTATTCCTCCAATTATGAGTTTTACAGGACCTTCTCCATTGTTAATATGACGGTAATATGACATTTTAATCTATATTGATAAATTTTTTTTAAAAAAAGTTTAAATAAAAAAAAAAATAAAAAGGATTTTTATCCTTTTCTTTTATTCTTTTTATGTTCCTTGTGCCCAGTTTGCAAGATAAGATTTTTGAGTATCAGATAATGAGTCTATTTCTATTCCCATTGCTTTAAGTTTTAATCTTGCAACTGTATCATCAATGGAATCTGGTGCTTTCATTACATCTATTGGTAAATCGTTTTCTAAAATGTATTTAGCAGATAATGCTTGTACAGCAAAACTCATGTCCATGATTTCAGCAGGATGTCCTTGTCCTCTTGCTGCTGCGAGATTTACTAATCTTCCATCTGCTAGTAAGTAAAGTTTTCTGCCGTCTTCCATTACAAACATTTCTATACTTTCTCGGACTTCTTCTACTGCTACAGATTGGGATTCTAAGTCTTCTCTGTTTATTTCTACATTGAAGTGACCGGAGTTTGCTAATAAACATCCATCTTTCATGTATTTGAAATCATCCCCTTTTATGATGTCTATGTTTCCAGTTACAGTTATAATTAAGTCTGCTATTTTTACTGCTTCTCTAATAGGCATTACTCTATAACCATCCATTCTTGCTTCTAAAGCTCGAATTGGTTCGATTTCGGTTACAATTACATTTGCTCCCATACCTTCAGCTCTTGATGCTACTCCACGACCACACCAGCCGTATCCACATACTACAACATTTTTCCCTGCTATTAACATGTTTGTTGTTCCCATTATTGCATCTAATGAGGATTGTCCAGTACCATAACGATTATCGAATAAGTATTTTGTGTATGCGTCATTAACTGCTACTACAGGGAATTTTAATGCTCCATCAGCGTGCATTCCTTCTAGTCTGTGTACACCAGTTGTTGTTTCTTCACATGCTCCTTTGATTGTTTTTAATAGATCTGGTCTTTTATCATGAATAGTTAAAATCATGTCTGCCCCATCATCTATTATTATGTCAGGTTTATGACTTAAAACATCATTTATTGTGGAGTAATATTCTGTTTCGCTTTGTTCTCTCCATCCGTAGATGTTTAATCCTAAAGCTGCTCCTCCTGCTGCTGCATCATCATGGGTGGATAATGGATTACAACCAGTCATTGCTACTTCTGCTCCACCTGCTTGTAATGTTAAACCAAGATTAACTGTTTTTGGTTCTAAATGTAAGCATGAACCTATGGTAATTCCTTCAAAAGGTTTTTCTTCTTCAAACTGTTTTTTAATGTATTCAAGAACTGGCATGTGTTTTTGAACCCATTTAATTTTTCTAATCCCTTCATTTGCGAGGGACATATCTTTAACGTTACTCATTAAAATCACTTTTATTATTAAAATTAATTTATATAATTAATAATTATTATATTATAATTTTTATTGTATCTTTTATAAAAAAATTTTGTATTTTTTGATTATTAAAAAAATAATTTATATTTTTAAAAAATTTTTGTAAATATTTTTTTCATAGATGTTTTATAATTAGCAAATAAAATAGGTAAAAGGGAAAACTTTATTAAAGATTAATGACTTAAATTTAATTACTGTCTGATGCCGGGGTGGCTCAGCTGGTTAGAGCGCACGGCTCATAGGGTTTTAAGCAGTGCTCTGACTAATTCCTGGGATACCGTGAGGCCACGGGTTCGAATCCCGTTCCCGGCATTTTACATTCCCAGGATTATATTTTTTTTAATGATTTTTAGCTTATTTTTAGTTTTCAACTCTTTTTAAATATTTTATGAAATTTTAACAAAATTTATACCAATAAAATAATTTAAAACTTTTTATAAATTCCAAAGTAGATATATAATATTTGGTGAAAAATTGCAATATAGAGAATTAGGAAAAACTGGTGAGAAAATATCAATATTAGGTTTTGGTGCTATGCGTTTACCTCACACTAAATCAAATGATAATATTGATGAAAAAAAAGCAACAGAAATACTTAGTTATGGTATTGATAATGGTATAAATATTATAGATACTGCTAATTCTTTTCATGCTTCTAGTTTAAAAGGTGTTGGGAATTGTGAACCTTTTATTGGAAATTTTTTAGAATTGGGATATAGGGAAAAAGTTCTTCTTTCTGCAAAATTACCTAGTTGGTTGATTGAAAAACCTGAGGATATGGAAACTATATTCAATGAACAATTAAAGAGATTGAAAACTGATTCTATTGATATTTATATGTTACATGGATTAACAGACACATATTGGTCTAATTATAAATCTTTAGATATTTTTGATTTTTTAGATGATTTGTTAAATGATGGTAGAGTTAAACATGTTGGTTTTTCTGCTCATACTGAATTTGATACTTTGATGAGTATATTGGATGATTATGACAAGTGGGAAGTTGTTTTAAGTCAAATGAATTATTTGGATGAAAATTATAAAAGTGGACTTGCGGGTTTAAATCTTGTTAATAGTATGGGTTTAGGGAATATGGTTATGGAGCCTCTTAGAGGTGGAACATTAGTTGAAGATATTCCTCAGGACATAATGGATATGTGGGATACTGCCGATGTTAAAAGATCACCTGTTGAATGGGCTTTAGAGTATTTGTGGAATATGGATAATGTTAGTTGTGTTCTTAGTGGTATGAGTAGTTTAGAGCAGGTAAAAGAGAATATTGAAATTGCTTCTAAAGCTAAAGTTGGTTCTATTTCAGATAATGATATGTTTTTAATTCAAGAAGTTGCCAGAGAGCTTAGATTTAGAAAAGGTAATGATTGTACTGGTTGTACTTATTGTATGCCTTGTCCAAATGGTATTGAAATTCCGAATTGTTTTAAAGAATATAATGTTGCTAAAATGTTTGATAATCCTACTGCGAGTGCTATGCATTATTTTAATTTAATTTCTGAAGGGAGTAGGGCAGATAAGTGTAATAATTGTGGAAAATGTTTGAATTTTTGTCCACAATTTATTAATATACCTGAAGAGCTTGAGAAAGTTTCTAATTTATTTGGAAAGGAATTTAATTTTTTTTAATTTGATTTTTTATTTTTTTAATAAATGTTTAAATACAAAAAGAAATATAACAATAGTTATATTATTTAGTATATTAATTAAAAAAGATTAATAATTATATAATAAGAAAAAAAATTATTGTGATATAAATGCCAACAAGATATATTGGAATGGGTTATTGGGAAATAGCTAGTAGACAAATGAGTATTGTAACAAAAAGCCAACAAACAAAATTCAAAGAATCCAAAATTGCAGTAGTAGGCTGTGGAGGTATTGGAGGATCTGTAATTGAAATGTTAGCCCGTATGGGTGTTGGAGAATTAACTCTTATAGATGCTGACGAATTTGATTTATCTAATTTAAACAGACAATTACTTAGTACAACTGAAACCCTTAGAAAATCTAAAAGTGAAAGTGGGAAAGAAAGAGTTAGAATAATTAATCCTTATGTTAAAGTTAATGTTTTCAATGAATTTTTAGATGAAAAAAATGTAGAAAAATTAGTTGGTGATTGTGATATAATTATTGATGCTTTAGATAACATAGTTTCAAGAATAATATTATCTCGATTTGCAAAAGAAAATGACATTCCTTTAATTCATGGTGCAATTCATGGAACATTGGGAGAAATATCTGTTTTTACTAAGGATTCTAAAAGTTATGAGGAAGTTTTAGCTTTACCTTCTGCTGGAAAAGATCTTAATGATGATGTTATAAAAGAAGTTCAATCATTAAGTCATGGAGTTCCTCCAGTTATTGGTCCTGTACCTAATATAATTGGTGCTTTAGAAGCTTTTGAAGCTTTTAAATATGTTACTGGTGTGGGTGAAGTTTTATTAGCTCCTAAAATTCTTAAATTTGATTTATTAAATCTTAATTCTTTTTTAACTGTAGAATTATAATTAGATTTAATAGATTCTACTTTTTTATATTTTTATTATTAATTAATAATATTTTTAATAAACTTTTGAAAATTTATTATCAAAATAAAGAAAATATATATAACTGTTTTTTCAATTAGATTGTATTAATTAATTTAATAGTAAAGTAATATTATTAATTTATTAAGTATTATTTTAAAAAGGTTTATATATGATTAGGTGGAAATGTAATTCCGTAGGAAGATACCTTCCGGCCAACTTCCGCCAAATATAAAAATCAAAAAATAAATTAATAAGTTTAAAAAAACCAAAATTTAATAGTAAGAATGTACAAAAAAATACATGAAAACTAATAAATGGAGAATTTATTACATGTTAAAAGAAATAGAAAATATTATTGACAGAATGGAATCCGACAACATTAAATTCATAAGACTTCAATTCGTGGATTTAAACGGAATTCCAAAAAGTATAGCAGTTCCATATGTGAAAGACGAAATGGAAGACTTTTTCTCCGAAGGAATGCCATTTGACGGATCCTCAATCGAAGGATTTGTTGAAATCAACGATAGTGACCTCATTCTAAAACCAGACATAAGCACATACTCACAATTATCATGGAGACCAGAAGAATCTGCAGTATGCAGATTTATTTGTGATATTTGGACTCCCGAAGGAAAACCATTCATTGGAGATCCTAGAAGCATACTCAAACATGCACTAAAAAAACTTAAAGATGAATATGGATACGAATACAATATAGGACCTGAACCAGAATTTTTCATTGTAGATATCGATGAAGACGGATACCCTATACCATACGATGATGCAAGTTACTTTGATGTAGAACCAAAAGATAAAGGACCAGACTTCAGAAGAGAACTAACATTAAACTTAGAAGAATTAGGATTCGATGTAGAAGTAAGCCACCACGAAGTTGGACCAGGACAAAATGAAATTGCATTTAAATTTGACGACGCATTAAAAACTGCAGATGCAGTAATAACATTCAAACAAGCAATAAAAGCTATAGTAAGCAACATGGCTGATTTTGATGGAATGGACTATAGAGTAACATTCATGCCAAAACCATTCTTTGGAGAAAACGGTAGTGGAATGCACTGTCACCAAAGTTTATTCAAAGACGGAGAAAACTTATTTGCAGATGACGATAGTGAAACTGGAATATCCCAAGAAGCATTATACTTCATTGGAGGATTATTAAAACACGCCCCAGCATTAACCGCTGTAACTAACCCAATTGTAAATTCTTATAAAAGATTAGTTCCAGGATACGAAGCACCAGTATACGAAGCATATGGTTTAAAAAATAGATCTGCATTAATAAGAGTACCTGCAGCAAGAGGAAAAGGAACCCGTATAGAATACAGAGCTCCTGATCCAGCATGTAACCCGTACTTAGCATTTACAGCAATGTTATATGCAGGTATGGACGGATTAAAAAATAAAATAGATCCAGGTGACCCAACTGAAATCAACATTTACCAATTAACCGAAGAAGAACGTGAAAATCTAGGAATTAATGTATTACCATCCAGTTTATGGGAAGCATATCATGCTTTAGAAGAAGATGAAATTATTATGGGTGCTTTAGGAGAACACATAAGTAAAGCATTCTTAAAATCCAAATATGCTGAATGGGACGATTACAGAGTACAAGTATTCGGATACGAACAAGAAAGATACTTAGATTTATAATATAATAATCTAATTTCTTTCATTCTTTTATTTTTTTTTTAATAATTAAAATTTTTAAAACTAATCATTTGAAAAACAATGAAAATTCTACTTATTTTTTAGCAAATTTTAAAAAAATATTTAATTTAAAATAAATAAAATATATAATATATTAAATATTTTAAAAAAAACTATTATATTTTTATAAATTTTTCAAGGTACTTTCCATGTCAGAATCAGAACACAGAATGATTGAAATTCTAAGAATTTTGAATGAACAAAACAAAGCAATAGGCTCAAAAGTTATAGCTAATGAATTAAAAAATAAAGGCTATAACTTAGGAGAAAGAGCTGTAAGATACCATATGCAAATTCTTGATGAAAAAGGATTTAGTAAACGTATGGGTTATTCTGGTAGAGTAATCACAGATTTAGGAAGAAAAAAACTGGAAAAAGGATTAATTTACGATCAAGTAGACTTTGTTTACTCAAAATTTGAAGAAATGATGTATAACACAGAATTAAATCTTGAGAAACAAACTGGAAGAATAATGGTCAATAGATCAAATATTTTAGATAAATCTGCTTTTGATGTTGTTAAGGAAGTATTTGATGCAGGACTTGCTGTAAGTCCATTAATAAATGTGGAAAAAACTAAAATTGGAAATGAAACTGGATATTCTGTAAAAACAATTTGTAGTACTACAATTGATGGAATTCTTTTATCAAATGGGATTGCTTCTCAACCAATTTATGGAGGTCTCGTAAATATTGAAGATTATGTACCTACACATTTCACTGAGTTAATTTCTTATAAAAAGACTTCTATGTCCCCATTAAATGCTTTTATTGCAAAGGATATGACTTCTGTTAGAGAAGTTGTGAAAAATGGGAATGGAATAATACCTGCTAATTTTAGAATAATACCCAGTGCAGCTAAAGAAAAAACATTAAATATTCTTGAAAAACTAAATGATATGAATATTAATGGAATATTAGAAATTGGTGAAAATGGTGAAACTACTTTAGGAGTACCTGTAAATGAAGGATTAGTTGGTATTACTATTGTTGGTGGAGTTGCTCCTTTTTGTGCTGCTCAAGAATTAGATTATAATGTTAATATAAAAAGTATTGAAGAGTATGAAAATTTTAAAAATTTAAAACCTATTTCAAAACCTAATAATGTTTTAAAACCTTCTAAAGATTTAAATGAAAATAGATTACCATTTTTACTTTCAAAGTCTTGGAATTTAATACAAAAAGTTAATTTTGATGTTAATTCTAAGAAAGGGAAAATAATTGGAAACATATCTTATATTGATAAAGAAGATTTAGATTCTGCTCTTAAAATTATGAGTAAAACTTATAAAAAATCTCCTAAATATATAAATCCTTATTATAAAATAACAAATCATCCAGATAATACAAATAAAGTAGGTATAGCTACTGTTTGTAGTTTAACTATTGATGGTATTTTAGTTAATAATGGAATTTTAAGCACTCCCAAATATGGAGGATTGATTGAAGTTGGAAATCCTCCTTTATTTGTGGAAATGATTTCTTATAATGGTTCTTCTATTGATCCACATAAGATTTTCATATTTAAGAATATGACAAATGTAGATATGAAAAAAATAGGTTCACAGAATGTTTTAGCTTCAATTAAGGAAGTTCCATATATTACTCGGGATAAAAGTAAAGAAATTTTATCAAAAATTATGGATATTGGTTTATCTATTTATAAAATTGGAAAACCTCGAGAATTAGTTTATAATGCTAAAGTAGATAATTATAATTTTGGTGTTGTTGCTGGTAGTGGTTTAAATTCAATTGCAGCTATTAAAGAGAATAATATTGATATTGAAGTTAAAGCTGCTGAAAAACTTATTCAATTTAGTGAATTGGAAAAGATTTAAAAATTTTCCATTATAAAAGTTTTTTTATTCTTTTTAACCATTGAATTTATATGAAAAGAAAAATTAATTAAATGAGTATATAGAATTTAATTGATTTTAAAATTTTGAATAAAAGGAGAAGTATATTTATGGAAAATCAAATGCCCCCATTAGAAAATGACGAATTGAAAAAAGCTATCAAAGGATTACATGAAAATTATAATCAGGAAACTGAGGATAAATTTTTAAAAGAACTTGAAAATGCTAGTTTTTTAGCTCCTGCTGATATTAAAATTGATAAAGATTTAATTGAGGATGATGGAACAATTACTCTTGATGAAGATACTCCTATGAATTTTATGCTTATTAGTTCAGAAGATGGTAAAAATTTCTTCCCTGCATTTACTGATGAAGAAGAATTAGCTAAAGATGAAATTAAACAAAATGCTATCATTGTTAAACTAGAAAATTATTTAGAAATGTTAAGTAAGAATACTGATGAAGTTGAAGGTATAGCTATTAATCCCTTCGGTGAAGCTATTGTAATACCTAGAGACATGTTATTTAATGTATTTGGCGAAAAAGATTAATTTTTTTTATTTATATTCTATTTTTAAATTTTTTTATAAATTATTTTAAAAATTTTATTTTCCTA
>Ga0116193_1000753_pt1 | contig 29074 bp, 29 predicted proteins | sample AD_UKC115_MetaG_FD_89892 | JGI IMG/M metagenome (GOLD analysis project Ga0116193, IMG submission 89892) | Active sludge microbial communities of municipal wastewater-treating anaerobic digesters from Hong Kong - AD_UKC115_MetaG | ecosystem: Engineered > Bioreactor > Anaerobic > Digestate... | reverse complement strand
CCAGTTTTTGGATTTTTAGTCATTATTTCATTAATATACTCTTCAAATTTTTTTAATTCTTCATCATTCAATACTTCTCTTCGCCATTTACCAGATTCACTAGCTTCTTTAATACTTGAATATTCCCGGGATTGGCCTATATCCAAATTAATCACATTTGGATAAATATTCATATTAATTAATATGTTAAAAAAGTAATTATGTGCTGGAAATTCATTAAAAGGTTTTCCAATTTTTTCGTAAAATTCTTTTTCTAATTTCCAATTATTTGGTCCAAATAATGTAATGTAAACATATTTTGTAGCTATTTTATTTATTGCATTAATTACTTTTTTTATATCCACAATACTATTTAAACTTCTTGAAGCAATTACAATATCATAGTTACCTAATTCTTCAGGATTCAATTCATTTAAATCTTTTTTAATAGTAGTAACATTAGTAATTTTTTCTTTCTTGCATTTATCATTTAATATTTCAAGCATTTTATATGATGAATCAAGACCTGTAACACTTTTAGCCATCTTAGCTAAGGGTATTGTTATACTTCCCTCTCCACAACCTAAATCAAGGACAGTATCTTCTTTAGTTATGTTTAATTGTTCTAATAATTTAGTATGATATTCATCTCTACGTGCAGATTTAGCAAAATGGGGGGCAGCTTTATTCCAATCTTTATTCCTATCTTCTTTTTCTGTTAATTTTTTACTCCAAAAATAAGCCCAATCTATATCTTCTGGAGTTTTTATACAATCAATATTATTTTTCATGATATGCCCTCTTTAAATATATTGTAATATATTTATATTTCTAATTACATATTTAATTAATGAAATTAATTTAAAGCTAATTTTTTTTATTATCTTATTTTAATTGATAATTTATTTTGTGATATTTATGGATGAATTAGAGGAAATTGTATATAAACATGCATTGTTAAATGCATCAAAACATAAAGGAAGTGCAAATCCTAAAGCAGTAATGGGTTCTATAATGAGTCAAGAAGCAGAACTTCGTAGTAGAGCTAAAGAAATTGGACCTTTAAGTGGAAAAATTGTTGCTAAAGTGAATGCATTATCTGTTGATGAACAATTAAATGAGATGGAAAAATTTAATGTTCATGCTGAAAATAAAAAACCTGAAAAAAAGGAAAAGGGGCTTGGTGAACTTCCAGGTTCTCATGAAAATGTTGTGATGCGTTTTGCTCCTAATCCAAGTGGTCCTTTACATATTGGTCATGCTCGTGCAGCTATACCTAATAATGAATTTGTTAAAAAATATGGTGGAAAATTAATACTTCGTATTGAAGATACTGATCCAAAAAGAGTTTTTGAACCTGCATATACTTTAATTCAAGAAGATTTAGAATGGTTAGGGGTTAAACCTGATGAAATTTATTATCAATCTGATAGATTTGATATTTATTATAAGTATGCTGAAGAGTTAATTAAAAAAGGTAAAGCTTACATGTGTACTTGTAAAGGTGGAGATTTTAAGGAATTAAAAGATAATTGTAAACCATGTCCTCATAGAGATAATTCTGTAGAAGAAAATCTTGAGCTTTGGAGAAAATTCCCTGAAATGGAAGAAGGTCAAGCTGTATTACGTGTTAAAACTGATATAAATCATAAAAATCCTGCAATACGTGATTGGGTTGCAATGCGTATAGTTGATGAAGAACATCCTAAACTTGGTCATAAATATCGTGTTTATCCAATGATGAATTTTAGTGTTGCAGTAGATGATCATTTAATGGGCATGTCACATGTGCTTAGAGGAAAAGACCATTTAGCAAATAGTGAAAAGCAAAAATATTTGTATAATCATATGGGTTGGGAAGTTCCAGAATTCATTCATTATGGTCGTTTAAAAATGACTGATGTTGCATTGTCAACTAGTAAAGCTAAAGAAGGAATTGAATCAGGTAAATACTCTGGTTGGGATGATCCTAGATTAGGTACTCTTAGAGCATTAGCTAGACGTGGAATTCAACCTGAAACAATCACTCAATTAATGAAAGAAATTGGAATAAAAATGAATGATTCTAGTGTAAGTTGGAAGAAAATATATGGATTAAATAGAAACATTATTGAAGATAAAGTTAATCGTTACTTTTTTGTAGCGGATCCAGTAAAAATTTCTGTTTCTAAAGATGATTGTGAAAAAATGTTAATTAAACGTCCATTACATCCAGATTATCCGGAAAGAGGAGATCGTGAGTTATTATTTGATGGTGATGCATATATTCCTAAAAAAGATTTTAAAAATGGTCTTGTTCGTTTAATGGATGCTGTTAATGTTGATTTAGATGGAGAAGAAGTAACTTTTCATAGTACTTCTTTTGAAGATGCAAAAGAAAATCATGCCCGCATTATTCAGTGGGTTCCAGTTGAAGAAAATGTTAAAGTAAAAATAGTAATGCCTGATGCTAGTATAGTTGAAGGTGTAGCTGAAACAGATATAAAAGATTTAGATGTTGGAACTTTACTCCAATTTGAAAGATTTGGTTTTGTAAGATTAGATTCTAAAAATGATAATGAAATAACATTTTATTATACACATAAATAAAGATTTAATATAATTTAAAAAAAAATCTTTATTTTTTACTTTTTTTTTTAATTTAAATTTTTAGTTATAGTTAAAATATTTTTGTTGTTTATGTATTCATATTGAATATCATCTGCATATTCTTTCATTATACTTATTCCAAGACCACCAATTTGGGCATCATCTATAGTATTAGGGCTTTTTGGATTTTTTACTTCAAGTGGATTAAATTGTATGCCTGTATCAATAAAATTCATTCTAATTTTTAGTATATTTTCACAAAAATCCATTTTTATCTTAATTAAATCATCTTTGTCTTTTTGAGGGTAAGCATAATTACAAATGTTAGAGAATATTTCTTCGATAATTAATTTTAGATTCATTAAAGTACTTTTGTTAATATCGTAGGGTTCAAGTAATTCGGTGACTTTTTTATCAAGAGTTTTTAGTTCACGGATTTCAGGTTTTAATATTATTTCATCCAATTAAAAGTCTCCTAAAATCATTATTCTTCAATATTTATCATTTTTATTAATCCAGTCATGGTGAATAAGTCTTTTACAGAGTCTTGGACATTAATTAATTTCATGGATCCTTGTTTTTGCATTATTTTCTGATTTTTAATGAATGTGCGTATTCCAGCACTACTAACATAAATTAGATCTTTTAAATCAAAAGTTAAGCTTTTAACATTAGTTAACTCATTTTCAAGACTTTTTTCTAACTCTTTAGACGTGAATGTGTCTAATTCTCCACTTAATATGACAGTTAAGTTGTTTTCATTTTTTTCTTTATCAATTTTTAAACTCATTTTTCACAAATCCTTTAAATTAGTTTTATATTCCCATACAATTTATTTTATTTTTTTAAAAAATTTGATTAATATCTTAAATAATTTATTGTTTTTAAATAATATAATCTTTAAGTTTTTTTTATTCATTTCTTTTGTTTATAATTTTAAAGTTTTCATTTTTAATTGGGAGAGCGGTTAATATTAAAGGAATAATGACTGCTATTATTGCAAGTATTAAATCTATACTTATTTCTATAATATTTCCTGTATTAAATACTTCACTGATTCCTCCAATCCAAATAAATGCTAATGTTAAAGGTAAAATGTATTTAATTATTATAACCCACCATTTTCCAATTTTGAATTTACTATTATTGTTGAATATAGGTATTAATTTATCTATACCAAATAACCATCCGAATACTAAACATTCTAAAATGATACCAAATAATAATGCGAATTGATTTAAGAATAAATCAGCTATTCCTAATAGGTAAGATCCCATTCCTGTTGAAAATATTAATGTTCCTGCACATCCAATTAAACATAAAATTGTTACAGTTTTTTTACGACTGAATGCAAATTTATTTTGAATAGATAAAGATATTGGTTCAAGTAATGCTAAAGTACTTGTAATTCCTGCGAAAAATACGCATAAGAAAAATATTGGTCCTAATACATATGCCCAATTACCCAGTACATTAAAAATTGTTGGATAAGCAATAAATATAAGTCCAGTACCTTGAGTAACTAATTGATCTACTGGAATTCCACTATGTAAAGACATGTAACCAAGTATTGAGAAAACCCCTAATGCTGCAAAATTTTCAAATCCACAATTAGCTATCACTACCATTAAAACGTTATCACTTAATTTATTGTTATCTGGTAAGTAACTAGCGTAAGTTAAAGCAATTGACATACCTAAACTTAATGAAAATAATATTTGTCCAAATGCTGATAACCATATATTAATGTTCCATAACAGAGACCAATTTGGATTAAATAATGTTGCTAAACCTATACTTGCTCCTGGAAGTGTGAATGAGAATATAACTATAAATATCATCATTAAAAATAATAATGGTACTAAGAAAGTAGAAGCTTTTCCTAAACCTTCTTCTAAGTCTCTATGGGATATAAACCACATAAGCCCCCAAACGATTAAAATTGAAATTGCTATCACAGGTACAATATAAGTTAATCCAGATAATGAATTAGTTGATTGTAAAAGTGATGTTGTGTAAAATGTGTTTGGATTTGCTCCCCATCCTTTAAAGAAACTTAAAATGAAAAATATTCCATCCCATCCAAGGATACAACTGTAATATATTAAAATCATAAATACGATTATGGGGATTAACCATCCAATGTATTCAAGTTTTGGTTTGATACTATAGAATGTTTTAGTGATTGATGATTTGAAATGATATCCCATTCCATATTCAACCAGTAAGAAAGGTATTCCCATAACAAGTATGGCGATTAAGTAAGGTATAAAAAATGCTCCTCCTCCATTACTATATAAAACATAAGGATATCGCCAAATGTTACCTAATCCTACTGCTGAACCAATCATAGCCATTAAAAATGATAAGGTGCTACCCCATTGGTTTTTATCTTCATTATTTTCGTTGTTCATATGATAATTTCCTTTATTCAAAAAAAAAAGAGTTTGGATATGTTTTAGTAATTAATTTATTTTTAAAAAGAGTTTGAAAATTTTTTAATATTTATAAAAAAAAATTAATAAAAAAAATAAAATTTTTAGATTTTAAAATTTCTTTTTAATTGAATTAGTACTAATCCAAATTCTATGTTTTCTGTAGGTTACATAAATTTGTCCTGGTTTGGTTTTAAGTATGGTACTGGAATAGGTTTCACCATTATGGTTAAAGATAACGGTTTCTCCTCTACGTAACTCTATTTGGTTACCATTTACTTTAATTTTTTCTGGTCCTTTAGGCATTATTTGTTGTGTTGTTTTTGGGATATTACTATGTGGTTGAGGGGTTTCTATATTAGGTAATTTTTCTTCTTTTAATTCAATTTTTTGAGCTTTTTGAGCTTTTTGAGGTTTTTCGGTTTTGTTTTTACTTGAAATATTTTCTTGAATCTTATTAGATCCTTCAGAAATTTTACTAGATCCTTCAGAATATACCTCTTTTGTTTTATTTGCTATTTTACTCATGTTGATGCTGCCTAGTTTTTCATAGAATTTATCTATTCGATTACTAGCATTTTCAATTTTTCTTTCATTAGAATCTCTGTGGACGAAGTTTTCATAAGGGGTTAATATTTCTTCTTGATTTTCTTCGGGTAATTCTATTTCTGTTTCTTCTTCTTTCCCATTAAGTCTTTTTTCTGCATAGATGGGGATTATTGGTTCATCATATTCATCGTCAGTTTGGAAACTTGCATCATCTAATCCTTCAAATGATTTTCCAATTTCATCATCATATTCTGTATGATTATAACTGGTATTGTTGATTTCTTCATATATTTCATCAATATCATCGTTTGGTTGGTTGTATGTTTTATCTTTTAAAATTTCATCAAATGTGACATTATCTTTTCTGTCGGATTCGTCTAAAACTACTACTCCCTCTTCATTAATAATTTTTTGAGGTTTTTGAGGTTTTTCCTCTTTTTCTTCAGACTTTTTGACTTCAATATCAGGTTTTCCTTTTCTAGCAATTCTTTCGGTTTTTTCTGTTTTAGCTACTACATGTGAACCGGGATCCATTTTGTTTTCTTTTTTATTGATTTTAGGAACACTTTTTCTAACTTTCTTAGGAGTTTCGATTTGTTCTTTTTGTTTTGTGGTCATTGGTTCAGACATAATACTACTTACTGAAGTGTCAATTTTTGGATCTTGATTTTCTGAACCTTCGATTTGTTCTTTTTGTTTTGTGGTCATTGGTTCAGAAGTCATTGGGGTAGTATCTTCAGTTTTTTCAGTTAATTTAGATGATAATTCGTGTTCAGGTTTAATCGGTTCTGAATCTAAGGCTTTACCAGATTTATCTTTATTATTTGAAGATATTGCTTGTGTGAGTGTTGTTTGATTTTTACTTAATGTAATTTCATCTTCTTTATCTTCTTTCTTTTCTGGTGTATTTTCTACTAAATTTACAACATCTGGAGATAATATTGAATCATCTTCTGCTAAATTATTTGTTCGTATTTCTTTTTTACTTGCAGGATCTTCAATTTTGAATTTTTCTTTTTCCTCTTCTTTAAGAGGAGTTATAGTTTCTACTTCATGATAAATAGTTTTTGAACCTTTTTTCAATGAAGCGGGTTTATTGTTATTTGAAGCATTGTTTTTAGGTGTAGTATTGAATTCACTAAATACTTTATCTTTCATGCTCTGAGTTGGATTACCTATACTTTCTTTAACAAAATCTTTTGTAGATATCTCTTCTTCAGGATTTGTATTTCTTTCACCTGTAAACATACTTTTAAATGATTCAGATAATGATTCTTCACTATTTACTTTTTCAGATTTTTCAATGTTTTCTTTTTCGTTCTTTTTATTTTTATTAAAATTGAGTATTGAACCTATTTCTTCAGTTTTAGGGATGTTATTTTTATTATTTTGTACATTATTACCATAAGTTTGTTTTTTAATTCCATTTTGCTGCATATTCTTTGCTGTATTGTCATAGTATTTTCTTACCCAGACAATAGAGCTTATTCCCGCTATTGCTATTATTAATAATATTATGAATGTTAGTGAATTCATTTAATTTTTCCTCACACAAGTTTTTTTTTAAAGTAATTTTTTCATTACTAAATATTATTTATTATATAATATTTTTATCTTAAATAAATTTTATTTTTTTAATAAATTTAAATTTTTTTTTAGGTTAATTATTTATTTAAAAAAAATTAGATATTATATTAATATAAATTATAGAATTTAATATTAACTTAAAAAAATTTAGTGGAATTTGATTATATGGCAGTAAAAATTAATGAGAATTATCTTTTAATACAAAATAGTTATCTTTTTGTAGAAGTAGAAAGACGTGCTAGTAAATATCAGGAAGAAAATCCAGATAAGGATGTTATAAAAATGGGTATTGGGGATGTAACCAAACCATTAACTAAAACAGTTGTTAAAGCATTCAAAAGTGCAGTTGAAGAAATGGCTAATCCAGATACATTTCATGGTTACGGTCCTGAACAAGGTTATGACTTTTTACAAAAAGCAATTATTGATAATGATTTTAAACCTTTAGGTGTAAATTTAAATCTTAATGAAGTTTTCATAAGTGATGGTGCAAAATGTGATACTGGAAACATTCAAGAAATTTTTGGTATTGATAACACTATTGCAGTAACCGATCCTGTATATCCCGTATATGTGGATACAAATGTTATGGCTGGTCGAACTGGTCCTATAATGGATAATGGTATGTTTGAGGGTATAGTTTATTTACCTTGTACTGAAGAAAATAATTTTGTACCAGAACTTCCAAAAGAACCTGTAGATATTATATATTTATGTTTCCCTAATAATCCAACTGGTGAAACTCTTACAAAAGATCAATTAAAAGTATTTGTGGATTATGCCTTAGAAAATGATGCAATTATTCTTTTTGATGCGGCTTATGAATGTTTCATAAAAGAAGATGATGTTCCTCATAGTATTTATGAAATTCCTGGAGCTAAAGAATGTGCAATTGAATTCAGAAGTTTCTCAAAAACTGCAGGATTTACTGGAACACGTTGTGCATATACTATAGTTCCACGTGATATAAAAATCACAGCTTCAAATGGTGAAGAAGTTATTTTAAATGATTTATGGAACCGTAGACAAACCACTAAATTTAATGGTGTTTCATATCCAGTTCAAAAAGCTGCAGAAGCTGTTTTCACTGAAGAAGGTCAGAAAGAAATTCAAGAAAATCTTGATTATTATAGTGAAAATGCTAAAATTATTCGAGAAGGATTTTTAGAAATAGGATTAAACACTTATGGTGGAATAAATAGTCCATATGTTTGGGTTAAAACTCCTGAAGGTGTAGATTCTTGGAAATTCTTTGATATTTTACTTGAAGAAGCAAATGTTGTAGGAACTCCTGGATCTGGATTTGGGCCAAGTGGGGAAGGATATCTTCGATTAACAGCATTCAATACTCATGAAAATACAATTGAAGCAATGGATAGAATAAGTAAATTATCATTTTAAATATAAAATTAAAAAGCGAGTTTAAGATAATATGGTAAATGGAATTGATGTATTAAATAAAAAAGATGATTTTAATGATATTTTCACCAAAACAGGAACAATGGCTTTTGAAAGACAAAAAAACTTAAGAAGTGTCATAGGAGAAGATGTTGGTGATATTAATTTTGAAGATGGACTCATTGTTTTTCCAAACATTGAATTTCCTATGCAAATTATAGGAACATTATCTGAAAAAGAACAAAAATGGTCTTGGGCATGGGATAATGAAAATATAGGTTTTCCAGAGAATTTATTAGAAGATACAAATAAAATTAAAGAAATAGGGGAAGAATTTGATATTCCTGAATTTTCTAATAGTATTTTAACTGATGTTGATATTAATGTTGCTCATGTATTACTTATGACTGTTGCTCCTTTAGTAAATGCTGATGCTTATTATGCAATTTCAGCTGGGGATTTAGTGCTTTTTGTAACTATTCATTCAGATGAAATACCTATCACTGAAGATTTAGACGATTTTTCACATAATTATAATGATTTCCAAATTGATTATCCTGTAAATCCTAAAAAAGCTTTAGAAGGATATACTATTCTTAAAGGTTATGAATATGTTGAAAAAGAAGATTTTTCAATGGCTAAAATAAATCAAGAAAGAGTTATTGTAGGATTTTCTGAAAGAGGAAAAGTAACTAATATTCAAACTATGAAAAAAATTGAAAATATTTAAATAATTTTTTTGAGGTTTTTATCTTATGAATGAAGAATTAGCTGAAGAAATTCAATATGAAGTAAGTATTTTAGTTAAATCTGGATTTTATTCTCCTATGGATATTAATGAAATAATTGAAGAGCAATTCATAGGTGAAAACTTCAATTTTTCTGAAATTGATAATATAATAGATAAAGAATTAAATTCTCGTTTTGAAGAATTAAAAGATTGTAAATTCATTTTTTTCAATTCTTTAAAGAAAAGTTTCATAGAATTAGCTAAAAATAATATAGTATCTATTCATAATGCAGGATTTGATTTTGAGGATGGTGTAAATGATGCAATGGAAATTTATACTCATCTTGTAAATAATAAATTTGATGTTAGAGGATTTGTATTTCTACTCTTTTTATGATATTGAAGAATGTATTACTGATGATGTATTATATTTGAGTTTTGGAGATTATAACCAAGATAAAGATTTAGCTTTAAATATTGGGGAAGAAATTTTTGAAACTTTAAAAACTAATAATTTAGAAGTTCATTGGAATCATGATGTTGATGAAAGAATTTCCATTAAACCTTTTAAATGGATGAAAAAATATGAAGAAGATGAGATATATGAAATGGAAGGTGCTGTGGAAACATATATTAAACTGAATTCTGAGGGTTAATTATGGATTTGAAATCATTAAATTTAATTGAAGATATTATATCTACATCCGGTAGATGGACATGGCTTGAAATTTCACCTGAAGCATTATATTTGGAATTTAAAGATGTTCAATTGTTTAATCCTAAAAATGAAACAATTAAGTTTGAGGATTCAAGTAGTGAAATAGCTATTAGATTTGGTGAAAATATTTTCATGGCTATATTCTTTAATGAAATTGAGGATGTTAAATTTTTAGGTTTATCTGATAATTTACAAGATTTGATGGAATCTAATATTATAAATTTTAAGGATAATTTAATGAGTTTTCATAAAGAATTTTCTTTAAATATTGTTAAAAATCAATTTAAATTTCAAGATCGTGATTTTCTTAAAGCTATAGCTAGTTATTATAAAAATAAAAAGATTTTAGTTGAAAATTATGAAGAAGGAAATAATGGTTATGATTTCCTTTTGTGTTTTACTGCAGGTACTGTGAGTATTGCTGTTGGTGGAAATAATATACATTTTTTTAATGATTTTGAACGTTTAAATGATGAGGATATAAAAAATTTATCTAATAAATGGTGTGTTTACTATTTAGATTACTGGAATAAAAAAGGTACTAATAAAGAATATGCTTTTGATTCAGTTTGTGAAGCATTACCATTTAAGATTAATTTAAATTAAAACTATTTTTTGATTATTATGAAGAATACAGATAAAGGATATGATTATTTAAAGGTCTCTAATGATTTTTATGGTGAAACGCCTAATCCTAGAGCAGTAGAAATAGCGGATTATGAGTTCTTTTGGGATTGTGTTGATCAATTAGCTCCATTTGGTTCTGATGAAGGATATATGGCATTTGCTGAGTTGTGTGATTGGAAAAATGATAATCCTGGAGTGCCATTAATTAATTGTTTTGAATGGATTTTAAGTTGTTGGGATTTACATTTAACAGATTATAATGATAGTATAATTGAGGATGTTAATATTCTAAAAATTATTAAAGATATGAATTTTGATGAAGATTTAATAATGTTAGATGTTACTATTATAGCTACAGGTTTTGGTCAATTGATTTTGGATGGTAAAATAGATGCTGAAGTTAAGGATATAGTTCAATTGGCCATTTTACGTCAGGGAAATCATTTGGTCCTTGATGAATTCTTAGGTTATAATGAGGAATGGAAATATGATAGATATAAATATCTTCAAATTCTCTTAGACATTTTAGAAGCTGCATAATTTTTAGGTAAATTTTATAAAGGTTTAAAAATATAATATTTGTTTGGTGAATTAATTATCATATTAATTATAATTGATTATCATTTAAATTATGAATGTTAAGAAAAAATTTTTTATAAAAGTTTTTTTTAGGAGATTTTAAATAATGACTTGTAGTATATTAGTCGGTGGAGCTTGGGGAGATGAAGGTAAAGGTAAATGTATAACTTACCTTTGTGATAAAGATAAGCCTAGTATTATAGCTCGTGCTGGTGTAGGTCCTAATGCAGGCCACTCTGTAGTTTTAGATGGTGAAAAATATGGATTAAGACTCATTCCATCTGGTTTTGTTCAAAGAGATGCTCAACTTCTTATTGGGGCTGGAGTATTAGTGGATCCTGAAGTATTTTTCCATGAATTAGAATATTTGGATAAATTTGATGTAAAAGATAGAACACTCGTAGATCCTCGTTGTAGTATGATTACTAAAGAAGATAAAGAACGGGATAGAGGTTCAGAACACTTATTTAAGAAAATTGGTAGTACTGGTTCAGGATGTGGTCCTGCAAATAGTGATCGTGTTCTTAGAACTGCTAAAATGGCTAAAGATATTCCGGAGCTTCAAGATTATTTAACTGATGTTTCTATAGCTTGTAATGATAAAATAGATGCTGGAGATGATGTTTTTATTGAAGGTTCTCAAGGTTTTGGACTTTCATTATACTATGGAACTTATCCATTTGTAACTAGTAAAGATACTACTGCTAGTACTTTTGCAGCTGATGTTGGTGTCGGTCCAACAAAAATTGATGAAGTAATTAATGTATTTAAAGCTTACATTACTCGTGTAGGTGAAGGACCATTCCAAACTGAAATTGATCAAGCTAAAGCAGAAGAAATGGAAATTGAAGAATATGGTACTGTAACTGGTCGTAGACGAAGAGTTGGTCTTTTTGATTTTGAACTTGCAAAAGAATCATGCAGAATTAATGGTGCAACTCAAATAGCTTTAACTTGTGTTGATCGTTTGTATCCTGATTGTGCTCGTACACAAAGTTTAAGTGATTTATCTGCTGAAACAAAAGATTTTATTCAAGAAATTGAAACTGAAACTGGTGTGCCAGTAACTATAGTTAGTACTGGTCCTGATTTAGTAGATACAATAGATTTAAGAAAAGAATTATTGTAAAATAATTCATTTCACTTACTTTTTTTTATAAATTATTTTAATTAGTATTACTATGTAAGCATATTATTACAAAAATTTATTAATAATGTAAATAAAGGTTATAATATGATTAGTATAACTAATCCTGAAGTAGAAATGCCTGATGAACAGCTTGCAATGGCTCTTTTTAGAAGTATAAGATGGGTTTATGGAGTATACTGTCCTCATTGTAAATCTTATAATATAAACAATCGTGGAATTCAAGGTAGAGTTCGAAGATATTCATGTAAAGATTGTGGAACAAATTTTAATGATTTTACAGGTACTTTTTTCTATAAAAGCAAAATCCCCTTAGGTGTTATGATATACATATTATTTAATATGGATACTAAGACAGTTAAAGAGTTAGTAGAAGAGACTGGTTATAGTAGACAATGTATTAGTCGTATAACTAAATTATTCAGGGATAAATTATTGGAAAATCCAGATTTTTATCATAAAGATGAAGAAACTGATAATTATCTTAATGAATAAATGTAAGGTTGTTGGTATTTAATTGTTTATCCTTAAATTTCTTTTTTAGGGATAATTATTTATTTAATTTTTAATTTGTAGCTTATTTTATTTTAAGAATATTTTTAACTATTCTAGTGTTGTTTTTTTATTAAATAATTTTTTATTTTTTAAGTATTTTTTTTAAAATACATGGTTTTTGAACTGTTATGATTTGAATAAAAAAAGTATTATATTGTACATTTATATTATTTGTCGGGTTTTTTGTGTAGTTTAGTGAACTATTAAGGTTACATCTAATTTTTTAATGAAAACAGTTATATATAGAAAGTTTCACAATCTTAATTATATAATGATTGTTATATTTTAATTTTTCAGAATATTTTTCTAAAAATTTATTTTTTCTTTCATTATAAATAAAAATTTTAAAAATTTTGGTGATATAAGTGAATAAAAAAATTTTAATTGCAGTAATAATTATAATAATCCTTGCTGCAATTGGTGGAGCTTATTATTACATGAACAGTCAAGATGATGGTACTATAACTATTGGTTGTCAACCTAGTGATCATCATGCTGCATTATATGTAGCTCAAGCTCAACAACAATATGAAAAACAAGGATTAAAAGTTAAAACTGTCCAATTCAACAATGGTGGGGATGAAATGACTGCTTTAGCTAGTGGTGAATTAGACATTGCATATGTAGGAACTGCACCTGCTTTATCTAGTATTGAAAAAGGAGTGCCTGCTAAAATAGTTGGTTCTGCTCAACAAGAGGGTAGTGCTATAGTTGTAGCTAAAAACTCTAATATAACTAGTGTTAAAGATCTTAAAGGTAAAAAAGTTGCTACATTAGGTGAAGCATCTATTCAGAATACATTACTTAAATATGCTCTTAAACAGAACGGAGTAAATGCTAGTGATGTTGAAATTTCTGCTATGAAACCAGCAAATATGAATGATGCTCTTAAATCAGGAAAAATAGATGCTATGGTAAATCCAGAACCATACCCTACTACAGCAGTTATGAAAGGATATGGTAAAATTCTTGAAAATTCTAGTGAAATTGTGCCTGGACACCCATGTTGTGTAATTGTCGCTAGTGATGATTTTATTAAAAACCATCCAGATCAACTTAGTAAGATTTTACAAATTCATGAAAATGCAACTAATTTCATAAATGAAAATCCTGCGGCAGCTGCTAAATTATTACCTAGTGATATAGTTTCTAATACAACTATTGAGGAACAATCTCTTAAGAATGGTCATTTTGTTAGTGGTTTAAATTCAACTTTCAAACAAAGTGTGGATCAATTTATGCAAATTGAAATTGATTTAGGTTTAATGAAAGAGAAACTTTCAGATGATAAAATATTTTATGACGTTAACAGTACTAATACTACAAAAAGTACTGCTTAATTTCATATTTTATTTTTTTATTTTTTTTAAATTAACAATTGTTAATATTTTTTTTAGATTATTTTATATATTAAGAAAACTTAAGTAATATTCAGTTTTTAATAATTTTAAATAAATTTATTTTTTTGATGATGATTTAATGAATACAAAGAAAATAGTAATGCCCATAATATTACCAATTGCAATATTAATTGTATGGTTCATTATAACTGATGTTTTAGGTTTAATTACTTCATATACATTGCCAGGGCCTATTGAAGTTTGTCAATCTGCTTACACAATATTTTTTGACGGTAGATTAATTAAAGATACTATCGATACATTATTTAAAGTATTTTCAGGTTTAATACTTGCATCTATAGTAGCTATACCATTAGGTATTCTTCTGGGAAGTTTCCAATCACTTGAAGACTTTTGCAGTATAGTTATAAGTATATTACGCCCAATACCTCCAATAGCCTGGATTCCTTTCAGTATTTTATGGTTTGGAATAGGTACAATGCCTGCAATATTTATCATATTTATAGGCTGTGTATTCCCAATACTTGTTTATACTATGGATGGAGTAAAAAGAACACCAAAAGTTCTTATTGAAGCAGCTCAAACTCTTGGAGCTAAACCTTTAGATATTTTATATCGTATAACTTTACCCTCAGCTTTACCTTATATTGTTTCAGGGTTAAAAGTCGGTGTTAGTATAGCATTAATGTGTACAATTTCAGCAGAAATGATTGGTTCAAGTAGTGGATTAGGTTATTTAATATTAACTGCAACAAACTTATTTGACACAGGTACTACTGTAGTTGGAATGTTAGTAATTGGTATAATAGGAATAGTTCTTGATTACTTATTTAGAAAAGCTCAAGATCAAATATTTTGGTAAAATAATAATTAAATAAAGTTTTATAGGAGAATAATATTTTGGCAATAAAAGTAAATCATATAAGTAAATCTTTTAAACAAGAAGATAAGGATATTCTCCAAGTTTTAGATGATATTAATTTGGATATAAAAGATAGAGAGTTTATATGTTTATTAGGTCCTTCTGGATGTGGAAAAACAACTCTTTTACGTATTATTGCAGGTTTGGATAAACCTGATATTGGGGAAGTTCATGATGGTACTGGTTTAGTTACTGGTCCTTCAAAAGAACGGGGATTTATTTTCCAACAATATTCTTTATTCCCTTGGATGACTGTTTTAGATAATGTTCAGTTTGGTTTAAACATGTCACATCCTGATCAAAAAGAAAAAAATGCTGAGGATGCTAAAAGATATCTTCAAAGAGTAGGGTTAGAAAATTTCCAAAATAGTTATCCTCACCAACTTTCTGGTGGTATGAAACAGAGAGTAGCTATTATTAGATCTTTGTTGAACCATACTCCTGTGCAATTAATGGATGAGCCATTTTCTGCTGTGGATATGCAAACAAGACATATTTTACAGGAGCAATTAATTGGTGTATGGAAACGTTTTGATACTACAATTGTTTTTGTAACTCATGATGTGGATGAAGCAGTCTTTTTAGCAGATAAAGTTGTTGTTATGGATAAGAATCCAGGTCATGTTAAAGATATTGTGTCAATTGATTTGGAACGTCCAAGAAAGAGAGAATCTGCAGAATTTATTAAAATCCAAGAGGAAGTTATGGATGCTCTTGGTGTGGAAGATATGGAAGGTTAATATTTTTCCATTTTATTCCTTCTTTTTTTAATAATTTTTTTATAATTTTTTTTTAACAGGTATATAATTATATTAGTTAAAAAATACTAATTTTTATTTATGAATTTGAATTTATTTTAAATTTAGATACTTTGATTAAATTAATTTTATGGTTAATTAAATTTTATTTAACATGAATATATAGTGATTATAATGGTAGGAAAAGTAATTTTTATTGGTGCTGGTCCAGGAGCTCCAGATTTAATAACAATTCGTGGATATGAAACAATACAAAAAGCTGATTGTATAATTTATGCAGGTTCACTTGTTAACAAAAAAGTATTAGATAATCGTAAATCTGATGCAGAAGTATATAATAGTGCTGAACTTGACTTAGGTGAAATAATTAACATTATGGAAGAAGCAACTAGTGAAGATAAACTTGTAGCACGTGTTCATACAGGAGATCCAAGTATTTATGGTGCTATTGCAGAGCAAATAAGATTATTAAAAGAAAAAAATATTCCTTATGAACTTATACCCGGTGTTAGTTCCGTTTTTGGTTCAGCAGCCGCTTTAGAAACAGAATTAACTTTACCAGAAATATCCCAAACAGTTATAATTACAAGACCTGAAGGTAGAACACCAAAACCTAAAGATGAATCTTTAGAAAGTTTAGCTTCTCATCATGCAACAATGTGTATATTTTTAGGTGTAGGAATGATTGATAAAGTTGTCAGTGAATTAACTAAAAATTATCCAATTAACACTCCAGTTGCTGTTGTTAAAAAAGCTACATGGCCAGATCAAGAAATTATAAAAGGAACTCTTGAAAATATAGTAAATAAAGTTAAAGAAGCTAATATTACTAAAACTGCTATGATAATTGTAGGGGATGTTTTAAATCCTGGAGACTTTAATGATTCCAAACTTTATGATGCTACATTTGCTCATGAATATCGAAATAGTAAAAAATAATTTATAAAAAAATATGAAACAATGAGTTTAATTCCATATATCAATCCATTAGCTGAAGAAAGTAGGAAAATTGTGTCTGAAAAAGGTAATTTGGATGATGCATTTGAATATAATGAAAAATTAGTGAACACTATAAACAGTAGTGTACGTCAAAAGTTAGATTCAGATTATGTGCCAATAAGTTATGGTGATTTAGCAGTTAAAAGAATTAACTGGTATATTGAAAGAACAAATAATAAAGAATATGATTTAAGAGATTATTCCTATCTTTTTAATAAAGATATTATGGAAGAAGATGTTGTTGTTTTTCATATGTTAGCTCAAGCTATAGCAACTAAATTTAATATTACATCTAGAGAAACTAAACTTTTTATAGAATCTGAAGGATTACTTATATTAGATCGTTTAAATCGTTTAATGACTAATGAAAGAGAAGATATTGTAAATCAGATTTTGAAACAGTTGTCTGTTACTGATGGTACTAAATGGACTATTTTAAAAGATATTATTGATACTCGAAAATTATCTTTAACCGATTTATGTTTAAGTAATGGTAATATTGTATTAGGCAGGGATGATTTTGTAAGTAATTATGCAGAGGAGTTTAATAGAATTGATAGACGCCCTGAAAGTATGTATGATTTTTTAGTCGGTGAAAATCTAAAAGAACAAATATTAGCTCGTTTAATAATGCAAAATACTGAAAATTACATTAAAATGATTAAAGATAAATCTACTTTTGTAAATATTCATCCAAATATAGAAGAAATAGGTAATCAGGTTGAAAAGGTTATAACTGAAGAAATGACTAAATATAGTAGTTTTTATGCTAATGCAAGTAATTTTAAAATTGGAAAATTAATTCGTGAGGCTTTTCCTCCATGTATATCCGAAACGGTTAATGGGGTGTCTTCAGGTGGACGTAATGATGCGATAGTTCTTCTTTTAACTAGTTTTGTGTCTTATGCTCGCTTATATCCAGCTATTTTTGCTAGTGAAGGAGGTGTTAAAGTTTCAGATATTGATAAAAATTTAGTTATAACTGAAAATGAGATTTTACCTCTTATTTATGAAGCTGCAGATAATTGTACTCCTCCATTATTTGAGGATCAACCACAAGAAAAAATAAATATTATTTCTAAATTAGGATTTGGTATGCATGATACTCCGGATTTATCTCACGAAGGTGAAACTAAATGGTATACTCCTATGAGTTGTGAGAAAATTAAAATGCATCTTCCACAGTTATGTCATCAAGATAAAGATTGTAAAAAGATAAATAATCCTTTAAGTTGTTATGGTATTAAAAAAAGTAGAATGATTAGAGAAGGTAAAGTAAAAGAAGATAGTGAAGGGGAATAGATAATTATTTTATTATGAGTTGTCACATTCATTGTGGTAATTTTGAATAATACTGTTTTCCCAATCATTAAAATTCATAAACTTATAATCTTCAATACAATCTGCTAAAATACTGATTTTACGTTCTTCTTCATCTATATCTTCTTTTTCACAAAATTTACTCATTAAATCTGGAGAATATTTGTCAACTTTGCGATCTGTGTATCTTAAGAATTTTTTATATTCTTCTTCATTAAAAAATGATTCTGGGGGGAAAAGATTGTCGTCTTCATTTATAGTAAATATTTCCACATAATTTAAGTCTGTTGGCATTTCACCTTGTTCAAGACCTATTCCTTTGATTATTCCAGATTCAAGTTCAATTACGGTCATACCAGTTTTTTGTCCAGGAATCCAATTTTCTAGAGCAGGTTTTACTAAGGCTCTTGGACTAATGTCGTTGAATATACTTTTTAATTCTTCTTCACTAATCATTTTAATCACTTCGGGTTATATTGATTGTTTATTACATTTAATCTTTTTAATTTATATAATTATCCATATTTATTTATATAAATCTTTTTACTTGTTTTAGAATTGTTTATATCTTTTTTATGTCTTTTATATATTTTTTTTAAATAGAAATATAAATATAAATAGGAGTTTATACAAAAAAACATTTAATTGATAAAACTATTTTTTTGATGATTATGTTTGGTCCATCAACATTACAGGAAAGAAGAAGATACTATAGGGAAGAATGGTCTGATAAGGATGTTCCAGATTTCATAATGGAAGAAATAATTAAAAAGGAATTTGGCTTTGATCATAATGGTACTGGACCTAATGATCGTTATAAAACATTTAGGGGTCCTAAATCATTAAGACGTTTTTTACGTTCTAAAGCTCCTTTTGCAGCTTATGTTAGTGTAGCTTATTATGCTGAGCCTCGTCGGAGAGAAGGATGGGAGAAAGCAGAATATGTTTTTGATGTAGATGCTAAAGATTTGCCAATACGTACCTGTGATTGTGATGGGGTATGTGAAATCTGTCTTGGTGAAGCATTAGAAATTGTTAATAATTTGATTGATACTCTTAAATCTGATTTGGGTATTAAGAATATTCATTTAATTTATTCTGGTAGAGGATATCATATTCGTATTCTTGATCCAGATATGGTTACTGCAGGTAGTGGTTTACGTTCTGAGGTTTTGAAATATGTTGCAGGTGCTGAAGTTCCTAAAACTAAATTTGTTAATCCTAATAATATTAATAGTAATTTAGATATGCCTCATTTTATGATTCCAATTGCTTATCCTAGTGTTTTTACTAAAAGAGTTAAATATGATATTTTACATTTAAAAGGTACTGAAAATATTGATGGTATTAATCCAAGATTACTTAAAGATATGATTAAATATAGAAATTATTTGGATAATAATGAATGGGTTCCTTTTAAGAATAAAATTGGTCCTCGTCGTTATAAAGATATGGAACAGGGTTTAGCTAAAGTTAATCTTTCAACTATTGATGCTAAGGTGAGTATTGATTTGAAGCGTATTTTACGTTTACCTAGTAGTCTTCATAGTAAGGTAAGTATGAAATGTGTTGAAGTAAAAAATCGTGAAAATTTTGATCCTCTTAAATCTGCGGTGCCTAAGTTTGTTTATGAGCGAAAAGATTCATAAAATATTTTTATTTTTTATTTTATTTGTTTTTGTTTTAGTTAAATAGTTTTTTATAATTTTTTATAATTTTTGCTATTGTTTGATTAATAAATATTTTCATAAATATTTTCTTTTTTGATATAAATGGGTTTATTTTAGTTGTTTTTATTTAATGTGGTATTTTTTGCTTTTATTTTGTTATTTTAATCTTATATTTGTTATTTTTTTCTTTTAATAGAGATATGTGGGAATTTTTATTGATTGTGTTGTTTTTGTTATTTTTTAGAGTTTTATTAATTTTTAATTACAATTTAATATTTTTGGTAGGGTTTAATGATTTTTAACTTTTTTTTAAGGGTTATTTGTTATTTAAAGCTTTTTGTAATGTTTATTTTGTTAATAAATATTTTTTTTGTTGAAGTTGATACACTCATTTTGACAATTTTGGAAGATTCATTCTATTTTTAAGTTTTTAATTATATATTGTTCAAAAATAATTCATTTTTACTTGTTAAAATAAACTATACCTTTATATACTTGAACAGTGTTAATAACATACTGGAGTCAAAAGTAGTAAAATCATTTTTCATGCTTTAGATTCCAAAAGAAAAATTTAGAAAGAACATTTAAACTAAATTTCTAATATTTTTCATTATATCGCCAAAATAAAAAAATAACAATAATCGAGGGATGAAATAATTATGACGAGAAAAATAATTATTATACCAATATTATTGGTTTTTATATTGGCATTTGTGGCTGTACCACTAGCATTTGCAGCTACATCTAATGAACCATTACATGAAAACCAATTCAACCAAACACAAAATGACAATCAAATAATAAATCAAAACAATCAAAATACAGGATATTGGGAAAACAGTACAAACAATAGTATTCATCAGGAAAACTTATCTAATAATATCAGTATGGACCATCAAACTATACTAATTAACATGAATCATACAAATACTACATTTAACTCAAGTGATTCAACAAATAATAGTCAAAACTTAACTAATGTTAATTTGACAGAACCACCAAAAAGTGTTATAACTGATGAAAATCAAACAAACAATTTCCCAGATAACAACACCACTCACGAACCATTAAATGAAAAATTTGGAGAATTAGGTCCAAATATAAATGAAAACCATCACAACATACATGATGAAATTCACAAACCTCCACTTGGAAATGGCTCAGATGAAGTTACAGATAAAGGATATAAACCACCACATATTATAGATAATGATCCAAACAAATCTAGAAAAAATGATGAAGAAGAAGACAGTGAATTTATTGAATATTTCTTTAAAAACACTGTAGATTCTCAGGAGGATGATATTTTATGATTAAAGGAAAATATATCAACCAAAATATTAATGTAACTAAAATATTCCACCATATTATCAATCATTATATTTAAATAAAATAATGAATTGTTAATTATGGAAATAAAAACATAAAGGCGATATAAAAATTAGTAAAAAATATAGTAAGGGAGAAATGTCAAGTCCCTTATCTTTTAATTATTTTTTTATCTTTTAACATATTGATTTGGGTTAATAAAATCATCTAAGAAATTTAAAAATTCTTTTTTATAATTATAATCTTTAATTTTATCCTCAGATAATAATTCATCAATTAGACTTAATGAGTATGTTTCTATAATCAAATTGTGTAAATTTTTACCAACTTTAATATTACTAATTTTTTCAGGTGTTAAAACATAAGTGATATATGATTCAGGAGTTTGAAACTTCCGAATTTTGTTTAAAACAAGTAAATCATTTATTGTGTATAATTCATCTCCACGACGTTTTTTGAAATTATCACAAGCTTGTTTGCTCCATATTTTAGGCCCTTCATGAATAACATATTTATTTTGTTTGAAAACATTTAATTCATAAATAAAAAATGCAAATTCATTTTCATCAGTCCAGTAATCGCTTTTGAATACACTAAATTCTTTATTCTCTAATTTCTCACTTAAAGATTCCATAGTCTTTTTTAATTGGGGGTGTAAGCTATCTGGAGGTATTTCTGGAATTTTGAATTTTAATACGAGAGTATGTGTTTCTCGGTCTTTAAATTTTTTTAAGATATTTTCTGGGCTAATATTTTGTTTTTTTATTATTGGTTTGAAATAAGCTAATTTTTTTGTTTCATCTGTTTCATCTAAAAAGTTTCGTGAGGCTATTATGAAATCGACCATTTTTTCTAATCGTAAAGCAGCTCCAACATTCCTATTTTTGTCTGTTGGATCTATTGTGATTAATGGGTCATTGAAGTTTTTGCCTGTTCCAAAATTTTCAAGGTCAATTATTGTACTATAATGCCAATTTTGTGCATTTTCTAATAATTTTTCAAAGGTTCCATATTTTAAAATTAATAATTCACAAAGGTATCCTGCAAATCCTCCTACTTTAAATTCGGATCCATATGTTCCTATTTCTGTCATAAACTTTTTTAAAAGAAGAACTTCATCTTTTTGTTCTTCTTTGAGGTGTGATTTGATGTATTTTGTATGTAATAATGTTCTGTCGACGGCAGATTTTAGTTCATCAGCTGATTTAATTTTGTAACAAGGTACGAAATCTACATCATAACCATTTATAACACTTGTTAGGTACGGGTGGGATGCATAATGTTCTTCGGCTTTTCCATTGAAATTTTCACTACATTTGTATGCTATTTTAAGTCCTAATTCTTTTAAATCGTTTATGTCTGTTGAAAGAGGAAAGTTTATGAAAATGTCTATATCGGATTTTCCTCTTAAAAAAGTGTTTTTAGCAACGGATCCTACTAATATTGCTTCGGCATTTATATTTTTTTCATTAAATAATTGATTTAAGTAGTTTATTAATTCATTACTTATTTTATGCACTTCTTCTTTTTCTTTTGTGCTTGGTTTGATTTCGTTTAGAATTGGTTTATAATTCATGTAGTTTTTCCCTTTTTATTCTGTACTTTATATTTATTTTTTATTTTTCATTATTTAAAAAAATTATTGATATTTGACATAAAAGTTTATAACTGTTGATTAATAAATTAATTTTATATAAAATTTTTATTTAGGAGATATAGTATGATACTTGTTTTAGCTAAATTAACCCCTAAAGAGGGTAAAGACGATGAAATTATTAATGCTGCATTAACTTTAGTTGGGGAAACTCGAAAAGAGGATGCAAATATTGAATATAACTTTGATAAAGACGTCGAGGATGATACTTATCTTTTTATCGAAAAATGGCAAGATATGGATGGTTTGAATAAACATCTTGCTTCAGATCATTTTAAAGCATTTGGTAAAGCTACTGAATCTTTAGCTGAAGATATGGATATTAATGTTTTTAAAGCTGAACCATTTGATTTATATGAGTAGCTTTGCTACTCGATTTCTATTTTTAATATAAAAATAAATTGTACATAAAAATACATTATAGTTTTTATTTGTACATTAAATTTATATACTTTTAATGATTTATTAATTAATATACTAAAAATTATTTTTCACAAAAAATTAACAAGGAGTTATACTCATGATAGGTAAAAAAATTCGATTAGAAAGAATTATAGATAGAAAAACAAGAAGAACTGTAATAGCACCAATGGATCATGGAGTTTCATCTGGACCTATTAAAGGAATAGTAGATATGGATAAAACAATTGAAGAAATATCTAAAGGTGGAGCAAATGCAGTACTTATGCATAAAGGTATTGTAGCACAAGGACACCGAGGATATGGAAATGATTTAGGACTAATTATTCATTTATCTGCTAGCACAAGTTTAAGTCCAGATCCAAACAATAAAGTAACAGTTACAAGTGTAGAAAAAGCAATACAATTAGGAGCAGATGCAGTAAGTGTACATGTAAATATAGGCTCTGAAACTGAACCACAAATGCTACAAGAATTAGGACAAATCAGTGAAATTTGTAGCCAATGGGGAATACCTTTATTAGCAATGATGTACCCACGTGGACAAAAAATCACATCAGAAACAGACGTTAATATGGTAAAACATGCTGCTCGTGTCGGAAGTGAATTAGGAGTAGATATTGTAAAAACCAATTATACTGGAGACCCTTCAAGTTTTGAAGAAGTTGTAGAAGGAGCACTCGTACCAGTAGTAATAGCTGGAGGCCCAAAAGTTGATACAGATGAAGAATTATTACAAATGGCAAAAGAATCTGTAGATGTTGGAGGAGCAGGAGTAGCATTCGGACGTAACATCTTCCAAGCAGAAAATCCTGGAAAAATAACTAAAGCAATCTCTGAAGTAGTTCACAATAACATGGAAGTAGAAGATGCTTTAGAAATACTTAAATAAATATATTCTATGTAATGAAAGGTAATTAGTATGAAGAATAAATTTGCATGGATAATATCCCCTGAAAAATCTTGGGATGATAAAAAAGATTTAATAACCACTGCATTAGAATCTGGAATAGATTGCATTATGGACACTCAAGATGAGGTAACTAACATCAATAAACTTGCAAACATTAACATAATAGCAAATCATCCAGAAGCTGAAATATATTTAGTCGGTGTAGATGGGGAAGGAGATAATACTTTACCTTTAGCAGAAAATCTTGAAGAATCAAAAGACTTACAAGATGCTAAAAATCATAAAAATGATGGAGATATAGTTGCAGCTTATATTGAGATAATTGATAAGAAACATGAACAATTAGCCACTAAATTAGGTAAAATTGTAGATTATCTTATTCTTGTAGGTACAGATTGGACTGTTATACCTTTAGAAAATATCATCGCAGATTTACAAACCCAAAATGTTAAAATTATAGCGGCTGTTGCAAATACTGATGAAGCAAAAGTAGCCCTTGAGACTTTAGAAATTGGAACTGACGGAGTAATTTTCGAACCTAAAGACTTTGCACAAATTAAAGAAATGGCTGATTTAATCGATAACCTATCACAAGAACAATATAATTTAAAAGAAGCCACAATTACCAATGTTAAAGCTTTAGGTAGTGGAGATCGAGTTTGTATTGATACGACCTCTATGATGGTTCCAGGAGAAGGAATGCTTGTAGGATCATATAGTAAAGCAATGTTTTTAGTGCATAGTGAATCATTAGAAAGTGAATATGTTGCATCAAGACCTTTTAGAGTTAATGCTGGACCGGTACAAGCTTATGTGATGGTGCCAGGTAATAAAACACGATATTTAGCTGAACTTGAAGCTGGAGATGAAGTTTTAATTGTCAACCAAGATGGAACAACACGTCAAAGTATAGTGGGAAGATGTAAAATTGAAAAAAGACCATTACTACTTTTAGAAGCAGAATATGAAGATGTTAAAATCAAATCATTATTACAGAATGCTGAAACAATACGTGTAGTATCTGCAGATGATGAAGCTGTAAGTGTGTCAGATTTAAAACCTGGTGATAAAGTTAAAGTTTTCATTGATGAAAGTGCAAGACACTTTGGAATGGCAATTGATGAAACTATTATAGAAAAATAAGTTTTTTTAACTTATTTTCCTCCTTTTTTTTAGTAAGTGATTATAATGAGTGGGATTAGAAGCTTTTTAGCAATAGAAATTGAACCAGATTTAAAACCATTAATTAATAATTTAATTAAAGAATTTAAAAATACAGATGCAAATATTAAGTATGTTACAGCAGATAATATGCATTTAACACTTAAGTTCTTTGGTGATGTTTCAGAAGATAAGTTAAATAAAATTGAAAAAGCAACTAATAATGTATTAAAAGATTTTTCACAATTTAATTTACGTGTTGAAGGAATGGGAACATTTCCTAATTCTGATCATATAAAAGTTATTTGGGTTGGGATTGATAATAATTCCGAGTTAGAGTTATTAGAAAAGAAATTAGATAATGAGTTTAATAAATTAGGATTTAAAAAAGAGCGAAATTACACTAGTCATTTAACTATTGGTAGAATGAAGAATGCTAAAAATAAACAAAAAGTTCAAAAAATTATCCAAGAAAATAATGAAGTTTTCATTGGGGAAATGACTGTTGATAAATTACATTTGAAGAAAAGTACTTTAACTTCTAATGGCCCTATTTATGAAGATTTAAAAGTATTTCCCTTAAAAAAAGAATAATTAAATTTTTTTACTCCATAATTGAAATTCTTTAATTTGTGGAGGAATACCCATATCTCCACAACTATCAAGATAACCATTTTCAGAGTGAATATTCTCCATACAATTAGCAGTGTTTAGAAAATCAATTAATCCACGATTTCTAATAATTGTATCTCGTGGTTTAAAAGTGGATGACCAAATATAATAAACTTTAAAAACTGTATCTGGATGATAACCACCGCCTAAATCGACACTTAAAACATCACATTTTTCAATTTTTTCTTTAACAGTTTTTAAACTCTCATGTAATCTAACATCACAATTAATAAAAGTTAAATTAGAATAATCTTTTTTTAAAATATTCATTTTATTGTCTGCTTCTGGACTATTGTCTAATGCAATAAGTTCCCCATCAGATATTCTGTCTAAAATGAATTGGCTAGACTTACCAACATGACAACCTAATTCACAAACAGTATCATTAGGTTTCAATATATTATCTAAAATCTCTCGGTACATCTTCATTTTGTAAGCAATTTGAATCATATAAAAATTAATCCTATTATTTTTTTATAAATATTTAATTCCATCAGTGTATAATTTGGAGATTGTGTATTCATCAGTATCAATTTCGCTTATGTTATCAGTTATTGCAAAAGCGGTATTTCCAAGCATAGCCATACTTGCACCGAATGTTTTTGTGTTTAAATCATCTATTACTTTTTTAACCTTAGAATTTAGAAGTTCTGTCTGCTCTGCAAATTGGTAAGAATAGTTTAAAAAAGTGTTAATACTTGGAAGTTTAATGAATTTTTCTTCCATTTTTAATCCTACATTAGTTATTTTTTCTTTTTCTTTAGGATTAGTAATAATGTCTTTGGTTTTAAGACCGCTCAATGTTTTAGTTACTATATACAAATCATTATTTGTGTTTATAATTTCACATTCTCCATATCCTGGGGCTCCAGGTTTTATTCTAAGAACTAAACCCTTTTCCATTTCAGCTATAACATCACCAAGTCCAGTACCAAGACTAACTTCAACGATGTGTGCATATTGCCCTGCTTTTAATGGGGAAATTGGTAGTTTAATTAGTTTAGTTAATGCTAAACTAACACCTAATGCAGATGCGGCACTTGTTCCGAATCCACAACCTACAGGAACATCAATTTTTTGATTAATAATAAAGTTTTCATTAAAATTGAATTCATTTTTCATTAATTCAATAGTTTTACGAATAACAGTTTCATTTTCGTTTTTGCATTCATCATTAATGATTATTTCTGTTTCTTTTCCATTTGGGTTTAATTTAATCTGAGTTGTAATTCCACGGTTTAATAATATTCCTGCACCCTTAGATCCTGTTTGTAATGGGGTAGTGTCATCATGTATATTAAAAAAACCAGTAATATGTGAAGGTACGAATACACTAACTTCTTTCATTTTCTATCACGACTTCTGTATTAAAAATAAAATATTAATATTACTAAAAAAATATGAACCCTTAAATATTTAATATAATATAATTTAAGATATAACTAAAATATTATATAAGAATGCCTATATTTTAAAGGAGATTATTGATTTGGTATATAAAAGAATAGATTTACATATGCACAGTTTATTTAGTGATGGTGAATTATTGCCTAGTGAATTAGCACGTAGAGCTGATGTTTTAAATCATGATACAATAGCTATAACCGATCATGTTGATTATTCTAATGTAGAAAACTTACCTAAATTAATGGGTGCAATAGATGATGTTAACAGTAAGTGGGGTATTAATGTAGTTTTAGGTGCAGAAATAACACATGTTCCTGCTGAATCAATTGGTGAACTAGCTATACATTGTCGAGAATTAGGTGCAAAAATAGTTGTTGTTCATGGAGAAACACTTGCAGAACCTGTAGTTGAAGGGACAAACCATGCAGCATTACAATCTGATATAGATATATTAGGCCATCCTGGATTAATCACTAAAGAAGAAGTTATTTTGGCTAAAGAAAATGGTATTGCTTTAGAAATTTCAGCTCGTAAAGGGCACTGTTTAGGAAATGGTCATGTTGCTCAATTAGCTACAGAAATTGGTGCAGATTTAATTGTTGATACTGATTGTCATGCACCTGAAGATTTAATCACATTTGAACAGGCTTATAATATTGCTCGAGGAGCAGGATTAAATGATGCACAAGCCATGAATGCATTAATAGAAAATCCTAGAAAAATACTTAATAAAAGATTATAAAAATTATTTTCCCCTTTTTTATGAAATCTAATACATTTAATTCAAAAATTGATATTGAAGAGACTAAAATCAATTTAATAACTGATTTATCTCAAAATAACTTAACAGATTATATTTTAAATGTTAGATATGATATTAAGAATTATATGAAATATCATCCTATTTTTAGTGGAAGTTTTGACCCTATAAATCCTGATGATGATGCTCCCGAAATTATTAAGAAAATGTGTGATGCTGGGCAAATTGCAGGTGTAGGTCCTACTGCTGCTTTAGCAGGCACTATAGCTGAATTTTCTCGAGATTATTTAATTAATTGTGGAAGTAAGTATTCTATTGTGGATAATGGGGGGGATATTAGTTTTGTTAATGATAAAGACTTTATTTGTGGAATTTATGCAGGGAAATCTTCATTTTCTGGTAAATTAGGTTTTAAATTTAAATCAGGTAATAAATTGGGTATTTGCTCTTCATCTGCTACTGTGGGATTTTCAACTAGCTTTGGTAAAGCAGATGTTGTTAGTATTATAAGTAAGAATACGGCTTATGCTGATAGTTTAGCTACTAGTATTTGTAATCATGTTAAAGGTAAAACAGATGAAGATGCTGTTAATAATGCTTTAGATTTTGCAGAAGATTTTCGTGATTATTTTAATGGAGGGATTATTATTTTAAACGATTATATAGGTATGATTGGTGATTTACCAGATATTGTAGGTATTAATTCTTCATTTGACCTTGAAAACTTTGAGGAAATAGATTAATTAAGTAATTTTAGCTTTTTTTTATTTTCATGTAATCATATTATTGCAATAAAATTTTTTATTTATAAAATTTTTAGCTTGATTTTTCATTT
>Ga0116193_1000752_pt1 | contig 29099 bp, 23 predicted proteins | sample AD_UKC115_MetaG_FD_89892 | JGI IMG/M metagenome (GOLD analysis project Ga0116193, IMG submission 89892) | Active sludge microbial communities of municipal wastewater-treating anaerobic digesters from Hong Kong - AD_UKC115_MetaG | ecosystem: Engineered > Bioreactor > Anaerobic > Digestate... | reverse complement strand
GTGACTGATACACTTCTTCATGAGTTAAAGCCATAGTATTTATACGATTTTTAGTTTGTTCTATAACATACTCAGGATTATCCCGATTATAACGTGATTCAATATTTAAAAAGCTTAATATAAGTTGTAAATTGTTTTTTACACGGTGATGAACTTCTTGAAGGAGTATTTTACGATCTTCACTTAATTGCTCCAATTCTTTTTCACGATTAACTTTATCAGTAATTTCATGAATAAAACAAATTATCTCCAAAATTTCCCCATTATCCCCAAATTCTGCTTTTAAAAAACCTTCTAACACTTTCATATTACCATTAGGAGTGATAATTGTGGATAAATTATGTCCATTAGGATTTTCAGGAGTTAAATGATTATGTACATTAAAAATTTTTCCTTGATCTTCATGTACAGTGAAAAGACCTATTAAATCTATATCATTAGGATAATCTTCAGGGTTAATTTCTAATATATCATAAATTTCCGAAGTCCAAGTATATTTCCCATCTTTTACATGTGCTATTACTATTTTACTTGCACTTTGAATAATTTCTAAACTTCTTTGTAAATCAAGTGCAGATTTCTTAGCAACTGTTTCTTCAGTTATATCTTGAATAAAACCAACTTGATGAAGCAAATCACCATTATCATCATTTTTTACCATTACTTGTGACTTTAAATATTTAATATTTCCTTTACCTGTTTTTACTCTAAATTCATTATGGAAATTATATTCTCCAGAATTAAAATCAGTGCATTTTATCATTTTATTTTTATCTTCAGGAAGAATATGTAATGTTAATATATCATCTTCATCGGTAAAATCATCGGAATTTATTTCAAGGATATTGTAAGCTTCTTTTGTAAAAGAGAATTTGCTATTTTCATATTCCCCTATAAATATTTTACTTGAATTTTGAATTAAATTGAAATTATTGGTTAAACGTGAAGCTTCATTTTGAGCTAATTTTTCCTCTGTTACATCTTGTATAAATCCAATTATTCTTATTAATTCCCCTTGATTAGTGAATATTGCTTTATTATGTGTTTGAATATATTTAATTTCAGAATTAGCATTTTTAATTCTTAAAGTATTATGCTCATCTGTATGTTCCGGAGTTAAATTAAAAATAGATTCATAAGATTCAACATCTTCAGGTATAATATATTCTCCAACTAATTCCACATTATTAGGATAATCATCAGATTTAATTCCAAGAATATTGTAAATTTCAGGAGTATAAGAATATTCCCCATTTTCAAACAAACATAAAACTACTTTAGATGTTTCTTGAATAACATTAAAATTATCTGTAAACGTAACGCTTCTTGCTCTACTAATGTTTCTTCAGTAATATCTTGAACAAAACCAATAATTCGCACTAATTCTCCTTTTGAATCGAATAATGCTTTGTTTTGACAGCTTAAATATTTAAGCTCATCATTATAGGTTTTAATACGGAATGTGAATTGTGATTCTGGTTTTTCAGGAGTTAAAAACATAGCTTCTTCACATTTTTGTAAATCTTCAGGTAAAACAAATTCAGTGAATAAATTAAAGTTATTTGAATAATTTTTTGGGTTTATTCCAAGAATATTATAAGCTTCATTAGTATATGAATATTTTTCACCATCAAAATCGGCTATAAATATTTTACTAGTACTTTCTATAACATTAAAATTCTCATTTAATTTTGCTGATTCCTGTTTAGCTAATGTTTCTTCTGTAATATCTTGTAATAATCCTATAATACGTATTAATTCCCCATTTTTATTGAATATTGCTTTATTATGTGCTTGAATATATTTAATTTCATTATTATTATTTTTAACCCTGTAAGTTCCTTGAACATCAGGATTATCTGTAGTTAAATTCATAACATTATCTAAAAGATGTTTATCTTCAGGGAAAATAAATAAATTCACTAAATCTTTATAATTTGAGTAATCATTAGGGTTAATAGCTAAAATATTGTAAATTTCAGAGGTATATTCATATTTACCATTTTCATAAGAGCATAAAACTATTTTGGATGTTTCTTGAATAACACTGAAATTTTCCCGTAATTTTGATGATTCTTTTTGATTAATAGTATCTTCAGTTAAATCTTGTATAAATAAGTGCATTGATTGAAGATTATCATTTGTATCAAAATCGGCTACTAGTTTAGTGTTTAAATATTTAAGGTTTCCTTCATTATCATGAGCTTTTGCTAATTGAGCGAAACCATTATTGTTTGTGCTTAATTTTTTTAATGATTCTAAATATTCATTAAAGTATTTAGGATCTATAAAATCCTCTAATATGTTTTTAGTTTTATCATAATCTTTTGGGTTGATTTTGAGAATATTATAAAATTCATCTGTCCAAGTATATTCTCCATTTTCATATGAAGCTAAAGCGATTTTAGCAAAGTCCCCTACACTATCTAATGATTCTTGTAAATTTAATGCTTCATTTGTTATAAGTCTTTCTTCAGTTACATCTTGAAGGAAACCAATTATTTTCTGGAATTTTCCGTTTTCATCAAATGTTGCCATATTTTGTGCATATAAATATCGTATATTTCCTTTACCTGTTTTAACACGGAATGTTAATTGATAGTGAGAATCTTCTGGGTTTAATGTGTTGAATCGTTTCCATATATGTTCATCTTCAGGTATCACTGATTCTTCGACAATGTTAATATTATCCGAATATTCATTGGGGTTTAATTCAAGGATATTATAAGCTTCACTTGTGAAATAATAGTTTTCACCATCATATTCTGCTATGAACATTTTACTTAAACCTTGAATTAAAGCAAAATTATCCCTTAAATGTAAAGCTTCTATTTTAATAATTGCTTCTTCAGTTACATCTTGTTGAAAACCAATTATTTTGATTAAATCCCCATTTTCTGAGAAGTTTGCTTTATTGTAGCAAGTAATATATTTTGTTTCACCATTTGCAGGACTAGTTATTTTATATGTTAAATGGAAATCTGGATTTTCAGGTGAAACATTATTAAAATGATAAAATAATTTTTCTTGATCTTTTGAATCTATAAAATCTATGATTTGATTAGGAGCATAATCTGTTCTATTAATGTTAAGTATATTATAAATTTCATCTGTGAAATTATATTCTCCATCTCCAAAGGAACTTATGAAGATTTTACTTACTTCTTGGATTCCTTCAATATTTTCTTTTAATTCAATGGCTTCTTTTTGTGCAATACGTTGTTCTGTTATATTTTGGATAAATCCTAATTGGCATAATTGTTTATTATCTTTGCGTAATCTGAAGAATATTCTTAAAAATTCTTTATTTCCTTTAGCAGTTATTACTTCAAAATCCATATTTACTGGATTATCAAGTGTACAGTTTTTAACTGCTTCTTTAATTTTATTAATATCCTGAGGGTTCATATATTCATATAAAAAATTTTCATCTGTCAAGTACACCCTGTTAGAGTCTATTTCTAATATATTGAAGATTTCATCAGTCCAATGATAACCTTCATCATCTTTTATGTAGAATGCAGTTTTACTTGCTTCTTCGATTCCAGATAAGTATTTATTAAGGTTTAAAGCATGATTTTTACTTCTTTTTAATTCACTTAAATCTTGGAAAGAAATACGTACTAATTCATTTGATATTAATCTTATATGGGCTTTAACCCATTTATATTCATTTTCTTTAGTGATTATGCCTATTTCTGAATCATTATATTTTAATTTTTCATCAAATATTTGATTAATTGCATCTGCAAAACTACTAACATTTGAATCTTCAGTGTTAAAAGTAGTAACTATATTATCTAAACCTATTTCATTAAGTTCTTCTTTTGAGAAATCAAATAAATCTTTAAATGATTTATTAGAAGTTATAATTTGACATTTTCTATTAATATCTAAAATTGGGAATGCTGAATGTTCAAAAATATTTTTTTCTTTTTCTTTAGTTAGGTAATAGTCTGTTTGATCTTGCATACAACAATATAGTAATTCTCCTTGGGATATGTTAATTTGAGACCAAACTTTTATGAGCTTGTTATTTTCATAAAGTTTTAGAATACCATCCATTCGATTTTTTTTATATTGAACTGATGAAAAATTGTTGAATGAATCGAAATTATTAACAAATTGGGATAATGTTTGATTGAAAAGTCTTCCAATTAGGTATTCATGTAAATTTGGTGAAAAATAGTCCCAGAATGTTTCGGTTGCATAAATTATTACAAAATCTTTTTCATCTTTTGTGGGTTTTAAAATGTTTATACCGTAATCTACATTGTCAAAAACATCAGCTAAGCTAAAGCGTTCAACATTTTCATATTTTTCGGATGGTTGGAAAATATCTTCTAATTTTTCAAGTTCTAATGTTTTTTCCATTTCTGGTTGTTTAACCGTGAATGTTAATTTATACATATTCCCTCTTAAACTGAAATAAATTTAATAATATATTAATTGTTTATTTATATATAAAATTATCTAAATCGTTTTGAATGAATATAATTTTTAAATCTATTTGAAATTAACTTTTTAATTATTAATTTTATTAAATTTTAAAAGATTAAATCTTAAATAAAGAATTACTAGGAAATTAGTATTGTTTAATTAAATTAGAATATAATATTTAATTGTTAGTATTAATACAAATATATTAACTAATTTAAGTAATTTTTTCTTATTAGTTTACAATAAATGCAAATATACATAAACAAACTACTGCTAAAATTATTAAAATTAATATTGCAAGTAATGTATAATCTTGTTTATTCATCAAATCATTCCCTATCCATATTTTTTGTGGTTTCCAATCAATAATTTAGTTTATTTTAATTATGGAAGTTAATAAATCTTATTTTAAATTAAGAGTTATTTGCCATTTTTAATCCAGCTATTGTGATTCTAGCATGTTCTTTACTAGTGTATTCTAATAAACCTGATTGTACTAAGAATTTTCTTGATTGTTTAATATTGTTTTCTAATATTAAGTGCCCGTGAGGAGTTTTTACATTAGCTTCTTCTTTTGTTAGTTTTAATTCTCTTTTTAAGTATTCTAATGTTTCTTGTATGTCTTTATCTTCTCCATCTTTTGAGAATTTTAGTATTGGTACCATTAGTTCTGCTGGTGTTGGTACTGCCATTTTTCTCGTTCATCTCCAAAAAAAAATTTTATTAATATTCATTTTTTTAGTTAATTTATATTTTATAATTAATTTTAATATAAGGATTACTATATGGTTTTTTAGATAAAATAAGTTTAATGATTTGTAAGGGTTAAAAAAAATGTAGGGTAAGGAGTTTTATGTATTGAGGATTTTTTCTAATTGATTTTGGTTTATATTAGTAGTTATTGTTTGTTTGTTCCAATGGTTGCTACATCCTGTGTGGTTTAGTATGACACATTGTGCAGGTATTCCCATGTCATATGCTTTCCATCCTCCATTGATTAAGTTTAATGTGCATGCTACGCCTATTATTCCTAATTCTTTTTTATCTTTTGAGGTTATGTTTTTAAAAGCTTGTGATTCATGAAGTATTGTGTAAACTTCAAATCCTTCTTTTTCTCCTTTACTTTTGAGTTTGGATGTTGGGCATTCAGTGTTGCATTTCATACATTTTAATCCTAAATTTGTTTCTTTCGCATGGCATTGTGTTTTTATTTGCCTCATACACCCAGGTAAAAGTATTGTTTTTCTTGGTCGTTTGTTAAATTCTTCTCTATATATTCGATTCATTATTTCTGCTCCGAACATTTGCAAATGATACTCGTTTTCCTTACGTGTGCATAATATAATATCTTCCTTGTTTTTATGTGCTTCATATGTGTTTTCTAAATAATTGTTTAAATAGGATGTGTATCTTCCTAAATATTTTTTAGCTTCTATTGTGAAGTAATCAGAGAATATTAATATTTGTATTAAAATATTTTGGACTTCATTGTTTGTTAGTGTTTGAAAATATTTTAACCAATTTTTTAAATGTTTTATTTCATATTTGAATTCACCTGTAGCTTCTAACCAGTTTATTAAACTTTTAAAGTAATCTGTATGTAATTCTATAATGTTGTCTTCAGGTGTTAAGATTAGTTGAGTGTTTAAATACCCTCTTACATTATCTATTTCATTTTTTAATTCTGGTAAATCTTCTCTAAGGTTGATTAGTTTTATTAGTAATTCTGTTGTATCAGGTTTAGTGTTATTAGTGTATTTTATGTAATTTTCCCAATATATTCCTATTATTAAGGTTTCTAATATTGCTTCTTCTGTTTTAGTGTTTGTGAGATTTATGTATTCTTTTATGAAGTTATAATAATGAGGATATTCTTTTAGTATTTTGTCAGTAAATTGTTTAATGTTATTATAGTATTTGGGATCTTCGAGGTTGTATGTTTTAGTTTCTATTTTTAAATCCCCCTTTGATTATTAGTTTTTTTATATTCTATATGGTTCTAGTAAAAAGTACATATTTTCTTCCATTTCATCGAAGAACTTTTCTAATCTTTTTTCTATATTATTTGGGTAATATATGAGGAATATTTCGAATAGTTGTTCTATTCCATGTAAGAAGAAAAGTTTTGCTAGTTTTTCTGGATTTGTTTTTTTTATTTGATTTGTTTCCATCATTTTTGTGAATAGTTCTGTCCATGCATTTATTGGTGGGTTTAAGAAGACATTTTGCATATATTGTTTTACCATGTCATTATGGTATAATTCTATAAATAATATTCTTAATGTTTTAACAGTTTTTTGGTTTTTTAGTTTTTCTTGATAATAGGATGATCCTACTTGGTAGAATTGTTCTAAGTTTTCTGCTATTAGTGCAGTGGTTTTTTGGTCTGTTTCAGCATCTGGTGTCATTTCTTCTGTTAAATAATTAAATATTGTGTCTAATATTTCTTGTTTTGATTTGTAATGATTGTATATGCTGCTTTCTTTTATTCCTACTGCACTTGCGATTTCTCTTACTGATACGGCATTATATCCTTTTTGTGCAAATAGGTTTATTGATTGGTTTAGGATATCTTCTTTTGTGTTTCTTTTTGCCATTTTTAATATTCCTCTTTTTTTTTTGAAAAGTTAACTAACACTAGTTAGGAATATTTTTTTATTTTATTTATTATAAAATTTTAGTTTATAATTGGTTGTTTAGTTTTATTAATACATAATCTGAGTTTTGGTAGTAGTTGTATATTGCCCATATGATGTTTCCTATAAATAGTGTCCACCAGCAGGTTAGTATTGCTATGAGGATATGTGATGCTGGTGTTCCATAGTTGGGTTTCATGAGGTTATATGTGTTTTGTCCTTCTTTTTCTGTTTTGTATCCTTTAGTTATGTATTCGTCGATTATTTCTTCGTATTGTTGTTGGTTTTGTGTTTTTCTTATTCTTGTTGTTTTCATGGTTTGTTTTTCTCCTAATTTTTTTTACTATCGAGTGTTAGTTTTTTGTTTTAAAAAAATAATACTAACACTTGTTAGTTTTTAGTTTATTAAAACCCATATATAAAACTAACGATTGTTAGTTTTTTACTACATAATCCTCATAACAGCAAGACCCGAACAATACAAAGACGAAACACTAACCCACATCAAAAAACTAACAGGATTCACCCCAAATGAATCATACTGGAACCATAACATGACCCCACCAGAAATCAAAGAATACTGGTTAAAAAAAGCAATATTCCCCAAACATGGAGAAGACCCAACACAATACCTCGCAATAGAATCTAACAGCCTAACAAGAGCAATGTATCAAAAATATGGAATAAAAGCCCATCCTAAAAAACACTACATATAAAAAAAATTTTAAATAAAAAATTAATTAAAGTAATAAAAACATCTTAAAACCAATAATAATAAAAATAGCACCACTTATACGGGAAATCTTATCTTTATAATTCACAAAATATTCACCAAAACGATTTCCCACAATTAAAACCAAAGCAGTTAAAATAAGATCAATTGCTAAAATCAACCAAAAAGGAGCACCATTAGCCCCCATGGTCATACCAATAACTAAATTATCTAATTCGCAGCCCCAATAAGAGCAATAAGTTCCATTAACATAAACTGTTATCTCCTTTTAAAGAGTTTAATAGATATTATAAAATAAAATTTTTTTTAATTAACTTGGGAAAATTAACATTTTTGCACCAATACAAAGGAAAATAATTCCACTAACACGAGTTATAGTATCACTATAATTTTCAAAGAATCCTCCAAAGAAGTTTCCAAGAAGTAAAACCACCGCAGTTAAAACTAAATCTATAGTTAAAATCAACCAAAAAGGAGCACCATTAGCCCCAGCAGTAGTACCAATAATTAAATTATCTAATTCCGCAGCCCCAATAAGAGCAATAAGTTCAGCAAGCATATTTAATAAATCTCCCATTATAAATTAATAATTTAAATAAAAATTTTTCCACAAGAATTTAACAAAATTCAATAATAAATGATTAAAATGATTTTTTTTTAAATTAACATGAAAATAAATCTATTTTGAAAAATAGAAATCAACTACATTATTATTCTGAATAATATAATATAAAAATATATTGTTAAAAAAAAAAGAAAAAAAGAAAATTTAAAAATTATTTATGCAGTCACAGTAATTGTATTAAAAGCATTACTTGGATTAAAATTACTAGTACCATAATAATTACATTGTGCAGTGTAATTACCTTTTCCTAAGTTAATAGCTAACTGATATTCACCATTAGTATCAGTTGTAACCCAATAAACCTTATTTAAACCATTACTTAAACGTGTTAAGTTTAATGCTATATGTTGACCTATAATTGGAGCACCAGTTACATTATTAATAAGTTTACCTGTAAAATTCATTCCAGCACCGAAAGTATGATTAAACTTATCAGCACTTAAATTAGTACCAATTGTAGTATTAGTAACATTAGTAGTTTCATTATTAACAATGAAAGTACTATTTAAACTAGTACTGTAATCACCATTAACATAAGTAGTTGTAACATTATAATCACCAGCAACATTAGGTAAAGTTAAATTAACATTAGCAAAACCATTTAAAACATTACTTGTATAATTTACACCATTTACTGTGATAGTTACATTACCAGAATCTGCAATTTTACCATCATCACGAGTAATGTTAACATTAACAATTGTGTTTGCTCCAACAGTACCATTAACAGTAGGAACACTAATAGTTACATTATTATTAACTACAGGAGCACTTAAAACTGTTAAATTAATATATTGACTTTGATCATTATAAGGTGCTTTAGCAAAGTAAAATCCTAAAACAGTATAATTACCGGGAGCCATATCTTTTAAATTAAAAGTAGCAACACCATTTCTAACATAACTACTACCTATAGCTCTATTATTATAGAATAAGTTTAAAGTACCTAAACCAACAGGTTCATTTCCAAGCATTACACTTACATTAAAAGAAGTATTTTGATAAACAACTAATGTAGTATTTACAATAGTAGGTTCTTTAGGGTTTACTTGAATTGTAATAGTATTAGTAGATGGATTATAATTAGTTTCACCTGCATAATTAAGTGTAGCAGTGTATGTACCTGGATTTAACATATCATTAATATTAATAGTAGCCACACCATTAGAATCTGTAACACCAGAATAAGATTTACCATTAACTGTAACAGTTACAGTTTTTCCAGAAACAGCAAGTCCTTCAATAGTGTTTAATTTTGCATAAACATTAGTAAAATCACTATAATCAACATTAACATTATTCACATCCAATAGTGTATTAACTGGATAATTATTGTAAACTTTATCATTAGTAGTTGCAACTACAGAACCAGAACCATTTTTATCACTTGAAATTAAGTAATTACCTGTAACATTAACATTACTACTACCAGAAAGACTAATAGTATATGAATCAGTACTTGTAATCTTATTATCATTAATTACAGTATTTTTTATAGCTGATGAAGATTTTATTCCACCTTTAGCAGTGATTGTGTTATCAGAAACATTCATATTAGATCCAGATAAAGTTATACCTACATTTGTTGGAACATCAATTGTGTTTCCAGTTATATTACAACTAGTTGCATCTATTCCCACAGTACAATTGTTTAAAATGTTATTAGTAATATTAGATTCAGATCCTGAGATTGCACAACTTCCCCATGCACCTGTAGCTTTTATATTGTTTAAAGTATTGCCAGTTATTGTATTATTTACTCCTCCAGCAATACCATAGAATGCTCCATTAATAGTGTTTCCACTTGCAATACTATTGTAAGTTGGTCCCTTCCATCCAGCAAATACAATTGCTTCTTCCCAAGCACTGGGATTTGGTGTAGTTATATTTATTATATTGTTTGTGACATTAACATAATTAGAGTATCCAAGATATATACTGTTTGCATCATCGGTTTCAATTAGGTTATTATCAATCACTAAATAATTTACAGAAGTTAATACCATGGTTGAGTGACATCTACCCATTGATGTGAAACTGGTTTTAATTAAATTATTTGTAAATGTTGTGTAATTAGAATCTGTTAGAGTAACTGCATATCCATCAGGTCCATACATCTTATATCACTATTTGTAACTGTAATATTGTTACAATGTGCGAAATAAAGACAGTTACCTTGTGAATTACTGTTGTTTATGTGTATATTACTTATATTTGTACCTGTTGCACCTTCAGTTAATTTGATTGTGGAATTGTAAAGGTTTGCATTGTTTAGTGAACTTGTAAATGTAATTGGAATGTTTATTATGAAGTTTTTATTTGTGAAACTTCCACTTGCATCTATAGTATCACCATTATTTACGGCACTTGTTATTATGTTTCCATCTGAATCAAAATAGGTTGTGTAAGTATCTTCAGTTAAACTGTGTGTAGTGCCTGAGCTTTTTAAATTTTCATTATTTAATTGTTTTACTGTGCTTATTTCATTATTTGAAATATTATCACTTGTTACAGTTTGTGAATTTATCTGATTATCATTTGTTGTGCTTATTGTATTGTTTGTTGTGTCTGCTGCACTTACTGCTCCAATTGATAATATTACGAAAATTAAAAGCACTGTTATTGCTTTTGATGTTTTCAAGAATTATCTCCTCTAAAATAATTTTTTTTTACTCAAGTTTGTCCCAAAAAAACGTTTATCAAATAAAAATTAATTTAATAAAATAAACTTGAGTAATTATAGTAAGTCAAACAATATTAATAAAGTTTTCTTTAAAAAAATAAATTTAAATTGAATAAGCTTAAATTTTAAAAAAAAAGTAAAAAGAAAAAAAATAAAAATTTAAATTTTATAAAGGATTTACACTAATAGTTACATTAACCATACAAGATTCATAACGACTAGTACCCGCATAACCACACAATGCAGTATAATCACCAACACCAAGATTAATAACTAACTGAAATTCACCATCAGTATCAGTTGTAACCCAATAAACCTTACTAAGCCCATTACTTAAACAAGTTAAATTAATTGCAATATGCTGACCAATTACAGGTTCACCAGTAACATTATCTAAAAGTTGCCCAGTGAAATTAGATCCAGCACCATAATACTCTGTAAAATTACCTGCAATTAAAACAGTACTATCTTTAGGTTTAGGATTAACAATAATACTAGCTAAACTAGAATTACTAGATTCATACTCCCCATCACTTTCAAAGAATGCTTGAGCAGTATATTCTCCTACAGCTAAGTTAATAGGTAAATAATAATCCCCATAAATATCAGTTGTAACATTATACAATTTACTAGCATTATCACTTAAACGAGTTAAATTCAAAGTAATCACTTTATCACTTAATATAACACCATCAATAGTAGTAAAACTACCAGTGAAATCTTTACCCTCACCTAAGTTTTCAGTTAAATTATAAGCATTTAAAACAGTCCTATTATCAAATTCATCAGATAAAACTGTTAAATTAATATATTGACTAGCTTCAACATAAGGATTCTTAGGGAAATAAAAAGCTAAAACAGTGTAATTACCTTCAGGTAAGTTTATATTAAATGTTGCAGTACCATTTCGAACATAACTAGTACCAATAGCCCGATTATCATAGAAAAGGTTTAATGAACCTATATTAACATCATCACCAACATCATCAATAACATGAACTTCAACAGTACCATTAACTACAGTAAGTAATTCAGTTTCAATAATCTCAGTTTCATAAACCACATTCTCTACAGACACAAGTAATGTTTCACCATCAATAGTAGCACCTAAATCAATATATCATAATAATCAGGACTAGTATATACACTAGAAGCCTCACCATTAATTAAGGATTGACTAGGATTAAAACCATCACCTTCAAAATACACAGTACGAGTAGGTAAAGAATCCACTAAAAGCTTGGTTGAATTATCAGTACTATTGAAATACTTATTTAAAGTAACATTAAATTTAATTGGAGTGTAACGATAAACAGTATCAGCACTGGCATTTAAAGTCATAACCACCCAATTATCCCAAGGAATAAAAGAACTGTTTACACAATTATATATTAAATAACTACAATTTTCACCATTAAATGGATCATTAGAACCCCACCAGTTATAATCTAATGTTAATTTAGAAATTGAACCATAATATAAGTAAATTGCATCCCCTCTAGTAGTAGCATAATTATCATAGAATACAGAGTATGTGATATTAACTGATTTATTTGTTGCTATAGCTCCACCATAATCCGCTTCATTACCAATGAAAACAGAATGTATAATAGTTACATTAGTTTTTACAGTATCAATAGCTCCACCAGTAAAAGCAGTATTATTTACAAATGTTGAATTAGCAACAAATAATTGTCCCTCATTCATTTCAATAGTTCCAGAACCATTATTAGCATTATTTCTAATAAAGTTAGAGGATGTAACATTCACTATATCAGATAAATCAAAATACATAACGCTAGCTTCATCCGTAACATTATTACCAGTGAAATTAGAATAGCTTATGTTGGTAAAATGAGAATAACCTGTATAAATACTAGCACCAGATAATGCAGTGTTATTTATAAAATTGGAGTAAAATATTGTTAAATTATCATCTCCATCATAAGTTTTAATATTATAAAGAACACCTCCTTCTTTAGATGCCTTATTACTTATAAAAGTAGAATTATTTATAATAACCCCATTACAAAGAATATAAAAACATCCCCCTTCTTGAGTTGCATTATTATTTATGAAAGTTGAACCATTCACATTAACAGTGAATGGAGAATTGTAAGAATATAAAACACCTCCTTGTTCACCAGTATTATTAATAAATGTAGAATTGATTAAATTAACATTTTTAACAGTTATTAAATTAATTACTCCTGTTTTTGTAGCATTATTACCATTTAATGTAGAGTTAATAAAATTAAAAGTACTAGTTGAATTTACATATATAGCTCCACCTGATGATGCATTGTTATGGTTGAATTTAGAACCATCAATATAAATATCCCCTTTAACAACATAAAAAGCACCACCATAACGTGCAGAATTATTATTGAAAGTAGAATTATAAAGGTTCAAATAAGCTAAATATTTACCAGTATTAAAAACATATATTGCTCCACCATCATAAATTGATTTATTTTATTTAAAGTGAAATTTGAGTTATAAATAGTACAATTAGCAAATCCAGTCACATCAGATCCAATATAAATAGCTCCTCCACCATATTTATTAGAATTAGCAGAGCTATAAGCAGTATTATTTAAAAAATATCCATTATTAATTATTGTGTTACCACTACGTGATGATAATGCTCCACCCCAATCTTTCGCCACATTATTAATAAAAATACAATCATTTACCGTCAGGTTACCGTTTTTAATAAATAATGCTCCACCATTAGAATTAACAGTGTTATTAATGAAAGTAGAATTTACAACAATTAAACTAGAATTAGCTATTGCACTATCAGATCTCATACATACACATCCACCATTAACATTTGCTAAATTATTTGTGAATGTACAATTAATGATTGTTAAATTTCCAGTACTATTAGATAGTATAACCCCACCATAAGAATTATTACCAGTTCCATTAGCACTTTTACAGTTCGTAAATGTTAAATTATTAATTGCAACTGTAGAAGTCCCTGTAATAATGAATGCTTTAGCAGCATCATTACCATTTATTGTGTGTCCATTTCCATTGATTATTAAACCATCAGATAATAATATTCCATTTTTGTAAATAGAGTCTGTTGAAGAATTATAAGTATAATTTTTAGATAGGGCTATTTCACCAGTTTTACCCTTTAAATCCGTGTTTAAATCTGCGAATGTTCCTGTTTCTTCTGATTGTAATAATTGAGAATTAGCTGTTGATTGTAGTGTTTGGTTAATAGTTGATATTTCATCTATTTGATTGTTAGTGTTTAGTTGTTTGTCAGTTATATTGTTAGTTGCGGATATTGCTGTTATTGAGATTAGTAGAATTAGTAGTATGCTTAGTGTTATTAATATGGGTTTTGCTTTTTTAATTATTTTTATTGTTCTCACCTCCCATCTTTAGACCCTAAAAAAAAAAGTTTTATTTGTTCTAAAAAAATGGGAATTTATATGGATATATAATATTTTTATAATTTAAATGTTTTATGATATTAAAATAAGATTGAATGATTTATAATTTTTATTTAAAAAATATGAAAATTTGGAATGTTTTATATTAAAAAATAAATGTTTTTTTTAAAATAATTAAAAAATTTATAAATTTTTAGGAAGAAATATTTAAAAAGAATATAGTGGGAAGTTTAAGTTTTAAATTTTAAATTTATACCAAAACCGGAAACATCATCAAGGACAGTTAATTCGGCTTCTAATTGTTGTGTTAAGTTATTTATAATTATAAATCCAAGACTATCTGAATTGTATAAGTTTACATTTTCAGGTAATCCTACACCATCATCCCAAATCTTTAAATCTATCATATCATCAGTAGATTTTAAATCTATGTAAAAATTACCCTCATTTTTATCAGGAAATGCATATTTTATTGTGTTTAATGCTACTTCATTTACAAGTAATCCTAATGGTATACTTTTCTCCATATCTAGTTCTATTGATTCTATATTAAAGTTTAATTTGATTTTACCCTCAGTATATAAGTTAAATAGATTATTCATTCCAGTTGTTAAGAAGTGTTCAAGGTTTATATTGCTCACACTATTGGATTGATAGACTTCTTCATGAGTTAAAGCCATTGTTCTTATACGATTTTGTGTTTGTTCTAACACATATTCTGGATCGTTTTGATTAAACCGTGATTCAAGGTTTAAAAAGCTTAATATTAATTGTAAATTGTTTTTTACTCTGTGGTGAACTTCTTGTAAGAGAATTTTACGATCTTCACTTAATTGTTCTAATTCTTTTTCACGTTCAACCATTTCAGTAATATCATGGACGAAAGATACAAATTTTGTTAATTCCCGTTTTTCATTGAATTTTGCTTTACAATAGTATTCTAAAACTTTTTCTTTACCTGTAGGTGTTATAATAGTAGTTAAACTTTTCATACTTGAATTTTCAGGTGTCACATTTTCAAATATTTTAGTAAAACGATTTCTACTTTCAGGTGTTGCATATTCATAAATTAAATCTGTTCCTTCAGGATAAATTCCTGGTTCTATTTCAAGAATATTATAAATTTCACTGGAAAAAGTGAAAAATCCATTTTGTGCTGTTGAAATTACAATTTTACTTGTTTTTTCAATTGTTTCAATATTTTCACCTAATTCTGCGGCAGATTGAAGAGCTAATGTTTCACTTGTAACATCTTGTAATAAACCTATGATTTTAATTAATTTCCCATCTTTATCAAATTGTGCACGGTTAGTACAATAAATATATATTATTTCACCATTTACAGTTTTAAGCCTGTATGTGACTTGAGTATAAGGATTTTCTGGTGTTAATGTCATTGCATATGCCCAATCTTCCTTATCTTCTGGTACAAGATGTTCTGGTACAATATCTACAGTATCTGGATAATCTTCAGGTTTGATTCCGAGTCGTGTGTAAAGTTCTTTTGTGAATGTGTATTTACCATTTTTATATTCTGCTAGGAATACTTGATTTGATTGTTGTATTAATTCAAAGTTATCTTTTAAGTTTACTGCTTCAATTTTTGCTTCTTCTTCATCAGTTATATCTTGAATTAATGCTATTGCCCGGATTAATTCTCCATTTTTGTTGAATAATCCTTTTGTATGATTTAAAAAGTGTTTTACTTCACCGTTAGTACTTTTTACCCTATATTTTATTGTGAATTCAGAATTTTCAGGTGTTAAATATTTAAAAGATTCCCATTTACTTTTATCTTCAGGTACTACGAATTTTTCAATTAAACTAATATTTTTTGGATAATCTTTTGGATTTATTTCAAGAATATTATAAATTTCATCAGTATAGGCATATTCCCCATTTTCATATTCTGAAATGAAAATTCTACTAGTACTTTGAATAAACTCGAAATTTTCTTCTAAACGTGATGATTTCTTTTTAGCTATTTCTTCTTCAGTTACATCTTGCATTATAGCTACTAATCTAATTAAATTACCATTATCATCAAATAATGATTTATTATATGATGTAATGTATATAATTTCTCCAGAACGATTTTTAATTCTGTAAGTTAATGTGAATTCAGATTTTGAGGAATCCAAATTAATAACACCGGGCCAAATATGCTTATCTTCAGGAATAATGAATTGTTCTATTACATTTACATTATCAGAAAATTCATCAGGACTTACACCTAGTATATTGTAAACTTCTTTTGTAAAAGAATATTTACCATTCTCATATTCTGCAATAAAAATCTTACTTGTACCTTCAATAATAGAAAAATTTTCTTCTAAATGTAATGCTTGATTTTGGGCTAAAATTTGTTCTGTAACATCTTGTTGAAAACCTATAATCTTCAATAATTCCCCATTCTCTTTAAATGTGGCTTTATTGAAAGTTTTCATATATTTTATACCTTCAGAAGGGGTTTTAAATCTGAAAATATAATCAAATGTTGGTTTTTCAGGGGTGACATTATTAATAGAATCACTAATCATTTCTTGGTCTTCAGGTAGGACAAAACTTAATAAATCAGTGTTAGTGTATTCTTCTGGACTTACACCAAGGATATTATAAATTTCACTTGTAAAATTATATTTTCCATCTTGAAAAACCCCAATAACAATTTTACTAACTTCTTGAATTCCTTCAATACTTTCTTTTAAATCTAATGCCTCTTTTATAGCTAATGTTTCTTCAGTTATATCTTGAGTGAATCCTAATCTTAATATTTTATCATTGTCTTTTTTAAGCTTTAAATATGATTTTAAGAATTTTGTATTTCCTTTTGCAGTTTTAACTTCATAACGTATTGTAACGGAATTATCTAAGTTTAAATGTTTTAAAGCTTGCTCAATCTTATTTATGTTCTCGGGGGTTGTGTAATTATAAATGTAATTTGATTTAGTGTCATAAACCCTATTAGGATAATCTATTTCCAATATTTCGAATAATTCATCTGTCCAAGAATATTCTCCATTTTGATAGGTAACAAAAACGATTTTACTGAATTCTTCAACAGCATCTAGATTTTCTTGTAAATCTAATGCTTTTTGTTTTGTTAATTCTTCTTCAGTAATATCCCTTACAAATACAATATAATTTGTCATTTTATTGTTTTCATCAAATTCTGCTTCAACAACATTTTCAATTATTTTGATTTTATCAGAATTTATTAATAATGTTGTTATTTTACGTAATCTTGGATTTTCAGGAGTTAAGCTATCTATAAATTTAACCCAATTATCATCATCTTCATCAATAACATAAGGTTTTATGATATCTGTTTCTGTAACAAGATTATCTGGAGTAATTTCTAGGATATTGAAAATTTCAGGAGTATAATAGTATTTGCCTTCTTTGAATTGAACCACAGCTATATTTGCATTAGAACTGATTGAGTTAAAGTTTTTCTGTAATTCAAGTGCTTCTTCTTCAGCATCGTGCTCTGTAGTTCTATCATTTGTAAAACCAAAATAACCATCATATTCATTTAAAAATCGTAATGAAGTTGTTAAATATTTAATATTTCCTTTTGCTGTTTTAATTCGGTAATTAACATCCATATTAGGATTTTCAGCAGATAAACTATCAAATATCATGTTGAATTTATCAATATCTTCAGGTAGAATATATTTTTTGAGAATATTTGATGAATCTAAGAGCAAATTTTCATTTTCTGGAATCTCTAATAAATTAAATATATTACTTGTCCATTGGTAATTTTTCCCATCATATAAAACAAATATAACTTTGTCAGAATGGCCTAAATCTTTAAAGTATTCCATTAAATTAAAGAACACTTTTTTATAATTTTTATAATCTGTTATTTCATTAAAAATTACATTAATTAAATTATTTTTAACTAATCTAATGTGACTTGTAAACCATTTAGAAGTCTTATTTTTAGTTAAAATTTCTATTTCTGCATCAACTACTGGAAGATTATTTCTAAACATGAATGTAAAAGTAGTAGTGAAATTATTCATATTATCTTCTGTGCTTTTAAAAAAAGTAATAACATTATCTAATCCTATTTGATCTAATTCTTTTAAATTATATCCTGAAGATTTAATGAAACTTTCATTTACCTTAACAATTTCACCTTTTCTACTTACTTGAAGTTTAGGGAAAACTGAATCATCAAAAATTGCATCTTCATTTTCTTGGTTTATATAATATTCTGTTTCATTTTTTGTGAAAATATATAATAAATCATTTTGTTTAATAAAAAATTGTTGACCTGCAAAGAATATGTTATTATCTTCATATATTTTAAAAATTACATCGTTTTGTGGTTGATTATCATATGCATAATGGAATTTTTTTAAGGTGTTTAATTCTTCAAATTTTGGGAATACTTCACTTAAATATCTACCTTTCATGTATTTTGGTAAATTTTTGTCAATTTTCCCCCATAATGTGGGATTTGCATATAAAATTAGAAAATCATCACCTGTTGGTTTTAATATTACCATATCATAGTCTAAGTTATCATAAATTTTTGCAACAGGAAAGTCGTCAAGTTTTTCATGTAAAGGTGCTTCTTGATAAAAATCTTTTAATGTTGGAATTTTTACTTTTCCTTTAAGATTAGAGTTTTCTGATTCAGATATTACCGTAAACATATTAAACCCTAAAAAATTTTTTTATAAATAAATATTAATTTTAATTTATATTGCCTAATATATAAACATTATAATTAATTTTTTAAAAAAAAAATTTTCTTTAGTTTATAAAAGTATTTATGAAAAAAAAGAGTATAAAAAAAAGAAAAATAAAAAAAATTTAAATTAAAGATTCAACAGTAACACTATCAGGATAGTTTTGACTAAAAACCACTGCAAAAAGCTTTGTCATCTTTTCAAAGCTTAAATCCTCAACACCCTTTACATCTACACCAACATAATTAGGTGCAACACCATTACTATCAATCCAAGTTGTTACACGTGATGCCATATCAGTATACTCACCATTATTAATAGTTCCACTTGTTAAGTAACCATGAGAGTTACTAGGCCAACTAACACTACCTACAGTAATGTCAGAACCTCCTCCAGTACTTATAGCTTTAGCTAAAATGTAACATGCTTGTGGTTTTGTTACTGTTTGACCATTCCAAGTGATACTATTCCAGTATATATCCTGTGAGTTTACAGTATTTGCAAAACTTTGCAGTTCACTTGCATGTATTGTAATACTACCATCACTACTAGAACTAGAACCTGAATTAGAACCTGAACCTGAACTTGAAGATCTAGATGATTGACTACCTCCAGAAGTAGTTCCAGAACTAACACTATTAGATACACCATTACCTGAATTTGAAGTGTTCTGCATACTTATTGCTATAACTGCACCTACAACCATAAGTACTATTATTATAGCTACAACACCAATTATAACATACTTTTTAGTAGAATCATCACTTTTGGTTTCTTGATTGATTTGGTTTATTGGGCTTTGAGAATAGGTTGGTTGATTATTTTGTTTTAAATTGCTTCCACATTTTTTACAGAATTTTGCAGATTCATCATTTAATGTTCCACAATTTGGACATTTAACTTCCATTTTAACCTTTTCCCCCCTTCTACGATTTACATTTATTATTTTTTCACAATTTCTTTTATTAAGCTTTTATATTCTTCAAGTGTTATTTCACCATCTTGAAATTGTTGTTTATATACACTTATATCCCCAATTTTAGTATTAGTGTTTTCACGATAGATTAACTCTTTCATTAAACAAGCAAAATTTCCCTCATAATGAGATTGTAAGTGTTTCAAGTATTCAATTCTTTCATTTGGAGATTGTGATTTGAGTAATTGGTAAATATAAGCACTATTCTCAATAGTATCATCTATAACACCATTAGTATTTATATTTAAATATTTATCCTTGAATTTTTTCAGTTCAAGACTTTCCTCAAAAATGTTTTCTTCATATTGCAAAATTAATCACTTAAATAAAATTATAAATTTTTTTTTTAGCTAAAATTATTTTTTATAATTATTAATTATAAGTTTTTCCATAAAATTTTTTAACAATAAAGAAATAATAATATAGATATATAAAAAAAAGTTAGAAAAAATAATCCACCACATAAATATTATTTTTTTTAAAGGACACGACTTAATTATGTTAGAAAATGAAGAAAATATACCCTCTAAAACACCGAATAAAAATTTTATTAAACTTTTAACTGGAATTAGTTACATTTTAACAATTGTAACTTTATTAATTGGCTTTGCAATTATTCCTGGTTCAATAATTCTAACCCCAACAGGTGCTAATTTACCAACTATGCTTATAACAATTGCTTTAACTTTATTTATAAGTTATTATGTTATGATTTCAGATGAAGAATTTGAAGTTCATGGAAAAATTATTATGTTAATTAATTTCTTGTTATTCTTTTTACTTACATCTGGAGTACACATAAACATTGCATAAAAAAAAGAGTATAATAAAAAGAAGAATTTTTTTTATAATTTTATTGTTAAGAATAATTGATTATGATCAGATAGATTATAATCATATATTTCACATTTTTCAACTGCTTCCATTATTTCTTCTGAAACAAAGAAGTAATCTAATCTCATTCCTCCACCAAGTTCAGGGTGGTTACGTGATCTCCAAGAATACCATGTGAACTCTTCATCATTAGGGTGTAATTCTCTAAATGCATCTTTAAATCCTGATTTTAAGAATTCTGTTATCATTTCCCTTTCAACAGGTAAAAATCCTGCTTTTTTAAAATTTTTAAAGTACAAATCTTTTTCAGTATGTGCTATGTTGAAATCTCCACACATTATAACATTTTTCCCTTCGTCATGTAACATTTCAACATAAAGGAATAATTTACGTAGAAAATCATGTTTATGTGCCAAGTTAATTTTTTTACCTCCACTTGGAGTGTATACATTTATTAAAGTGAAATTATCAAAATCAAAACGTATTAATCGTCCTTCAATTCCTTCTTCAATTGTTAATCCATACTCATAATCATTAGGGACCAGTTTACTGTATATTGCAACACCAGAAATTCCTTTTTTAGAATTACTATAAAATTTACTCATATAACCTGGTATTTGCATTAAATCATCAGGTAAGTTTTCAGCATGTGATTTAGTTTCTTGTATGCAAATTATATCAGGATCAGAATCAGAGATTACATCTAAAAATCCTTTTTTCTTAGCACTTTTAATACCATTTAGGTTACAACTCATTATTTTTAGATTTGATTTAATCATTTTAAAAATCACATCCCCTTAAATTTTTAAGAATTAATTATAATTATGTATTTTAGTATTATACTTATTTTGATAAATACTTTTTGTATTAAAAAAATAGGAATAAAAGGTTTTTTATAGAAAAATATATTAAATACCGAAGTATATATACTATATAACAAAAATTTTGAAATAATTTATATTTTGGGTGCAAAATTTAAAAAAATAAAAAAAAATATTTGGAGAAATACTATTATGCAATGTCCGAAATGTAAAACATATAATGATTATGAATCTGTATATTGTTATAAATGTGGATGCAGATTAAAAGCTAAAGAAAAACAAACCCATCACTTTCAAGAATTATGTTTAATTGTTTTTTCCCTATTTAATATTGGATTTATTCTTGTTTACAGCATCATGGAAACTTTATATATTAATCCATTAATAATGCGAATCCACCGTAAAAGAGATTATGTTAAAAATTTAGCATTACATATTTATAGGGTTATAGCTGATTTTATTGAAGATGTTATTAAAACTCTTACAATTTTTAAAAGATTATAAAAAAAGAACAAATTTTTTTTTAAGTGATATTTTTTATTCTTTGATATTATGTGTAAAAAAGACAACGATAATGTAGATATTAAAATCAATGATGATAAATTGAAAAAGAAGGATCGAAAGAAGCCTAAGTTTGCTCAGGGAGTAGATCCAATTTTTATTATTAATGATGATAATATTTGATGTTTCTCTTATTTTATAAAAAAGGGTAAAATAATTTTTTTTAAAAGAAGAAAAGAAATTTAATAATTAATTTTCTCCTCTAAAAAAAAATATATTGTTTTAATTTTCTATTTCTATTTTTAGCTAAATTTCATTAATCCATATCTGAAATAAGCCACACCATTAGCTCCAACACTTAATACATTATTAGTTTCATTTAAAACTGTACTGTAAGGAAGTAGTGTGATATTAGTTTCACTTACATATGTACGTAATGCAACCCAAACAGTTGTTTTATTTGCTAAACTAACATAATATTTAGTCATTTTCTCTAAATAACTTGTATTTTGTGAGTAAATCATTGGAATTATAATATCTAAGTACTTATTTAAACTACTTACATTTTGACCATAATAGTAAACACCTTGTGTATCTGACATTATAGCTCCAGAAACTATTAAATTTTTATTAACACTTTTTATGGCTGAAGATAATTGTTGTACAAAATAATTGATTGATTGACTTGCATTTTTAAATTGGTATGCATTTCCTCCATAACGGATATAATCAAGGAATATTCCATTTACACCAGTTATCTTAGCATAAGATGTTACTTCTGCTATTTTTTGGTTTAATAATGTTTGATTTATTTCACCAGTACTTGTAACTGGAGAATACCAAGTAGTACTATTAAATAATACTTGATACCAAATTGAAACACTTAAACCATAATTATTTGCTGTTTTAATCCAGGATTCTATATAAGTTTTATTTGAATGTTGAACAGCACCATAACTAAGGAATATTGTGGTTATATTAGCATTTTTTATTGCTGTGAAGTTTAACTTATTCATTTCATTATAACGTACAAATATTCCATTACCTTCATAATATTTAAATACAGTGATTGTGGCAACAGCACTGTATGGAGCGTAGACAGTATTTCCGGCATAACTTGCATATGCTGTGTATTCTCCAACTGCTAGGTTTATTTCTAGTTGGTATTCACCATTTTCATCTGTTGTCACCCAATAAATTTTGGATGCTCCACTGCTTAAACGAGTTAAGTTTAATGCAATGTGTTGACCTATTATAGGATTTCCATTTGCATCTATTAATTTTCCTGTGAAGTTTCCACTGGAATTCACTTTTTCTGAGTAATTATTAGCAGTTAAGGTTGATTTATTTAAACCTGTAGCATTTGTTGTTACTATAATATCTGCAATTTTACTTATACTAGAATCATAAATGTTGGTTCCAGAGTAGGTTGCGAATCCTGAGTAAATTCCTGGTGCAAGGTTGATTTCTAATTGGAATTCTCCATTAGTATCTGTTGTCACCCAATAAATTTTACTTAGATTATTTGAATTTTTAGTAAGGTTTAATGCAATGTGTTGGCCTATAAGTGGGTTTCCAATTTCATCAGTTAATTTTCCTGTGAAGTTCCCAGAAACATCATAATATTTAACCAGGTAATTGGCTGTTAAATTAGTATTATATTTTCCATTTACTGTTATATTATTTAATATGGTTTCATTATCTATTGTTGCAATTAATGTGAAATTACCAACACTATTTGGAGTTATTATGGTTTCATTATAATTGTATGTTCCATTGTTACTTGTTAAGTATGCTTCATTATGGTATTGATTAAAATCTGCACTATATGTAACTATAGAAGGCCAGATAGTATTATTATATTCTTTTGTGGTGGTTCCATCTGTACTTGTATTTATAGCTGTTTTTACTGTAACATTTTCCCCTTTACTAATATTGTTACTTGATAGTGAGACTGTCATTATTAACCAATTATTTAAATTGAAATTGTTTAAACTAGATTTATTGTTGGGTGTATTTGTTCCCCACCAATTATAATCAGCATTTACAGTTCCATTAACATTCATTATACCTGAATAATCTTTTTTTGCAGTATTATTTGTAATAACTGTATTTGTGATATTTAGGTTTCCATAATTGAGTATTGTAGCACCATAATCTGCAGTGTTATTAGTGATTTTACTATTTTCAATGGTTAGTGTGGTTTGGTTTCCTATAATAATACCTGCACCATTATCAGCTAGACCATTTAGTATTGTTAGGTTATTTAAAACTACATTAGTGCCTGTGATATTGAGTACACGAGCTTGGTTGGATCCTGAGATATTGTGACCATTACCATTAATAATTAAACTTTTATTAACAGTCACTCCATTTGATAATCCATTGTCTGTTGCATTATTATAATTATAGCTTTGATTTAAGTTAACAGTTCCTGTTGTATCATTATCTATTAAACTTTGAAGGTCACTATATAATCCTACAGTTGTTGTATTTGAATCTGAAATGGTATTCACATCAGATACTATTGTAGAGTTAGTATTTTCAGTAGTTGTGGATATATTGTCTGCTGCACTTACTGCACTTAAAGATATGATAATAGTTAAAAATAAACATAGAACTATTAAACTTTTAGATTTTATCCTAATTTTTTCACCTCATTTTAAATTGGTAGTAATAGTTTATGTTTGATACTTGTTATTATTAGTTTCTAAAAAATAAGATGATTAAGATGATTTAAAAATTATTTTTATATTCTATTTTTTTTTAACTTGTGTAGTACATGTGTGAGTAGTACCCATTTAGTTTTATTAATTCTTCATGGTTTCCTACTTCTTTTATTTCTCCGTGATCCATGTATACTATTTTATCTGCATTTTTAATTGTGTATAAATGGTGTGCTATTACAAATGTTGTTCTGTTTTTCATTAGTTGTTCCATTGCACGGGTTACTATTAGTTCTGTTCTTGTATCCATTTGACTTGTTGCTTCATCTAGTATTAGGATTTTTGGATTTGCTAGTACTGTTCTTGCTAGTACTAGTAATTGTTTTTCCCCTACACTAAAACTTGTATTATCTCCACTTATGTGTGTTTGGTAACCGTTTTCAAGGTTATTTATAAAGTAGTCTGCTCCTACAAAGTGTGCTGCTTCTTCTATTTCTTTTAGTGTGGCGTTTTCTTTTCCATATCCTATGTTTTCTGCTACTGTTCCGTCAAATATCCAACTGTCTTGTAGTACCATTCCGAATGGTTTTCTTAAGTCTTTTCTATATATTAAGCCTGTGTTTTGGTTGTCTAGTTGGATTTCTCCTGAGTTTATATCATAGAATCTCATTAATAGGTTTATTAGACTTGTTTTCCCTGCTCCTGATGGTCCTACTATTGCTATTACACTACTTGCTTCTACATCAAAACTTATTCCATTAAATAGTTCTACTCCGTTTGGATAGTTGAATTTTACATTGTTGAATTTTATTTCTCCTTTTAGATTTTCAGGATTTATGGTGTGTGCATTGTTTTTATCTGTTTCTTCTTTTAAATCTAGTAATTCGAATATTCTTTCTAGTGCACTGAATCCTGATTGTACACTGTTTAAACTGTTAGCTATACTCATTAATGGCACTACAAGCATTTCTCCATATAATAATATTGATAGGAACATTCCTATACTTAAGTGTCCTTTTATTATTAAGTATGCTCCAAATAAGCATAATCCTATGAATCCAAGATTGTTTAAGACTTGGTTCATTGGGAATAATAGTCCGCTTAGGAATCTGGATTTGGTGTAGTGGGTGTAGAATTCTTTATTGATTTTTTTAAATTCTTTTTCAAATTTATTTTCCATTGTGTAGGATTTTATTAGTTTTTGGTTGGTGAATGTGTCATTGATGAATCCGTTTAATTGCCCTACTACTTCTTGTTGTTGTTTGTATTGGTATTTTGTATGATTTGTTAGGAATTTGGTTAATATTAGGTTTGTTGGTACTAGTATGAAGTATATTATGCTTAATAGTGGGCTGGTCCATAGCATCATTATTGTGACTAGTATCATGATTAATATTTGTACTGTTAATGTTGCTACATTGGATTCAACCATAGCTTCAACACTAACCATATCATTAGTTATACGTGCCATTATATTACCTGCACTATGAGTGTCTAGGTAATTAATTGATAGTTTATGTAATTTAGATTGTATCATACTTCGAAGATTGAAAGAAAGGTTCCTAGATATACGTATCATAATCTTATTTGTGATAATTGTTAAACAATGACCAAAAAGATATAAACCTACAAGTAAAAGTAAATACTTAACAACTAAACCCATATCTAAAACACTAACCGTATGTAAAGCATAATTACTAAGTAAATCTGTAATCATTCCTGCAACACGAGGAGCTAAAGTAATACTTAAATTACTAAAAAGCATTAAAAAGATAGTTACAAGCAAGTACTTTCTATCAGAACCAATAAAACTTAATAATCGTTTAATATCATAAGTATAACTGTTTTTCTTACTTGCCAAGAGACTCACCTTCATTAAACATTGCTTGAGTTTGATAAATCTCTTGATAAATTGAACTAGATTCAAGTAATTGTTCATGTGTACCTTGTGATTCAATTCTACCTTTATCAAGAACGATAATATTATCTGCATCTATTATATTGTTGATTTTTTGAGAAACAAGGAAAATAGTTTTAGCTTTTAATCTATTAAAAATTTTATCTGAAATAATTCTCTCTTTTTTATTATCTAAACTAGAGAAACTATCATCAAAAATGTATATATTTGCATTTTTAGCTAAGCTACGGGCAATATTTAAACGTTGCTTCTCTCCACCACTAATATTCATTCCGGATTGACTCATTTGAGTATTTAAACCTTCAGGTAATTTATTTATAACTTCACTAAATAAACTATCATCACATACACTTTCTAATTCTTTATCCGTTAAATTTGAACCCATTAAAATATTATTTCTTGCAGTATCATTTAAAATCATTACTTCTTGGCTTGACAAGCTAACATTATCCCGTAATCCTGTAATATCAATATTTCTTATATCTGTTCCATCAATTAATATTTGTCCATTATCAGGATCATAGAATCTTGTTAAAAGGTTTATTATGCTAGTTTTTCCACTACCTGTACTTCCTATAAATGCAGTTACTGTTCCAGGTGCAGCTTTAAAACAAATATCATTTAAAACATTCCGTCCAGAATTATATGAGAAGTTTACATTCCTGAATTCCACAGTTCCATTGTTAGGTTGTGTTAATTCATAATTATTACTTAATTCTGTATCATAGTATAATACTTCTTCAATTCTACCACTTGATACTATGAATTTAGGTATTGTATTTACTATAAATGGAATTAATCCTAGTGAACCTATAAAGAATGTTGAGTATTGGAAAAATAGTATTAAATCTGATACTCTTGCTAATCCTGCTTGTATTTCAAGACTACCGAAATAGTATACTAGTACTATTGCTAAATTCATTATTATTAATGCAAGGGGTGTTAGAAAGTAGATTTTATTTGCTGCATGTAAGCTTCCTTCATAAGAGTTTATATTGTATTTTTCAAATTTTTTTGTTTCATATTTTTCTTTTCCGAATGCTCGTATACTTCTTGCACCTAATATTTTTTCTTTAAGTAGGAGGTTTAAATGATCTAGAATCTCCTGTACTTGTGAAAATATTTCCACACTTTGCTTACTGTAAACTATCATTAAAGTAACAGTTGTAATGAAACATACTATTAAAATACTAGCTAACTTTAAGTTAATCATACTCATAGCTACAATAATACCAATTAATACAAATGGTATAAGTAAACAGTCTCTTAAAAAGTTAATCATAAAACTTTGAACAATAGTAGCATCACTAGTAGCACGAGTCATTAAACTACTAATAGAAAACCTTTTATAATCAGTAGGAGACAAGGAATTAATCTTATTAAACATATCCTCACGAATATCACAAACAAGACTAGCAGTAATATGAGCACTCAAATAAGAACTACTAAACATAGCAACTGCTAAAATAAGAGTTAAAATAAACATTACTAAACCAGTATTCCATATTAAACCAAGATTATGGTGCTTTACACCATTATCAAGAATAGTTTGAGTCATACTCATAATATTAATCTGCAATACCACATGAACAAATACAAAAAAAGCAGTAAGAATAATTAATTTAGAATAAGGTAATAGATAATCCTTTAATAGTCTTTTCATAATATAATAATCTCCTAAAAATAAAATAAAGATTTAATTATTTTTAAAACTAATATGAACTCCAAAACCTTTAATATCATTTAACATATATAAATCTGCATCTAATTGCAATATAAGATTATTAATAATACTCATACCCAAACTACTAGTAGTAGTGAAATCAAAATCATTCGGAACACCAATACCATCATCAAATACTTGAATACCAACAACACCATCTATTTCTTTTAAAATAACATTAAAAGAACCTTCCTCATTATTAGGAAATGCATATTTAATAGTGTTTAAAGCTAATTCATTCATAATTAAACTTAAAGGAATTGACTTATCCATCTTCAAATCAACATGATCTATATCCAAGTTTAAATCAATATTTTCAGTACTGTACAAATTAAAAAGATTTTCAAGACTTTGTTTAAAATATTCATTAGCATTTACATGGGAAACATCAGAAGATTGATAAACTTGCTCATGAATTAAAGCC
>Ga0116193_1000750_pt1 | contig 29109 bp, 24 predicted proteins | sample AD_UKC115_MetaG_FD_89892 | JGI IMG/M metagenome (GOLD analysis project Ga0116193, IMG submission 89892) | Active sludge microbial communities of municipal wastewater-treating anaerobic digesters from Hong Kong - AD_UKC115_MetaG | ecosystem: Engineered > Bioreactor > Anaerobic > Digestate... | reverse complement strand
CTACCTCAGCCCGATGCAGTACGAGCAGCGCTGGCACGAGGCACAGCGTAAAAAGGCCGCGTGAATCGTGGGTTAAGAGCTACACGAAACAGGGGCAAGGTCAGTACTCCTTGAACGGATTGAACAAGGTCACCAATTCTTTGCATGTCAAGTCTTTTGACAAACCCTATAGGGGGTAGCCCTGCTACAGTCCCTGCAGGAGGCACCATGGGTATCCGCTGGATCTTCGCTACGCTGACACTTGCTGCTGCACCAGCATGGACTGGAAGGCAGGAAGCGAAAGCCCGCCGAAGCGGGCCAGGCTCTGCGGGCAGAGAAGCTAGTTTGCCGGTCTCGGCTTCTTCTTTGGCGCGTCGAGCTTCTTCATTTCCTTTGCGGTATTCCGCAACTTGCGCTTCACATCCTTGATGTTCGCTTCAACAGGCAGCGCTTCAGGTGGTTTACCGCTGTTGTGGATCATCATGCCGCGAACTTCCGACCCAACGTCATGGGCCGTGCGTTGCGCATTGCGCATTGCGCAATCCTATGTTTGGTGTCTGTTTGAGGCGCTCTGCTGTCTGCGTCACGCGGAAAAGGTTGCCTGCAAGTTCAGTAAGCCCCATGAAATCGCATGGGGTGTCCTTCTCGCCCAGCCCCCTCATCTGCTTCAGATCCTGCAGGCTGCGGTTGTACATGCCACGGATGCCGGCGTCCTTGAAAAAAGCGTGCTCGTGATTCTGAACCCCGGCGGCCTTTGCTGCGGAGCTCAATGCCAACTCCGCTGCCTTGAGGTCGTCGCGGGTCTCAATGCGACCAAGGTCATTCTGAGACAGCTGTGCAGCAATGAGCCTGTCCGCAATGGAGACAGGTTCACTTTCCACGACCTGCGCGCCTACTACGCCACGATGCACAAGCAGACCCACGGCCACCTGCCAGACATGCACAAAAATTCAGCAGTGGCGGCCCAGGTTTACGACCGATCGCGCGAAATCAAACGCGAGGCCCTTTGAGGCGAATATTCCCACGGTGGGAATAAAACAGAAAAGCCGCTACAACTTTGATAGCTGTAGCGGCTTTGTTTATCTGGGGTGGCTGATGGGACTCGAACCCACGACGACAGGAATCACAATCCTGGACTCTACCAACTGAGCTACAGCCACCGTAGAGCCTGAAATTATAACTCGAATTTCAGGACTTGCTTCAATTTTCCGTACTTGTTTGTGATGATGGGCGAGGAACCTTGATCTGCGCCTGGTAGCGGGATTTCAGGGTTTCATAGTAGGCCAGCCCTTCTGCGCTGGACCACCACTGGGTGTATTGCTGACGCATCTGCGAAATGAGTTGCTGATCGATGCCGTCACTTGGCATGATGCGAATGACCTTGAGCACAGCGTAGCCCGCCGACCCCAGATCCACGCCCGTCCACAAGGGCAGCGCATCCGGTTTGGCGGAAAGTACGGCATCAACGATGGCCCGCGATTGGCCTTGCGCTTGGTCACGCGAGAGCACGATGGGTGCTGCAAGCCCAGTTGCCTGTGCTGGCTTTTCTGCCCAAGCATCACGCTTGGCCTGACCTTCCTGGCGGGCAAGCTCCGCAGCCTTGTCGGCCACAAAACGTTGACGGACCTGCGCCTTGACTTCGTCAAAGGCCTGGACTCGTGCACTTTGGTGCTCGATGACGCGGGCAGAGGCCATCTGGTTGGAGCCCAGTTCCACCGCCTCGGTATTGCGTTTGCTCTGCAAAGAATCCGACGCAAACAGTGCCTCCAGCAATTTGGGGTTGGCCAACGCGCCCACCACATTCGGCTGAGGAATACGGGTCACCCCTTGTGCCGTCTGGATCTTGAGCTTGAGCTTGTCGGCCACAGGCTGCAGGCTGTCGGCTTGTTCATACACGGTGTTGGCAAAAATCTCTGCCGTTTCAGCGTATTTGCGCTGTGCTTGCTGCTGCTTGAGCTCTGCTTCCAGCTTGGGGCGCAGTTCCTCGAAGCTGGGCTCACGAGCCGCTTTGATATCTGCCAATTGGATGATGTGGTAGCCAAAATCGGTTTCCACCACATCACTGATAGCGCCCTTGGCCAGCCCAAATGCAGCTTCCTCAAAGGGCTTGACCATGGCTCCCCGGGCAAAGAACCCCAGGTCTCCCCCTTGCGGCGCGGAACCTGGATCCTGCGAGTACTTCTTGGCAAGCGCAGCAAATTCGGCAGGGCTCTTGCGCAACTGCTCCAACAGTTCCGCAGCGCGGGCCTTGGCCTTCTCACGCTCTGCAGCCGGTGCGTCCTTGGCAGCGGCAATCAGGATGTGGCTCGCACGACGCTCTTCCTTGCCCATGTGGCGCGAGAGATTTTCCTTGTAGTAGGTCCGCAGATCGTCTTCGTTGAGGGTGATGCCTGCTCGCACCGAGTCGATATCAAACACCACGTATTCGATGCTGACCTGCTCGGGCAGCTGGAAAGAGCTGCTGTGCTTCTGGTAGTAGGCCTGAAGCTCTTCGTCGGTGGGACGCACCTTGGCTTCGTAATCTGCCGCCTTGAAGAGCGCCACCTGCACTTCACGTCGTTGGAACAGCGGATCGATCGCGGCCATTCCTTGCGAGGAAGTGGCAAAGCTGCTGCCCACCACGCCGCCGAGCACCTGGTTCAAGGACAGGTTGCGCCGCATCGAGGCCTCAAAGCCTTCGGGCGTCATGCCCTGGGTGGCCACCAGTGCACGGTAGCCTTCCGCATCAAGACTGCCATCGGGCTTGCGCAAGGCTGCGATCTGTGGAATCTCCTGCAGGCTGCGGGCGAGGCGAGCATCGGTGGTCACCAGGTGCATCTTTTGTGCGGCCACCTGAAGCACCCGATCACGCACCAGTTTTTCCAGCGTGGCGTAGCGGGCCTGGGGCGTATCCAACAGCTTGGCATCCATCTGGGGCTGCTCGCTGCGCTGGCGATCCGATTCAACCTTGTGGGCATTGTCCCAATCGTTTTGCGTGATGTCCTGGCCATCCACCCGCGCCACCACGGGGCTGCTGCCAGAGAAGTAGCTGGAATCAATACCCACCAGCACGAACGAGGGGATGATCAGCAAGAGCAGCAAGAGCATTGCGATCTTGGTGTTCTTGCGGATGGATTCGAACATGGTCAATCTTTCTGAGACATAAAACAAAAGGCGAACTTCCGTTCGCCTTTGCATCAGTGGTGGGTGCTGACGGGGTCGAACCGCCGACCTACGCCTTGTAAGGGCGCCGCTCTACCAACTGAGCTAAGCACCCACTGAATATCCGATGGTCAGTTCAGGGCGTCCTTGAGGGCTTTGCCCGGGCGGAACTTGGGCACCTTGGCAGCCTTGATTTTAATCGCAGCGCCCGTGCGGGGGTTGCGGCCAGTGCGTGCAGCGCGCTTGCCCACAGCAAACGTACCAAAACCGACGAGCGACACCGTGCCGCCTTTTTTCAGTGTCTTCTTGACCGCTTCGATCGTGGACTCCAGTGCCCGCGCAGCGGCTGCCTTGGAGATATCGGCATTGTTTGCAATGTGCTCAATCAGTTCGGTTTTGTTCACAAGAAGCCTCTCGGGAATGTGGTTGGGTTGTCTCTGTGCTTATTCAACTCGCCCAGCCCGGCATGCGCTGGGGGCGGGTGGCAGGCGCTGGCAGCTGGCACTGCCACTCTCGATTAAAGCCATCGACTCTCCGGGTGTCAATACAACACGCCGGATTGCAACGGCGCGACAGGCGATTCTAGTCGCATTTGCGCCTGCATACGAACCAAACAGCGGCATTTTTGCCATTGCAGACCTTACGCATCTTTACCGATTGACAGGCATCCGCAAAGACGCACCAACAACCCACTCAGTCTTTGACGCGCGCACGGATTTCCGGCAGCGCCTTTTGCAGGTAGTACACCATGGACCACACCGTGAGCACAGCTGCAAGCCAGATCAGCCAAGTGCCCCACACCCCTGTATCGACGAGCCCCCATACGTGCCCGTCGTACAACAGGAAGGGGATGGCCACCATCTGGACCGTGGTCTTGACTTTGCCCAGCATGTGCACGGCCACGCTCTTGCTGGCACCGATCTGCGCCATCCATTCACGCAGGGCCGAAATGGCGATTTCGCGGCCGATGATGATGAGCGCCACGAACACATCGGCGCGCTGCAAGTGCACCAACACCAGCAGCGATGCACAAACCAGAAACTTGTCGGCCACAGGGTCCAGAAATGCACCAAACGACGAGGTCTGGTTGAGCTTGCGCGCAAGGAACCCGTCGAGCCAGTCCGTGGCCGCAAACACAACGAACATCAGCGCAGCGACGAGGTTTCGCGTGGGTTCGTCCAGCGGAGCGTAGAACACCCCGACGATCAAGGGGATCGCGACAATGCGCGTCCAGGTCATGAGGGTGGGAATGGTCCAGAACATGGCGCGATTGTGTCATGCCCTGGATGCGGCAAACACCTGCGGACCTCCAGCCACACTCAGCGCAAAGCGCGGTAGATTTCCTCGGCCAGTTCGCGCGAGATGCCTTCCACACTGGCCAAGTCCTCCACGCTGGCGTCCTGCACGCCACGCACGCCGCCAAAGCGCTGTAGCAAGCGCGCACGCTTTTTCGGGCCGATGCCGGGGATGTCTTCCAGCCGACTGCCGCCCACGCGTACCTTGGCGCGCGCTGCGCGCATGCCGGTGATGGCGAAGCGGTGCGCCTCGTCGCGGATCTGCGCCACCAGCATGAGTGCGGCCGAATCCCGGCCCAGGTAGACCTTCTCGCGCCCGTCGGCAAACACCAACTCCTCCAGCCCCACCTTGCGCCCCTCGCCCTTCTCCACGCCGACGATGCGCGCCAGGTCCAGGCCCAGTTCGGTGAACACCTCGCGCGCCATGGCGACCTGGCCCTTGCCACCATCGACCAGCACCAGGTCGGGGAGCCGTGCCTGGCCGGCAGCGGGCTCGGCGCCACCAGCCTCGCGCAGGGCCTGCGCCACCTTGGCGTAGCGGCGCTGCAGCACCTGGCGCATGGCGGCATAGTCGTCGCCGCCGGTGATGCCTTCGATCTTGTACCGACGGTACTCGCTGCCCTGCATCTTGTGGTGGTGGAACACCACGCACGAGGCCTGCGTGGCCTCGCCCGCCGTGTGCGAAATGTCGAAGCACTCGATCGTGAGATGGTCCAGGTCTTCCTGCGGCAAGTCCAGTGCCTCGGCCAGCGCCCGCGTGCGCGCCTGCTGCGAGCCCTCCTCGGCCAGCAGGCGTGCGAGCTGCAGGTCGGCATTCTGGCGTGCCATGTCGAGCCAGGTGCGGTGCTGCCCGCGCGGCTGGTGCACCACGCCCACGCGCTGGCCAGCCTGCTCCGTCAGCGCCTGCGCCAGCGCCTTGTCCACCGGCTCGCTGGCGATCAGCAGGGGCGGCACGGGCACGCCGATGTAGTGCTGCGCGATGAAGGCCTCCAGCACCTGCTGCTCCACCGCCGGGGGCGCAGCCGCAGCATCCTCGGCGGCATAGACACCTGCGGCATCCTCCACATGCACCGGGAAGTAGGCCCGGTCGCCCAGGTGGCGGCCGCCGCGCACCATGGCCAGGTTCACGCAGGCGCGGCCACCCTGCACGCGCACGGCAAGAATGTCCACGTCCTTGTCCGAGGTGGTTTCCACCGCCTGCTGGTGCAGCACGCGCGAGAGCGCCGTGATCTGGTTGCGCAGCTCGGCCGCCTGCTCGAACTCCAGCCGCTCGGCGTGGGCCATCATGCGCGACTCCAGCTCCTGCAAGAGCGCCTGGGTTTCGCCGCGCAAAAGCGCCTCGGCGTGCGCCACGTCGCGGGCATAGGCCTCGGGGGCGATCAGGCCCACACAGGGCGCGGTGCAGCGCTTGATCTGGTACAGCAGGCACGGCCGCGTGCGGTTGGCAAACACCGTGTCCTCGCAGGTGCGCAGGCGGAACACCTTCTGCAGCAGCTGGATGGTCTCCTTCACGGCCCAACTGTTCGGGTAAGGCCCGAAGTAGCGGTGCCGCTTGTCGATGCTGCCCCGGTAGTAGGCCATGCGCGGAAAGCGCTGCAACGCCGCCTCGCCCTGGCCGTCCTTCGCAGCCACGCCGGTGATCTTGAGGAAGGGGTAGCTCTTGTCGTCGCGGAACAGGATGTTGTACCTGGGGTTCTGCGACTTGATGAGGTTGTTCTCCAGCAGCAGCGCCTCGGCCTCGGAGCGCACCACCGTGGTCTCCAGGCGCACGATCTTGCCCACCATGTGGCCGATGCGCGTGCCCCCGTGCTGCTTGGTGAAATAGCTCGAAACGCGCTTCTTGAGGTTGCGCGCCTTGCCCACGTAAAGCAGCGCGCCCTCGGCGTCGAAATAGCGGTACACGCCCGGCAGGGGTGGCAGCGCGGCCACCTGCGCCAGCAGTTCTTCGGAATGCCCATCTTGCATGGCGCTATTGTGCGCAGACAATGCGGGCCATGCGTCCGCAAACCCCTTCCGCCCCACTGCAATGGGACATCTTCTGCCGCGTGATCGACAACTTTGGCGACATCGGCGTGTGCTGGCGCCTGTCCGCCGACCTGGCAGCACGCGGCCAGCAGGTGCGACTGTGGGTGGACGACGCCTCGGCCCTGGCCTGGCTGGCGCCGCAGGGCCATCCCGGCGTACAGGTGCGCGCCTGGGGCAGCCTGCCCGCTGCGCACGAGCCCCCCACACAGGTGCTAGTGGAAGCCTTCGGCTGCGATATTGCTCCTGAATTCATAGCTAACAGCGCCCGTATTTCAAGCGCTACAGGCGAAAAATACCTGTGGATCAACCTCGAATACCTTTCGGCCGAGGCCTATGTGGAGCGCTGCCACCGGCTGCCCTCGCCCGTGCGCGAAGGTGCGGCACTGGGCGAGGTGAAATGGTTTTTCTACCCTGGCTTCACCCCGGCCACTGGCGGCTTGCTGCGCGAGACCGGGTTGCTGGAACGCCAGGCCACCTTTGACACCGCCACCTGGCGCACAACCCAAGTCACGGCCACGCCCGACGATGCCGCCAACGCCTGCTGGATCTCGCTGTTCTGTTACGAGCCCCCCGCCCTGCCTGCGCTGTTGCAGCAGTGCATGCAGCGCCCCACGCGGCTGCTCGTCACACCGGGCCGGGCCACGGCCGCCACGCAGGCCGCCTTGAAAACTTTGGATCAAAATGACCCGAAGGGCGCACCAGAAAAGCGCGGACAGCTATCGATTTCATACCGAAACACATGCCCCCAACCGGCCTTTGACGAGATGCTCTGGGCCTGCGACCTGAACCTGGTGCGCGGTGAAGATTCGCTGGTGCGCGCGCTGTGGGCCGGCCGGCCGCTGGTCTGGCAGATTTACCCGCAGCACGACAACGCGCACCACGACAAGTTGCACGCCTTTCTGGACTGGCTGCAGGCGCCCGAATCGCTGCGCCGCTTCCACGCCACCTGGAACGGCCTGGACAACGCGCCCCTGGTGCTGCCCGACAAAACCCTGCTCGCACAATGGGCGGCCTGCGTGCAGGCTGCGCGCGCGCGCCTGCTGGCCCAGGACGACCTGGTGACACAAATTTTGGGGTTCGTGCAGGAAAAACGGTAAAATCCAAGGCTTTGCGCAAATCGGCAGGCGCTTTTACAGCGGCCGCCACAGCGCATTCCCGCCGCGGAACATGCATCGGCACGGCAGCCCCCTGGGCTACAGGCCCGCGCATTGAGCGGCCCCAACCCCAGGCAACATGCTATGAAAATCGCTCAAGAAATCCGCGCCGGCAACGTCATCATGCACGGCAAGGATCCCATGGTCGTGCTCAAGACCGAATACGCACGCGGTGGCCGCAACGCCGCCACCGTGCGCATGAAGCTCAAGAGCCTGATCGCCAACTTCGGCACCGAAGTCGTGTTCAAGGCCGACGACAAGATGGACCAGATCATTCTGGACAAGAAGGAGTGCACTTACTCCTACTTCGCCGACCCCCTGTACGTCTGGATGGACGCCGACTACAACCAGTACGAAGTCGAAGCCGAAAACATGGGCGACGCCCTGAACTACCTCGAAGACGGCATGGCCGCCGAAGTGGTGTTCTACGACGGCAAGGCCATCTCGGTCGAACTGCCCACCAGCGTCGAGCGCGAAATCACCTGGACCGAACCCGCCGTCAAGGGCGACACGTCCGGCAAGGTGATGAAGCCCGCCAAGATCGCCACCGGCTTCGAAGTGCCCGTGCCCCTGTTCGTGGACCAGGGCGACAAGATCGAAATCGACACCCGCACCGGCGAGTACCGCAAGCGTGTCTGAAGCAGCTTGGCCCCAGCAAAAAGGCTTCCCTCGGGAAGCCTTTTTGTTTTTGAGCCTTTTGTGGCTCTGGCGCCCGTCCAGCGGGCGCCATAAGCTATCAATTCAATAGCATCAGATGGGCTGCGCCACCAGATCGTGGCCCTGCACGCCAACGATGCGCGCCTTGGTGAATTCGCCCACCTTCAGCTGCTTGCTGATCTTCTCGGGCGGCAGCAACTGCACGGTGCCGTCGATCTCGGGCGCATCGGCATAGCTGCGGCCCACACCGCCCTTGCGGCCCATGGCGGGGGCGTGATCCACCAGCACCTGCATGGTCGCGCCCACGCGGCGCTGCAGCTTGGCCACCGACACCTCCTCGGCCACGGCCATGAAGCGCGCGCGGCGCGCCTCGCGCTCCTCCAGCGGCAGCATGCCGGGCAGGTTGTTGGCCTCGGCACCGGTCACATCGCTGTAGGCGAAGCAGCCGGCGCGGTCGATCTGCGCCTCGCGCATGAAGTCGAGCAGGTGCTGGAACTCTTCTTCCGTCTCGCCGGGGAAGCCGGCGATGAAGGTGCTGCGGATCACGATGTCGGGGCAGGCCTCACGCCAGCGCTGGATGCGCTCCAGGTTCTTCTCGCCGCTGGCCGGGCGCTTCATGCGCTTGAGCACGTCCGGGTGGCTGTGCTGGAAGGGCACGTCCAGGTACGGCAACACCAGGCCTTGCGCCATCAGCGGAATGATCTCATCCACGCTGGGGTAGGGGTACACGTAGTGCAGGCGCACCCAGGCGCCGTAGGGTGCGGCCATTTCTCCCAGCGACTGCACCAGCTCCAGCAAGCGCGTCTTGACGGGCTTGCCGTCCCAGAAGCCCGTGCGGTACTTCACGTCCACGCCATAGGCCGAGGTGTCCTGGCTGATGACCAGCAGCTCCTTCACGCCGCCCTCGAACAAGGCCTTGGCCTCTTTCAGCACGTCGCCGATGGGGCGCGACACGAGGTCGCCGCGCATCGAGGGGATGATGCAGAAGGTGCAACGGTGGTTGCAGCCCTCGCTGATCTTGAGGTAGGCGTAGTGGCGCGGCGTGAGCTTGATGCCCGCCTCGCCGAAGGCGCCGGGCACCAGGTCGATGAAAGGATCGTGCGGCTTGGGCAGGTGGCGGTGCACTGCGTCCATCACATCCTGCGTGGCCTGCGGGCCGGTCACGGCCAGCACGCTGGGGTGCATCTGCTGCACGAAATTGCCGCCGCCATCGCCCGAGCGCGCACCCAGGCAGCCGGTGACAATGACCTTGCCGTTTTCGGCCAGCGCGTCACCGATGGTGTCCAGGCTTTCCTTGACGGCGTCGTCGATGAAACCGCAGGTGTTGACGATGACCAGGTCCGCGCCCTCGAAGGACTTGGCGGTCTGGTAGCCCTCGGCGCTGAGTTGCGTGAGGATGAGTTCGGAGTCGGTCAGATTCTTCGGGCAGCCGAGGCTGACGAAGCCGACCTTGGGGGGTTGGGTGGGGGAGAGTGCTTCGCTCATCCCCCGTATTGTCCCAGCATTGGGACTTCGGGGTGCCGCCCCCTGATTTCAGCGCTTGAGGCCGAAGGCGCCGAGCATCTGCTCGGTCTGTTTCTGCATCTGCTCCTGCATCTGCGTGAACAGGGTGCGCGACTGCTCGGTGTAGTTGCCCATCAGCCCCTGCACCATGGGCGACTGCGCCCCCATGAACTTGGCCCAGGCCTCGGGCGTCATGCCCGGCGACTGCTCGGCCAGGCGCGCCTGCATATCGGTGAACATCTGGATGTTCTTCTCCAGGTAGCTGCCCATGAAGCCCTGCATGGCATGGCCGTAAAAACGGATGATGTTGGCCAGCACCGCCTCGCTGAACATGGGCGCGCCACCCGCCTCTTCTTCCAGGATGATCTGCAGCAGGATGCTGCGCGTGATGTCCTCGCCCGTCTTGGCGTCGCGCACCACCAGGTTCTCGCTCGCCATCACCAGTTGCTTGACCTCGGCCAGTGTGATGTAGGTGGACGTGGTGGTGTCGTAGAGGCGCCGGTTGGGGTATTTCTTGATCACGCGCTGCGCCGACTTGGCGGCGGATGCGGCTTGGGTTTCTGGCACGGAAGAGGCTCCTCGGGGATGACTGGGCAGCAGTGTTTTGCAGTGCAGCAGATTTTAGAGGGAGCACTCAAGGCTCCATGCAGAGGAATACCCTGAGAACCCTTGCTGCAACGCAGCATCAGTGCAGCCATATCGTGCTACCGTTGGGTCTGTTTATTGCTCACAACGCACCTGAACATGACACCCACCACCGAATGGCTTGAGAACATCACTTACGACGAGCTGCAGGTAGGCCAGAGCGCAAGACTCTTGCGCACCCTGAGCATGGCCGACATCCAGGCCTTTGCAGCCGTTTCTGGCGACACCAACCCCGCCCACCTCAACAGCGACTACGCCAACGACACCTTGTTCCACGGGGTGATCGCGCACGGCATGTGGGGCGGCGCACTGATCTCCGCCCTGCTGGGCACACAGTTTCCCGGGCCGGGCACCATCTATGTGTCGCAGGACCTGCATTTCACCCGCCCGGTGCGCGTGGGCGACACCCTGACCGTGACCGCCACCGTACTGCGCAAAATCGAAGAGCGCAAGCAAGTGGAACTCGATTGCAAGGCCGTGAACCAGAAAGGCGAACCCGTGCTGCACGGCTTGGCCCGGGTGCTGGCGCCGCAGAAGAAGGTGCGCCTGCCCCAATCGCACGCGCCGCAGATCCAGCTCTTCGACCCGCAGGCGCGACTGCGCGACCTGCTGGCCATGGGCCAGGGACTGGCGCCAGAGCGCTGTGCAGTGGTGCACCCCTGCGACCCCGAGTCCCTGCGCGGCGCCATGGATGCGGCAGCCCACGGCCTGATCGCACCGGTGTTGATCGCCCCCGAAGCCCGCCTGCGCGCCATAGCCGAACAGGCAGGCATCAACCTGCACGGCGCCGAGATCCTGGCCGTGGAGCACAGCCACGCCGCAGCCGCCAAGGCCGCCGAGCTGGCGGCACTGGGACAGGTGGGCATGTTGATGAAAGGCAGCCTGCACACCGATGAGTTGATGCAGGCGGTGCTCGCGCAGCGTGCATTGCGCACCGGGCGCCGCATGTCGCATGTGTTCCGGTTTGACGTTCCGCTGTATCCCAAGCAGCTGCTGATCACCGACGCCGCACTCAACATCCGCCCCACCCTCGCGGAAAAAGCCGACATCATCAGCAACGCGATCGACTTTGCCCGCATCCTGGGCGTGGAAGTACCGCGCGTGGCCATCCTCTCTGCGGTGGAGACCGTCAATCCCAGCATTCCCTCGACCCTGGATGCTGCAGCCCTGTGCAAGATGGCCGATCGGCGCCAGATCTCAGGCGGCATCCTCGACGGCCCACTGGCCTTCGACAACGCCATCTCGATGCAGGCCGCACAGATCAAGGACATCAACTCACCGGTGGCGGGTCAGGCAGACATTCTGGCCGTACCCGACCTGGAGAGCGGCAACATGTTGGCCAAGCAACTGGACTACCTGGCTGGCGCTTCGAGTTCCGGCATCGTGCTGGGCGCCCGCGTACCCATTGCCCTGACGAGCCGCGCCGAAGGCCCCCAGGCCAGAGTGGCGTCCGCACTGCTGTCGCGGCTGGTGGCACACCACCGCTCCCGCACGGCGGCCAGTGAATCCTCGGTGGGCTGAAGGGCAGCAGCATGGCCATTCTCGCAGTCAACGCCGGCTCTTCCACGCTCAAGTTTTCGGTTCACCCCTTGCAGAACCAGGGGGTCCTCGACCCCGTTCTGATCGGCAACATCCAGGGTCTGGAACCCGCAGGCCAGCCCCGCATGGACTGGATCTGGCAGGGCCAACGCCACCAACGCGCACTGCCCGCCATTGAAGGAACCCCCTTCGAGAGAGCGCTGCACGCGCTGCACGGGTTGCTGGCCGAACTGCCCGCCCTGCCCCCGCTGCGCGCCGTGGCGCACCGCGTGGTGCATGGCGGCCATCAGTACCAGCACAGCGTACGCATCACACCCGAGGTACTGCGTGCACTGGAGCAGCTCAACTCGCTGGCACCGCTGCACCAGCCGCACAATCTGGCCGGCATCCGGGCCTTCACCGCGGCCTTTCCGGAACTGCCCCAGGTGGCCTGCTTTGACACGGCCTTTCACGCCACGCTGCCGCGCGAGGAATCCCACTACGCACTGCCCCAGACACTGGCGGACCAGGGCGTGCGCAGGTACGGCTTCCACGGGTTGTCGTACCAGTCCATCATGGGCACGCTGCAATCGTGCAGCGCACGGGCCCACGGGCGCACCCTCATGGCCCACCTGGGCAACGGCGCCAGCCTGTGCGCCACACTGCAAGGGCGCAGCCAGGCAACGACCATGGGGTTCTCGGCACTGGACGGGCTGGTGATGGGCACACGCTGCGGATCCATTGACCCCGGCGTACTGCTGTACCTGCTGGAGCAAGGCTGGGACCACGACCGCATTCAGGCCCTGCTGTACCGCCAGAGCGGCCTGCTGGGCGTTTCCGGCATTGCCGCCGACATGCGCACCCTGCGCTCCAGCACCGCGCCTGCAGCGCAGTTCGCCATTGAACTGTTCACACGGCGCGTAGTGCGTGCCACGGGTGAACTCAGCGCCTGCATTGGCGGACTGGATGTACTGGCCTTCAGTGGCGGCATTGGCGAGAACGACAGCCTGCTGCGCGCCGACGTGGCCCAGCGCCTGGCCTACCTGGGCGTGCGGGTGGATGCCACACTGAACGCACGGCCCGCGCATGGCCATGCAGCCTGGGCCATCCACGCACCGGACAGCGCCGTGGAAGTCTGGGTTGTACCCACCGACGAAGGCCGCGTGGCCGCAGCCGAAGCGGCTGCGCTGGTGCTGTGATGCGGTGATTCAGGGCCTGTGGGGTGTGAACAGGCCCACCCCAAAAGCCCAAACAAAAACGGGGCCTGCACGAATGCAGACCCCGATGTTGGTAGGCGCGATTGGACTCGAACCAACGACCCCCACCATGTCAAGGTGGTGCTCTAACCAGCTGAGCTACGCGCCTGTGTTTGTTCGAGAGATGGGATTGTAGCAGCAAATTTGGCCCCCTCTTGGCCAAACTGCAAAAAATCCGATTTCTGCTCAACGCCTGCGCGCCGAGCGCACACCGGCCACGCTGGCCACGGTGCCCAGCACCTTGTTCAGACGGCCAGAATCGGCCACCTCGACGGTGAAGGTCATCCAGGCCGTGCCCTTGACCGATTGCGTCTGCACGCCGATCACGTTCATCTTTTCCTTGGCGAACACTTCCGAAATGTCGCGCAGCAGGCCCTGGCGGTCGGCCGCCTCGATGGCCACATCCACCGGGTACACCGAACCCACGGCGCCCTTGGGCACGCCCCACTCCACGTCAATGACACGCTCGGCGCTGCGTGCAGCCATTTCGCGGAAGTTGCTGCAATCCGCACGGTGGATGCTGACGCCCTTGCCGCGTGTGACAAAGCCCCGGATATCGTCGGGCGGCGCAGGCTTGCAGCACTTGGCCAGCTGCGTCATGAGCGATTCGACGCCCACCACCAGAACCCCGCCCTTGGGGGTGCTGCCGGCATTGCGCGACTTCTTGAGCAGCAGGAAGTCGTCGGGCGGCAGCGAGGGCTCGGGCGGACGCAGCAGGTTTTCAATGTTGCGCAGCGAGAACTCGTCCTTGCCCACCACCTCGAACAGCGCATCGGCCGACTTGAAGCCGAGCTGGCTGGCCAGGTCTTCCAGGCGCATGGCGGTCTTGCCTTCGCGCTGCAGGAGTTTTTCCACTGCCTCGCGGCCGCGCGCAATGGTTTCGTGCTGTTGCTGCGCATTGAACCAGGCACGCACCTTGGCACGCGCACGGTGGCTGCCCAGGTAGCCCAGCTCGGTGTTGAGCCAGTCGCGCGAGGGGCCGCCTTCCTTGGCCGTGGTGACTTCCACCGTCTGGCCGTTTTGCAACGGGGTGTTGAGCGGCACCATGACGCCGTCGATGCGCGCACCACGGCAGCGGTGGCCCACGCTGGTGTGCACGGTGTAGGCAAAGTCCACGGGCGTGGAGCCCTTGGGCAGTTCGACGATGGCGGCGTTGGGGGTCAGTACATAGATGCGGTCGTCGAACAGACCGGCATGCTGGGGCGCACCCGCCAGATCACGCTCCCAGGCCAACAACTGGCGCAGCACGGCGATCTTGGAGTCGTAGTCGCCCCCGGCCGTGACGCCCGCATAGCCCTTGCTTCCGGCCTCCTTGTAGGCCCAGTGCGCAGCCACGCCGTGCTCCGCGTGGTCGTGCATGGCCTGGGTGCGGATCTGGATTTCCACCGGGCGGCCCGAGTCATCGCGCACGATGGTGTGCAGCGACTGGTAGCCGTTGGGCTTGGGCTTGGCAATGTAGTCGTCGAACTCCTCCACCAGCGGCGTGAAGCGCGAATGCACCCAGCTCAGCGCCGAGTAGCAATCCTTGACGCTGGGCACGATGACACGCAGCGCGCGCACATCAAACACCTGATCGAAGTTGAGCGACTTGCCGCGCATCTTCTTGACGATGCTGTAGATGTGCTTGGGCCGCCCCGTGACCGTGGCACTGATGCTCTGGGCACGCAACTGCGATTCCACGCGCTCACGCAGTTGCGCCATGTTGACTTCGCGCTCGGTGCGCTTTTCGTCCAGCAGGCGGGCCACCTCGCGGTAGGTGTCGGGCTCCAGAAAGCGGAAGGAGAGGTCCTCCATCTCCCACTTGATCTGCCAGATGCCCAGGCGGTTGGCCAGGGGTGCAAACACGTGCAGCGACTCACGCGCCAGCGCTGGCGGCACAGGCTTTTTGCTGGCCGCGTAGTAACGCAGGGTTTGCAGGCGCGAGGCCAGGCGCAGCATGACCACGCGCAGATCGCGCGAGAACGCGAGCAGCATCTTGCGCACGGTTTCGGTCTGCGCGGCCACATCGTCCACCTGCTGGCCCGCGGCCTGGGCCATGCGCGTCTGGTACTGCACGCGCATGAGCTGTGTGGTCTCCACCGCCAGCGTGGCGAAGTTGTCGCCAAAGGCCTTGGCGATCACCTCCTGCGGCTTGTTCAGGTGCTCACAGGCGTGCACCAGGTAGCTGGCGGCCTGCATGGCCTCGGAGCCGCCAATGGACTTGAGGATGGTCGCCACCGCATCGGCATGGGCCAGGGTGTTTTCACCGGAATCCAGGCACTCGCCCCCGATCAAGGGCTCGGCAAAGCTGCGCGCGCGCTCCAGTGCGTGGCGCTGCTCGGGCAGGGTATGCGCGGTGGCGGCGATCAGTTGGGGCACGCTCTCCATACCGGGCCCACCGGAGGGCGGTGCCACCGGGAGCATCGTCTGACTTTTCATGCAGCAGTCCCGGCTCAGCTCAACAAAAAGGACGTGACCGCCGCCACCTGGTCGTCCGCTACCAGCGTGGGCGCATGGCCCACCCCCTCGAACTCCACCAGCATCGCACGCGGCCCGCGCTGGCCCATGGCCTGTGCCGTGGCACGCGAGAGCAGATCGGACTGCGCGCCACGCAACAGCAGCGTGCGCGCCTGGATCTGGTCGTACCACTGCCACAGCGCGGATTCGCCCGCAGCGGCAGCCTCCTGGGTGAGCGCACGGAAAGGCACAGCGATGGCCGGGTCATAGTGCAGCCCCCAGCCCCCCTCGGGCAGCGCACGCAACAGGGGACGGGTGAGATCCATCCACTGCTGCGGCGTGTGCGGCCCGAAGCCGGTGGACAGCGTCCACAGCATGTCGGCCGCCTGCTGCTCCGACGCAAACCGCACCGGCTGCCCCAGGTACTGGCCAATGCGCACCAGTGCCTCCCACTGGATGGCCGGCCCCACATCGTTGAGCACCAAGCGGCGCACAGGCACCGGCAACGGCAGACCTGGCTGACCGCACAGGGCCATGCCGATGAGACCGCCCATGCTGGTGCCGACCCAGTCCAGTGTGTCCAACGGGGACTGCTGGTGCAGGTGTTGCAACAAGGCCAGCATGTCGGCAGCGTACTGGCCCACGTGGTAGCCCATGGGGTCGGCCAGCCAATCGCTGTGGCCGCGGCCCACCACGTCGGGGCAGACCACGCGCACGCGGTGGCACAGGGCCCGGGCCAGGGTATCGAAGTCGCGCCCCTGGCGCGAGAGGCCGTGTGCGCAGACCACCACATGCGGGTGCTGCGGGTTGCCGGTGGCATTCCACTCCCACCAGGCCATGCGGTGTTCCTGCGTGGGACTCTGGCCTTGGCGCACAGCGGCGGGGCCGGGGCAGGATACGTAGTTCAGCCTAGGTTCAATCATGGATGCGCCTTGCAATATCGGTGCTCGATAATTCTTGTTTGTCGCATCGTAATTCATTCGGAGATTGACTCATGCTCAAAGGCAAGACGGCCCTCGTTACCGGTTCCACCAGCGGCATCGGCCTGGGAATCGCCAAGGGACTGGCGCGCCAGGGCGCCCATGTGGTGCTCAATGGCTTTGGCGATGCACAAGGCCCCTGCGCCGAAGTGCGCGCTGCCGCAGCCCAGGCCGGGCATGAGGTGCGCGTGGAGTACCACGGCGCCGACATGAGCCGCCCTGCGGACATCGAGGAAATGATGGCCTTTGCCGCCCGCGAACTGGGCCGTGTGGACATTCTGGTCAACAACGCAGGTATCCAGCATGTGGCCAACACCGAGGACTTCCCGGTCGAGCGCTGGGACAGCATCTTGGCCATCAACCTGTCCAGCGCCTTCCACACCACGCGCCTGGCCCTGCCCGCCATGAAGGCAGCCAACTGGGGGCGCATCATCAACGTGGCCTCGGTGCACGGGCTCGTGGCGTCCGCGCAAAAGGCCGCCTATGTGGCTGCCAAGCACGGAGTGGTCGGCCTGACCAAGGTGGTGGCACTGGAGACGGCCACCACCGGCGTGACCTGCAACGCCATCTGCCCCGGCTGGGTGCTCACACCGCTGGTGCAAAAGCAAGTGGACGCCAAGGCGGCGGCCCAGGGTATCTCGATCGAGGCGGCCACGCGGCAACTGCTGGGCGAAAAGGAGCCGTCGATGCAGTTCACCACACCCGAAGAACTGGCCGAACTGGCCGTGTTCTTCTGCTCCAGCGCCGCCAACAACGTGCGTGGTGTGGCCTGGAACATGGATGGCGGCTGGATGGCGCAGTAAGAACTTGTCCGGAAATTATTTGGTGCCACGTTGGAGCGCAATCGGGATGAGTTCGAGGTCTTGGCGCGTCGCATGGGCTGGTTGCCCATGCAAGCGGCAAGGGCGCGAAATCGCCCGATTTCGCCCCAACCCGAAGGGCAGTGCACTTTTCGGGCGGTCTGCGGCGTTGCGATGCTTGCCCATAGCCGGGCTATGGGCTGCGCACCGCGTCTTGCATCCCATCCCGAAAAGAGCGCTGCGTGGCACCAAATAATTTACGGACAAGTTCTAAGCCTTCAGCAGGGCTTCAGCGCATCTGCACCGAGCCGGACACCGTCACTTCCACCGTGCTCTTGCCCGCTTCCACTGGCAGCGGGCTGTCGGCCATGGGCGCCATCTTGGCTTCCATGGCCATCATGCGTGGCCGGGGCACAGGCATCTGCCCCTGGCTGCTGACCGACACCTCGCGCAACGTGTAGCCCGCAAAGCCAAAGGCCTGGGTCAGCGTGGCCGCGCGCACCTTGAAGGCTTCAATCGCCTGTGACTGGGCCTCGCGCTCGGCACGCTCGCTTTCGCTGCGACTCAGGCCAAAGCCCACCTGGGCGATGGGCATGCCCTGGATGCGCGCCGCCGTCGCGGTGATGCGGGCAAAGTCCCGCCCGTGCAGCACCAGTTCGGCGCGGCCCTGCCAGCCGGTGATCTCACCGTTCTTTCCGTGGCGCGGGTACAGGCTGAACTGGCCGGTGCGTACCTCCATCTGCGGCGCGGCCACCTGGCTGCGCGCCACCGTCAGCGCAGCATCGACCACCTGGCGCAACTGTGCCTGCACCGAGCTGGCATCTCTGCCGTCGGCACTGGCCCCAAGGGTGAGGATCAGCTCATCCTGCTGAACTTCCACGGCCCCACTGGCCGACAGTTGCACCACGTTGCGCGGATCGGCGGCAGGTGCATTTTGAGAAAAAACCGGCAAAGCGCTTACCAATAAAGCGCTAGTAGCTATTATTTTTATAGCGTTTTGCATGTTCGATGTTCCTGGAGTGGATGGAAAGCAGACCCAACATAGCGCAAAGCGGCGCACTGCGCATGTCAGCCAAGGCCGCAAGTGCGGCTGAGCCCCGGCGCCAACCTGCCAACAGTCCGCAAAACTTGTAACCATTGGTCAAACCACAGGCCTTGCCCCGGTTTTTTGCCCGCAAAGTGGTAACAATGGCGCCTGTTACAAATTGGACCGAGGATTGACATGGCCACCCTGACCGCCCCTCCCCCGCCCGGCAGCCCCACCGACACCGAGGTACCTGCACCCAAGCGCCCGGTGGGCAGCCGTCCGGACAAGATCCTGATCGTGGACGACGATGCCCGCATCCGCGACCTGCTGCGCCGCTACCTCACCCAAGAGGGGCTGGAAGTCATCCTGGCCGAAGACGGCAAGGCGCTCAACCGCATCCTGCTGCGCGACACGGTCGATCTGATCGTGCTGGACCTGATGATGCCCGGCGAAGACGGCCTCTCGATCTGCCGCCGCCTGCGTGCCGCCAACGACCGCACACCCATCGTCATGCTCACCGCCAAGGGCGAGGACGTGGACCGCATCGTGGGACTGGAAGTGGGCGCCGACGACTACCTGGGCAAGCCCTTCAACCCACGCGAACTGCTGGCCCGCATCAACGCCGTGCTGCGCCGTCGTCCGCCGCAAGAAGCCCCCGGCGCCCCTTCGGGCGAGAACGAGGTGGTGAGCTTTGGCCCCTTCACTTTCGACCTCGGCACGCGCGTGCTGCAGAAGAACGGCGAAGAACTGCCGCTGACCACGGGCGAGTTCGCCATGCTCAAGGCCCTGGTGCGCCACCCACGCCAACCGCTGTCGCGCGAAAAACTCGCGCTGCTGGCCCGCGGGCGCGAGTTCGAGCCCTTTGATCGCAGCCTGGACGTGCAGGTCTCGCGCCTGCGCAAGCTGATCGAGGACGACGCTGCTTCGCCACGCTACATCCAGACCGTGTGGGGTGTGGGCTACGTCTTCGTGCCGGACGGCACGAGCTGAGACGCCGGCACCTGTGGTAGCCCTTTCCATGCCGAAGCCGCGTCGCGCGGACCCCGACGCCACCAGCCCCGCGCCGCTGGAAGCCACCGAGCGGCGGCGCGAGCCACGCAAGCGCGTGGGCCTGAACCTGTTCTGGCGCACCTTCTTCCTGCTGGGCGTGCTGCTGGTGGGCAGCATCCTGGCCTGGTTGCAGACGCTGCGGGCGCTGGAGTTCGAGCCGCGTGCCCTGCACACGGCGCAGCAGATCGCCTCGCTCGTCAACCTCAGCCGCGCGGCGCTGCTGCACGCCGACGGCATTGCCCGCGTCTCGCTCATCAAGACCATGGCCGACCAGGAAGGCGTGCGCATCGTGCCGCGCGAGCCCGGTGACCGCTACGAGCCGCTGGAGCGCTCGGCCCTGGGCCTGCGCCTGGCCGAGCAGCTCACCCAACGCCTGGGGCCCGACACCATCGTGGCGCAGAGCGTGAACGGCGAGAAAGGCCTGTGGGTGGGTTTCTCGATCAACGGCGACCCCAACTGGCTGCTGATGGACCGTTCGCGCTTCAGCCCGGCAGGCGGCAAGACCTGGCTGATCTGGCTGGTCACCGCAGGCGCCCTGTCGCTGGCAGGCGCTGCCGTCATCGCACGGCTCATCAACCAGCCGCTCAAGCAACTCTCCTACGCCGCCAACCGCGTGCGCGACGGCGACTTTGCCGCCAGCCACCTGGACGAGGAAGTGGTCACCAGCGAGATCCGCGAGGTGAACATCGGCTTCAACCGCATGGCGCAAAAGCTCGCCAAGCTGGAACAGGACCGCGCCGTGATGCTGGCCGGCATCTCGCACGACCTGCGTACCCCGCTGGCCCGCCTGCGCCTGGAAACCGAAATGAGCGTCAACGATGAAGTCGCGCGCGAGCACATGGTGGCCGACATCGTGCAGCTGGACGCCACCATCGACAAGTTTCTGGACTACGCACGCCCCGACCACGTGACGCTCACCCCGGTGAACCTGCACGCCGTCATCTCCTCGTGCGTGTACGCCGTGCAGGACCACCGCGAACTGCAGATCACCATGCAGGTGCCCGAAGACCTGAACGTGCTGGCCGACGAGGTGGAACTGGCGCGCGTGATCTCCAACCTGCTGGAGAATGCACGCCGCTATGGCAAGACCCCCGACACCGCCAGCACCCGCGTGGAGATTGCCGCCAAGGCGCGCGAGGACTGGGTGCTCATCAAGCTGCGCGACCACGGCACCGGCGTGCCCCCCGAGCAATTGGCCAACCTGACCAAGCCCTTCTTCCGGGGCGACGCCGCCCGCACTGCCGCGGCGGGCGCGGGCCTGGGGTTGTCCATCGTGGACAAGACCATCCAGCGCATGGGCGGCATCTTCGCACTGGCCAACTCCAGCTCAGGCGGCCTGGTGGCCCATGTGCAGTTGCAGCGCACCAGCAACCAGCCCCCCGGCACCGAAGCGCCACAACGCCTGCAGCGCCCACAGGTCAAGCGCAACCTGCCCCGAAAAATGGGGTGACATCCCCCTGTGCGGCTGCGCCGCTTCCCCCTTCTCTCTTCTCGCTACGCGAGCCGGGAAGGGGGACGCCGCCGGTGCGGCGGGGCGGCCCTTGCACGGCGGCCCTGGCCTGGGACGCGCCAGTTTCAAAGACCAAGAACAGTGCAAAGCCCCCCTTGGCCACCAAGAGCCCACGGGCCGGAATCAGGCCTTGAGCAACAAGGCCACGGCCCGCGCCTCGATGGCCAGGCACTGGCCCACGGGGCCCAGGCGTTCGGCGGTCTTGGCCTTGATGTTCACCTGCTCGGGCGCCAGATCCAGCACCTGCGCGATGCGTGCGCGCATGGCGGGAATGTGCGCTGCCAGGCGCGGGGCCTGGGCCACCACGGTGGTGTCGATGTTGCCCAGCGCCCAGCCCTGCGCACGCACACGGCGCGCAGCCTCCTGCAGCAACACGGCAGAGTCGGCGCCGCGGAACCGCGCGTCCGTGTCGGGGAAATGCGTGCCGATGTCGCCCAGCCCGGCCGCACCCAGCAGCGCGTCGGTGATGGCGTGCAGCAGCACGTCAGCATCCGAATGGCCCAGCAGCCCCAGGGTGTGGGGAATCTCCACCCCACCAATCACCAGGCGCCGCCCCGGCACCAGCGCATGCACGTCCCAGCCTTCTCCGATCCTGAAATTCATGTGTCCTGTTCCTTTGCAGGGTCGGTGTGCAGGCGCACACCCCCAAAACGTTCCAGCGTGGCGCCGTGCCCACGTTGCGCCAACACGGCCTGTGCCAGCGCAAAGTCTTCGGGGTAGGTCACCTTGAAATTGAGTGCACTGCCCGCCACCAGACGCGGATGCAGGCCCATGGCCTCCATGGCGCTGGCCTCGTCGGTCACGGCGCTGCCCACATGCTCCAGTGCAGCCATGAGGGCACCGATGCGGAACATCTGCGGCGTCTGCGCCAGCCATTTGTCGCTGCGGTCCACCGTGGACGCCACGCGCACGCCACCCGGCCCGGCGGTGGCGGTCTTGAGCGTATCGGCCAACTTGTGGGCCAGCAGGCCACCCACGCTGTCGTGCGCACAGGCGTCGATCAGCGCATCGATCTGCTCGGGCGTGACCAGGCAGCGCGCGGCGTCGTGCACCAGCACCCAGTCCTGCGCGCGCGCTCCACGGGCCTGCAGGGCACGCAAACCGCCCAGCACCGTGTCAGCCCGTGTGGGGCCGCCACAATCGACCGTGAAGTAGGCAGCACTGGGGTAGGCGTCCAGAAAATGGTCGCCCGGCGCCACCGCCACCAGCGTGCCGCGCAGGCGCGACACCCCGGCAAACGCCGCCAGCGTGTGCAGCACCATGGGATGGCCCGCCACGCTCTGGTACTGCTTGGGCAGCGCAGCCACCGTGGCCGGCCCCACCACGGCGCGCGACCCCGTACCCGCGCAGGGCAGCAGCGCCCAGTAGTCGCCGGGCGTGGCAGGCGACAGGCCCAGGGCCGAGGCCAGGGGGGGAATCTGTGGGTCAGTCATGGGGGCATTCTAGAATCCGATCCCTGCGCCGCCTTCGCTTGGCGCATGATGGGCAGCCCTTGCCCTCCCCTTGCGCATGGATCTCCCCAAACTCTCCCCCGGCAAACGTTTCACCCTGCCCCGCCCTCCTGGTAGCGCCGATGCGCTGCTGCTCGCCCGCCTGGCCGAGCGTGAAAAGGCCGGGCAGCGCCGTACCGCCATCGTCACCGCCGACGCGAGCGACGCGCAGCGCCTGATCGATGAGATGGCCTTTTTTGCGCCCGAGCTGCGCTGCGCGCTGTTTCCCGACTGGGAAACGCTGCCCTACGACCAGTTCTCGCCGCACCAGGACCTGATCAGCGAGCGCCTGGCCACGCTGTGGCGCATTGGCCAGAAGGATGCCGCCCAAGGCGCCGACGTGGTACTGGTGCCCGCCACCACGGCGCTGTACCGCCTGGCGCCGCCCGCCTTTCTGGCGGGCTACACCTTTCACTTCAAGGTCAAGCAAAAGCTGGACGAGGCGCAATTGCGTGCCCAGCTCACGCTGGCGGGCTACCAGCATGTGACGCAGGTGGTGAGCCCTGGCGAGTACGCGGTGCGTGGCGGGCTGATCGACCTCTTCCCCATGGGCTCGCTGCAGCCCTACCGCGTGGATTTGTTCGACGACGAGATCGACAGCATCCGCACCTTTGACCCCGACAGCCAGCGCAGCCTCTACCCCGTGCCCGAGGTGCGCCTGCTGCCGGGCCGCGAGTTCCCCATGGACGATGCGGCGCGTGCGCGCTTTCGCAGCCGCTGGCGCGAACTGCTCGAAGGCGACCCCACGCGCAGCCGCATATACAAGGACATGGGCAACGGCGTGGCCACCGCGGGCATCGAGTACTACCTGCCCCTGTTCTTTGAAGACACCGCCACGGTGTTCGACTACCTGGGGAGCGACGCCACGGTGGTGCTGCACGGCGACCTGGAGGCCGCGTTCCAGCGCTTCTGGCAGGACACGCGCGAGCGCCACCGCCTGCTGCAGGGCGACCCAGACCGCCCCATCCTGCCGCCCGAAGCGCTGTTCCTGAGCGCCGAGCAGTTCTACACCCTGGGCAAGCCGCACGCCCAGCTCGCGCTGCGCTCGGGGGTGGAGGATGTGCCCGACAGTGCGCTGTTCCAGCCCCTGGCCGACCTGGCCGTGGTGCGCGGTGCAGAAGACCCGCTGGCCCGACTGCACGCGCACATCCGCAGCACCGCCCAGCGCGTGCTGCTGCTGGCCGAAAGCGATGGCCGGCGCGAAAGCCTGCTGGACTTTCTGCGCGCCTCGCAGCTCAATCCGCCCGCCTTCGATTCGCTGGCCGAGTTCCAGGCCAGCACGGAGGAAAAGGTCGGCATCGCCACCGCAGCGCTTGCCACGGGCTTTCGGTGGGTGGAAGAAGGCCTGGACTTCGTCACCGAGACCGAACTGTTTGCCGCAGGCCCCACCACGCGCAGGCGCAAGAAGCAGGAACAGGTCAGCGATGTCGAAGCGCTGATCAAGGACCTGGCCGAACTCAACGTGGGCGACCCGGTGGTGCACAGCCAGCACGGCATTGGCCGCTACCGGGGCCTGGTGAACATGGACGTGGGCAACCTCAACGCCGACGGCACGCCCGCGCTGCAGGAATTCCTGCACCTGGAGTACGCGGGCGAAGCGGCGCTCTACGTGCCCGTGAGCCAGTTGCAGCTCATCAGCCGCTACACCGGCGTGAGTGCCGAAGAGGCGCCGCTGCACAAGCTGGGCAGCGGCCAGTGGGAAAAGGCCAAGCGCAAGGCCGCCGAGCAGGTGCGCGACAGCGCAGCCGAGTTGCTCAACATCTACGCCCGCCGTGCCGCGCGCGAAGGCCATGCCTTCCGCTTTCAACCTCAGGACTACGAGCAGTTCGCCAACGACTTCGGCTTCGAGGAGACGGCCGACCAGAACGCCGCCATCCACGCCGTCATCCAGGACATGATCTCGCCCCGCCCCATGGACCGCCTGGTCTGCGGCGACGTGGGCTTCGGCAAGACCGAGGTCGCCCTGCGCGCGGCCTTCGTGGCCGTCACGGGCGGCAAGCAGGTCGCCTTTCTCGCACCCACCACGCTGCTGGCCGAGCAGCACTACCAGACGCTGGTGGACCGCTTCAGCAAGTGGCCGGTGAAGATTGCCGAAGTCTCGCGCTTTCGCTCAGGCAAGGAGATCACCGCCGCCATCAAGGGCATTGCCGATGGCACGGTGGACATCGTGGTCGGCACGCACAAGCTGCTGTCCGAATCCACCAAATTCCACAACCTGGGCCTGCTCATCATCGACGAGGAACACCGCTTCGGCGTGCGCCACAAGGAGCAGATGAAGCAGTTGCGCGCCGAGGTGGACGTGCTCACGCTCACCGCCACCCCCATCCCGCGCACGCTGGGCATGGCGCTCGAAGGGTTGCGCGACCTGTCGGTCATCGCCACCGCGCCGCAGCGCCGCCTGGCGATCAAGACCTTTGTGCGCAACGAGGGCACAGGCGTGATCCGCGAGGCCGTGCTGCGTGAATTGAAGCGCGGCGGCCAGTGCTACTTTCTGCACAACGAGGTGGAGACCATCGAGAACCGGCGCCAGAAGCTCGAAGAGATATTGCCCGAAGCCCGCATCGCCGTGGCCCACGGCCAGATGCCCGAGCGCGAGCTGGAGCGCGTGATGCGCGACTTCGTGGCCCAGCGCTACAACATCCTGCTGTGCTCGACCATCATCGAGACCGGCATCGACGTGCCCACGGCCAACACTATCATCATGAGCCGCGCCGACAAGTTCGGACTGGCGCAGCTGCACCAGCTGCGCGGGCGCGTGGGCCGCAGCCACCACCAGGCGTACGCTTACCTCATGGTGCCCGACATCGAAGGCCTGACCAAGCAGGCCCAGCAGCGGCTCGAAGCCATCCAGCAGATGGAAGAGCTGGGCAGCGGCTTCTACCTGGCCATGCACGACCTGGAGATCCGCGGCGCCGGCGAGGTGCTGGGCGAGAACCAGAGCGGCAACATGATGGAGATCGGCTTCCAGCTCTACAACGAGATGCTGGCCGAGGCCGTGCGCTGCCTCAGGGCGGGCAAGGAGCCCGACCTGCTGGCGCCGCTGTCCGTCACCACCGACATCAACCTGCACGCCCCCGCCCTGCTGCCCGACGACTACTGCGGCGACGTGCACCTGCGCCTGTCGTTCTACAAGAAGCTGGCGACGGCGCGTACCAGCGAGCAGATCGACGGCCTGCTCGAAGAAATCGTGGACCGCTTCGGCAAGCTGCCGCCGCAAGCGCAGACGCTGATCGACGTGCACCGCCTGCGCTGCCTGAGCCAGCCCTACGGCGTGGTGAAGGTGGACGCGGCACCTGGCGTCATCCACATCACCTTCAAGCCCCAGCCGCCGGTGGAGCCCATGGCCATCATCGGGCTGATCCAGAAGAACAAGCACATCAAGCTGGCGGGCAACGAGAAGCTGCGCATCGAACGCGCGCTGCCCGACCCCCAGGCCCGCGCGCAAATGGTGCGCGACGTGCTGCGCAGCCTGGGCCAACCAATGGCTGCGGCATGAGGAGTGTTTCAAGCAAAATGGGCCGACAGCGCTTATCCAGCAAGCGCTATAAGCTATTAAAATAATAGCAAACAACCATGTGGCTCGAACTTGCCTTCCTCCTGGTGGCCCTGGGCGCTGCCCTGGCGGCGCAGCCCTGGCGCCTGCTGGCCAGCCGCAAGCCGCTGGTGCACGAGAGTCACGGAACCCCGTCCGCACTGTGGACGCCGCTGCTGGCCACGCTGGTGCTGCTGCCCTGGCTGTGGGCGCTGCCCTCCTTGCATGCCATGCCGCTGCAATTGCAATGGTCTGGCGCCTGCCTGGTGGTGCTGATGCTGGGCTGGCCGCTGGCGGTGCCGGTGTTGCTGGCCGTGGGCGCGCTGGCAGGCCTGATCGCCGGTATGGGCTGGGACGAAGCCCTGGCGCTCACCGTGTGGCTGGGGCTGGCACCGGCCAGCCTGGCGCTGCTGCTGGGCGCCTTGCTGCGCCGCCTCACCGGCGAGCGCATGTTTGTGTACATCCTGGGCCGCGCCTTCCTGGGCACGGCGCTGTGTGGCTTTGCCGCCTCGGTGCTGGCGCAGGCCCTGGGGCAGAGCCTGCCCGGCGTGGGCTCGGGCCTGTCGCTGGTGGCGCACTGGCTCATGGCCTGGGGCGATGCCATCGTCACGGGCATGCTGGCCGCCGTTTTTGTGGCCTTCAAGCCCGAGTGGCTGGCCACCTGGTCTGACAACTTGTATTTGAAAAGACCCCGTTGAGGCCTTGGGGTCAGCGCCGGGCCATCATGGCGTGCAGGATGTCGTCCATGTCCAGCGTGTCAGCGCTGCGGCGGTTCGCCTTGCTCTCCCGCAGTTGCTCCTTGAGCCAGGCCTTGAGTTCCTTGTCGTCCTGCACGCGCTGCAGATCGGCGCGCATGTGGGCTATGTCTTCTTCCAGGCCTGCGCGTTCTTCCTGCATCAGCGCCAGCAAGGTGGCTTCGTCGTAGCGCTGCCAGGACGGGTAGCCCAGTTGGTGTTCCATGGCCATGCGCAGTTGCGCGTTGTCCTGCTCCAGCGCGCGCACCTGCTCTGCCAGCAGATCGCACATGGCCTTGAGCCGGTCTTGCGACAGGCTGGCGGCCTTGGTGGCGTCCACCATTTCTTCCTGCAACTGGATGCGCAGCAGCGTGCTCAGGTCGTTGCGCTCGTAGGCGGCATTCACCTCGCTCATCACGGCGGTCTTGCGTGCGCGCAGTTGCGCGTCGCTCTCGCGGTCGGGGTGCAGGGCGCTGGCCAGTTGCCGGTACACGGTGCGCAGGGCGGCCTGTGCGTCCTGCGCTTTTTGCGCAGCGGCCTGCTCACGCGCGCTGGGGCCTTTGGCGGCTTTGCGCTCTGCACGCTTGGCGTCGCGCTTGGCCTGGGCGGCGGCCTGCTTGCGCTGCTCGTGCTCCATGGCGGCGTGCAGCATGTCTTCGGGCGAGTCGAACTCCCGCCCCTTGGCAAAGTCCTTGCCGACGTAGGACTCCAGGATGTAGCGCATCATGTCCTGGTCATCGTTCTCACGCCCTTCGTCCTCGTCCTGCGGGGCGTAACGCTGGACGATGGCGTCGATCTGCGCATCGTCCTGCTGCGCCTGCACCTGCTCGCACAGCATCAGCAGCATGCGAGTGGCCTGCTGGCGCTGGTTGGCCGTCAGCCCCTTGGGCTTGGTCGGGTCCTGCAGGCGCTGGTCCAGGAACACCACCATGCTTTTGCACAGATCCATACTCTCGGTGCCCAGCTGGTGGATTGCCTGCGCGTGGGCCGAGACATGCGTGTCCATGGCGTGGCGCAGCGTCTGCAGGAGCTGTTGCTCGGCGTCGATGCGCGCCATCAGCGTGTTGAAGCGCTTCTGGGTAGCGCTGGGCTTGGCCATGCTGGCCACCACCTTGCCCGCCACGACTTCGAGTCGGTCAGGCTGCGGGGCAAATGCGGGCCCCTGGTCGGCAAAAAGGTCGTCGGTTGAAGTCATCGATACGCATCAAAATCAGGGAAGCTGTGACAGATAGTCCGACACGGCCTTGGTTTCCAGCTCCGTCAGGCGCGAAGCCACCAGGTGCATGGCTTCATTGTCGTTGTTACGGGTGCGTTGGTTGAAGTCCTTGAGCTGGGACATCAGGTAGCGCGCGTTCTGACCCGCCAGGCGCGGCAATGTGGCCGTGCCGGCCGCATTCTCGCCATGGCAGCTGGCGCAGGCCGGCACGCCAGACCAACTGTTGCCCTTGGTGAAGATGTAGCGCCCCACCGGAATCAGATCGGCATCGGATACACGGTGCGTGCGCGGCTTCTTGGCGGCATAGAAGTCGGCCAGTGCAGCAATGGTCTCATCGGACAGGTCCGCCACCTGCGGCGCCATGGTTTCGCTCACCCGCTTTTTCGAGCGGAAGTCCTGCAACTGCTTGATCAGATACTGGCGATTCTGGCCCGCGAGGGACGGGAAAATCGGCGACGTGGCGTGGCCCTCCGCGCCGTGGCAGGTGGCGCAGCGGCTGCTGATCAGGTTATCGACCGCTGCATCGGCGGCCCAGACGGCAGAGGAAGCAAGGAAGGCGCCGACAAGCGCCAGGGTGCGCAGTTTCATGGGATGGGGCGGCTGTGCGTGGTTGTGGATCTTCGTATTTTTCCTGCATTTGTCCAAGTGTGCTGGCATGGGTTTTTCTTGACTTGCGTCATGCCGCAATCCAAGGCCCAAGACGGGCTACCCTTGCTGCTCCCGGGCCTGCGCCACAAGCAAAGCCACCACCTCCTCGGTGGCTGCCAGCACACGCTCGCTGTCCCCGGCCACGCGTTCGGCACGCAGGCGCAGCTGGGCCGGCGTGCCCTCGGCAAACAGGGCTTCCTCGCAAGGCTTCCAGACGCTTCGCAAGCGCGTGGCCGCACTGCGCACCTGCGGGTCCAGCAGGCGGGCGCCCTCCAACTGCTTCAACACGGCCGTGAAATGCGCGCGGCTCAGGTGCAGCTCCATGCCCGCCGCGCTGTCGTGGATGTCCCAGGTACGAAAAAGATAGAACTTGGCCATGCGCTGCGACAGCATGCGCTGGCGCCCGGCAATGCCTATCCACTGGTTGAATGGCGAGCTGGTCAGGTGCTCGTAGGCCAGCGTGGTCCGGTGAGCGGCCGTTTGCAGCAACTCGCTGGCATCGTAGAGCGCCGT
>Ga0116193_1000748_pt1 | contig 29224 bp, 25 predicted proteins | sample AD_UKC115_MetaG_FD_89892 | JGI IMG/M metagenome (GOLD analysis project Ga0116193, IMG submission 89892) | Active sludge microbial communities of municipal wastewater-treating anaerobic digesters from Hong Kong - AD_UKC115_MetaG | ecosystem: Engineered > Bioreactor > Anaerobic > Digestate... | reverse complement strand
GTACTTTTGTCTTGATACAAAAGTACCAAAAAATCAAGGCAAAAAGAATGCCGCCCGCTCTGCCCATCCGCTAAGCGGTTCTACCAAAACAAACGACAAGCGGTTTTGCAAGAACCGCTAAGCGAATGGGCATTCACAGCACCGCCGCCTCTGCTTTTTGCCGGGCCTACGCACGTGCTTCGTGGCGGATGGTATGGTGGTTTGTTGGTATCCGGGAAAATAATAATAATTTTCTGATAATCAATTAGTCTCTAATATGTATTTGGGCATATCGGCTTCGCCGCCGGTGCCCGGTGATACGACCTTGAGCATAACCAAGAGGGCACACGCCCCATTTCACCTACCCCGGCCTTCGGCGACGCATCGGATTTAGCTAATTTGTAAGTTTTTCCTGTCGCCGAAAATGTGCTCCGTCGGCAATACTCGGCGAGCTTGCCAACGATTACAAATAATTTTCATTAAGGGATTCCCTGCTCCGTAATAGGGCAACACCTCTTTTGATTTGTTGTTTTTGACTGTTCCCTGTAGGAAAATATTGATTAGGAAATTTAGTTCAATAGCATATAGCCATCAGCCTCGGTATTATATTGATAAAAAAGTTTTTGGAATAGAATCCCAAACTTTATGTTGATGTTACTTTGATTTCCCGGCAAGTTCGCAGAACATTGCCGAGTGGGAGATTCCCCTTCCGCGCGCGGAAGGGGTGGCCTTCGGCGATAGGAAAACTTGTAAATCAACACAACAGAAGCATCGCCGAAGGACGGGGTAGGTAATATGATTCTTCATTGATATCTCATCGGATTGTATTCCGCCCGCCGGAGCTAACTCTTTTTGATTGGGGGGGCTTACTTTTTTAAAAACAAAATCGTGTACTTGATTATCAAGGACTTTTGATTGGTTTTTGATGGTTTTTATTTTTTACCGGACAGCAATAATTTTTAATCTATTTGTGTTCCGTCAAAAATAAAGACCGTCAAAAAAAACAAATGTGTACCTCTGTTTCATTTGTAAAAATAATCGTTACAAAATTTACCGCAAAGTCGCTAAGACGCAAGTTTTTTGCCATCCACCGCGTGAGGGCGTAGGCAGAAAGCCCGCAAAGACGGGAGGCGATGTGGACGCTGCTGCAAAAGAGCGACCGAAGGAAGCTCCTTTTGCAGTTTTGCAGCCACACGACTACCGGCTGCGGACTTGGAGCCGGAGACCGACGGCGAAGCCGGCACGCCCACATAAAAAAAATAAAACTTCTCTTCATTTTGAAGCTATTTTTTAATCAAAAGGAAATAATTGCATAATTTCATGTAAATTTGCATTTTCATAAAAACAGTTTCGAATGTTTTCCATCACCGATATTATCGAACTTTTACATCCCAAAGCAGTTCATCTGTCTGCACCGGATGCTATGATTACGGATTTAGTTTTTGACAGTCGCAAAGTAATTCTTCCTGAAAAGTCGCTTTTTTTTGCTATTAAAACGGAAAAAAATGACGGTCATGCTTACATCGGGGAATTGATAGAAGCCGGGGTGCATCATTTTATCATCACGCAATCGCCCGATAATTATACCTCTTTTGCAGATTGCACCTTCATCCAGGTTGAGGATGCCATCGCGGCCATGCAAACTATTGCTGCCAAACATCGGGAATTATTTCAAATTCCGGTGATCGGGATTACGGGAAGCAACGGCAAAACCATTGTCAAAGAGTGGCTCTCGATAATGTTGGGCGAAGACTATTATATTGTCAAAAATCCAAATAGTTATAACTCTCAAATTGGCGTTGCCGTATCGGTATTCCGGATGAATCCGTCGCATGAACTGGCATTGTTTGAAGCAGGGATTTCCCGCTCCGGCGAAATGGAACGATTGGCACACATTATTCGTCCGACCATCGGCATTCTAACCAATATCGGCAGTGCCCATTCCCAGTTTTTTGCCAACGATGAAGAAAAATTGACAGAAAAATTAAAGCTGTTCCGCAATTGCAAACAATTGATTTATTGCGCCGATAATCCGCTGATAGCAAGCACGCTCGAAGATGAGCACTATCAAGCAACGGAGAAAATCTCGTGGGGAAAATCCGCATCCGCCCAATATCAAATCACCCGTTTTGAAATACATGAGCGGTACACCGAAATTGAACTCAACGGACAACTCATTGAGATTCCGTTTACCGATGCCGCCTCCATAGAAAACGCACTCCATACGGTTGTCTGCCTACATCTCTTCGGCTATCCGTACACCGCCATCAACAAAAAACTGGCACAGTTGACCGCCGTAAATATGCGTATGGAAATCAAAGAGGCCAACGACCACTCCATCATCATCAACGACACCTACAGTTTGGATTTGAATTCTCTTAAAATTGCCTTAGATTTTCTCAATTCCCAACAGCAATATTCGAAAAGAAGTCTGATTATTTCCGATTTTCATCAATCCAAACCGCTCAAAGAGGAAGACTTTCAAGAGATTGCGCGGTTGTTGGAACGCAATCGTCTACATCGGCTTATTGCAGTTGGGGAGGACTTTTCGCAACACCGGCACTATTTTTCCGAATCGGAGTACCAATTCAAGGCCTCCTTTTACCAAACAACGGAAGCGTTAATTGAAGATCTTGGCACATTTCATTTCAAAAATGAAGCCATCCTGATTAAAGGAGCACGAAACTTTCGTTTTGAACGAGTGGCTGCCCTATTGCAGTTTAAAACCCATCAAACGGTCATGATGGTCAATTTGCCGGCCGTCATCAACAACCTCAACTATTATCGGGGACGCTTACAACCTGAAGTAAAAATTGTCGCTATGGTAAAAGCTTTGTCTTACGGACTTGGCGATGCCGAGTTAATCAACGAATTGCAATACCATAACATTGACTACCTCGCGGTTGCATACGGAGATGAGGGAGTGCGCCTGCGAAAACGAAACATCAAAACCCCGATTATCGTCCTCGGTGCCGAAGCCCACAGCTTCGATATCCTGATTCATTATCAACTGGAGCCGGAAATTTTCAACCTTCATTATTTGCGCCAATTGGAACAAACCTTACAAAATTATCCGAACCAAACCGACTTTAAAATCCATATCAAACTCGACACCGGCATGCACCGATTAGGTTTTGACGAAACAGAGCTTGAGGAGCTGATTCACATCTTGCAAGGACACCCCCAAATTAAAATCGCCTCCGTCTTTTCACACCTTGCCGCTGCCGAAGATCCCGGGGAAGATGACTTTACCCGGAAACAGATTGCCGATTTTGACAGGATGAGCCAATACCTCCAAACACACTTTAATTATCCCATATTGCGACATATTCTCAACTCCGCCGGCATCACCCGATTCCCCGAAGCACAATTCGACATGGTGCGATTAGGATTGGGACTCTACGGCTTCTCTGCGTTAGAGGAAGACCGCGACCGATTGCAACACACCGTCACCTTAAAATCCATCGTAACCCAAATAAAAACCATCCGAAAAGGAGAAACTGTCGGCTATAATCGCACCTTTACCGCCCCTCACGACATGTCGGTCGGCATTGTCCCTATCGGCTATGCGGACGGTTTTTTCCGTGAACTGAGCAATGGCACGGGCACGGTCATTATTTCCCGAAAACACGCCCCGATTATTGGGAAAATTTGCATGGATATGTGTATGATTGATTTGTCCGAAATAGAAAATGTACATATCGGAGATGATGTGATTATCTACGGAGAAGAAAACCGCATTGATGACATCGCCGACCGGATACATAAAACACCTTACGAACTGTTGACGGCCATTTCACGACGGGTTCCTCGCATTTATGTTATGGAATAGGTGGGAGTTCCGGTTTATATGAAAGAATTGTGCTCCGCACCATTGAATATGGTCTAAAATTATAAAATGCAAATATTCAAGCAGTGTGGTTTCTTTTGAAAGTTCGGGTAAAATATTTATTTTTTTCTAAGGTATCAACAATCTATAAACCTTCGTTTTGAGCGTAAATACTTAACCCGCCTGTACTAACAAAAAGGTCTATTGCAACGCAGAAATTGTTGTCTTTATTCATATTTCTTTAATTCCTAATTGTTTTAAATAATTATACGTATCATCGTAATACACTTTGAGGCGTGAGTGATCTTCATCATTCCCTTCAGGGATAACGATTACCATTCCTTGTCTTGCGCGAGTAAGTAAAACACGATAAGCATTCAAAAGGTACTTTTTGCCTTCAATTTTTTTAATATTTTGCCACTTGTTGCCTTTGAAAGAATAAGTTTTCCAACCATTCGGCGAGTAGCGCAAATCGCCGTCCCAAACAACACAACTCCAATCCAACTCCAAACCTTGCACGTGAAATTCAGTTGCAACATCTTCCAAATAAAACGAAGAACGAACATCATCTTTGCCATCTAAAAACCAATTAACGTGATTCATTGGCGTTTTTACATCAATTGCAAATGGCTTTAACCGAAGAGCCTGAGAAGAAACGACAATACCGTAACGCTCACTGCCTCTTGCTTTTTCTTTCAACCATTTTTTTGCTTTGACAATATCGCGGGTTAATACGATTGGATATTTTTCGGTAATCTGCAATAAATCAGCTTTTGCTTTTTCAATTTCAATATCTAAAAGATTCTTTACGAATGAAGACAGTTTTTCGGCTCTAAATGAACGCATAGAAACAGATAAATGCAAGGTTCTATCAAAATTTACTCTATTTTGATTGTCAAGTTTTTCTATTGCTTCTATTGCAGTGTATTCAGAATCAGTAAGATTTGGCGAAATATACACAAACCAATCAGGGAAGGTTTTGTCCATTGCATCAAGCCATTCAGAAATTCCTGCTTCGCCTGTGTTGATTTCCTGTCCGCCGCCAACCAAGCAGATAATCACAGCCCAATCATTATGCCTGTCCAAACACGAAATTAAAAATTCCGGCTCAGAATAATCAAAGTCAGCAATTCCTTTTTTCTGTTTCATAAATTTGACTGTCTGTTCTTTATTCCACGCTCGTTGCGCTTCATCAAAAATTGCAACGTGGTCATAAGGAGCTTCGGGATTGCGTAAATATTCGTCTCTATAATGGTGAATAATTTGAATAAATGATTTAACTGCTTGTTGTGCTGACTTCTTTGTTATTTTATTGCCTTTTTCTCGCTCCCTTCGAACTTTATCTCGTACCAATGCCTCCTGTAGAACATCAACTAACGGCTTATTTCCAGACAAATATACGCTTGCATTTCCCTTTTCGTTATCAAGGTGAGAAGTTGCAACATTCAGCCCAACAAGTGTCTTACCGGCTCCCGGAACCCCTGTTACAAAACAAATAATTTTTTTGTTTTCAGTTTTGGCTTGTTCTATTATTTCTGAGATTTTTTTAGTCGTTTGAGTTAAATTTTTTGCACCCGCATCGCTTCGGGTAATATTTTCAACACTATGAGTCGTATATAGCGAAACAGCTGCTTCAATAATTGTTGGCGTTGGCATATAACCACCGCTAATATATTCTGTAATGTTGATTTGTGGCTCATCCGAAAAGAATGATAAAGCACTTATAATCACTTCCTTCAATGAATTACTGCCGATTTTCACAGGGTAAGTTAAATTGTCATTGTGGGAAGTAAGCACCATTTGTGTATATGAATTTCTTGCTTCTGTTGCAATCAAAACAGGAACTAAAACAACATTGTGACTCGTTTTATGGAAGTTTTTCAAATCCAAAGCATAATCCCAAACCTGCTCAATATTATGGTTTAGAAAATGACTTTCACCAACTTTAAACTCAATCACAAATACTACATTCTTTATTACAATAAGCGTATCAACACGTTTTCCCATTCGAGGAATAGAAAACTCAAAGAAAATATCACCCTCAAAGTCCTGCAAAGCATTTTTCAAAATTGGGATTTGTGACTCCCACGATTTGTTTTGCAAAAAAGTAGCGTCAAACTCATTGGAACGAGTAATAACGCCGATAATTTCGTCGGTGCTTTGTTGCAAAAAAGCCCTTATTGTATTTCGGTAATAATAATTCACGCTGCTAATTTTCTTAATTCGCTGATTGTAAATTCCAAACTTTTAATTTTTTCTGAATACCACTCGAACCTGTTGTACACTTTTGGTGTAACGATTTCGTTATTACAGTTTTTGAAAGTCATTGAAAGTATGGTTTTTACAGCATCTTCCGAAAATTGCGTTGGAAAGTTTTTGTTTTCTACAATCACAACACCGTTTTCGTCAGTACCAACAGTTAAAGCGCCAACTTCAACAATGAACGGTGTGTACTCAAGCATTTTGATGCTAATTTCTGAAATGTATGCCTGCAAGCGTTCTTCTAATTCTTTTATAGTTTCTTCAATATTCATAATTTTATGTAGTTAATTTATAAATTTCAAGGTCTTTCAAAGTGTTGCCGTTCTTGGCGGTGGGTATGCCTAAAAATTTTTAATATACAAAAAAATGTATCGCAAAGTTACAAAAATAATCTTAGTGGAGTCCGATAAAAAATAAAAATAGTTAAAATACAATAAAAAGTACCTGATAATCAAGTTCACACGTCTGTTTTTAAATAAGTCATTTTATCCTGATAAATCTTATGAATTTTAACGTTTTTGGTCTCCCTTTTTCTATTAACAACATTTTACTAAATAACGATATTGCACGTCAAAGTATAACCCGGATAGGGAGATACAACCGGACTACAAGCTGAAAATTATTTCATTAAAACACGTTGCAACTCAATTGTAAGCCATTGGCATGCTGTTGTGTGCCGAAAATGCCCATTGTAAGCGGTAGGAATGCAAATGTAACCAGTAGGAACCCAAATGTAACCGGTAGGAACCCAAATGTAACCGGTAGGAACCCAAATGTAACCGGTAGGAATGCAAATGTAAGCGGTAGGAACGCAAATGTAAGCAGTAGGAATGCAAATGTAACTGGTAGGAATGCAAATGTAAGCGGTAGGAACCCAAATGTAACCAGTAGGAACCCAAATGTAACCGGTAGGAATGCAAATGTAACGGGTAAAAATGCAAATGTAACGGGGGAAAACGCAAATGTAACGGGTAAAAACGCAAATGTAACAGGGGAAAACGCAAATGTAACGGGGGAAAATGCAAATGTAACGGGGGAAAATGCAAATGTAACGGGGGAAAATGCAAATGTAAGCCGAAGCAACCCAAATGTAAGTTGAAGCAACCCAAATGTAAGCTGAAGCAACCCAAATGTAAGTCGAAGCAACCCAAATGTAAGTCGAAGCAAGCCAAATGTAAGTCGAAGCAACACAAATGTAAGTCGAAGCAACACAAATGTAAGCTGAAGCAAGCCCCCGCGGCAAAGAAGCAGGCACCTGCAAGATGGAAATATTCAGGAGGTACAAAGAGAAAATTATGAATGAAGGGGTTTCACCGCAAAGACGCTAAGGCGCTAAGGTTTTGCCATCCGAGACGGGAGACGGCAGGTGCTAAGCTCCGTAAGAACAAATTCCCATACAATCCGCCACGAAGCACGCGCGCAGGCCCGGCAAAAAGCAGAGGCGGCGGTGCTGTGAATGACAATCAGCTTAGCGGTTCTTGCAAAACCGCTTGTCGTTTCCTTGTTTTGATAGAACCGCTTAGCGGTTTGGCAGAGCGGGCGGCATTCTTTTTGCCTTGATTTTTTGGTACTTTTGTATCAAGACAAAAGTACGAAAGAGAGAAACACTACTCTGAGATTTGTCTTACAATATGGAATACGGTCGGTTGGATGCGCATAGCCGACACGCCCCAATATAAAAAAAAGGCTAAGTGATGATGCTTAGCCTTAAATTGATATGATTCAAAACGCACTTTTGAAATTCCGTGCATTTTATCGGATGTGCCGGTTTATTTTTGCAAGAAAGGATAGCCGTATTCCGTTGGAGGACAAAGGGTTTCTTTGATAGCGCGAGGACTTACCCAGCGATAGAGATTGAGTTCACTACCTGCTTTGTCGTTGGTTCCGGAAGCTCTTGCGCCGCCGAAAGGTTGATTTCCTACAACCGCACCGGTGGGTTTATCGTTCAAATAGAAGTTTCCGGCTGCATAACGAAGAGCTTCGAAAGCTTCGTTCAAGGCATAGCGGTCTTTGGAGAAAATGGAACCGGTTAAGGCATAAGGTGAAGTTTGGTCGCAAAGTTTAAGCGTTTCGGCATATTTGTCGTCTTCGTAAACATAAACCGTGAATACAGGTCCGAAAATCTCTTCCACCAAAGATTCATAATTCGGGGTTTTGGCAAGGATAATCGTAGGTTCAACGAAGTACCCTTTTGATTTGTCGCATTTTCCGCCCAATACGATTTCGGCATCTTTAGATTTTTGGGCACGTTCGATGTAACCGGCAATATTGTCGAATGATTTTTCATCAATTACGGCATTAACAAAATTGGAGAAATCGCGTACGTCGCCCATTTTCACTGTTTTCATCATTTCGTTGATATGAGTCATGGTTGGATTCCACAACGATTTGGGAATATAGGCACGTGAAGCGGCTGAACATTTTTGTCCCTGATATTCGAACGCTCCGCGCAAAATAGCCACTGCCAATTCGCGACTATCAGCACTTTTGTGTGCAAAGATGAAATCTTTTCCACCGGTTTCTCCGACTATTTTCGGATAGGTACGGTATTGACCCACATTTTTGCCGATGGTATTCCAGAAAGCGTTAAAAGTTCCGGTACTTCCGGTAAAGTGAACGCCTGCGAAATCGGGAGAAGCAAAAACGGTATCGCTGATTACAGCGCCGCTGCCGGGGAGGAAGTTGATAACGCCGTCCGGTAAGCCGGCTTCTTTGAATACTTCCATCAGATAGTAATTGGAAAGAATGGCAGTAGTAGCCGGTTTCCAGATGGTTACATTCCCCATCAAGACGGGAGAGATATTTAAGTTGCAAGCGATAGCCGTGAAGTTGAAAGGAGAGATGGCATATACAAATCCTTCGAGCGGTCTGTATTCCATACGATTGATCGTAGTGTTGTCAGAAAGGGGTTGCTGACTATAGATTTTAGAAGCAAAATAGGAATTAAAGCGGAGAAAGTCAATAGCTTCGCAAGCAGAGTCGATTTCAGCCTGGAATGGGTTTTTTCCTTGTCCCAACATCGTAGCTGCATTCAATTTATAACGGTATTTTTTAGCCAAGAGTTCAGCGGCTTTCATCATGATAGAAGCGCGTTCGAGCCAAGGCATTTGTTCCCATTTTTTCTTTGCTTCCATAGCGGCAGCAATCGCAGCTTTCACTTCTGCTTCTCCTACCATATGATAGGTAGCCAGTACATGTTGGTGTTCGGTAGGCATCACTACCTTTCCCATTTTTCCGGTTTTTACCTCTTTTCCACCAATGATAAGGGGAATTTCGATAGTTTGGTTGTACTGTCTTTCGAGCTCTTTTTGTAAAAGTTCTCTTTCAACGGACCCTGGTGCATACGCAAGAATGGGTTCATTTTTGGGTTCTTTGAATTCAAAGTTCGAATTGTTCATAATGTTTATAATTTAAATTTGTTTATGGTATCATTTCAGATAATGGTAAATTAAAAGTCTCTTCCATTTTGATTCCGTATGCTTCAAGTCCGTCCAGAATAGGATTGTAGAGTTGTGGGATGGTGGGGCGATAGACGCCGGTTAAATTAATTTTTCCGTTGAGGATGAGTTGAACAGCCACAGAAACCGGAAGGGTTACGTTGCGGGCAATGGAAGTTTCGGTAGCGGGAGATCCGAAGTCGAGCAATTTAGATTTAATAATTTCTTGTGTGCCATCAGGATAGACGGCTCTAAAGATATGGAGCATCACATTCATATCGCGTTCATTATGTCCGAGCGGCATTTTTTGAATCATGAGTTCTGCAATCACTTCGAAGGGCGAATCTTGAGTTCGGTTCATTTTTGCTTCGGAGAAAAGGCCGAGCCATTCCATGCCACGGATGGCGGGTGCACCAACGGCCACATTTGTTTGTGCCGCTACTTTTTGTTTTATATTATGACTATCGGTTCCCAACATCATGGCTACCATGTCGGCATAAGATTTGCCGGTAAAGTCAAATTGCTCTTGGGTAATCAGGTTGCAGGCTTTAATGACATCCATAATTTCGCACCAATGGGGAAAACGGAGCGTACCGCGGTACACGGTTTCAGCTTCGGGAATCCCGTATATTTGAACATAGTCCATAGAGTCGCGATTGGGATAGACTTCCATTTCACCTACTGTAGGAAAATCGAAGATAGAGAATCTGTCTTTGAAGAGATTTTCTGTCGGGATTTCAATAGTTTTGCCATGTTTGAGATAGCGGGCGCTGCTACTGCTGGCGAGCACAACTCCTTTGGGACTCCACGAGAATTTATAGCCGAAGAGGTTATCGTTACATTCGGGGGCGGGCAGGGCGCCGCAGAGCGAATAGAACTCTTGCACTTTGCCACCTTTATGATGAATGTGGTCAATAACGCGCATGGCACTCATGTGATCAATACCAGGGTCCAATCCACATTCGTTCAGAATGATGATTCCGGCGGATTTTGCGTCTGCATCGAGGGCCGCCATTTCGGGTTTCACATAAGAAGCGGTAATCATATTCTTCTTTTGGCGGACTGCCGCGCGGGCCACAATCGGGTGAAATACCCACGGGATAAGACTTACCGTAATATCATGCTCGGCAATCAGCCGATCTAAGGTCTCAACATCATCAACTTGCCATGCAATAGGGTTGGCATTCGGATGGTTGGAAGTTAATTTTTTGGGTTGTTCGTCGGTAACATCAGTTACCGTAAGATAATAACCTTTTTCGAGTAAATCACGAATAATAGGTTTTGCCACTAGGCCGGCTCCTAAGATAAGTACTTTTTTCATAGTATATTGTTTACTGATATGTTCTTAGCAAATTCTCAAGGAGAGTAATATAGATAAAATAGTTCTATTTTCCGATCACGCAAAGTGGTTGCAAAGATACAACCTTTTATCTAATATTTCAAGAATTTTTGCCGACAACCGAATTAAATTTGCAACCAGAAAAGCAGAAAGAAAGCAGGCTCATTAATTATCGAAAAGAAAGAGATTTATGCTTTCCAAAGGGACGTAAAAGGAGTGATAGGTTTGTTTGAATGTAAAAACATGAGAATTAGTTTTGAACAAAAATTTGCCAGATATATAAAAAATGAAATAATGAAATAAAAATATACAAGATTATTAAATACATTTTTTAAAAAATATTGATTATTAAGAATATACACTAAAAATAATGTTTATTAATTTTATTTTTGATTATTTTTAAAAAAATCATATCTTTGCAATAATAAACTTTTTTATTAAATGACAAAAAATATTATATATGGCTATTATTGATGTTGTAAAATGTGAAATTATTGATGGAGAATTTTGCTATAAATTCCCTTCAGAAGATTTGCGAATTGGCACACAATTAATTGTATATCCTGCACAAACAGCTTTCTTTGTTAAAGGAGGGGTAATCTGTGATGAATTTCTTTCAGGAACTTATACCATAACATCAGAAAATATTCCAATTTTAAACAAAATAATTAATTTACCTTTTGGCAATGAAACACCTTTTAAGGCTGAAGTGTGGTACATTAACCAAGTGTCAAAATTAGATATTCAATGGGGGACCCCTCAACCTTTACAGATAGAAGATCCAAAATATAAAATTATTATACCTGTTCGAGCACATGGGCAATATGGTATTCATATTACTAATCCAAGAGTATTTCTAGAAACATTGATTGGGAATATGAAAAGCTTTACCGCTGAAAAGATCGAACAATTTTTCAAAGGACGTATTATTTCTTTGCTAAATACTCTTCTTACTAAACAAATAATTGAGCAAAAAATATCTGTTCTTGATATTAATACACAACTTATGACTATGTCATTGTCTTGTGAAGTTCAACTGAATGAGATATTTGAAAAATATGGCATCAGCATTACTGACTTTTCGATTATGTCTATAACTTTTCCACAAGACGATTCAAGTGTAATTAAACTAAAGGAAGCAAAAGATTTAGCGGCTCGACTAACTATTACAGGAAAAGATGTATATCAAATGGAACGAACTTTTGATGTATTAGACAAAGCTGCTAATAATGAGGGGGCTGGTGGACAAATGATGGCAATGGGAGTTGGATTAGGAGCTGGAATAGGGGCTGGGAATGTTATGGGAAATGCAGCTAGTCAAATGTTAAATACAAATCCAACTCCTCCGCCTCCAATTCCTCAAGAAAAGCTTTATCATTTGTATATAGATGGGAAGCAAATTGGTGGTATCTCAATTTTGAATATCAATTCATACATACAGCAAGGAATTGTTAATGCTGACACTTTGGTATGGACGAATGGAATGCCCAATTGGCTTAAACTCTCCGAAGTTTCTGAATTATCGACTTTGTTAAGCAATCAAACGCCACCACCTATAAATATTTAAATCAGTAATATATGAAAAATATCATTTTAGTTATCGGAAGCTTGTTAATAATTGGGAATATTACAATAGGATCATTATTAACATCTTATCAAATTTTTAATATTATTCTGACTTCAAGTATTCTTGCTATTTCAACCATTTTACTATTTATAACTCAAGCTCTGAAATTGCGAGACGGATTTAATATATCTTTAATTGTTTTTTTTATTATTAGCTTATTAATTGAATTTTTTTTAGGAATTATTTCCAAAGCATCAATTAAAAACAATTGGATAATAATAGTATTAATTGGTTTATTTATCATAAAATTATTATTACTTTTAATATCATATACTATTTCAAAGAGAATACAAAATTAAAATATACTTTTTTATGAAAGCATTAACTTGTGAAATGTGTGGTAGTACAAATCTAATCAAAGAAAATAGTGTATATATTTGTCAATCTTGTGGCACAAAATATTCTACTGAAGAAGCAAAAAAATTGATGATTGATGGCACTGTTTCTGTTGAAGGAACCGTTAAAATTGACACTTCTGCAGAATTAATAAATTTATATCAAATTGCAAGAAGAGCAAAGGAAACTGATAATTACGAAAATGCTCTCAAATATTATGATATGATTTTAGTGAAAGATCCTAATAGTTGGGAAGCTAATTTTTATGTTGTATACTTCCGAGCAATATCATGTAAAATTGCAGAGATACAGAATGCTGCAATATTAGTTACAAATTGTCTCGAAACAGTACTTCAATTAATAAAAAATCAGATTGAAGATAAGGAGCAACAATCAAAAGCTGTGTTAGATGTATTTTTGAGCTCTTCTGATATTTCTGAAATGCTATTTCTTGGAGCATACAACCATTATATAAAGATTGATGGTTCTATTAGATCAAAATACACACAAGAATATGTATATAATGTGTCTGCTGCAACAAATATCATGTATCAATTAGGAAATTGCATCGAAAATATCTTCGGTACTTATATGTTTCTAGCATCAGATTCATGGAAGCAAGCAATATCTCAACATTCAAAGTATTTCCATAGTCTTAAAAATAAAGAATTAGTTTTAAAAGATATAAATGCATACACTGAAAAAATCAAGAAATATGATACTGATTTTCAACCTCCAAAACTATCAACTGGATGTTATATAGCTACTATGGTCTATGGAACTTATAATTGTCCAGAAGTCTGGACTTTAAGACGTTATAGGGATTTAATACTTGCTAAAACATGGTATGGAAAATTATTCATAATTACATACTATGCAATTAGTCCCACTCTTGTAAAATGGGTTGGTGACTCTTATAGGCTTAAACTTTTAATACGAAAATCTCTTAACAAACTTATTAGCATTCAACAAAAGAAAGGAATTGAAAGCACTCCTTATCAAGACAGTGATTTATAAAACAGTGTTTATTATGTTTATATTTATTGTTGTCCGGTAAAAATAGAGAAATCTATGTTTTTTACAATAAAGCAATTTGTCATAGCCTATTTTTAATCATAGTGTTTACCTGTAAATATATAATTATAAATCAACCAATTATGCATATTTACAAAACAACAATAATTTATATTAAAGAATTAAAAATCTTATAAATTTTCTACTTTTATTTTTTCATACAAATGAAAAGAGATGACACAAAATTGCTGCATCATCTCTTTGCGGAAAGTGAGGGATTCGAACCCCCGGAACTCCGAAGAGTTCAACAGATTTCGAGTCTGCCCCGATCGACCACTCTGGCAACTTTCCGCGGCAAAAATACAACTTTTTTCATTATTGTTACAAAAAAATATTTCCAGATGCTTAAGGATTGAATCTTTCTAAAATATATTCACACTAAACCCAAAAAATTATGGACTAAAAAAGTACATTTCTTTTACATTAATTAAAAAAAATTGTAGATTTGTAAAAAATTAAATTTAAAATTATGAAAAAGATAATTGTTTTATTGTTGATTATTACTTGTTTTTCTGCAATGGGACAAAAAGACTCTATCCATGGATATGAAAAGGGTATTGAAATTCAATATAGTAGAGATGTAAAAACTAATGTAAGAAATTTTTGGATTTATGATAATTTTGTTTTTTTTAATAATATAAATATCATGTTAGTGAATGGGTATCGACTAAACAGAACTATTTTCTTGGGGGGCATTGTTGGTCTCAATTATGAGTTTAGCTATATAAACAGATTTAATATGTATATAAAAGATTATATTTACAACATTCGTATTCCAATTATGGCACGTGTCAAAATTATATTTCACAACAATTATACTTCACCTTTTTTTATGGCTGATATTGGTTGTCGTCTTCATGTAGCTTCTTCTTATAGTTATAATTTCTTCGCATGTGGATTTGTAGTATCTCCAGGTATTGGAATAGATATTCCTATCGCAAAAAAATATAGTTTATCTCTAATAGTGAGAATGGAATATAAGAAAATGAAAAAAAATCTACTTGAAGAAGATATTGTTGATGTTGGCGGTTCTATCGGTTTTAACTTCTAAAAGTCCTTATTAAGTCTGTCAGCAATAACGGATATTCCCAAAAAAATCAAATAGAAATATTCACAAAATCGTGAATATTTCTATTTTTTATATTATCTTTGCAATGTAATTGAAAATAAAATAATTATACTCTTCGATAAAGATTATCTCAGCAAACTATATGAAAGTAGAATTGAGTAACCATTACAAATAAGAACATCATGAAAACAACCATAAACAATATGAACAACCATAGAATTGCCAATAATCTCACTCCACCGAATCCAACCCATCCCGGAGAAATTATCAGAGAAGAAATTAAGTACAGAGGAATCTCTCAAAAAAAACTTTCCGAATATATGTGTATCGCTTACACCCAATTGAATGAGTTTTTAAATGGCAAAAGGACTTTGAATACAGAGATGGCATTATTGATTGAGGCCGCCCTTGAAATCGACGCCGAACCTCTTTTGGTTATGCAAGCTCGTTATGACATGATGATGGCGCGTCAAAATCAATCTTTTATAAAAAAATTGGAAGCAGTTCAAAAAGCTTCAACAGTGTAATAAGTACAAAATATTTTCTTTATTTTCTTTTGGGCGTGCCGGCTACGCCGTCGGCACCCGAACGGCAAAATCTTAGCGCCTTAGCACCTTTGCGGTAAATTTTCTCGATTTTACAAATATATCGGTGAAAATTACCGATTTCATCGGCAACATACGAATAAAAAAAAGACCTCCTGATGAGGTCTTTTCTGTGCGGATGAGGAGACTCGAACTCCTACGCCTCTCGGCACTAGATCCTAAGTCTAGCGCGGCTACCAATTACGCCACATCCGCTTTCGATTTAGGTTGCAAAAATACACTTTTTTTGCTTTATTCTTAAAAGATATTAAAATTTATTTTCATAAACTCTATAAACTCTATTATTTTTACTATTTTTGCTCAATGAATCTTGATTTAATATTAATCAATACATAAATTACAACATCATGAATAACAATATTCTTAACCTTGAACCCCGGAGTGTTTTTTACTATTTTAACGAAATCTGCAAAATCCCTCGTCCTTCAAAAAAAGAGGAAAAAATTGTAGCTTGGCTTATGGAGACCGGCAAACAATTGGGATTAGAGACCAAACGCGATGAGATTGGCAATGTCTTAATTTCAAAACCGGCCACCAAGGGGAAAGAATCCGTAACTCCGGTTATTTTTCAGAGCCATGTAGATATGGTTTGTGAAAAGAATAATGATACAATATTCGATTTTGATAAAGATGCCATTCAACCATATATTGATGGAGATTGGCTCAAAGCAAAAGGAACTACGCTCGGGGCAGACGATGGTATAGGTATGGCCATTGCTTTGGCTATTTTGGCTTCGAAGGATCTGGAACACGGTCCTATTGAGTGCCTCTTTACCGTGGATGAAGAGACCGGCTTGACCGGAGCCTTTGAATTAAAACCCGGATTTATGAAAGGGAAAATGTTGTTGAATTTAGATTCTGAAGATGAAGGTGAATTTTTCATTGGTTGTGCCGGAGGGAAAGATACCGTTGCCAAGATTGAATGTGAATACGAACACGAAATTCCCGAAGATAGCGAAGCATACAAAATTACGGTAAAAGGCCTGCAAGGAGGACATTCGGGGGATGATATCAACAAGGGTCGCGGCAATGCCGTGAAATTGCTGACACGCATTTTATGGAATGCTTATCAGGAATTTGATGTCCGTATTGCAGATATCAACGCAGGAAATCTCCGCAATGCGATTGCCCGCGAGGGTACGGCACTCATCACTCTTCCAACAGAGCATGCTTCATCTTTTGAGGCTTATCTCAAACAAATGGACCACACTTTTAAAAATGAATTTCGCATCACAGATCCGGGCGTAGAAGTTACATTTGAAAAAGCCGCAATGCCCAAGCAAATTCTGAATGAACTCTTAGAAATTGATATCCTCAATGCGTTGTATGTGTGCCCTCACGGGGTATTGGCAATGGCTCAAGATATTGAGGGTTTTGTGGAAACCTCCACCAACCTGGCTTCCATTAAAATAGTAGATGATTATATTGTCATCACGACCAGTCAGCGGAGCTCGGTAGAATCGCGGAAAGAAACTGCCGTAGAAAAAGTTTCGGCAACATTTTACATGATTGGAGCAGATGTTAAAAGTGGAGATGGCTATCCCGGATGGACGCCAAATCCCAATTCGGAAGTTCTTAAAGTATTGGTTCAGGCGTATGAAAACAAGTTTCAGAAGAAACCGGCGGTCAAAGCCATTCATGCCGGTTTAGAGTGCGGACTCTTCTCAGAGAAATATCCGGATTTGGATATGGTTTCATACGGACCAACTTTACGAGGCGTACACTCACCCGATGAAAAATTAGAAATAAAAACCGTACAAATGTGTTGGGATTTGACGGTTGAATTCTTACGAATCCTCAAATAATAAGCTATTTTCATAAATTTTATTAATAAAAAGATAATGAGAAATATAACATTCACTCTTTTTCTATCATTTCTATTACTCATGACCGGTTGCGGCAACCGCAACAAAAAAAACGATGACACCATAGTAGAGAAGGATAGCATTATAACAGAACAACAAGAGACCGGCACTTTGGAAAGCGATAAAAAATTACAAGATATTGCGCGTTTCATCTCCGGAAAAGAGGTTCAAAAGGGTTCGGAATTATACGAAGCTTCTCAATCCATTGTTTGGAAAGGATATGCACAAAAAAGCGAATCTCTGTGGACGCAATTCAGAAAAAAAGCGGAGGTTTATCAGAATTGGGCTTCCACAGAATTGTATCCCGATACCAAAGAGATTAAAACGTTATTTTATCCTTTTAGTGGAGCCGATTTTCTGTATGCCGACATTTTTTTTCCGAATGTTAAAGAGATTTATTTGTTCGGACTTGAAAATGTAGGAACTGTTCCGACAATTGACTCCTTGTGTGGGGATAGTCTCAGTAATTATCTTTACAATTTGAACCGATCTATTCGGGACATATTTCAAGTCAGTTTCTTTCTCACCAACAATATGAAAGAGGATTTAAATAACGAAAACATTGACGGAGTGGCACCATTATTATTGGTTTTCATTACCCAATCGGGGAAAGAGGTACTATCTATGCACTATGGAAGTGCCGATTCGGCGGGGAACTTTATAGAAATGGAATATGCAGATCTCCCCAACTACAAAAACAAGATGTTAAAAATCACCTATCGACAACCGGAAGAGAATAACGTTCGACATTTATATTACATTGGAGGAACGAATGTAGCCGATTTCTCGCTAAAGAATAATCCAGAATTTGTGGCATTTCTGAACCAAATGGAGCAGGGATGTGCCACCTTCATCAAATCTGCATCTTACTTAATGCACAAGGACTATTTTTCGATTGTGAGGAATGTAATTTTAACCAAATCGGCAGTGGTGATGCAAGATGACTCCGGAATTCCGTATCGATTTTTCAAACCGGAAGAGTGGAAAACATCCTTGTACGGGTCTTATACAGAGCCGATTCCAATGTTTAAAAGTTCGTATGAACAAGATCTGTTTGATGCATATCAGAACGGGAATCCCAAACCGATGAATTTTCGGATGGGATACAATCGTATTTCCAACGAACGAATTCACATTCGATTGCCGCGTTAGTACAAATCAATCCATGAATAGGCATTTCCGCAGTGATTTAGAAAGCGGAGAAAGTCTTCGTTGGTAATAATCAATGATGCGGTATTGATACAAGGGTGAAAACTGAGCCGTTCGGCTTGTTGCAGACTCCTGTCCAAAAAAATGGTTACATGCCTTTGCAGGTCATTAATAAGACCAAAGGGAGAGACGGAACCCGGTTCCAAACCCAAATATTTCATCAATCTTTGGGGAGAGGCAAAACTCAATTTTCCTTGTCGGAGTTGTCTTTCGATTTTATGAATATCCATAATCGAATCACAATTCAAAATGACCAAATAATGGGCATTTCCTTTATGATTTCGGAAAAAGAGATTTTTACAATGTTGTGCGTCGTAACCGGCCCAGTAAGTCTTGGCAATTTCGATCGTCGGTGCAGGAGGATGTTCAATGTATTGAAATCCTATATTTAATTCTTCTAAGCGTGCATACAGCCGGGGATCTCCATTCATTTTAAAACATTGCAGCGATAAAAACCACAGGAACCGCAATCAGCATCAGAGAAATCATGGCGATGGTAAAGATTCCCAAGAATTTCCAATAAGCTTTCATAAAATAGAACGACTCTTCAAAAAGTTGTTCTTCTTGATTTTGGATGGCTTTACGGCAGGTATTTGAAAACTTATTAAGATAGGCATAAGGAATAATCATCACCGCACCTAGCACGATGTAGAGAATACCGGTAATCATCATTCCATTCTCCCCAAAATTATTATAGGCATTGTTCAATCCACTGCTTGAAGGTAATACGCTGGAGAGTGTCGTGATAATTCCGCCGCTAAAGATCATCATTCCCATTGAAATGAAGCCTAAAACGGCCATAAATTTAGTCCAATCTGCAGTTTGTTTCAAATATTCAAGACCTATTTCTGAAACGGTCATTTTTTGAGGTTCTTCAGACTTAGTCCAAGGAACTTCTTGGTCACAATCATTATTCATTTCCATATTATAAAATTTTATGGTTTAAAATTAGGACAAAAGTAGAAAAAATATTGACATCATTACACTAGGTTGTAAATTTCGGGGCAGAAAAAAACAAATGGGCAAATGGGAAGCGACAGGGCCTCGCGGCAGGGATAGTAGTGGATACCCCACAGGGAGCGAAGCGACCGAGGAGTAGGAACGGATAGCCCGGCGCTGCCGTCAGGCAGCGGCCGCCCAAAAAATAAAAAAAAATATTAAAATCAAAATATTAAATGACCTCCAATTTAATTTGAGTCACCTGCTCCTGTTGGCGAATCAATTCGAACAAATTATCAAAAGTCTCACGGGGACGCACCTGCACTTTAATATTGAGGCAACAGGTATCACTTTGATAATCTTTAATGACCGAAATATTAAATAGATAAATCGATTGTTGTTTGAGAATGAGTTTAATCTTTTCGATATCGGGCGTTGCTGTGCTATAATAAACCGAAAGTTGCTTAACCTCGCCGGACATGGCGCGGCGTTTGTCAATTCTTTCGAGTACAAGCAGGACAAATAGTGAAAGCATCGTTAGAATAATAGCGGGTGCATACATTCCTGCCCCGACGCACATGCCCACAATAGCCATCACCCAAATGGAAGCGGCTGTCGTCAATCCGTGCACACTACCGCGACTTTGAATAATGGCACCTGCACCGAGGAACCCTATTCCCGTAAGAATTTGAGCTGCAATACGACCGGGATCCCCATTCAAAAAATCGGGATAACTTTGGGGTATCCATATCGAAAGCAACATCGCCGCCGTAGAAGCCATACAGATGAGCGCAAAAGTACGCATCCCGGCACTTTGCCTTCTCGTTTGTCGCTCAATGCCAATCACGGAGCCCAACACAAAACTTACCAATAACTTAATTGCGGCCGAATAGGAGGTAACCTCCATACTGTACAATGCCTCGCGAAAATTCTCTATCATGGTTTTCTTCGTATTAATTGATGAAACAAAAATACACAAAATACAATTTCAACGATTTAAAAAGTAATATTATCAAAAAATGTTCAAAAAATCAGAAATTTGGAAATATCTCTCCATGAGCTGTAAATAAATCAAAAATAATTACAAAAAAGATGTACTTTTGTTTCCAACAACAAAAAAGGCTTTGAATACTTATAAAAAACTCATATTTAGAACATTATACATCTTTATCCTTATTCTTTTGGTCATTGGTTTCGAAGCGATGGGACAATCTTCCGGCAATAAGAAAGAAATAAAAGATGATTGGTATATTGAACCCGTATTGCGCGGTGGCAGGGTAGTTCCAAATTTTCCGGGAACCAATTTGTGGGATATTCATCTCTACGGCATGGACCTGCGCGTAGGAAAACAGACCTACGGAAAGTCGCAATGGGAACAATGGTTCGGATATCCGGAATACGGATTAACATTGCGATACGGCAATTTCACCGACAACCTTTTACAAGACAAATTAGCACTTTTTTGGTATATCGGCGGCAATTTTTACGAAACAAAACGGGTTTCCTTTAAGTATCAGTTCGGATCGGGACTCGCCTATTTTTTCAATCCCTACCACCCTACTGTTAATCCGGAAAATTATTTCATCGGCAGTCATCTGAATGCCCACATAGACCTGCATTTGGCTCTGGAATTCAAGCTATCTGATCGTGTAGATCTGGCGTTACGGGGCAATTTCTCACACTCGTCGAATGGCGCCATTCGCTTTCCCAACTACGGCATCAATCCTTTGTCGGGGCAACTTGGGGTAAAATACCATTTTCATTCGCGACCGGAGCGAATTTACACCATTGACACCATCACCTCCTTTCAACCCAAAAACAGCTTTTACTTCTACCTCGCTCCCGGCTGGAAGCAGTCGAAAAAGAACGTTGTTTACGGCACGGACGACAAATATTCCTGCAAGGCAACTTACCTGACTACGACCTTACAATTGGGCTATTATCGTCAGTTTCACCCCAAATATCGCTACGGAGGCGGGATTGACATTATGTATAGTTCTGAATTGCGGACACACTTTCCCATAGAAAAGCGAAATGAATTAAAATATATTACCTCTGCGGCGTTTGTCTCCTTTGAATTTCTATACAACCGTTTCGTACTGCATACAGCGGTAGCTGCTTACGTGCACCGGAGCGCCGATTTTTATGAATGGTATTATGAACGGGTAGGCTTTAAAATCCTGCTGGGCAAACACAAGAACCACTTTGCCGCACTCACCATAAAAGCTCATGCCGGTATGATTGACTACATTGAATGGGGATATGGACTTCATTTTATCAATTGGCATGACAAAAAAGCACGAACCTTGCGGAGACACAAACAATAAAAAGCAATGGAACAAAGAGGGAAAAATTGGTTTTTTTTATTTACTGCGAATTTTTTAGGAATATTCAATGACAATTTTCTAAAACACGGAATTATTTTCATTTCCATGAGTTGGTTATTGCCAACATGGCTGGCTCCGTCGCAAGTCATTGCCGCAGTTTCGGCGGCGCTGGTAATTCCCTACCTTCTTTTTTCACCGCTCTCGGGACGATTGGCTACCAAGTACAACAAACAATGGCTTTTCCGACTAATAAAATTCTTGGAGATTCCATTAATGGGCTTAGCCGCAGTAGCATTTTATTATCAATGGATTTTGCTTGCCATTTCCGTAGTGTTTCTAATGGGCATCTTTAGTTGTTTATACTCGCCGGCAAAATACAGTTTAATTCGAGATATCGGTGGGGAAGAGAAAGCGGCTTACGGCAGCGGCATGATTGAAGCCGTAGCCTTTTTCGGAATCTTAATCGGAACACTTTCCGCCTCCCTGATTTCGGACCATTACAATTTTCATCTTCTCATCGGCATCTTTTTGGCAGTTGCCGTTTTGGGCTATCTGAGTGCAAGCGGCATACGGGTTCGGGAATTGCCCGTTGCGAAAGAAGAGACTTCGAGAAACCGTTTTGTAAAATTTCTAAAAAGCAACTATCAATTTGCAAAACAGCAACGACTCATGCAGCCGGCGATTATGGGCTACGCCATCTTTTGGGGAATGGCCGGATTATTGCAAATGAATTTGATTCTTCACGGGAAAAACGTTCTCCAATGCAGCAACTCAATAGTGGGGCTTATTATGGGGGCTGCGGCGCTGGGCATCATTGCCGGTTGTACCTTCGTGGCTAAACTGGCCAAATCGAAAGTCCGCATCGACTTTGTCTACGGGGCGGCCATCGCGATGACGCTCATCATGGCTTTCATTCTGATTTTCAATCCGGGGGTAATTTTGTTTGGCATCTGCATATTTCTTTTTGCCTTTGCAGGCGGATTCTTTCAAGTCCCTTGCCTTGCCGCCATCCAACAAGCCGATATCGGACGAAAAATGGGGGACATCATGGCCTACCTCAACTTCGTCACCTTTGTGTTTGTACTCTTCACTACCCTACTCTTCTCTTTGATTAATATTATTTTTCACGACAATAGCTTTGCCACCTTTGCCCTGCTCCTGCTCATTACTTTCAGCGTGGCCATCTATATTCGCTTTTTCCTCACAAAAGAATAAAAAAAGAGCTGAATCCCGGGAGGAACTCAGCTCAATATTACGTGTCTTAATAAAACAAACGGCAATTTCGATTATTGCTTTACGATTTCTACGCGACGATTTTTGGCACGTCCTTCTTCGGTACGATTATCAGCCACCGGACGTTCTTGCCCATGCCCCACAGCACTTAACCTTTGCTGATTAATTCCCTTTGCAACCAGCGCATCTACAACCGCTTTGGCACGATTTTCAGAAAGTTTTTTGTTATTTTCGGAATTCCCCACATTATCGGTATGTCCTTCAATAGATACCTTAAGAGAAGGATTTTCTTTAAGCAATTTATATATTTCGTCAATGATTGCTTGCGACTCTGATTTAATCGTCGATTTTCCCGTATCGAACAAAATTTCCAACGCAATGAAACCATCCGAATTTAAGGCATCCAAAATTTCGGTTGCCTGTATTACTTGTTGCATCAATTCTTTTTCAACAACAGTCATATAAAACTCCGAACAAGTTCCTTCGCCGGCATCGATGCGAACCCACGTTTCTTTCTTTGCCTCCGCAATCTTCATACATAAAAAGTTATATGAATTTAAAGGCTCATATACCTTGGCAACAATCGTCCCTTTGATCTTCAGTACGGCATTTTCAAAATTCCGATAAACTTGCAACGCAGAGGGCTCCGTGGCACCTTCTTGAATCGTATAAGTATATTGATAAAATTTACCTTCGACCGTTTCAGTTTTCACGCTTTCGTCCGTACTATTTTCCAAAGGAAAAGAATAAGCATCAAACTCGCGAAGGTCACAAGCAGAAATATAAAAACCGGGCATTTTACTGAATAACGGATGGTCTTTGCATCCGTCGGCATTTTCTTCCTGTGCATAGGAAAAATTCATTGTCAGCACAATACTAAATAAACAGACCATTAATTTTTTCATAATTTGACTTATTTATAATCCTACTCTTATGGCTTTTCGGTTTCGCCCGTTTTTCGTGTGGTTGTACTGCTCCACATTTTGTTGCATAGAAAATTTTATTGATTCTTATGGCAAAATTAATCTATTTTTCCAAACTGAAACCACCGATACTCATTTTTATAATTAAAAAGAATCAATCTGTCATAAGAGGAGAAGTAAGGAGCGTATAAGCTTTGGATTTTTTGTCCGTAATTTTACTACCATTTTTTTCTTTTGGGGGTGTCGGCTTCGCCGCCGGTCTCCGGCTCCAAGTCCGCAGCCGGTAGTCGTGTTGCCGCAAAGCTGCAAAAAGAGCTTCCTCCGGTCGCTTTTTTGCAGCAGCGGCAACATCGCCTCCCGTCTTTGCGGGCTTTCCACCTGCGCCCTCACCCACGGGAAAGGCAGGGTCTTTGCGTCTTTGCATCTTTGCGATAATTTTTCTCATCATAAATATTTCCTTAGATTAAAAAGAAAAAACAATAGATATATTAAGGATAATTTTGTATTTTTGCTCCAACATCACTTTACGAAATTAAATCACTAACCTAAAATCAAAATATGAAAATCGGAATACGTATAGAGGACAAGTACCAGGCAGAAAGGCGGGCAGCAATAACCCCCGAACACGCAGCACGTTTAATTAAAAAACACGGACTCGAGATTCAGTTTCTCCCATGTCAGAAAAGAATTTTCCCGAATGAAGAGTATGTGGCTGCAGGATGTATCCCTGTGGATAAACTTTCGGAGCCCAATGTAATCTTTGGCATCAAAGAAATTCCTATTTCCTTTTTAGAAGAGAAAAAAACCTATATGTTCTTTTCGCACACCATTAAAGGACAACCATATAACATGCCAATGTTGAAAAAGATGGTCGCATTAAAGTGCAACCTTCTTGATTATGAGCGCGTGGTGGATGAACAGAACCGCCGACTGATCTTTTTTGGCAAATTTGCCGGTCTGGCCGGGATGATTAACTCATTGTGGGCTTTAGGTCTCCGCATGAAAGAGCAAGGTATTCACACCCCCTTTACAGAATTGAAACAAACCCACCGCTACAGTTCTCTCGAAGAAGCTAAAGCCGCCATTAGGAAGGTGGGAGAGGCCATCCGGACAAATGGATTACCCACAGAAATTGCTCCTCTTGTAATCGGATTTACAGGCTATGGAAATGTTTCCAAAGGGGCTCAGGAAATTGCAGATTTGTTACCTATTCAAGAAATTTCGCCCGCCGAACTGTTGACGCTCCGAAGCAAACCCGCCAACCACCATCAGCTATATAAAGTTATTTTTAAAGAAGTTGATTTGTACCGCTTGAAAAATGGCGGCGATTTTGTTTTGCAGCACTTTTATGATAATCCGACCGAATACGAAGCTACCTTCGAACAATATATCCCCCATCTTTCCGTGTTGATGAATTGTATTTTCTGGAACAATAAATCCGAGCGTCTGGTAACCAAGAAGTTTTTACGCAATAGTTGGCAAAATCCCGATTTCCATCTGACTGTTATCGGCGACATCACTTGCGACCCCAACGGCTCTATTGAAGCAACCCACGATGGCACCCCCATCGAAGACCCGATCTTTGTGTATCATCCCGAAACGGAACAACCACGCTCGGGACACCAGGGAGACGGCATCTTGATTATGGCGGTGGATATTCTGCCCAGCGAGCTGCCACGCGAGTCCTCCTACGTTTTCGCCGATGCACTGGAACCGTTTATTTTCGACATTGCAACATGCGATTTCAGTAAACCCTTCGAACAATTATCCTTACCCGCTCCCATAAAAAAAGCTTTGATTTTACACAACGGCTCTTTTACCCCCGAATATCAATATATGCAATCCTTTATATCCGAATAATATGAAACAAGAAGTAGTAAATTTATGGCCGGAGTTGCTCTGGATCCACAATGAAACGTTAAGAGAACAAACGGCAAAAACATGGGAAATCGCATTGGAGAGAAGTGTCCTCACGATTGCGGATTTGAATCGAATTCCCTTTACTTTGTTGGCAGGTCCCGACTTGAAAGTTACTTTTATGGACCATAAACGTTCGGTGGTACACATTGCCAAAGATGCGGGCGAAAAGATAAATAGTATGTATCACGGCGAGTTGCCGGTAGATATGGATATCCTTATTGCCGGAGCAATTCTGTGTGATGTCGGAAAACTGCTCGAATATGAACTCAATGCGAATAATGAGCCCTTTCAGGGCACTTACGGAAAATATCTGCGTCATCCGTTTTCGGGTGTCTCTTTAGCCGAAGAGTGCGGCGTTCCGGCAGCAGTATGCCACATTATCGCCACCCATGCCGGCGAAGGAAATCTCGTGAAAAGGACTACGGAAGCTTATATTGTACACCACGCCGACTTTATGACCTTTGAGCCTTTTAAAGAACGATTGAAAGTTTGATTTTTTAATTTTATTTTTTATTTGGGCGTGCCGGCTTTGCCGTCGGTCTCCGACTGCAAGTCCGCAGCCGGTAGTCGTGCAAAGCCACAAAAAGAGCTTCCTCCGGTTGCTTTTTTGCGGCAGCGTCCACATCGCCTCCCGTCTTTGTGGGCTTTCCGCCTACGGCCTCAATTTTTTCCCTGTCTGCGCGCGTGCTTCGTGGCGAATTAAATTGTGACCGCTATAGCTAACTCTTTTTTATTAGGGGGCTTGTTTTTTCTCTATTTTTATTTTTTACCGGACAACATTAAAATAATTTATTATTTTTGCTCGTGGCTTGAAAAAAAGTATAGGCTCATTTTCCCACCTTATAGTAAGTCGGAGTAAATCACATAAGATATGAAAACTTTTTTACTTACATTGTTACTTATTTTGGCATGTAATATTAATTGCCAAAATTTAAATATTAAAGGACTTTGCTCATGGGAAAATATAGTTTCAGAGACAAATAGATTTATATCAATAAATCCTTGTTTTGAAAATACTTATGTAATTGAAAATAAAATAAAAACAGTTGAAACTATTCTCTATGAATATGATAGCACTGGTATGGAAATCAGCCGATATAGTGATGGAATTATTTCTTATGATATGAATGGATTAATAATAAGTGAAATAAATAAATGCGTTGATTGTAAGTACGATTATGATAGTAAGAGATGCAGATACAATATTGACTGTAAAAATAAATGTGGTATTGTGGAACCAAAAGGGGAGATTACGTCTGTTAGAATTTTAGAAAAAAAGATACAATATGATATTGACACACAATTATTAATGGAGCATATTTTGACATATTATAATTGTGAAATCAAGGAGGTTTATGAATATAATGAGAATTTGACAATACACATTGTGAAAGAATACAGAAACGATATATTGTATTTACAAAAAGAATTTAAATATCAATATTATTAATAATTTGCTTTAGCACGGGCTTGGTAGCAAAGATGCAAGGTTTTTGCCATTTCCCGACGTGAGGAGGTAGGTGGAAAGCCCGCAAGGACGGGAGGCGATGTGGACGCTGCTGCAAAAAAGCGACCGGAGGAAGCTCTTTTTGCAGCTTTGCGGCAACACACCTCCCGGCTGCGGACTTGGAACCGGACGCCGGCGGCATAGCCGACACGCCCAAATAAATATAATCATAAATAGCTAAAGAGCCATAAATAACTTTTTGCGACAAAAAATGGAGAATTGACTCAAGTTATTTAAAAAAATGATATTTTTGCATCTTCAAATATACCCAATGAACCGAAAAACCAATTTGCAACAAGTTGTTCCTTTCTATGCCACGCAAGTGAAACAGGATATTAATCTTTTTACCGGAAGCATCGGACAAGATTGCTGTTGCTGTTGTGTTGCCAAATCAAACGATTGGAGTCGGTGATATTTAAAAATCAGAAAGCAGTGTTGCATACTTGATACAAAACTCCAATCTTAGGTTGGAGTTTTTTTTTTACGAATAAATTACAAAATAGAAACCACTAAAATTCAGAACTTATGGAAAACTTAGTCAAACAAAACATATTGTCCACCATTGGAAATACGCCGATGGTTCGAATAAATCGCCTGACACCGCACGAAGGGGTAAATATTTATGCCAAAATTGAAGGAGTAAATCCTTCGGGAAGTATCAAAGACCGCATTGCGCTGAAGATGATTGAACAAGCCGAGAAGGAAGGGAAACTGACTCCGGGAAAGATTATTTTGGAAGCCACTTCCGGCAATACAGGTATCGGACTGGCCATCGTAGGCGTGGTGAAGGGCTACGAAGTGTGCATCGTGATGAGCGAAGCCGTTTCGGTGGAAAGACGGAAAATTATTGCGGCCTACGGCGGAAAGATTATCCTTACCCCCGCGGCCGAAGGAACAGACGGAGCAATCAAACGTGCACGCCAAATGGTAAAGGAACAACCGAAGCTCTATTTTATGCCTGACCAATTTTCGAATGACCATAATTATAATGCCCACTACGAACAAACCGCCATCGAAATATGGCAACAAACCGGGGGCAATATCGACTATTTCGTTTCGGCCATTGGAACTTCGGGAACCATTATGGGAGTAGCCAAGTTTTTGAAAAACTTTAAATCCGACATCAAGATTGTGTGCGCCCAACCCATCCAAGGCCATTATATCCAGGGACTTAAAAATATGGAAGAGGCCATCGTACCCTCCATCTACGATCCGTCCCAAATTGACGAACATATCATGATTGAAAGCGAAGAGGCCATTGATATGGCGCTCCGCATCATCCGTGAAGAGGGAATTTTTGTGGGGATGAGCAGTGGCGCCGCTATGATTGCAGCTATCGCTGTCGCCAAAAAAATCAAAAAGGGAAATATTGTGGTGGTCTTCCCCGACAGAGCCGAAAAATACCTCAGCACCGTGATGTTTGAGAAGTTAAAGGTGTAACTGCTAAAAGAAAATATTGTTGTCCGGTAAAAAAAACACCAAAAACTAATCAAAAGTCTTTGATAATCAAGTACACAACTTTGTTTTTCAAAAAGTAAGCCCCTAATCAAAAAGAATTAGTTTTGCCACGAAGCACGTGCGCAGGCCCGGCAAAAAGCAGAGGCGGCGGTGCTGTGAATGACAATCAGCTTAGCGGTTCTTGCAAAACCGCTTGTCGTTTGCATTTCCTCGTACGCAAGTAGGAGGAAATGCCTTGTTTTGATAGAACCGCTTAGCTGATTGGCAGAGCGGGCGGAATTCTTTT
>Ga0116193_1000747_pt1 | contig 29231 bp, 29 predicted proteins | sample AD_UKC115_MetaG_FD_89892 | JGI IMG/M metagenome (GOLD analysis project Ga0116193, IMG submission 89892) | Active sludge microbial communities of municipal wastewater-treating anaerobic digesters from Hong Kong - AD_UKC115_MetaG | ecosystem: Engineered > Bioreactor > Anaerobic > Digestate... | reverse complement strand
GCGCCGTCACCCATGTGGTCGATGTGCGGGACCTGGAGGCGCTGACGGCTGCGGTGGACGACGGTGTCGCCCAGCTGGGTGGCATCGATGCGTCGGTAGCCAACGCCGGGGTGCTGACCGGTGGCACCTGGGACACCACCACCGCCGAGCAGTGGCGCACCGTCGTCGACGTCAACCTGATCGGCGCCTGGAACACCTGCCGGGCCGCCATCCCGCACCTGATGGAGCGCGGCGGCAGCCTGGTCAACGTCAGTTCGGCGGCCGGCATCAAGGGTTCGCCACTGCACACCCCGTATACGGCGTCCAAGCACGGTGTGGTCGGGATGAGCAAGGCGCTGGCCAATGAGCTTGCCGCGGTGAACATCCGGGTGAACACCGTGCACCCGACGGGGGTGCCGACCGGCATGCAGCCGGCGACGCTGCACACCTTGCTGCATGACAAGCGGGCCGATCTCGGTCCGATCTTCCAGAACGCGCTGCCCATCGTGATGGCCGAGGCCGTCGATATCAGCAACGCGGTGCTGTTCCTGATCTCCGATGAGGCCCGGTATGTCACCGGGCTGGAGTTCAAGGTCGACGCCGGCGTGACGATCAGATGAAAAGAGCCTGATATGACCACTTTTGAGACCGAACGGCTGGACCGTGGACGCCGGGCCTATGCCGACATCATGACAGTGCCGGCGCCAGAGGACACCTCGCCGGCCACCGTGAACCTGCTGGACTTCGTGTTCGCCGAAGTGTGGCAGCGGCCCGGCCTGACCCGGCGGGAGCGCCGGTTTGTCACGCTACCTTGTGTGGCGGCCGCCGATGCCGATCAACCGCTGCGCGACCACGTGTACGCCGCACTCAACAGCGGCGACCTGTCGATCGTCGAAATGCAGGAAACCGTGCTGCATTTTGCCGTCTACGCGGGATGGCCGAAAGCGTCCTGGTTCAACATGGTCGTCGACGAACAGTGGGAGCGGGTCAACCGGGAACGTGGACTATCGGTGCCGAATGCCGTACCGCTGTTGCCGCTAACGACACCCAGTGACCCGGAGGCCCGCATCGCCGGCGGTGAACAGGCGTTCAAGGACGTCAACTGCCTGGAGTACGCGCCGACCCGGAACAACCCGTTCCACGGCGCCGGCATCCTGAATTTCGTGTTCGGCGAGATGTGGCAGCGGCCCGGCCTCGGCATGAAGGAACGGCGGCTGATCACCGTCGCCTGCGTTGCTTTCCAGGACGCCGCCTATCCGATCCTGAGCCACGTCTATGCCGCGCTGAAGAGTCGCGACGTGTCCTTCGACGAGATGGACGAACTGGCATTACATTTCGCCGCACACTACGGCTGGCCCAAAGGTTCACACCTCAACCAGGTGATCGCTGAGCAGAAGCAGCGCGTGACTCAGGAATGGGCCGACGAGGCGGCCTCGTGACGCAGACCGTCGGGCTGCTCATCGGTGACGACCGGGTCACCGCGACATCGGTACATGACCACGTCTACCCAGCGACCGGGGTCACGAACGCAGTGGTCGCGCTGGCCGGTGCCGCCGAGATCGACCGTGCGGTCACCGTCGCCGGGGAGGCGCAGCAGCAGTGGATGGCACTGTCGGTGGACCATCGCCGCGACGCACTGATCCATCTCGCCGACGTCGTGCACGAACATCTGGCCGAGCTGGCCGAACTCAACACCCGCGACTACGGGGTGCCGATCTCCTACGCCGGCAACGGAATTCTGCTGGAACAGTTCCTGCGCCACTTCGCCGGCTATGTCGACAAACCACATGGGACCAGCACTCCGGTCAGCGGCAGCGCTGACCTCAACCTCATCGAACGCGAACCGTACGGGGTGGTCGGCGTCATCGCCCCGTGGAACGGAGCCCTCGTCGTCGCCGCGTCGTGTGTGGCGCCGGCGCTGGCCGCGGGAAACGCCGTGGTGTTCAAACCGTCGGAACTGGCACCCCTGGCCGCACTGCGGTTCGGTGAACTGTGCTTGGACGCCGGCCTGCCGCCCGGGCTGGTGAATGTCGTGCCCGCCGCCGCCGAGGGGGGAGAGGCGCTGGTGCGTCATCCGGGGATCGGCAAGATCCACTTCACCGGCGGTGAGCACACCGCACGCACCGTCCTGCGGACGGCCGCCGAGAACCTCACCCCGGTGGTCACCGAACTCGGTGGCAAGTCGGCCAACATCGTCTTCGCCGACGCCGACCTCGACGCCGCCGCCGTACATTCCGCGCACCAGGGCCCGCTGATGCAGTCCGGGCAGAGCTGCGCGTGCGCCAGTCGCATCCTGGTGCACGACAGCGTCTATGACGGCTTCGCGCAGCGCTTCCTCGCCGTCATCGCCGCCGCACGTGTCGGTGACCCGCTGAACCCCGCCACCACCTTTGGGCCCGTCATCTCCAAGGCCGCGGCCGATCGTATCCTTGCCGCGGTCGACGGTGCCGTCGCAGACGGCGCCGGAGAACTCCTCACCGGCGGTCACCGGATCACCGAAGGCGGACTCGCACAAGGCTATTACCTGGAACCGACGGTCCTCGGCAACCTCGACAACGGTTCGGTATTGGCACAGAACGAAACATTCGGACCCGTCGTTTCCCTGATCCGGTTCAGCGATGACGCCGAGGCCGTGCGGATCGCCAACGACACCCGCTACGGCCTGAACGCCTTCGTGCACACCCGCGACCTCACCCGCGCTCACACCGTGGCGCGCCAACTACAGGCCGGGTCGATCTGGATTAACCAGGGCAGCCGCATATCTCCGCAGGGGCCTTACGGCGGTTACAAGCACAGCGGCGCCGGACGCACCGGCGGCCTGGAAGGGTTGCAGGAATTCCAGCAGGTCAAGAACATTCGGATTGGGCTGGCCTGAGCGCGGTAGTGACCATCTGGCACCGGCTGGCCGCACGGGAATTCCACCCCGAGCTGCGGCGGTATTCCCGCTACCTACCCCGTACGCTCGTCACGCCGCTGACGGTCACCGTCTTCCGCCGGCTTCCCCGCCGGGCGAAATGCCGGCCCGGAACCTCCGTGCACGTCTTGCCCTCGGGCATCGGTGTGCGCGTACACCGGCCACCGGAGCAGCGGCAGGATCGCGGCGGCGCGCTGCTGTGGATCCACGGCGGCGGTTACGTGCTCGGGAACGCGGCCATGGACGACACCCTGTGCCGCGGGATGGCAGCAGAACTGGACATCCCGGTTTGTGCCGTTGACTACCGGTTGGCCCCAGAACACCCGTATCCGGCGGCACTCGACGACTGCTACGAGGCGTTGTGCTGGCTAGCCGCGCAACCCGGCGTCGACGGCTCCCGACTCGCAGTCGCCGGTGCGAGCGCGGGTGGTGGTCTGGCCGCGGCCCTGGCGCTTTGGGTACGTGATCGAGGTGATTTCCCTGTGGCCGCCCAGGTGCTTATCTATCCCATGCTCGACGACCGCGGCGCGAGTGGGGAGGACCCTGAGGCCGGGTTGCGCAGGCTGTGGAACGCGGCGAGCAGCGCGCTGGGGTGGCGCGCTTATCTCGGCGGGTCGGACCCCGTGACGGCGGTGCCGGCCCGGTGCGGTGACTTGTCCGGCCTCGCGCCGACGTGGATCGGCGTCGGCAGCCTGGATGTGCTGCACGGCGAAGCCTGTGCCTACGCGGAGCGCCTACGCGAGGCCGGAGTCGAGTGTCACCTGGAAGTCGTCCCCGGCGGTTTTCACGGTTTCGACGCCGTCGCCCCGAAAACGCTTGTTGCCAAACAGTTCTTCGCCAGTCAGATCACAATGATCCGAAACCTTCTGGACATCGGCGGTCCGCCCGGCGATACCTAGTCCGGACCTCGGTGCTCGGACTAGACTCTCGGGCTCATGCGACGAAAGCCGAACCCGCAGCAGCGACGACGTGAGTTGTGCGACGCGGCGATCCGGTTGCTGGCCGAGGACGGCCTCAAAGGGGTCAGCCACCTCAAAGTCGATCGGAAAGCGAGCGTTCCCGACGGCAGCGCATCGTTCTATTTCCGGACCCGTTCGGCACTGTTGCATGCCGTCGCCGAACGCGTCGCCGACCTCGATCTGAAGGATCTGGCGGCCGCGACGGCCATACCCGAGGACTCGGGATCGAGCGCGTCGGGGCTGGCCACGCTGGTGGTGCGCTCGGGTACCGGGGTACGGCGCGTCCGGGCCAAAGCCCGCAATGAACTCGCCCTCGAGGCCGCCCGCGATCCGGTGCTCGCGGAGAAACTGCGCGACAACGACGACCGATTCTTCGGGCTGATCCGGGAGGCGGTCGTACGGCTGAGCCCTGACGGTGCTGATGCCGCCGCCGTGGACGAGCAGACCTACGCGGTGATGATGTTCATCAGTGGTGTGATGCTGACCCGGTCCAGCGGTGAAACCGTCACGCGCACAGCCGAAGATCTGGATGCGATCATCTCGGGCATCGTGGCCGGGGTCGGTGCGGTCGGACACCAACGGCGGTCCCGACCCGACCACCGCTGATCACCGCGCCCTTGCCATATCTCTCTACATAAGTAGAGTGTTAGGCACGTCACCTCCAGTACGTCGAGGTGCTCGCGGCCATAGGCGGCCAGGCGGAAGGAATGTCAGGGGATGACGACTGTGCAGAGCGAAACGGGAGTGCTGGCCGGCGACGAGCGGATGCTCATCGACGGCGAACTGCAGCACACCGCCAGCGGGGCCACCTTCGACGTGGTCCATCCGGCCAGCGAGCATCTAGCCGGTGTGGCTGCTGATGGGTCGGTGGCGGATATGGCGCGGGCGGTGGGTGCGGCGCGGCGTGCGTTTGATTCCACGGACTGGTCCAGGGATGTGGAGTTCCGGTTTCACTGTCTGATGCAGTTGCATGCGGCGTTGGAGCGTAATGCGGAGCGGTTGCGGCGGGTTCTGGTCACTGAGGTGGGGTGTCCGGTGACGGTCTCGGGTTCGCAGATCGAGTCGCCGATCCATGAGGTGAAGTATTGGGCGGAGTATGGCCGGGATTTCGCGTACACGGTGGATACGGGGTTGCATGACACGCCGTTGGGGCCGGCGCGTCGGTTGTCGCATTGTGAGCCGTTGGGGGTGGTGGGGGCGATCACGCCGTGGAATGTGCCGTTTTATCTGAATATCGCCGAGACGGTGCCGGCGTTGATGGCGGGGAACACGGTGGTGCTCAAGCCGGCGCAGTTGACGCCGTGGTCGGGCCGCGAGTTGGGGCGGATCGTGGCCGAGGAGACCGACATCCCGGCCGGGGTGTTCAACGTGGTGACCTCGAACGCCAACGAGGTGGGTGCGGCGCTGTCGGCGGATCCGCGGGTGGACATGATCACCTTCACCGGGTCGACAGCCACGGGCCGGGCGATCCTGGCGGCGGGTGCGCCGACGGTGAAGAAGACCCTGTTGGAGCTCGGTGGCAAGTCGGCGCACATCGTGCTCGACGATGCCGATTTCTCGACTTCGTTGCCGTTGGCGGCGATGATGGCGTGTGTGATGTCGGGGCAGTCGTGCATTCTGCCGTCGCGGATTCTGTTGCCGCGCAGTCGGTATGAGGAGGGTCTGGAGGTCCTGAAGGCGTCGATGGAGAATTTCCCGGTGGGTGATCCGTGGACGCCGGGGATCATGCAGGGCCCGCAGATCAGTGAGGCGCAGCGGCAGAAGGTGCTGGGGTTGATCAAGGCGGGCATCGACGACGGGGCCCGGCTGATCACCGGCGGCGGCGTCCCGGCGAACCTGCCCGTTGGGTATTACACGCAGGCCACCCTGCTGGCGGACGTGGATCCGGATTCGGTGGTCGCGCAGGAGGAGATTTTCGGGCCGGTGCTCACGGTGACGCCGTATGACTCCGACGATGAGGCGGTGGCGATCGCCAACAACACCATCTACGGGTTGTCCGGGGAGGTCTCGAGTGCCGACACCGACCGCGCGCTGGCGATCGCGCAGCGGATGCGGACGGGCAATGTCACCATAAACGGCAAGAGTCACTTCGGTATCGACAGCCCGTTCGGTGGCACCGGGCAGTCCGGGCTCGGTTACCGCAACGGCGACCTCGGCTACCGCGAATACCTGCACACCAAAACCATCGGCCTACCCGAATGAGCGAGATCGATCTTGCGGGTCGCCGGGTCCTGGTCACCGGCGGCGGTCAGGGCGTCGGCCGTGGTCTGGCGAACGCCTTCGCCGCCGCCGGAGCCGAAATCCTGGTCAACGATCTGCGTGCCGAACGCGCTCAAGCGGTGGTCGATGAGATCCGCGCCGGTGGTGCGGCGGCGCGAGCGGTTCCGTTCGACGTCACCGACTACGCCGCCGCCACCGCCGCGATCAGCGCGGCGGGTCCGGTCGATGTCCTGGTCAACAACGCCGGGAATGCGGGGGCCGAGGGGTTCGCGAACCGGGCGAAGTTCGCCGACACAGAGCCGGGCAACTGGGAGGCGTTCCTTCGGGTGAACCTGTACGGCGTCCTGCACTGCACCCGTGCGGTGCTGCCGGGGATGGTTGCCAACCAGTGGGGCCGCATTCTGACGATCGTGTCCGACGCCGGCCGTACGGGGGACCCCGGCGGTGCGGTCTACGGCGCGGCGAAGGCCGGAGCAGCCGGTCTGACCCGGTCGGTGGCGCTGGAGAACGGCCGCTACAACATCACCGCCAACAACATCTCCCTGGGCACCATGCGCACCCCGCTGACCGAGGCGCTGTGGGCCGAGCACGCCGATTCTCCGCAAGCCAAGGCCATCCTGGCGAACTACGCCATTCGCCGCCCGGGATCACCCGACGACGTCGCTCAGCTGGCGCTGACACTGGCCAGTGAGCACGGCGCCTGGATCACCGGGCAGACGATCTGTGTCAACGGCGGCTACTCGATGGCACTGTAAGGAACGGCGGTGATGCAGCTACGGGAGTGGATCGAGGGTCGCTGCGGCGAATTCGGTTCTGACGGGCCGGCGGCGCTGCTGGCGACCGGCGGGGATACCGACAGGCCGGTCCGGCTGTGTTGGGAGGCGCCGCCGGCGGGACCGCCGGTACTGACGGTACGGGCGGACACGGTGGCCGACGCGGTGTGCTCGGCGGGCGGCTTGATCTGCGATGCTGCGCTCAGTGGGTGGGAGGTTGTGGTGCAAACCGCGGACCGGTCGAGTCCGTGCGCCCTGCGCATCCTGGGGGCCGCTGTGATGCTCCCCGATCCGAACGACGGCGGTTGGACAACACGCCCGCCGGGACGAGATGACAGCGAACTACGCCATGTCCCCAGTACCGCGGCAATGGTGTTCAAGGCTCGGGCAGCCGAACTGGTTCACCCCGGCGGCTGCGCGCCGGGCATGGAGACATTCCGTGTGATCGCCGAGTTTCCCTAGGGCAGCTGGGTTTTGACTTCTTCGATCAGCCACTGGCTGTAATCAAGGTATTCCTCGACCCCGCTCAATAGCGGAAGCGGCACTGCGCTGACGGTGACCCCCTGTTCGGTCAGCCAGCCCAGCTTGTCGACGATCTCCGCGGCGCTCATACCCGGACGGACGTGCGGATCATCCTGCACCGCATGCCCTTCACCGACCCGGTTGGTTCCCAACCCGTGGACCACGTCGAAGTCGCGGCCGTCGTAGCCCGGTTGCGATTTGATGAACGCGACGCGCTCGGCGATCTTCTCCGGCGGGGTCAGGAAGGACCACCATCCGGTGGCGTACTTCGCGGCTCGCCGCAGGGCGGCGTCGGCATCGCCGCCGATCCAGATCGGAAGATGAGGCTTTTGAACGGGTTTGGGTTCGAACTCGACATCGTCGAACGAAATGTACTTTCCCTGGAACCGTGGCGACTCGGCGGTCCACAACTCGACGATCGCGGCGAGGTACTCGTCGGCGATGCGGCCGCGTTCCCGGAACGGCACGCCGAGGAGATCGAACTCGCGCTCGATCCAGCCGACCCCGAAGGTGACCATCGTCCGGCCGCTGCTGAGCCAATCCGCCGTTGCCAGGGCCTTGGCCAGGACGATCGGGTTCTGCAACGGCAGCAACGTGATACAGGAATTCAACAGTATCCGCTCGGTCGCTCCGGCCAGGTAGGCCTGTGCGACCGTCGAATGGAAGTAGTGCGGACCGGACAGCCCGACATGCTCGGACGGAATGATGAAATGCTCCGGCACCGCGACCATGTCGTATCCGAGCGCATCTGCGTGCTTGACCATCCGCGTCTGATCCGCGCCGGTGACCTGCGCCTCCCACGACTGCATGGTGGCCTTGAGTCGCAGCATGTGTGGCAGGTTGAAGAGCAATCTCATGGAAGGGGCCGTCTCCTCCGCGTTACTGCAGCTGCACAGTTACTCACTACGAATATAGAGTATGAGCGGCGGCATCGAGCAAGAATTGCTCCCCGTATCCCACTGTCTTGCAGGACTTCTCGTGCCAACTCCTGAGAGTCTTCTCGATTTAGAGCTGAACGTAGACGCTCTTGGTCTTCATGAATGATTCGACGCCGTCGCGGCCCCATTCGTAGCCCCAGCCGGATTGTTTCCAGCCGCCGAAGGGCATTGAGTGGTCGAACACCATCTGGCAGTTGACGGTGACCGTTCCGGATTCCAGGCGCTTGGCCAGTCGGTGGGCCCGGCCGACGTCCTTGGTCCACACCGTGGCTGCCAGGCCGTAGTCGGAATCGTTGGCCAGCGCGACGACTTGGTCGTCGTCGTCGAACGGCAGGATCGGCACGACGGGTCCGAAGATCTCCTGCTGGTACAGGCGCATCGCGGGATCCACATCGGTGAGTACGGTCGGGTGGACGAAGTAGCCTGTGCGCTCGAGGCGGTGCCCCCCGGTCACCACCTCGACGCCGTCGCGCTTGCCGTCGTCGATGAAGCCCAGCACCCGGGTGAGTTGCTTCTGGCTGATCAGTGGACCGATCAGCGCGTCGGTCTCGGCCGGACCGCCCAGTTTGACCGTGTTGGCCAGGTTGGTGACACCTTCGAGGACTCGCTCATAGACGTTGCGGTGGGCGAAGATTCGGGATCCGCAGATGCAGCCCTGGCCGGAGTGGATGAAGATTCCCATCGCGGCCATCAGGATGGCGGTGTCGAGGTCGGCGTCGTCGTAGATCAACACCGGCGACTTGCCGCCGAGTTCGAGGGTGACGCGTTTGAGGTTGCCGCTGGCGGCTTGCACGATGCGCTTGCCGACTTCGGTGGAGCCGGTGAAGGCGACCTTCTCGATGTCGGGGTGTTCACTGATCGCGGCGCCGGCGGTGTGTCCGTAGCCGGTCACCAGGTTCACCACGCCGTCGGGGAGTCCCGCCTGGGTGAGGAGTTTGTCGATCACGATCGCCGACAGTGGTGTTTCCTCGGCGGGTTTCACGACGCTGCTGCAGCCGGCGGCGAGTGCGGGCGCCAGTTTGGTGCAGGCGTTGAAAACCGGTCCGTTCCACGGGAAGATCAGCCCCACCACGCCGTACGGTTGTTTGAGGGTGTAGCCGTGCATGTTCGAGTCGACGCCGGTGATCCCGCCGGTCTGCTGCACGTCGTGGGCGATGCCGTTGAGCTTGGTGCACCAGCCGGCGTAGTAGCGGAAGATCTCCGCGCTCGTCCCCATGATCGCGCGGGCCTGCATCAGCGGCATGCCGGTGTTGCGCGAGTCGATGTCGGCCAGTTCGTCGGCGTGTTCGTCGATCAGGTCGGCGACACGGCCGAGCACCTTCGCCCGTTCCGATCCCGGCTTCTGGTGCCACACACCGGAATCGAAACTGGCGCGGGCCCGGGCGACGGCGTCATCGACCGCCGCTGCGCCGCCGTCGGTGAACTCGCCGACCTGCTCCTCGGTGGCGGGGTCGATGATCGGGATCATCTCGCCGGTGCCGGGCCGCTGACGGAGCTCGTCGAGGACAGCCTGAAACGCCATGTAGGACAACCTTTCGGTGTTGAAGACAGCCGCGTCGTGCGAACTAGTGCGCCCGGTCGAACTCGATGTGCAGTTCGGTCAGGCCGCGCAGCAGGAACGTCGGCTCGTAGGCGTAATTGCGCTGTGCGGCTGGTCCGTGAAGGCTCTCGTCGATGCGGATTTCGCCCATCCGGTCCAGCAGCCGACGCACGGTGATCTGGCCCTCGACACGCGCCAGCGGTGCACCGGCGCAGGTGTGGATGCCGCGGCCGAACGCGATGTGCTCGCGAACGTTTTTGCGGTCCGGCCGGAATTCGTGCGGGTCCTCGAATTTGCGCGGGTCGCGGTTGGCCGCGCCCAGGCACAGCATCACGATGGTGCCGGCCGGCAGATGCACTCCGCCGAGTTCGGTGGTGTGCCGGACCAGACGGAAATCGACCTTCGTCGGGGCGTGCATCCGCAGCGCTTCCTCAATGAATGTCGGTATGCCATCCGGGTATTCCCGCAGCTGCTGCTGATAGTCGGGGTTATCGCCGAGCACCTGCACCGCTGCGGACAGCAGTTTGGTGACGGTTTCCTGTCCGGCGGCGAACAGGAACGTCGCGGGCTTGACCAGTTCGAGCAACTCCGGTGTCGATCCGTCCGGGTAGAGCGCGGCTGCCATGCCCGAGAGCACGTCGTCGCGAGGGTCGGCGCGGCGGGCTGCGAGGTAGCCGGCGAATCGGTCGTCGAGATATTTCAGGGGGTCCAGGCCGACTGCTTCCCCGTCGAGTGCGCCGACCCGGTTGCCTTCCGGGCGTTCGGCGCCCAGGGCGGCGAGGAACTCGGGGCGGTCCTCTTCTGGCACCCCGAGCAGGTCGATGATCGCCGAAGTGGCAAAGGGTTTGGCGTATTCGGACAGGAACTCGCATTTGCCGTTGTCGATGAACTGGTCGATCTGCTGATCGACCAGCTGCCACATGAAGTCCTCGTTCTCCTTCAATCGGCGCGGGGTCAGTAGCTTGCTCAGCAGTGAGCGGGCCTGCTCATGAGCGGGCGGGTCCATGACGACCATGTGCTCGTGGATCGGGAACAGATGGCGGTGTGCCTCGATCTGTGCGCTGATGTCGTCGCCCTCGGGGGTGAAGGGCAGCGGCGGGAATGGGCCGCCGATCGCGTTGACCGCCGAGAAGGTCTCGTGGTCCTTGAACGCCGCCATCACTTCCTGGTAGCCGGTGACCGCGACGACGCCCTGATGTGGCTCCCGGTACACGGGGTTCTGCTCACGCAGGGCATCGAAGTACGCGTACGGATCCTGTGCGAGTGCCGGATCGGAGAAGAAGTCGACGGAGGCGAGGTCGGTCATGGACGGGCTGTCCTTTCACGGAAGAAACCGGCGGGAGGGGAGGGGCTGAGTCTCAGGTCTCGACGATGCTGATGGCTCCGCGTGGGCAGACATCGATGGCCGCGTGGACCAGATCCCACTGCTCTGCGGAGGGTTGCAGGACGCAGGTCGCGACGTCATCGTCGCCCAGGTCGAACAGATCGGGGGCCGACTCGAGGCAGAGCGCGTGGCCCTCGCACAGGTGCGGATCGACGACCACACGCCGGGAAACGCTCACCGCTCGCCAACCTTTACTGATCGACTGACCAAATTGTTAGAATGCCGTATGTCTACCATCCGGCGGGATTGCCGGTCAAGCAACCAGCGGACAGGGGAATGCTGAATGGCCGCACCGCGCAAGGCCCGTAACACCGACGGCGGTGCACGCACCCGACTGATCGAGGCCACCGCCAAACTCATGCTCGATGAGGGTTACGCTGCGGCCACCTCGCGGCGGATCGCCAGCGAAGCCGGCGTCAAACAGGCCCTGGTCTACTACTACTTCCCGTCGATGGACGACCTGTTCGTCGAAGTGCTCCGCTCCGGCGCCGAGGTTTCGCTGGCCCGGATGCGGGAAGCGCTCAACGCCGACGATCCGTTGCTCACGCTGTGGACGATGAACTCCGATGACCGGCTGACAGTCCTGAACACCGAGTTCATGGCACTGGCCAACCATCGCAAGGCGATTCGCGCGGAACTGAAGACCTACGCCGAACGTGTCCGCGACATCGAGACCGCCGCCGTCGCCGTCGCGCTGCGCGCCCGGGGAATCGACACCAAACTCTATCCACCCGTCGCGATCTCGATGCTCATCGCCCAAACCGGCCGCAGCCTGTGCAACGAAAACGCCGTCGGCGTCACCCTGGGGCACACCGAACTGCGCGAGTTCGTCGAACGACAACTCCAGCTGCTCAACCAACACCAGTTCGATCACGCCAACCCCGCCACCTGACCCAAGCTCTGCCTCAGCCGGATTGGGCTCCCGCTATTGACAGCCGGCCCATCACCTGCCATCGTTCCTGATCGGTCGACAAAGTTGATCGACACGAATCACGCACTGTCCGAGCTGCCGTTCGGGCGATCCGAGAATCGAGGTATTCCGTGAGTGGACGCGTAGCAGGCAAGGTTGCCTTCGTCACAGGCGCCGCCCGAGGGCAGGGGCGCAGCCACGCGGTCCGGTTGGCCGAGGAAGGCGCCGACATCATCGCGGTCGACATCTGCGGCCCCATCACCCCGGACAGCCAGATCGCGCCGTCCAATCCCGACGACCTCGCCCAGACCGTGGACCTGGTCAAGAACCTCGGCCGCCGGATCGTCACCGCCCAGGTCGACGTCCGCGATTACGACACGCTCAAGGCGGCACTTGACAACGGCGTCGAGCAACTCGGGCGACTCGACATCGTCGTCGCCAACGCCGGCATCGGCAACGGCGGCGAAACGCTGGACAAGACCAGCGAATCCGACTGGGACGACATGATCGGCGTCAACCTTTCCGGCGTCTGGAAGACCGTCAAAGCCGCTGTGCCACATCTGATCGCCGGTGGAAACGGCGGATCGATCATCATGACCAGCTCGGTCGGCGGTCTGAAGCCCTACCCCAACACCGGTCACTACATCGCCGCCAAGCACGGCGTGATCGGCCTGATGCGCACCTTCGCCGTCGAACTCGGCCAGCATTTTATCCGCGTCAACGCGGTTTGCCCCACCAACGTGAACACTCCGATGTTCATGAACGAGGGCACCATGAAACTGTTCCGTCCCGACCTGCAGAACCCGGGCCCCGACGACCTCGCGGTGGCGGCCCAGTTCATGCACACCCTGCCCATCGGCTGGGTCGAACCGGTCGACATCAGCAACGCGGTGCTCTTCCTGGCCTCCGACGAATCTCGCTACATCACTGGCCTGCCCGTGACCGTCGATGCCGGGAGCATGCTCAAGTAACGGTCCGAACGGCGCATTGCTCTGCCCGCCACGGCACGGCACGGCACGGCACGGCACGGCACGGCACGGCACGGCACGGCACGGCACGGCACGGCACGGCACGGCACGGCACGGCACGACGACATCATCAGGAGTTCTCGGATGTTGTGCCGGAGTCCGGTCCGTTGCCGGGCGACAGATCTGATGATTATCGGCGTAGCCAGGACTTGCCGACTTGGCCAATCCCATCATGCTCAACCGGATGCCAGAGTTTGGGTTATTCGTGCGCCACGTCAGCAACCGTTGTATTCGGGTGGACGGGGTAGAGAGCTGCCCATTGCCTGATCGTGGGTGTCAACCGGCGGGGGTAGTGCCGTTGCCGGGTGATGCGCGGCATCCGTTGTTGCGCTTGCGCTTCGTATAGCGCGACGGCGCATTCGGCGGTTCCGACGGCGATGTTCACGCCGTCTACGATGAGCCGCGACAGGTCCACTTCGCCGTCGGGCATGTAGTCCAGTGGCCACTTGAGGCCGTGCATTATGGCTGAGCTGTGTCGGTAGAACGACACGGCCGCATCTTCGAAACCGTGGGGCGAATTTCCGTATGGCCCACCATCTTTGGCGGCGTGGACGGGCGGATTCTGGTCGATCCATCGTGCGGCCGACTGGACGACCTTCTCGTTGCTGAGCACTTTGATCTTGGGTGTCTGGTTTTCGGCCTTGCGCAACGCGTCGACTCGCTTGTCGAACAGTCGAAGGTGCTCCAAGAAATCCTGGTACTGCTGACTCTGCATCCGATCGGGATCGGATTCGAGAAACTTCCTATGCGCTGTATGACCGCTGCGTTGAGCATTGAGCTCCGAGGTATTGAATCGGACGCTCGCGCTTCGGCGCAGCTCGCGATCCGTGCTTGAAAGCAGCCAGATGGTGATCGCCGACGACTCGAGTGCCGTGCGACATAGCGACACCAGCGAGGCTCCGTGGCTGTTATGGGATTTCGGGCGCCAGGCGATCAACTCGTGTACGGAGACCAGGCAGTCGATCGCATTCATGATGGGGAACCGAGCCGTGATGCTGACTTGGTCGCCGCCCAATTCGGGTACGAACCCTGCATCGTCGCCGGCCAGGTTGCTGGCGGGATCTACAGGTACCGGCTTGAGTCCCCACGTTCCCAGCTCGTTGCCGCGTGTCGCTTTCGCGTTGGTGCGCTGCATGATCTCCAGTGTCTGGACTCGCTGGATCAGAAGGTCGAACACCTTGGCCGGATTCATTCCGACGAGACGTGGGTCCATGAAGCTCCCTTTCGCATCGCTTCACTCGCGCTGGCCGTTCGACGACAGTAGGCGACCCATCCGACACGTCCAGGCATCGCAGATGCTCTCGATGAGTCGAGAGCATCTGGTGTCGGCGCCGTCGCGGCGCTTGTGGGCCGAAACCAACCAGATGTGAGGAAGCGCCGGTGCAAAACCTGCAGTGCGCCTCAGGCGTCGGCGTCGCCGCGCACGTGGGCGGCGCTGGGGAAGTGGTTGTGGGATAGTCCCCATGCTCGCCACCAGCCGTCGGGGCAGCGGACCATCGTCAGGACGTGGATGTCGTTGAGGGGCATCTCGGCGAATGCCCGCATGGTGTGCTCGGCGTTGGGCATGAACTTCACGTAGGCGATGTTGTCGTCGTCGGGGCAGGGTTCGACGAATTGCATGAGCCCGGAGTTCGACAGAGCGTCTTCGGCTGCCGCATAGTCGCCCCACGCCGGCGGGTGGTAGGTCAAGGAATGCAGAGCGGTGATCAGTTCGGCCCTGTCCAGCAGCGCCATCCACCACAGGCATGCTGCTCCCAATGGGTCGTATGGCTGCGGGTCGTGGTCCGGGAAAAACGCTTGGCGGGCAGCCTCAGCCGTGACGATCTCCAGCGGCGCCGGGCCATCGGTGGGCAGGGAAGCCAGGTCAGCTGCCGCGGCCAGTGCGGCGAAGCCGGGAACGGTGACCGCCAGTGAACGGTAGAACTCGGTGAAGCTGAATTGCGGTCGGGTGTACTCAGCGCGCTGCTGCCGCAGGCATTGCAGCGTCAGAGCGGGGGAGAGGTCCAGTTGATCTTGGAGGAAGTCGTCGGGGTGGACGGCTTCGATGTCGTAGGGCGCCAAGGCCTCGGGTGGGAAGTCGCGAAGGTTGGCGGTCACGATGAGGGCGGCGTTTCCGCGGACGGCGGCTGCGGCGACGTGGCGGTCTTTGGGGTCGGTGGTCATCGCGTCGATGAGGTCGTCGTAGCCGGTCACCGCGGCGTTGGGGAACGCCGAACGCATGTGGTGCAGCCGTCTTGTCGCCTTCTCGGCCGGGACGCCGAATGTGGTGATGAGGTTGCGGTGGACTTCGTCGAGGATCACCTCGGACCACAGTGGTTCGTAGAGTTCGGCGTCGGCGAGTCGCAGCAGTAGGTCGGCGAGTGGGTAGGGCAGCAGGACGCACGCATCGAGGACGACGCGGATTCTCGACACCGCTCAGCGTGTCCCGGTGAATCCGTTGACAGTGCGGTAGCCGTCGTCGTCGGCTGCCTCGGTGGTCATCGCCGTCAGTTCGTCGCGGCGGTGCTCGCGCAATGTGCGTTGGTAGTCGAGCAGGTGCTGGAGTTGGATCCGACGGTGCCGGCCGGGTTGAGTGAACGGGATTGCGCCGGATTCGAGCAGTTTGACCACGGTGGGTCGGGAGATGCCCAGCAGGTTGGCGGCTTCCTGGGTGGAGAGCAGGGTGCGCAGGGCTTCCAGTGTGACGGCCTGGCCGGCGGTGAGCGCGGCGACTGCTTGGGTGAGGACGGTGCGCAGTTCGGCGGTCAGCGCGAAGCTGTGACCGGACTGGTCGGTCAAGGAAAGCTGGTGGCCGCTGGTGAGTGCGGTCGCCAGGTCACCGAGGTCGGATTCCGCGCCGGGTGGTGGCAGCACGGTGTGGTCGGTGAGGACGGTCATGCGCCCATCATAAATCGAAAAAAACGAAAATGGCAGACCTGGGCGGAGTGCGTTCGCGGACCTCGTCGAGTTCGATGATGGCCAGATTGGCTGACATTAGCCATGCGCTGCGGCCGCGCTGGCACGTTCGTCTGGCAGTACAAGAGGTTGCTGGCGATCAGACGATTTGTTGAAGGGATCGACCAGGCGGTCGCCGCACGTCTGTGGTACGCATCGGACGGCCGCGGTGTCGAGCGGAGGCGTTTTGGGATTGCGGCACGGCTGTCTCAACGAGCTCCTTGGCATCTCATCGGTTTCACGTGTTGCGTCGTCAGCCATGAAGTTTGCTGGATGGATCGTCGAACATGGCAAAATCCCGCTCTTCCGTGTCCCCCGAGTGTCCCTAGACGTGCCGCTACAGCGAGTCGCAGCTGAGACGCCGGGAGACGGCAAACGGCCGCTGACGTGCACGGATGAGACTCATCGGGACGCCGTTGAACGTGAACCCCTAGCTTTACACACCAGCGGTCGCAAGTTCGATCCTTGTCGCGCCCACAGATTTCTGTGCTGTTCAGGGCTTTTTCCAGGTTTGCTGGAGGAGCGCCTTTGCGTCGCCATGACCCAAGAGTGTCCCGAGACGTGCCGCTACAGGGAATAACGGCTGAGACGCTGGAAGACGGCCCATAGCCGCTGACGTGCACGGATGAGACTCATCGGGACACCGTGCAACGGGTCAGCGCTGAAACTGGACACTAGCGGTCGGGGGTTCGGTGTTCGCCGCGCCAACACTGTTTGTGCAGGTCAACCGGCGGTCGCGGGTCGGTTCCGGTCGTTTGGCCTTGGACTCAGTGTCCCAAGAATGTCCCATAGCGGTTTGTGCATACTTCCCGGGTGGCCGGAATTGAGTTTGCTGAACAACGATTCGTTGTCTCTCTTCGCGCACGTTTCCAGCTACAACGGCCCTACGCCAACCGGAGGCGGATACGCTGGGTCCTGCCGGGTGGATTGTCCCGGACCGGTCGGGTGGTTACCGTTTCCGAGTGGGATCTAGTGACCGCCTGAACGTTTCGCCGGAGTTGCTGTCGGGGGCGTGTGAGTCGCTGTCGGGTGCGGCTCGGCATCTGCTCGACGAAGTTAAGTCGCTGGACGGCGACGTGCCCGGGATGCTCGCCGGCTGGCAGGGCAGCGCCGGAGGCGCCTACGGGCAGGCTTGGACGCAGTGGTTGCAGGGCGCCCGCGAGGTCGAGTGTGCATTGACGACCATGGCCAGATTGCTGGGCGAGGCGGCCACGGGGTATGCGCACGGTGAACAGCAGTCGGCCGAGGGCCTCGGAGGGCTGGGCCGTGTCTGAGTTCAGTGTCGACCTCGACGCGCTGTCCAAGTCGTTGGAGCGGATGGATAACTTCCAGCGGTTGTCCAAGGCGCTGCTGGACGAGATCGACAACACGGTCAAGAATCTGCACGTGTCATGGCAGGGTGAGGCCGCCGCGGCGCATGCGCAGGCGCACCAGAAGTGGACGCACGGCGCCGAGCAGATGGCACTGGCGCTGACGGTGCTGCATCGCAGCGGCAAGGGCGCACATCGCAACTACACGCACGCCGCGGAGAACAACCGGGCGATGTGGTCATAGCTGTGAGGCGGTTGTGGCTCCGATAATCGTTGACCCCCAGGCAGTTTCGGGTGCGGGGACGTCGATGAATGCGGTCGGTGAGGGTGTGGCCGCGGCGATGTCGACTTTGACCGGGGGCTTCAATGCCAACACCGGCTATGACGCGGCCGGCATCGTCTTCGGACGGCAATACGTGTCTGCCGGTGCATCCTTGCTGAAGGCGATCACAGCCGGGGTGAATGCGTGCCGCAACAACGGATACGGGCTGCAGACCAGTGCCGTGAATTACTCGCGGGCAGAGGCGGCGTCGGACCTCAGCGGCCGTGCGCAGGTACTGGGTTCGCCGCCGTGTCCGGCGCCGGTGGCGGTGCCGGGTTCGCCGAGCAGTTCAGGAGCATCGGTGCCGCCGCCGCTGTTGTGGTCGGTGGTGGCGCAGTTCGTCGGCTCGCCGTGGCCCGACGGCAACCCGGCGGAGATGCGGGCCGCTGCGGCGGCGTGGCGGGCGATGGCGGTGCCGCTGTATCAGGTCAGCGGCGATGCGGCAGGTGCGTACAACACGATCGCTGCCCAGCGCATCGCCGAGGGCCGGTTGATGACGGCCGACATCCGCGACATCGGCTCGAACCTCGCCGGTGTGGCGTCGTCCTGCCAGCAACTTGCCGCCACCCTGGAGCAGTACGCAGGGCAGGTGGAAAAGACGCAGCAGGCGATCCGTCAGCTGTGCGATCAGGTGGGATCGATCGGCGGAATCGTCGGGACGTTCTTCGAATTCCTGCACGGTCACGGCGAGGACGAACTGCACAAGATCGCCGACGAGATCGAGACGGTGCTGACGTACCTGGGCACTGAGGCCGACGCGGCATTGGCGTTGCTGGAATCCGCGAAGTCCAGTGTCGACAGCTGGGTGCTGGGGCTGGAGAAGTCGGCCGATCGCACCTTCGTGGAGTTCTTCGGTGACCAGGTGGGCGGCGCGCTGGCGACGCACTTCAATGCGGTGGCCGACAGCGCAGAAGGCGTATTCCGTTGGGGCGCAGGCATGGCCGAGGGCGTGATCGCCCTGGATCCGACCCGGTTCGCGTCCAGCCCGGACGTCGCGGGACGGGCCTGGGAGGGCGTGGCGAAGTTCGCACAGTTGGTGACCAATCCGGCCGCGGCGATCGCCAGCGACCCACAGGGCAGCCTCGACACCGTCAAAGGCCTTGTCCATGCCGACGACTGGAGCAAGGACCGGCCGATGCTCGGCGCGTCGCAGAATCTGCTCGATATCGCGAGTGTGGTGATTCCCGGTGTGGGCGAGGCCGGTGCGGCCGGTGATGCGGCATCCGCGGTGGGCCGGGTAGCGCGCACCAGCGAAGAACCCGCCGGAGCCGCCGGTACCATTGGCAAGGTCGGTGAATTCGGGCGCAGTACAGCAGCTTTGGGTGGTGTCACCAAGGATGTCGCCGGGCTCACCGAAAAACTGGGCGCCATCGCTGACAAGCCCTCTGCTCCGCCGGCCGGTGGGCGTCCGGCGTCGCTGACCGACCCGGTGGATGCTGGGCCCAGGGCGCCAGTGGCCAAGCAACCTGACCCCGAATCGGCACCGGCGGTGGGGCGTCCCGACGAACCCGCGGGTGGCGATGTTGCCGCCGGTGTTTCGGACCACCCGACGGCACAGGTCGGTGGTGAACGCGTGCCAGGTGGATCGGATCCAACAACGCACACGCCGGCGCCCGCGGTGGCCGCTGGCGCTGGTGAGGGTGCGCCGAGATTGCCTCCCGTCACAACCACAGGAACCGACACGGCCGCCCCGCTGAGCGCGGCGGAGAGAGCCCCCGCGGTCGCTGGCGGGTCCGGGGAGGCGTTGAAACCCGTTGGCGGTCTTGCGCCTTCCGCCTCGGACCGACTCACCGGACTCGGCAACAGCTCGAAGTTTCCTGCTGCCGACGACCATGCATCGTTGGCGACGGACATAGGTACCCACGCGAGTGTGGGTGACGGAGTCGAGCGTGGTGTGCCCCTCGGAGCGGGCCACCGGGACGACTACGGCGGCGGTGATCCGCCCCCCGGGTCGGGTGATCACAGCAGCGGGGGCGATCATCGGGATCCGTTGCACTCCAGTGAACCTGCAGGCGAGGGCTGGACGTATCAAGACGACTACGATCCGGTCGATGCCGCGTATGGAAGTCCCCTCGACGAGCATTGGGACTTTCCGGAGAACGGTGTTGACGCTGATCGAATCAATCCGAAAGTCGCTGAGCTCATCTCAGATCCGTCTGCTCCGTTCGGGCGTGCGGCAGATGGCCGCGCATTTACCGCGGCCGAGTACGCGGAGAGATTCAACAAGCTGGGACCCGATGGCCAACATTGGGTCAACTTTCCGAACAATGCTGGAGCGGTACACGGCACTATCGTCAAGTTCGACGACTTGCAGGCGTTCCAATCGAATTTCGGCCTCAGGTTGGACCGAATCGGTGACGAGAACGGGAAGTATCTTGCAGTCATGTCGGACGGACACCCGGCGGCGTGGGAAGGGCGGGCTCTACACGTCGAATCCCTCGAAAAGGGTTACTACACCTACACCATCGATCATTTGCCACCTGGTTGGAAGATCGAGGCATCGGAGGTCGCGCCCGGCCTGGGCCAGCCCGGGGGGTCGATCCAGATCCGATTCTTCGACGACGGAGATGAGGTCGTGTCGATCGACCAGCTCACGGATGAATTAGGGGTTCTCAAATGAGGAATGAAATCGGATTGACCGTGCGGGTTGGACTGTGGGCGGAGCAGGCGGGCTATTCCGTCACCGAAAGGTCGTCGGAAGATGGACGTGCCGTCTTGTGGAGCTCAGGTGGGGAGATCCGTTACTTCATCGGCAGGGATGCCGAAGACTGGATCGTGGTCACAAGCTCCGAACGCATGGGGGAGGAGCAGCTTGAGTTGGCGTCCCGCCTCCCGGGCTTGGTCGAGCGCAAGTTGATCGCCACGTTCGGCCGTTTGGTCAGATCGCACAGCGGCCTAGAGCGGCTATCCCGCTCACTCTCCGCTGACGATCTGGCGGCCGGTTACTCGATTGGTGTCCAGTCCTTTCGGGGGAAGGTCCGACGAACACTCATCGATCCCGAAGGGGGTGTGATTGCTGTGGTGAGTGGTGGCGAACTGGTGGGCACGGTGAATGCGGTCGAGCTCTCGGTCTTCGCGTCGAGCACTGTGGATGAGATCTCTCGCTCACTGATGGACCCTTCCGGCAAGCCGCTGTTTTCCGTGCGGCGGGGATAGATGCCGGCCATCCATCTGCATTGCACCGTCGGGATTGCACGGTCTTGGGAACAGCTGATAGGCCTTACGGCCAGATGGAAGGCCCGTCGAGCAACAACTTGCGACCAATCCCGACGGAGAACCTGGCGATGCACTTCCTGCGGCCGGTGCGCCCGGGTCGGCTTGTCGGCAAAGGCCGGGTGCTCACCCGGGATGGCGATCTGGCCCATCTCGAGGGTTCGTTGTTCGACGCGGAGTTACAACTCGTCGCAACCGCCACGGCGATCGCCCGTGTCATTCCCCTCGATGCGGCCCGCGACGCCGGGTAGCTCATGATTGCACGCCGGCCGCAGACTCAACGGTGCACTTCTCATCGTGCAAGGTGACCGGCCGCTCGCCCCGGATGCGACGTCATGGGTGACGAAATCCTCGATCAGCTCGACCACTTCGGCGGGACGTTCGGCCGGCGGAAAGTGTCCGACTCCGGTGAGCACCTCGAGCCGGATGTCGGGCCTCAATTCCTTTGTGGCGTAGGCGTGCTCGATGGGAATGATGGCGTCCTGGTCACCCCAGATCAACATGACGGGGACGTCGATCTTGTCGCGCAGACGGCTCAGGGCGTTGACGGCCTGCCCTCGGTAGTCGATGACTGACCGCAGTGTGCGCTGGAAGGCCGCCCGCGTCGGCGCGTCGGCGAATGAGCTGTAGGACGTCCAGATCTGCTCGCCGCGGGGTGACTCGATCCCCGCCCTGTGGAGCCAGGACCGAAACCGGTTGCCTGCGGCGAGTACGGCTTTGGGCGCGATGATCGGCATGATCAGTTCAGCGCCGGGCGCCGACAGCAACCGCAATGTCAGGCCCACGTCGGGTCCCAGGCCGCCGCTGTCGATCAGGATCAGCCCCCTGCAGTACTCGGGGTGTTGGTAGCTGAACTGCATCGCGATGCCGCCGCCCAGCGAGTGCCCGACAAGCGTTACGCGGGCGATACCCAGTGCGTCGAGCAGGTCCCGCAACAGTACCGCGAACGCACCCAGCGAGTAGTCGCTGCGCGGTTTGTCCGAGCCACCGTGACCGAGAAGATCGGGTGCTACCACCCGGAAGTTGCGCGACAGCGGGCGGACCACCGAGCGCCACGTCTCCGAACTCCCCGCCATGCCGTGCAGCAGCAGGAGCACCTCGCCCTGGCCTTCGTCGACGTAGGCAAGTCGCTCACCGTACAGCTCGAGGTATTTCAACTCAGCCATGATCGTCTCCTTCGATTCGGGCAAGCTCGCGCAGGCGTCAACGGGACGCGGTCAAGACCCCGTTGGGCAGCGAGAGCCGGATGATCTTCATCCATGCCGACGCGACCTGTTTGGGCAGCGGTCCCGTGGTGTAGGACAGTCCATATCGCTCGAAGACCTCCTCTACCTTGGGTGCGATCTCGTGGTAGCGATTGCTCGGCAGATCCGGGAAGAGGTGATGTTCGATCTGGTACGACAGGTTGCCGGTCATGAAGTGCATGGCGGGGCTCCCGGAGATGTTGGCCGACCCCAGCATCTGACGCAGGTACCACTGGCCCCGGGTTTCGCCCTCGATCGAGTCCTTGGCGAAGGTCTGCACGCCCTCGGGGAAGTGTCCGCACATGATGACCGAGTGGGTCCACAGGTTGCGGACGAGGTTGGCGGTCAGGTTGGCGGTCAGCGTCGTCAGGGCCGACGGCCCGGAAAGCAGTGGGTGCAGCACGTAGTCGCGGGTGGCGTGCCGGGCGATCTTGGCGAGCACTCTCTTACCGCGGCGGAAGAAGTCGTCCTTGTCGACACGACCCTTCAGATACTTGCCGATCTCCAGGTCGTAGAAGGCGATTCCGTACTGGAACATGCAGGCGTTCACCGCATTCGACAGCGGCTGCACCAAGAACAACGGCTTCCAGCGCTGCTCGTCGTCGACGCGCATGATGCCGTAGCCCAGGTCATTGTCCCGGCCCCGGACGTTGGTGTAGGTGTGATGCAGCTCGTTGTGGGAGTGCTTCCACATGTCGGCGGGCGAGACGTTGTCCCACTCCCAGGTGGTGGAGTGGATCTTGGGGTCACGCATCCAGTCCCACTGGCCGTGCATCACGTTGTGCCCGATCTCCATGTTCTCGATGATCTTGGAGAGCGACAGCCCGACGGTGCCGACCAGCCATGCCGGAGGAAACAGCGAGAACAGCAGAACCGCGCGGCTGCCGAGCTCGAGTTTGCGTTGCGCGTCAATGACATTGCGGATGTAGGCGGCGTCCGATTCCCCTCGGCTACCGATGACCTGGTCGCGGATGGCGTCCAGTTCGGCACCGAGGTTCTCGATGTCGGCAGCAGTCAGGTGGGTCGCCGGGTCGACGGATGCGTCGACGGGGGCTTCGTGAAGGGCGGTCATGTCGGTGTTCCTCTCGTTACGGTTCAGAGTTCGATTTCGCAGACGCCGGCGGCAGCGGAGATGCAGGTCTGAACGACCACTCCGTCGCCGTCCGTCGCGGTGGTGATCTCGCCAGTCCGCAGGTCTCGCACGGCTCCTTGCCGCAGAGGCGCCACGCAGCCGAAGCAGATCCCCATCCGGCAACCCGAGGGCATGAGCACGCCGGCCGACTCGCCGGTGTCGAGGAGGCTCTGCGCGCCGTCGTTCTCGACGGTGCGTCCCGTGACGGAGAACGTCACGCTGCCGCCGTCGCCGATCGCGCTGATGTTGGGCCGGAAGCGTTCGGTGTTGAGCTGGTGGGCGATACCGGCTGCTGCCCAATGGTTTTCGATCGCATCCAGCAGGGCGGCAGGCCCGCACGCCCAGGTGTGGTACTGGGCGAGTCCGCCGACCAGATCGTCGAGGGTATCGATAGCGAGCATGCCGTCGGCGTCGGTGTGGATCTCCACGAGCCGGATTCGGTTCTGGTTGGCGAGCATTCGCAGTTCGCCGCCGAAGATCACGTCGGCCGCGGTGGGCGCGGAATGCACGACAACGATATCGGAGGGAGCGTCGGCCGGCAGGCTGCGCAGCATGCCCATGACCGGCGTGATACCGCTGCCGGCCGTGATGAACAGGACCTTGGCCGGTGCGGGGGTGTCCATGACGAACTCACCGGCCGCCTGGTCCAACTGCACGACGGTGCCGACGGTTGCGCGACGCACCAGGTAGTTGCTCACCAGGCCGTCGGGGATCGCCTTGACGGTGATGGTGATGCAGCCGTCGGGGCGGTCGGCGGCCGAGGTCAATGAGTACGCCCGCCACCGGCGCACCCCGTCCACGTCGACACCGATGCGGATGTACTGACCCGGAACGTGGGTGCGCCATCCCCGGCCGGGCCTGATCACGAGGGTGGCGGCATCGCGGGTCTCCGGGCGGATGCCGACGATTCGCCCACGCAGGTTGATGCCGGAGCGCAGCGGGTCGATCACGTCGAGGTAGTCGGCGGGGACCAACGGGGTGGTCATCCGCTCGGCCAACTTCAGCACCCGGCCGAGCAGGGTCGCGCCGGGATTGCGTGTGGCGGTCGTGGTCATACTGCCAGCTTTCCTTGCGAACAGGGATAATCTCTTGACCATCAGGTGTGGATTTCAGGCGAGTAGTTGTTCGGAAGGAACAAAATGTCCGGTCCAACGGCGCGGCTCACCGGGTTGGCATTGGCACCGCAGGTGACCGCCGCACTGGAGGCCGTGCTGCCGCGGATGGCCGAACACACGGTGGCCGCCGTGATCGCCGAGGTGCCCGCCTACACCGATGCCTTCAGCGGGCGGATGGGCCAGAACGTGGAGAACGCGGTCCGGGCCGCGCTCGGGGCATTCCTGCGGCTGGCCACCCGTTCGGAGGAGTCAGATCCCGCTCCGCCGCTGTCGGCCGCCCTCGACGCCGCCTACGACCTCGGTCGCGGTGAGGCACGTGGCGGGCGCTCCATCGACGTGTTGTTGTCGGCCTATCGAGTCGGCGCGAGGGTGGCCTGGCGCGAGTTGTCGGAGACCGGGGTGGCGGCCGGGCTGGCGGCCGGGGCGATCGCCGAATTCGCCGAGTTGGTGTTCGCCTTCATCGACGAATTGTCGGCGTCCAGTGTGTCGGGCCATGCCGATGAGTTGGCAACCGCGGGCCGGGTCCGCCAGCGCTATCTCGATCTGCTCACTGCGCAGCTTCTCGCCGGCGAGTCGCCGGAAGTGTTGCGCGCCAGCGCGGAGTTGGCGAACTGGTCTGTCCCGCAGACACTTACGGCAGTATTGCTGCCAGCCACTCAAACCCGTGGCGTCGCCACGCTGGTGAGTGCAGAAGTCCTGCAGGCCGCCGACGAGCTGCCGGGTCTAGAGCCGTCGGAGTCCTGGGCGGTGGCCCTGGTTCCCGACATGGACGGTGCACGTCGCCCGCTGCTGCTTTCGGCGCTCGATGGCCGCGCAGCCGTGGTCGGCCCCGCTCGGTCATGGGAATTGGCTCGTTCGTCCTACCGCAGGGCCGTCCGCGGCCGCCGCCTGGCCACCGACGCGGACACCGTCGTCGACACCGACGAGCATCTGGTCGAGATCGTGCTCGGCACCGATCCGGAGGCGGCCGACGATCTGCGCCGCCGTGCCCTCGCCCCGCTACAGGGCTTGCGGCCCGCCACCGCCGACCGGCTCACCGAGACACTGCGCTCGTGGCTGCTGCACCAGGGACACCGTGCCGCCATCGCCGCCGACCTCATCGTCCACGCCCAGACCGTGCGCTACCGGATCGGCCAATTGCGCGACCTGTACGGCGAACGCCTCGATGACCCGCAGACGATCCTGGAACTCACTGTGGCGCTCGGGTTGACGCCGCAACAGAGGCTCGGCGTCGCCCCGGACGAGGACTGACAATGCTCAGTATCGGGTCGGTTCGAGTCCTAGAGGTGCATTGAAGTTGTCTCTCGCACAACGCATTTGGTGCCGCTATACACGGTGGGCATGCACTTCTGGCAGTGGATGCACCGCCCCTTGTTGGCCGTTTCATCCCGAAAACTGCTGATTAGAAACGGATCTCGCAACAGTGCCCGCGCCATGGCGACGTAGTTGAAGCCCTCGGCGAGGGCGGATTCGACCGTATCGAGTCGGTTGATACCGCCGAGCAGCATCAACGGCATGGACAGGGCCTCGCGGAACTGCCGGGCGAGGGGCAGGAAAAAGGCCTCTTCGAAGGGATATGTGCGGAACATGCGCCGACCCACGATGCGCAATCCGAGCCCGACCGGACGTGGCTGGGATGCGATGAACTCGTCGAGCGGAACGTTGCCTCGGAAGTAGTACATCGGATTGAGCAGCGAACTCCCGCCGGTCAGCTGGAGAGCGTGAAGGTATCCGTCGGCCTCCAGCAGTTGCGCGGTCGGCAGACTGTCGGTCAGCCAAAAACCCCTGCGTACTCCGTCGTCCATGTTGAACTTGGCCGTAACTGCCACGGAATCGCCGACATTGAGTCTGACGCGTTCGGCGACGCGACGCGCGAGTTCGGCGCGACGAGCCGTCGTGCCGCCATAGCGATCGGAACGCTTGTTGAGATTGGGACTGAAGAACGAACTGAGTAGATAGCCATGGCCCATGTGGATCTCGATCGCGTCGAAACCGGCCTCGACTGCTGCGGTTGCGGCGTTGCCGAAGTCGTCGACGACAGCGTCGAGTTGTTCCGGGGTGGCCGCTTTGACCAGGCCCATTGCCGGGGCACTCAGGCGCGTCGACGGTGCGAGGGTGGGCGTTCTGTTCGACAGCGTGTTGGCGACCAGGCCCGCGTGTCCGATTTGTGCGCACACCATTGCACCCGCCGCGTGCACTGAATCGGTGAGGCGGCGAATGTCGCGGGCGCGCTCCGCGTCGAGGACGATTGTGTCGCGGTGGACTCGACCACCGGGGGAGACCGCGCAGTAGGCCACGGTTGTCATCGCAGCCCCACCGCGGGCGACTTCGGTATGGAAGTCGATCAGTGCGTCGCTGACCTGGCCGCGAGGCATGACACCCTCGAAGGTCGCCGCTTTGATGAAGCGATTCTTCAATGTCAGCGGACCCAAGCGGATCGAAGTAAAGGCCTGTTTCGATACCATTGGTATCGTAACTTACCACAGCCGCACAGAAGGAGGAAGAAATTGCGTATCGCGGTCACTGGTGGAACGGGGTACCTCGGCGCGCACACGGTGCGCGCGCTACTCGCTGGCGGGCACCATGTGCGCCTGCTCGTGCCGCCCGCAGAAGCGGGCGCTGCTGTGGTCGCCCGTCTGCACGCAACCGGCAACCTCACGGTGATCACCGGCGACGTGCGGCAGTCATCCACGATCGAGCAACTGCTGACCGGTGTCGATGCGGTGCTGCACGCCGCCGGTGTGGTCGGTACCGACGAACGGCACGCGCAATTGATGTGGGACATCAACGCCCACGCCACCGAGGCGATCCTGACCCGCGCCGTGGACCTGCAGCTGGATCCCGTGGTATCGGTGAGCAGCTACAGCGCCTTGTTCCCGCCGCCGGACGGAGTCATCTCGGCCGACTCACCCACGGCGAGCGGGCGCAGCAGCTACGCCAAGACGAAAGGCTACGCCGACCGCGTCGCGCGCCGTCTGCAGGACGCCGGCGCGCCGATTGTGGTGACGTATCCGTCGAGCGTTGTCGGGCCGGCGTTTCACACGGCACCTGGCGTCACGGAGCGGGGTTGGGCTCCGATTGTGCGTTGGCGGATTGCGCCGACAGTCCGCGGCGGTATGCAGATGATCGATGTGCGCGACGTCGCGGAGGTGCATCTCCGGGTCATGCAGTCCGGCCGCGGGCCCCGGCGGTATGTCTGCGGCGGCCAACTGGCGACCTTCGATGAGATGATCGATGCGCTCGAGTGCGGGCTCGGACGGCGGATTCACCGGGTTCCCTTGTCGCCGTATTTGCTACGGGGGCTAGGCCGAGTCTCTGATGTGGTTGGCCGTTACGTGCCGCTGGGCGATGGTCTGAGCTACGAAGCGGCGTTGTTGCTCACCGCAGCCACACCGACCGATGACAGCGCCACGTTGCAGGACCTCGGGATGAGCTGGCGCAGCCCCGGAGCGGCCATCGTAGAGTCATTCGCGGGAGACAGAACCGACCGCGGCGGTGAGCAACTCGGCGATCCGGTTGCGTAGCTCTTCCGAATCATCTTCAACCGCAACGCTAGTCATGAACAATGCGGCGCCCGCCGCCATCGCCAACACGGCTCGGGCATCCGTGTCCGCCCGCCGCCGCTGCGCGGGAGTCCGCGCTTCGAGGTGGCTGGCGAACAGTTGCACCGCGGGGCCGCTGAAGTTGGTCCACATCGCTTTGCGTAGGTCGTCGTTTTCCCGCAGTGCCAGCAGCAGTCCGGGCACAGCGGCGCGCACGTCCGGCCGCGCGAACAGCTCATGGCTTCCCCGCACAACCCATTCGATCCACCCGTCGAGATCCGTACCGGAAAACGGCGACAGGTCGGGCGTTTCGCCGAGAATGGCGTGTAGTACGAGTTCAGCCTTGGAAGCCCAGCGACGATTCAAGCTCGACCGGCCGACGCCGGCGCGCGCGGCAACCAACCGCACACTGAGTTCATCCCAGCCGACCTCGAGCAGAAGTTGACGCGTCACCAACAACACGCGCTCATCGATCGAGGTGTCACGTGGCCTACCGCCCGAGCTGGCTTGGCGATCCTCGTCGGTCATGGCACAGATTCAACCGCACAGCTGTTCGCTCACGCGCGCAGCCATCCCATTGCCCGCCACAAATCGGCACCTTTGGCGGTGTGGGCCGGGGTCCTGCGTGACGAAGTCGCCGTGCGTGCCCGCTCCGGCGTTGTTGACCAGCGTGTGGACCGCGAGCCCATCGGTGGCGATCCGCTGGGCCAATGCTGCACCGTCGCCGACGTCGGATAGATCATGTTCTTGGACAACGACATTCACCCCGTTGCAATGGCTCTCATCTTCGAGAGCCAGGTGCGGGGCACACAGGGCATCGAACATCCGTCCATCCGCAACGCGGGCCACTTCCTGCAGGAGGATGCCGGTGAGGATTTGGCGAACGCCGTCGTCGGGTTCCTGGCCGACTGACGCTTTTCCGCGATGTCGCGGTCGGTGAGCCGGGCGAGGGGAGCGAGCGAGATCCGGTTCGCGGCGGCTTGCCAGCGGACCATGCAGTGGCCTAATTTATTACGTGACTGATGTATCAGTCATTTAGGTGCGGAAGCTGGTGCCCCCCTCCGGCTTCCGCACCTTTCCCCTGCTGATCGGCGCTGGTTCGCTGCGGACCCGCAGACGGAGGAATTGACGTGGAGCGCCAGGCCCAGATTGCGGGGAACGCCAGTTCGTCCACGGACGCTACTGTTACGGAGTGGCCCCCAGTTCTTCGGATGACGTAGGTGCGCCAAAGCGTGGGCGCGGGCGACCGGTG
>Ga0116193_1000746_pt1 | contig 29269 bp, 40 predicted proteins | sample AD_UKC115_MetaG_FD_89892 | JGI IMG/M metagenome (GOLD analysis project Ga0116193, IMG submission 89892) | Active sludge microbial communities of municipal wastewater-treating anaerobic digesters from Hong Kong - AD_UKC115_MetaG | ecosystem: Engineered > Bioreactor > Anaerobic > Digestate... | reverse complement strand
TTGGTACAATTACTAGTGGTGTTTGGCAAGGTAGTCAAATTGCAGATGCTTTCTTAGCTGCAATCAGTTGGTCAAAAGTGACTAGTACACCAACAACTTTAGCTGGATATGGAATCACAAATGGTCTTACAAATTTTTCATCTGGTAATCTATCTCCTTTGTTTACAACAAATGTTGCGACACCATCTTCTACACCTAATTTAACTTTTACTCTAATTAATGCAAATGCTAGTACATGGTTTGGTGAAAACACAGGTGTTTTAGCACCACCGACATTTAATAATCTGTCAGCATTAACTGGATCAAATGATACTAATGTTACTATTTCTTTTAGTGGTAATCCTACAATATCATTATTAAATCCTGTAAATATAACATTAGGTTGGACAGGTATATTAGACATGACAAGAGGTGGTACAGGTACAAGTACATTATTTACGCAAAATAATGTTATATTTGCTGGTACCGGCGGATCGTATACACAAAATGACTCTTTTAAATTTGATCCAATTGGATCTAATTTGTTTTTATCCGGTCTAGCTACATCAATTAGATTAGAAAATGTAACAAATACACCATCAACAGTTAGTGGTAGTACTTATATTTTTAGTAGAAATATAGCAGGTCGTTCAATGCCAGAGTGGTTAACATCAGCAGGTGTTGAAAACATATTTCAAAGTAGTATTGCATTTAGTAATATATCAGTAATTGCGCCAGGTAGTGGTACAACATTAACTAATATTGGTACAACAAGTGTTAGTATAGGTACAGTATCTCATTCAAACCCAACTACAGGTAATATTAGAAATCAAACTCGTAGATTTGTAATAACATCAGCAGCAGCAGCTGGTTCTTTTGCAGGTACTAGAGCAGCATTATTAGAATGTTGGAGAGGAAACGCAGCTGGGTTAGGAGGATTTTTTATGGTTTGTAGATGGTCATTAAAGACTTTACAAAACGGTAATATGTGTTTTATTGGTCTTTTTGATAGAAATACTGCGCCAACAAATATAGATACTTTAACAGATACAACAAGAAATAAAATAGGTGTTGCTATTAATAGCAATACAGGTAATTGGTTTTTCGTTAATAATGTTGCAGGAACTGCACCAACAACACAGGATTTAGGTGCTCAATTTCCAGTAGATACTACAAGTATGTATGAAGTTGTCATTTATGCTGCCCCAAATTCTACTTCTATTGGTTGGAAAGTTAGCAATCTTTCTAATGGTGCTATTAGAACAGGAACACTAACAACTAACATTCCAGAAAATACAACATTTTTAACAAGACAACTTTGGTTTACAAACAATACAACTGCTGGTGCTGTAGCATTGGATTGTAGCAAATTTTATTTAGAATCTGATTATTAATCAAATAAAAATACATAAGTGTATTTTATTTCTACCAATTGTTATTTTTTTTGTCTACCAAATCTGAATTTGGCTTATAGATTTAAATATATAATTTATAAAAACAATATTTAATATAAATGACATCAATTATTAATGATTGGATTACATTAAATGAAACACGCAAAGGTATAACAGTTCAGCGCAAATTTGCTGGGTTAGATTGTAGCATTGATCAATTGAATACTGTAGAATGGTGTAAAATTTATTATTGGGAGAGAGAACTTTATCCAAATGGTGATACAATTAAGATTGAAAAGAAACATTATATTTTACAAAATTTAGCTCAAGAAGAAGTTGATGTTAATGGTGAAATTAAAATAAGACCAGAGCTTAGAGTATTAACTGGATTTATAAATAATTTAGGTATACCATATATTATTAATCCGGCTCGTAGTACAATTGAAAATTTAGCTGTAATGCCAATAGATGTTGAAAATGGATATATTCTACATAGTTTAACAAGACCACTACAATAATTTAATATGAAAAGAGGAATAGTAGTATCAGGAGGAGGTTCGTGGGGAGCATTTACAGCAGGTAGATTACAAGAAAACAAATATAAATACGATGTAGTTATTGGTTGTTCAACTGGTGCATTAATGACACCTTTTATAGCTTTAGGTATGTATGATGAGTTAGCGGCTGCATATAGTAGTGTTATAACAGAAGATGTGTTTGATAGAAATCCATTCCATAAAAATGGTAATATTAAAATAGCTAATGCAGTATGGTCATTACTATCAGGCAAGCGTTCAATGGGGAGTCATTTAGCATTACGACAAACAATTCAAATTTTTTTTACTAAAGATATGTATACAAAAATACGTCAATCTGAGATTGATGTTATTGTTACAGTATGTAATATTACAAAAACAAATAATAATACAGAATATAAATCAATTCGTGATTGGTCATATCTAGATTTTTGTGATTGGATTTGGGCAAGTTGTGCTATACCAGCTGTAACAACAATAGTTGAAAAAGGAGGTTTTGAATACATTGATGGCGGCACTTTAGAAGGTGCACCTGTAACATGTGCAGTTAATCTTGGTTGTGATGTTATTGATGTTTATTTACATTCAGCTGAAAAAAATGTAGATAAGAAAAAAATCAATAATTTAGTTCATTTATTGTCTAGAGTAATTATTTTAATGAGATCAGAAATGAGAGAAGATGATCTAAGAACTAGATTTAACGATAATATAAAAATAAATAAGCTGTTTTTACCAGCCGATTTTAAAACTTCTGCTATGGTATTTGATCAAGAAATAATGAGACAATGGACACTTTTAGGCAGAGAATGGCAAAAAAAAATAAACAACCAATAACATTTTGATATAATTAAAAAAATTATTTATAATGAAAAAAGCTGAATTATTAGACTTACAAGAAAAGATTACTTTTTATAGTAAAGAATTAAAAGATTTAAAAGGCGCCAAATTTAGTTATGCTATTATAAAAAATAGTGCAATGCTACAAAAAGAATGCGAAGCTATTATTGAAGCTGGTAAAAGTCCTGCTTCTTATTTGGAATATGATCAAGAACGTGTGAAATTGTGTGAAATGTTAGCTAAAAAAGATGAAAATGGTCAACCTATTAAGAAGAACCAAAAAGGAGAAAGTTTTGAGTATGATATTGACTTAACTAGTCCACAATGGACGACAGAATTTAATGCTTTACAAGAAAAACATAAAGCTGCTATTGAAGAAAACAAAAAAGTAAAAAACGATTGGATTCAATTTTTAAATACAGAATCTGAGATTCAATTTCATAAAATTAAATTAGAAGATGTACCTGATTCAATTTCTGTTGAAATTATGTCTTTAATTGAACCATTTTTAGATTAAATAAGACCTTTTAAGTGTTAACTTTATGGAAAAATTGTTGATTTAGATGTCTAATTAACATATAGACATCTTCCACAAATATTGAAAGAACTAAGACAATGATGTTTGCATAAATAGGTTTTATGTATTATTAAGAGCAGATTTTTAAAGATTAAATTAAAAATATGTATTATAATATATTAATTAGCTATTCCAGCAATAACCATATATTGACTAATAAATTGATCAGAACAATTATTTCTAATTAAAAACAAATTAATTTTCCAAAGATCATTTAGATATTGTTTAATTCGTTGTCTACTTGTTTTTGTAAATTCCGGTCTCCAATCGTTTATTTCAGAAATAATATTTAAATCAGTATTATTAGACCATGGATAATCTAAAAATTCATATAAACTTTTTAAAAAATCAGGTTCACTTGATCCTTCTTTTAATATAGAAAGTAACGGTTTTTTAAGTCCTTTTTTATTCAAAGTACCACCTTTAACCAACTTTTTAAGAGTTTTAATATTTTTACCTAAATCTTCTATACCATAAGTGCCCTTTTTAATAAATGGACCAAATGCTCTATCACTAACATCACCACTTCCACTAGTGCCTGGTACTCCTGGAGTACCTGAAAGTCCAGCCATAGCAACACCACCCATACCAGAAGTATCTTCAAATAATGAATAAGTATGTTTTGATATTTTAAATTTATTAACAATACCACCAAATCTCTTTTGTAACCATTCCTGACTTATTTTCCAATCACAATCACATTCAGCTTTAATAAATTGATCTTGATCTATTTGTAGTTTTTTCCATTGTCCATCTACCAATTCTACTCTAACTTCAACAATTCCATCTTTAATAGATAGAATATCAAACCACCATTTACTATTAATAAAGACATCAGTACCAACTTGCATCATATTTTATATATTAAACAAAAATTATATAATTGTATTATATGATGCATAGAATTGACATAAAAAACAATCCGATTATTAATAGAAGTACAAATTATAATAAATACATTAAAGAAATTAGTCATATTTCTATTTTATCTCCAGATGAAGAACATCAGCTTTTCTTACAATGGATTAAAACAAAAGATCAAAAAATTAAAGACAAAATATGTATGCATAATTTAAAATTTGTTATTTCTATTGCTAAAAGATACAATTCTACACTTAAAACATACAATGTTATGACTCTTGATGATTTAATTATGGAAGGTAACATTGGACTAATTAATAGTATTGACAAATTTGATCCAAGTAAAGGTTTTAAATTTATATCATTTGCTGTTTGGCATATTAGACAAAGTATTATTAGTGCTATTCAAAATAAAATGAGAATGATTAGACTTCCTTTAAATAAACTTAGTGCATTAAATAAAATATTTTTAGCTGAAATTGAAGCTGAACAAGAATATGGTTATAGTGTTACAGATATACAACTAATAGATAAATGTCAACAAAAAAATATAAAATTAGATGAAATTGAACAATATTTTAATCATTGGAAAAACGGTCAAAGATCTATTGATATGTTATACGATTCAACCGATAATAAAGAAATATCAATTGAATTAAAATCACATGAACCAAGCCCAGATTTTAAGATAACAGAAAAAAGTACAGATTTAGAAATATCTCAAATTTTTGAAAAAGTTGGTATTAGTAAACAAACTCAGGAATTTATTATTGATAAATATGGTTTAGATGGTAATAAACCAATGACATGGAGAAATATTGGACTAAAACACCACCTATTACCACAAACTGTACAAAATCGAACACAACGCGCATTAAACATGCTAAAAAAATACAATAGATTAAACAATAATTATCTACTAAATGAATTAATATAAAAATTAAAACACATATTTAAAATTGTAATTATGTCAAATGTATATAAACACTCACACTGGTCTGTAAAGTTATATTGTAGAAAGGCAACAAATATGGATTGATTCACAGAAAGAAAGAAATTAACCGTGCGTAGGCTCGTGTATAAGGCAACCCCAATTAAACAAAACCGATGTTACCTGACGTTTTTCTGTCTGTAACTCGAAAAATTTATTTATAAACAATTTAAATAGTAAAAATGAAAAATGAAATTTTAGCAAAATTATTTTCAAGCAAATGAAATTATGCTTATGGAAAAGTAGATGAACATTTAATATCCCTTTTTTATAAGAAAGGTGGGTTTTCTGGGTTGTATGACTTTATAATTTCAGAAAAAGAAAGAATGAGTAAAGACAAAAACTATGGGTTTAGTAATTATTATTCATCAGATTTGATTGAAAACTTAGAAAAGGCAAAAACAGATTTGAAAGATGAAGACTTTAGGGAATATATTTTTAAATCATATAGTGTATCTTTTAATAAGAATAATTTTGAAAAATTAGAAGAATATGGATTACTTCAATTTTATTATGATTTTAAAAGTTCATTTAGAGGCAATATTGAATGTTATCATAAAATAGGTGATTGTGGTATTATTGAAACATTTAGTAGAAAAGATGGAAAAAGGTTTTATAATAAAGCAGAATTTTCTACTTGTTTTGAAACCTTAGAGCAAGCAATTTTGTACAAAATATATAATGGTAAATATTTTGACACATTATTAACGCTATTGAAATCTGTCAACTCGAATACTGTTGCTTGAAATGGTAGGTAACGTTCGGGCGGTTGGCGTTCGTTGCCGACTTTTGAAAACTAAACTTTAACTTAAAAAAAAAAATTAATATGAAATTACAATCTTTAATACCTGAACGGCTCGGCAATGACGCTAACCGCTTGTTATGTGCAGGGCTTTGTTTGAACTGTAAATATCAAAGTTATAAAAGTGATAAAACATTTTCTAAAACAGGAATATGTTTGATTAAGTTTTGGAAAGATAAACGATATAAATTGTCAAAAGATAAACCAGTATTAAAGTGTGAGTTCTTTGAGCCTTGCACATAATGGTTACGGCTATGCGTCACTAAAAAAATACCAATGAAAAATAGACAAGAATTTTTTTTATTGCGTCATAGCCGATGTTAGCTTTAGTTGCCCTTAATTGAAAATAACAGAATGATAATGTAATGTAATATTAAAACAAGAATATGAAACAACAACATATCAAATATTACTGATCTTGTTGTTGTAGATTACAAAAAAACTATCTAATTGATTATCAATTAGTTATATGAAATATTTTATTTTTATTTTACTGGTATAAATAAAATTGATATATTTGTAAAACAAATTAAATGGAAAATGAAAAGATTCAATTGGTTATATGAGAAAACAGGAGTAATAAATAAGATCATATTTGTTTATTGCGGAAAAGATATATCTAAAAAAGAAAGCATTAGAGATATTATTACAGATTTTGGTGGAGCAGATGTATGTACTGAAAGTATTCACAGTGTTAGTACTGAATGTTTGAGTATTAATACTAACAGTAAATCTAATAAAATCTATTTAGAACAGAATTTCTATAGATATTATATTATGGATTATGATGTATTTATGGAGCATTTATCAACTGGTTACACATGGTGTGTTGAAAACGAATATAATATTCAAGATTTAGAATTACAAAAACTTAAAAAATACAATAAAATTCAACAGAATGACTTTTTTCCTATCTATTAATTAATAACAAAACAAATCAACAAAAAAAGAAAAATGAAAACAACAAACGACAAAAACAGTGAGTCTACTCAAAATTTAGCAATATTAAATGCTAAATCATCTATGCCTAAAGTATTGCAAATGTTAGATGAAGCATTAAAAAATGTAGACCAAATTACTGGGACGGATTTTGTAACCGGCGGTAATATAGAAGGTTTTAGTAAGAACTTAAAAGATGAAAAAGACATGTCAACTTTAATTAAAATGGCAGCATCAATCATTTCACGCGAACGTGCTTATAATGATGCTGCATCTGCTTTAGGGTTGCAAACTTTTCCACAGTTTAAAGTAAACGGAAATCACAAAGAAGAATGGTTAAAAGACATCAAATTACAAATTGCTATTATTACTAATAGTGATACAATTAATAAACTAAAAACCTTTAAAGATAAAGCAGCTAAATTTTTAAGTGAAGAAGATCAAAAAGCAATTTTATTTGCCGAAATGGAAACTTTCTTAAAAAGTACTAACATTGTTAAGTAAAAATAAAATTAAAAAGGACTGATCTTATCAGTCCTTTTTAATATTAAAATTAAGTTTTATGAACAATTGGACAATTTCAGACTTAAGTGAAGGTAGAATTAATATTATTAATAATGGGACAATCGAACAACTAAATACTGTTTTAAAAAGAGCATTTCCATTAGATAAGTCGTCCGTTATAGGAAATAGTAAAATATATGGCCGCCATTATTTTAATTTAGAAAAATGGTATTATTATGAATGATGATAATGTTAATTTTTATTCTAAAATAAATTTAGAATTACCAACAGTAGATGTAACTGAGTTATACAGTCAAATAATAGAACAAGAGTCTGTTACTAATAGTGAAATGTTTCCAATTTGTTAAAAAGCCAATGAATACAACAAAATATCATATTACAGATCAAACGATAATTCTAAATGATTTAGAAAGCAGAATGTTACATCTTTTTAGTGGTGTTTATAAATGCCATTCAATTACTAAAGAGTCTAGTAAAGAATTTTATGATCAGTTAAAAAAATTAATTGCTCATACTTTATGGGGACTGCCGCCCGGTGACTGTAGAGACTCAGATGTTTATCAATTAGTATTTAAATTATGGTCTAAGATTATACCACCAGATAAATTTTGTCAAATGGCACTAGAAAAAGCCCAATACATATATGGGTTAGGAAAATTAAAATTATACTATTCTGAAGATATTCCAATTCATTTACAAGATTGTACTTGTATGATTTCACAAATGTTAGCTGAACCCTTTGCTGAAAAGAGATCGGATTGTGAAAATGAATATAATTTAATCTATTTAGTTAAAAAACCAAGTACAGATATGCCTTTCGAAATAGATCAAGAACTAATTAGACATAAAGTGGTGATAGATTCTAGAACTAGTACCAAAGAAGTAACAATTAAAAGGTCTAGACCAGAATGGTGGTATCAAAACAAATTAAATAATAAATATCTAGTTCAAACGTGTCTATATCAAGGCGATTTTAAAGATATTGAATTTATTGGCAGTAAACCATCAAATGAACCTGATTCGTACTATAAAGTTGTAGATGGAGAATATAAAGGTTGCTTAATTTATAAATATGACACAGCAGAATGGTAATTTTTGGACTTATGGTAGTCCAACCCAATTTAAAGCTTTACCAACAATAGAGCGATTAATTGAACAAATTTCTGATAAAAAGAATCAATTAAAAATAACTAGATTTTTATCAGCATTAAATACTGAATATAAGAAATTGAATACTTTAGACAATATACCTAAAGTCTATAAAACTAGTTTAATTACTATTTATAAAAAAGATTATTTAGAAAGAATTAACAGATTATCTAATTTTATAGAATATAATCCAGTTTTAATAACACACATAAAAAATTTTATTAACGCTAAATTTAAAACACTACAAAAATGAAAAAAGAATTAATAGAAACTTTAATAATACTATTAATATTTGGAGTATGGTTACTAGTATCTTTGTTGACTCCTTTTGAACAATTTGTTAAAATTGCATTATGTTGGATTATAGCAACCGGTACTTTAAATATATGGAATGTTGATTGTATTAAAAGTTGGGTTGATAGTACAGTTAAAAAAGAATATGAAAATAAAATTTAAAAGTTTATGTCAACAGTTAGGCAAGAGAGAACCAGATTGGTTAATTCTGCTATCTAAACGAGCAGAACTTGTATCTAATGAAGATATTAATGAAATAAAAACTTGGAATACTCCACAGCAGCGACCAAGTGCTTGTTTGGCTGTATCAATACCAAGAACAGAAAATTTAGATCCAATAGATTCAATTTTATATCAACATCAAACCAATTTTGATAAAAATATTCAATTTTATGCTAGTAGAATCAATGCTAAAGACATAAAAGAAGCAAATAGGATACGTAAAGCGTTACTAAATATAATTAAAATGATGAAAAAGCGAGAACGACAACTTGTTTTACAACATATTAAAAACCTTAAACAATAACGGCATCAAGCTAAAAGCAGTTTGCTAAACCAACTAAAGTATTTAAGCATTAACACGCAAATTGATTTTAGGTTGTGTTTATGTTGATGTGATAGCAGGTGCGTGAGGCAGTTTTATTTTATTAATTTTTAAAAAGCGAAGGAAATATGAAAACATTAGAAGAGGCAAAACAAAAAGTAGCCCAAGATGATGGGTACAGATATTTTGATGATATAGCAGACCACTTAAAAGAAGAATATATGAGTAGGGCTTATGAATTACGAATGTATGAAGTTGCTAAAGCATCACACTGGAAAGGATGTATGAGTAATGATGATGGAGTTTCTCATTGGCAAACAAAATCTTTTGAGGATTGGTACAACAAAGAGGTGCGTGGGATTAAAAATTAATAAAATAAAATTGAACATAACTAAAGGTATAAAATTATATTGAATTATAATTTATTTAAAAATTAAAAATGGATAAATTAATTCAATTATTTAAAATTAAGTTTTATTAGTAATAATTTTTCTCAATTTATTAAAAGATATGAAAAAAAAGTGGTCAATTAAAGATTTTAAAAGCGGTAAATGTACAATCAGATTTGATTTTAAATTAAATATGATTAAAGATTTGATAAATTTTTTAATTAAGCATAACTTACCAAATCATTGCATTGAACAACTAAAGGTAAGTTTATTAAACAAAAAGAACACAATTCTTATTAAATATAATAAGAACAAAGATCAAATATCTGTATTTACTATGAATAGTACTTGGCCTATATTTGATTTTTCAGATGTATTTGAACATGATCAACACACAGAATTAGATGTTATTATTACTAAAATAAATACATTTTTTACTAAAGAAGGTTTAGATAGTGCAGTTATTGGTGTTAGTGGTGGTATTGATAGTGCAGTTGTGCTAAATTTACTGTCTAAAGCAGCTAATGTTCCAAATTCACCAATTAAAAAGATTATGGCATTATCACTACCTATTTTTTGTGAAGGTACAAGTGATCAAGATTTGGCTGAAGAATACGCTTGTCTATCAAGTCCAAAAGCAGGTAAAAAGGGAGTATTGGTTTTTAAAACAATAGATTTAAGTACCGTTGCACGAGCATATATTCAATTAAATCAAAAAACTACAAAATGGGCTATTGGTCAGCTTGCCTCAATTGTTAGAACACCACAACTGTATTATACAGCTGCACAGCTACAAGCAGATGGTTACAAATCAATTGTTGTTGGTACTATGAACAAATGTGAACGAGAACTTGGATTCTATGGTAAAGCAAGTGACGCAATGGTTGATTTACAACCAATTCAACATTTACTAAAAAGCGAAGTCTATCAGCTAGCTAAAAAACTTGGTATTAATCAAAAAATAATAAACAGACCACCAACTGGTGACGTTTGGAACAATGAAATAGACGAACAAACATTTGGCCAATCATATAAACAAGTTGAAAATTGGATTCTAGGTGCAAGAAACACTAAACTGGATCGATTCAAAAAGAGACATAGTCATAAATTTAAAGTCGGATTACCGAGTAGAACTCTATAGTATTGATTATCAATAAGTTATAAACTGTTAATAACTTTATTGGTGTAATAGTGTACTTCGTATACGAAAAGTATGTATATTTACAATATGAATCAAACAGCTAATAAAATAGAAGATTTCTTTAAACAATTTGGTATAGATGTTCGAGTTGTTGATGAGATTGTTGGTCCTGTTATAACATCATATCAATTACAACAAGGCTCTGGTGTTAAATCTAGTCAAATTATTGGATTAGATGATGATCTTTCTATTTGGTTACAATCTTCGGCTCGTATTGTAATATCTAATTTTAAAATAAGTGTTGAAATTGGCAATTCTATTAAAAATAGTGTTTCTTTTACAACAGAAATAACAAATAAAAGATTACCACTCTTTTTAGGCCAAACTGTAAACGGTATTAATTATACATTTGATTTAAGTAAAGCACCTCATTTGTTAGTTGCTGGAGCAACTGGTCAAGGCAAATCAGTTGGACTAAATGTTATTATAGCATCTTTAATTAGTACATTAGATTCTAAAGATTTACAATTGTTTTTAATAGACCCTAAACGTGTTGAATTTTCTATTTATCGTAACACTGAATGGACTAAACAATGGCCAGTTGTTACAAACAGCGACGAAGCTGTATCTAAATTGGAATCATTGTGTTATGAAATGGAAGATCGTTACAATTTATTAGAAAATGCAAGTTGCAAAGATATAGTAAGTTATAATACAAAATTCAGTACAGGTATTTTAAATACTGATAATGGACATAAACATTTAAATTATATTGTTTGTATTATTGATGAATTTGCAGACTTAATGATGACAGGTGGTAAAAGATGTGAGCAATCGATTACAAGAATTGCTCAATTGGCTAGAGCTGTTGGTATACACTTAGTAATAGCAACTCAAAGACCGAGCGCAGATGTTATTACGGGCCTAATTAAAGCTAATTTTCCAGCTCGTATTTCATTTAGAGTTGCTAATTCAATTGATTCACGTACAATCATTAATGAAAGTGGAGCCGAAAAACTACTTGGATGTGGAGACATGTTATTAGTTAATGGTATTGAACAAGTACGCTTACAAAGCAGTTATTTATCAGACTTTGAAATAGAACAAATTATAAACAAATCATGAAAAAGTATTAATTTTAACATTATTAACAGGCTGTAATATACATAATTCTATATTAAAAGAAGAATATTTACAACACAACAATGTGGGAGTGAAAAGAAAATATTTAAACAAAATAGTGTGACTTGTATAATTTTAACTAATTTTTATGGTTCTAGATCTAAGTATTGTAATTGCTAATTTAACTTTAAATTCTTTAAGTATTTAATCTCTTAAAAAAAATTATATGAATAATACAGTTCAATTATGGTGGGACAGTTTAATAGAATTAGACAAAAAGAAATACTCTGGAGTTAGAAATTTAGACTGTTTAAAAGATGACGATATTGAACAAATTTATTCAATTAATGTTCTTAAAATCAATTTAGGCGTAAATAGTTCTAAGAATTACTTAAATGCATTAATTTATTTAAATAGTAAAGGTATTACCGGTCAACAAGCAAGAACACAAGCATTATGGATGACTGAATGGGCTATTGAAATAGCACCAATAGATATAGTACAAAAATTGGTAGAATTTGCCAGAATTAAAAAGCCTATTGAAGGTGTTATATTAGGTAACAAAACTCATACTGATGCAGATGAATGGTTAAAAGAAAACAGATAAATGATGATAACAATAATTGGAATATATTTATTCATATCAATACTAGCAGGATTAACACATTACTCTGTATGTAGAAACATTAAAAGATCTATTCAATTAGGTTTAATTTGGCCATATACAATTTATAATATTATTAAATGATAAAAGTAAAAAAATACGAAACACCGTTTGAAAATAAATTCAAACTTTTAATGCCAATTGGAGCAGAAATTTTATGTGTTCAACAGGATCAAAAAACTTTTAAAGCTTGTATTTTTGCATTAGTTGATGATTCTAATTCAGTAGAAGAAAGATTTTTTGAATTATTTGCAACAGATCAGGAAATTTATCAAGATATGGGTATTGATAGAAAATATTTAGGAACATATCAATATCAAAAAGGCGAATTTATTGGACATTTATTTGAAAGATTGTAATGAAAGCAGAATCAATACCACCAGAAAATTGTACAATATCATCATTTCATTTTAATATTCAAAAATATAAATTATTGGATGGTGTTGATTTTTTATATTCTGTTCTATCCGCGCCTGAAATTGAACATATTATAGCTAACTTTTTTCTAACAGATTTAGAGAAATGGCACTCTGTTGGAGTTCAAGGAACTGTTCCAACTGAACAAATTGGTTCGACTAGAATAAATAGATGGTCGCCTGATTTTGCCAAATTCTTGGAAGATAAAATACTACAATCCTGTAAACCAATAATAGGAACTGGAAATGTACTAACAGATTGGTATCAATCTAAAAATGGCGCAGATTATGAAGGTAGAGAATGGATTCCAAACTCTGTATCACCACTATTTCGTTGTATGAGATACAAGAATGGCGGTCAACATTGGCCACATTATGATGCTGGTTATATTTATCCTAATGAAAAATTTAGAACACTTAAAAGTTTTGTATTATATTTATCAACTCATAAAAGTGGCTATACAAGATTTATTAATGACGGTCAACTGATGCATATTAAAGAAAGAAATCATAATGATTGGAGTAGACAAGCACTTCAGAGTGAAGTGGTCCAAGAATACATACCAAATAGTGGTTCAATTCTACTATTTAATCATAGAATATGTCATGATGTTTCAGCATTTCATGATAGTAATGACCGATTAATAATTAGAGGTGATATTGTTTATAAATTAAAAGACTAAACATAAATATGAGTCATTGTATAGAAATAAAAATAATAAAAACAGAAGACGCAATTAACTGTAAAATACCACATCACCGATTACATTGTGGATTATCAGCAACATCAATAGATCAATCACCATCTTGCATTTGGCTAGAGGTATCAACAGATTATTTTGGTGGTGTTGGTGAACAATCAGCTGAAGATTCTGACAGAACTGTATGGGAAACAATAAACTTAGGTTTAGAACACTGTTTCGGAATATGTAAAACAGAATTAGATCAATTTGATCGTGTTGGATTAAGTAAATATAGAAACAATAGCGATTTTCTTTTTTGTATGAATGGGAATGGCACTTATGTACAAACGAAAATATATTAGCCGTATGGAGATACGGCAGCCGTGTATATGGAACATCTAAATTAGATTCAGATTAGGATTATGTTGTTATTAGCAAATCTAAATTTGATCCAAAAGATATAAATATTCAAGTATTTACTGAAAATGAATTTAATCAAAGTTTAAATAATTGTGACATTTTAGTGCTAGAATGTTATTATTCAGCTCCAATATTTAGTAACGGATATAAAAAACCAAAATTCAATCCAGTTCCTAGTAGAATGAGAACTTCTATTTCTACAATAACTAGTAATAGTTGGGTTAAAGGTAAAAAGAAATTGACAATTAGTGGTGATTATGATTTAAAAGCAGCTTTAAAATCGGTTTTTCATAGTTTAAGAATTTTAGACTATGCAATTCAAATACTGATTGAAGGAACAATTGTAGATTGGAACAGTAGCAATTGGATTTTAACAGAATTAGAAAAGATGTCTGAGACATCTAGTCGTGATCAGTTGTGGATTGATATTGACACTAAATTTAGAAAGCTATTTAATCAAAGAAGTACAGAATTTAAAAAATTAGCACCTAAAGACCTATCCGAAAATAATAAAATCAATAAATTGAAAAAGATATTAAATGAACATAATTGTTACAATGAAGAACTTTTAAATAGTATATTAACAACACTAGATCTATAAAAATGGAAAAGATTGCTAATAATAAATGGTGGAAACCGGTATTTGATAGAGGTGGATTAGAATTATGCACCAAAAGTGGATGGTTTGATGATCTATCGGATTGGTCAGTTGAAAATAGTGTCCAAACTCCAATACCATTACCAACTAATTTAAAATTGGGTAAAACAGCTGTAGTTTTACTAACTGGTGGTTTGTGTCCAATTCATAGTGGTCATATACAAGCAATGATAGCAGCAGAAACCAAACTAATTAATTTAGGTTATCAAAACATAGTATGTTACTTTTCTCCTGGTCATCAAGATTATATAAAACATAAAAAGGGCAATGACGTATTGTCTGAAGCTGATAGATTGTTAGCTGTGTCTAATGTACTAAAAGATAAAAACAATTGGTATTTATCTCAATATGAAATATTACAACAATATAGCTTAAACTATACAGAGGTTTTGGAATGGCATCAATGGTATTATAAACAAAATAATATAGAAGTAGATTAGTTCTTTTTAGCAGGCGGTGATAATTCTTCTTTTTATCAACCGTTTATTGACACTAATGTTGGTTTTATTTGTGTTTCTAGACCTGGAACTACAATAGATCCTGAATTTATTACCAAATTAGGTGATAAGAACAAATTTTATTGGTTAAAAGGAGATAATCCACATTCAAGTACAGAATTATTGAGTAGTGGTTGGCAACGACCTTCGTATGCTAATACAGCCATAATTAGAATTAGGAATAGAAATTTATCATTACCAGAAATTTTTTTATTACAAACAATTAAAACTAAATTTAATTGGAATGTTGTTGTATCTGCTGAAGAACAAGCCGAATCCATAAAACAAAATAATTATAATCTTGTTACTTTAGATTTTTTTTACAAACAGTCCCGATTATCAAAAGCTAGAAATTAGTAGATTATATCAACCATTTGGCCATCATAAGATTGGTTATATTAATAGACCGGGCACGCAATCAATCTCTGAACAAATAGAAAATTTAAGACCAGATATAGATATTATTCACGATGATGACATTCATACAGGTTCTACTATTAATTTTATTACTAATCTTTTAAAAAACTCTAATAAATTAGCTAAACATTATCAAGTACAATCTTATACAAAAAGTCGATTTAATGAAGAAATAATAGATTTAAATGATTTTTTACTAAAATATGATTCTGGATTAGTAGTAAAAATTGGCGGTAATGAATGCAGAGCACCATACATTTGGCCTTTTGTTTGTCCAGCTGCTAGAGCATCAATACTAGATCCAAGAGAATTCAGTCAAAATATATGGACAGTTTTAAGCAGAGCCTATTCTAATCATACAGTACAAACTTTAAATTATCAACTATTCAATCTTTTAGGATGGCCTAAAGAGAGTAAGATTAGTGATATATGTTCCTATTATGCAAGTATTTTAAAAAATAAAAATGGATAAATATAAAATAATTCAAGACCAAAGCGAACTAGAAAAGTTTATAAATTGGTTGCCAACATTAGAAAAAAACGAAACATATTATGTTTCATTGTTTGCTAGAGCTAAATACGATCAATCTGGACTAATTAAATCAGATAAAGCACAATTAAAAAGATTTACTTCAGATAAACAACGTTTACTGCGTAAAATTAAACAATTAGAGCTAGAAATAGGCTGCTATGATATTAACGGTATTCCAATTCCGGAGTCTGTTTTAGCATTATACATTATGCCAAATCCTCGCAGTTTATGGAAAGCTGCTGCGGCTACAACTAAACGTTTAGTTGAAATTATGGCAGCTGGTCCAGAAGAAATGCAAAGCAATCCACAATCTTTAGCTCTAAATTCAATTCAACAATCTTGTAGTAGAAAGATTTGGATGGATTTTGATTTTGACGGAGTTGAATTACAGGATTTACAAACTCAAATAAAAAGTTATGACTTACAACAATGCACTCATCTAATTCAAACTCGTGGCGGATTTCATGCATTAGTAGATCCAATTAGAGCGAATATGATTACTAAAAATTGGTATCAACTATTAAAATCTATTCCTGGTTGTGATATATCTGGAGACAGTTTAATTCCAGTACCTGGTTGTATTCAAGGAGGATTTGTTCCAAAAGCAATATATAATTTATGAGTAAAAGAATAGAACCTTTAGTAACATATAAATATCAAAAAGAACTTAACCAATTAAATCAAACAATTGTTGATATTAAAAAAGCATTAATGTCAGAAAATGTAATAGATTTAGAATTAAACAAACAACTTGCTTGGGTACAAGTTAAAGTAAATAAAGAATTAAAAAAATATCAAGAAAAACTAACTAGCTGATTATCAATCACTTATATATAATTTGTAAATATTTTATACCAGATAATAAAAAATGTGTATATTTGTTATATGAAAGCAGTAGCAAATAGTATTAGTGTAATGAGACCATTAGAAACAACTAGTAGATTATATCGTGCATGTAGAACATGTTCACAAGATGTGGAAACTAGTTTAGTGATGAAACAGAGTCATCAAGATATTATTGACAATTATCATTTTGTTAAAAGTTTAAATCATGAAAGTGTAGATGGTGAAGATGGATTAGAATATACATTTGTTGAAATGACTGATCAAGAATATGACAAATATCAAAAAATGACAGCTGCTTCCGGTTTAAATAAATATTATATAATTGAAGATATAACTGATCATGTTGTGTGTTCAATACCAATCACTAATTCTAATCCAATTATACAACTAACAATATTTAATCCTTTTTTAGAGCGATTTTTAACTGTTGATTGGGTATTAGAAAAAATAACAGCTCATGGTATAAATTCATTAACCGAATTAGAAAAAAATATTTTAAATAAATTTTAAAAATGAGATATACAATAAAAGATCTAACAAATGGCTTAATTAATATAAAACATGATGGCTCACTGGAGCAATTAAAAACAGTATTAAAAACAGCATTTCCAAAAGATTTAACAACACCTTCAGGTAGCGATACTATTTATGGTAACTCAATAAATTTTAAAAACAATTGGGCACGTTCAACAGGTATTAATAGTAGCAATCCGATAATTTCTTGCATTGATTTATATGAACAATTAAATCTTAGTGAAAAAGAAGAAACTAATCCTGATTTCTTTCCAATATTTTAAACAAATAATCAAATATAAAAAATGAAAGAATCAATAACAAAAATACTTATATGTATAAGTTTATGTTTAATTGGAGCATGTACAAAAAGTCCAATTTCAGTTGAAAAGACCAATAATGGTGATTTTAAAGTTGAATTTCTATTTGAAAAAGATAGTTGTAAAATGTATAGATTTTACGATGTAGGGCAGTACCATTATTTCATGACTACATCTGGTCATACTGAAACCAATCATGAAGAAGGTGATGATAAACATACACGTATAGAAAAGATAGAAACTAAATAAATATAGATTTTAGTAAAGAAGTAGTTCTTTACAAAGTTAAATTATTTAAAATAGCTTCCATATTATATTCATAATACATTTGCATTATATACAACTCCAATGTTACAAAATTTTATAGATACTACAGATCCTTTGCATTTTGAACAAACTAAAAATTGCATGCAAATCGCTGCTAGAATAGATGATATTTTAAAATTTAAAAAAATAAATAGAAAAAAATTTGCTAAAATGATGTCTATAAATGATGAAGAAATATCAGATATATTATATGGAAAAAATTTTACTATTGCAGAATTAACTAAAATAGCCTTTTTATTAGAAATTAATTTAATTGAACTTTTTAAAACCAAATAAATTTATGTTTGAATTTTTATTATTATTAATTATATTATTATCAATTACATCTTTTTTATTAGTTAAAGAATTAAGACTGATCTTTCTAGGCTAATGTTAGCATTGACACTAACATATTTTTAATCCATTTTTTCATATTGTTTGTTTCTATTTAATGAATAAATTTAGATAGAAATGTTTATAAATAAAAAAGACAATCAAATATGATTGTCTTTTTAATTGTATTTAATTTATTAAAATCCTATTAACCCATTACCGGACTACCATTAAATAAACCTTTACCATTTGGATCAATAATAAATTTCTTAGTTTCAGGTTCGTATGTAAAAGTATAATCTTTTAATTGCGGAATACCATCACCTACAAACATTTTTAACGCTTTAATTGCATTATCTAATTCAGTACCACTTAAGCCACGTTTTGTAAATGCAGTATTATAAACTTTAACTAAATCTTTACGTTTATTAAAAAATTCTTCAGCTTCTTTTGAAGGTTTAAATGTATCATCAAGCATATATGTTTTTTTACCAAAACCTAAAAAACCTTCATTTGTTTCTTCTTCTTCATACCCAACTAGTCCAACTAAATGTTTATCTAAATGCTCTTTAATCATATCAACAATCGTGTCAGCTGCAGACATTTCTAAATCTTCACTAGCTTCAGCCTCAATTGTTTCAATCAACCCATTAATAAAAGTTTTTACTTTTTCTTCTAATACTTCTTTACTTAATCCAGTACCTTCAAATTGATCAAATTCAAAGCTTTCATTTACTTTAGGTGCAGATTTTGAATTTTTCTTCTTTTCTGCAAGAAATTGTTCATATTTAGTAATCATATTTAATATTTATTTATTTTTATTCTTTTTATATATTAAAATTTTATCTTTAATTTTCATCTTCCTAGATAAAGAAAAATCATCTATTGCTAATAATACTGATTTAAGTTCTGTTCCAAATCTATCTTGATTTCTTACCATAAAATCTGCAATCATATCTGATGTAAGATTTTGAGCTATTTTTAAGGATTCTTTAATTTTTTTTTTATTGTTATCATATATTTTTATATTAAGAGTGGAAATTAATTTCCACTCTTAAATTTTATTGTTGGCTAAAACCACTAGAACCTGCTAAAGCACCTGTTGCTAAAACATTAATTTGATTAACAACAATTGCTAAACCTTTAACAATTTCAACTTTAGTTTCTAATAAACCAATTTGATTATCAATTAAGATTGGCGTATTATTGTTTTCATCAATAATATTTTCAAAAGCAGTTAAACCTGAACGATCAACATAACGTTGACATATTTCATCAGCTTCACGTTTAATTTTGGCACGTATTTGAGGTGTATTAAATTTCCATTGATATTTTAATAACATTGCAAACAAATCATTTTCTAAGTCAATTAAAACCTCTCTACAATGTAAGAAACTTAAACTAGAACGTGGTGTTACTGATGCAGTCCATTCTGTTTCTATATAGAATCCAACATTTTTAGCATAACTAAGTGGATTAGCTCCCATTGCATAGAAATTTTCATAGTCTTTTTCAGTAAAATCCATTTCTGTATTAGCAATACCTAATATACGACCGTCGTTAATACCAGCTGCAATAGTCCATGGATATGTGCCAGTTACAACACTATTAACCTTACGCATATATGTATTCATTACGTATGATGCTGGTGGGAATGATAACGGTCTGCCACCATCATCAACAGTTACATAAGGAAAGAAATAACCAACGGTATCTCTACCATCATCTTTACCACTACCTTGTGCAAATGAATATAAGAATGGAGGATTTTGTGCTAAATTACCACCATCTTTAATGTATTCAGTATTCAGTGTTCCATCTGTATTAATAAATGAAGGACTACTTGATTGTTTAAATGCTTTAGCTGAAGGCATATTTAAAAAACCAATAGTATTCTTTCTCTTACCTGTAATATCAGCTAGTTGTTGTTTTGAGAATGGAGTTAAACCTAAACCAAATGAATCAACTAAATATCTAAAATTAAATTTGTTTTTATTAACAATCGCATTATATAACGGACTGTCTTTAATAACAATATCTAATATAGATGATTGACGAGCTTCTGTTCCATCAGGCCATGATGTAGCTTGAGTTACAAATCCACCTAAAGTAATTGCTTTATATGTATCAACATAATCTTCAATTGTTGTATAACGTGTTGTTTGTAAATCTCCACTATAGTTTTCAATATCAACTTTAACATCACATGTTATTTCAGCATATTGTACATTATACAATGCGTTATTAACCCACGGAGCTTTTTTAATAATACGACTAAATTTCTTTGGATATTCACCAACATTTAGTGCTAATGGATCAATAAAAGCTTTAATAAAATCACCAACTTTAACTTCTGGATAACGTACTAAATCAATTAAAAATTTAGTATCAGTTATCGTATAATTTGGATGAGTTTCAATTTCTAATGTTTGAGTATAAGCTGCTTCTCCAGAATATACATTTAATTGATCATTAATACTAACTAAACCTGCTGGTATAGTACCTGGTGTAATTAATGTATTATCACTCATAAAATCAACTTTCATTGTTGAACCAATTGTATACATTTTTAAATACAACTTTTGATTAAAATCGTATACTTCAGTTGGAATTGGGGTTGTATATGTAGTTACTAGTGTATTTACTTTAACTGCAAATTCAGTTAATAATAAAAAACCATCATTTTGTAGTCCAAATTCTGTAAAAGTATTATTTACAGCTAATGGATTATGATCAAAACCATCACTTAATAAAAAATTACCTGTATTTACGGGATGTGTTTGAACTAAAATATTTAAGTTATTACTACCATCAACAAGACCTAATGCCGCTTTATCAGTTGCAGACATAATAATCCAATCACCTACTGATAATGGATTAGCTGTATTAGTGTAATGTACCCATTTAAACGATGTTGTATTTGCTATTTTAGTAAAGAAATAATCACCAGTATTAATACGACCATTATAAAAATCTAAATACATACGTGATTGTTTTGCAACAACCCCATAATTAGCAGTACCTGTAACTCCATTACGAGTTTCAATACCAGCTAAAGCGCCAGATGTAAATGGAGATTGTATACCAAATTCAAAATCAGTAAAATAGAATGTGAATGCTCCAGCAGCTGATGCTGATCTAATATTTATACCTGTTGATACTGTTAAAACTATATTTTTATCACCACTACCGGATGTAAAATTATCTACCCATACAGCTGATGTTAAGTCTACTTTGTTACCACTATTATCAATTATTGTTGATAAAGAAAGTATTTTTTTAGTTACTAATTCATTAAAGAATAAGATTCTTCTCCATGCTCTATAATTTGATTTTGTCTGTAGAGCTGTATTTTGGAATGTAATATTTAATACATTGTTTGGTGTTGCTGCTACAAATACATCATTTGTTAAAGAAGTACCAATTGTTAATCCAATATAACCAGCATCATCAATTGCTACTGGTACATAAATATTATTAAAAGTACCTCCTAATTGAGCTTCTCTAAATACATAACCATAAACAATTGCGTTGTTTGGCATTGACGCCGGTTTTGTTAAACCTGGTATTGGAGATGATAACGCTTCAGTTATTGGATTAATTGTAATATTAGTTACTGCATTAAATGTTGCTGTACCTGGTGCTATTGTCACAACACCATTTTGATCTAAATAAACTGCGTCATAACGATAATTTGAACCAACTACTGTTGGTGCAGATAATGCTGCAAATGTTAATGATACCGTTGATAAGTTTAACAAACTATTATTAATAATAGCTGTTGCTGATGTTGCAGTGTATGTTAAAATTGGTGTACTTAACGTAGATGGTGTAGTTGTATTAAATACTGATGTTATTGTTAAACCAGTTACCAATCCGTTTGTAAAAATACCTTTACGAGCTCCAGTTGGACCAACTGTTGGTGCTCCAATTGCAATTGAATTACCCAATTGGTCTAACAATATATTACCGTATTGATCAATTTCTTGAATTGTGTCTTGATAACTCATAAAATCTATTTTAGATTTATCTAAATCAACAAGTGTTTGACCAATAATATCTACTCTACCATTTGGAAAATCTGTTTCTACTTTATCAATATCAAATGCACAAAAAATACCAGTACGATCTGTGTCATTATTAATCACTGATTCAATGAAAATATTACGATTATTGGCATCTCTAAAGAAAGGAATTAATGAACAATCGTAAACACCTAATGTAGATACTGCACGATCACGAGTAAAATCATCTACCATTGACTTTCTAATACCACTAGCTGCAAAATATTTTGACCAATAAGGATCTGCTGCTAAAGTAACATAATTTGAATAATCACCTTTTACAATAACAACTCTAACAATATAATCGCTAATCAAGTCATAACGACTCATCCATGTTGGAACTTTCGCTGCTGAACCATACCATACTTCAGCTGTTAAATTAAAACCAGCTGCTGGTGATTTAAACATAAAAATAGTTGACTTACTATCACCTAAATTCGTAAAATGCACCATTTGTTGGTTATTATTAGCAAAGAATAAAAAAGATTCAGTATCACGTTGCCAAAAACCTGCTTTATTGAAAAAATCATCATATTGACGATTTAAAACAGGTAAATTATCATATTGAGCTGCTACTGCAACTGATTTATAATTTAATTGATCTAAACTTGTAGTTCTTAACAAATTCATTGCCCATACTGGACCAGTTTGTGTACAAACATCTATTGTACGATGAAAAAAACTACCTTTCTTTTCTAAATTACGGTCAATATCACCAAAGAATCTAAAACGATCTTGAGGATTTTTTACATAAACAGGACGATTAAATACTGTTCCTTTTTTCGAAAAACCAGGAACAAAATTAACCACAGCCTCCTGTGGAGCTGGTGTATCTATCACTGAATTATTTATTTCTTCAATAAATATGCCAGCTCTTTTATAATCTGATACGTTAATTGCCATTATGTGTGTATCTCTATATTTTTATTATATATTTGTCAAATAAGGTCTAATTCTGCAACATTACCTTCTACCAAATCTACCAACACCTTTTCCTTTACTAATTGCATTAGACAACTGTTTATAACTCAATCCTTTAGGATTCCAATCTAAATTCATTGCTTGATCAATTAATTTTTTCTTTTCTGGTGATAGTTCTGTATACATATCTAAACATCTCTGTTTATATTCAATGCTTTGCATAATTGATGCTGCTTGATTAACTTTTGTCATTACTAAGTCATCATGGCCCGAATCTGCCTTATAAGTCCATGAAGAATGCGTTTCAACTTTAATAAAATTATCCATTTGGTCAATACTACTAGTTTCATTAACTGCTAATAAGTCACTTTCTACACAATCTATATAGTCTTTAACCATATCTTTTTTATTAGAACTGACCCGGATTCCAATTTTTTTATATTTATCGTTAGCATTATGTCTAAATCTTATAAAAATATAAGTACCATATTGATTGTTTTGTTCAAATACATTTGGTAGCGCTTCCATAAACATACCACCGGCTCTGCCATTAATTTCAACAGTTGATAAGACCTTATTTGGATTTAACCATTCAAAATGAATTAAATAAAACAATTCGGCAAATTCTCTAGGATGTAATCTATTGTTGTGATAAATACCAGTTTGTTCTAAATAGAATGCCTCACTAACTGTTTTTATTTGATTTTCTTTTAACCATTGATCCGATCTAACCATTAACCTATAGAAATCAATAACAGAAGAATCTTGACCAAGACCTTCACTAATATCAACACTAGTAAACCAATGCCATTGACCTCTGGTGCTTGGATCAAAATTTGGATGCCATTGTAACTGAAATGGAAATTTTAATCTTTTTTCAAAACCAGTTTCTTGTGAAATATATTCAACTCTACGATCATCTAATCTCATACATGTTTTTGTATTTAGTATTCTTTTAGCACCTGAAACGAATTGTAGATCATATTCTTGTGAAAACTCATCTGGACCACCAATTAGTTTTGTTTCTTGTTCTCTCCAATTAGTAACTTCACATGCTGAACTAAAAGTTCCATCAACACACGTTAGCTGTCTAATTATCTCGGCTTCAGTCTTTCCTTCAATATGTGGTATTCTAAAAAAACTTCTTTTACCATTATCTGTCGCTTCTTCATCTTTAATCCATTCTATTCCATGCCCTGTTAAAGCTGTAGAAATTGTTTCTTCAGTCCAACCTCTACTCCATAGTTCTCCTTGTAATGGATATACCTTAGTATCTTGTCTACCTGGAACTTGCCACCATAGGACTTTGACAAAAGTATATGGATTTTTATCTGGATGACCAACTGGTAGCTGACTACCCATTACTAATTCTTTAAATAGATTAGCACCATTTGGTGTTGATGTAATAATAATTTTACTATTTTTAATTGATGAAACTGTTGGTACAGCTGCTTTATAATAATGACGAGCTATTGTATTTGGAATATGTGCAAATTCATCCATATACAATAAGTCAATAGTAAAACCAATTGCAGGTTCTTTTGAACGTGCTTGTGATTTAATTCTGCAACCATTATCAAAAACAACAGCTTTGCTATTCCAATTTTTAATACCTCGTTCTAAAAAGAATGGTAGCTGCTGATAAATATTTTTTATTTTATCAATGATTTCAATAACAGTATCATTTTTATTTGCAACAATCATTACACCTTTATTTTCATTAAATAAACAATAATGTAAAATAGTAATTGCAGCTGTTATAGTTTTACCAACTTGTCGAGAAGCCATTAAAAGAACATACCGTGATTTATCATAAGCATCTAACATGCCATATTGATAATCGCGCAGCTTCATTTGTTTAACAGTACCGTCTTCAGATTTAATTTTACAATAATTATTGGCAAAATATTGAATATCAACTTTACACCGTGCATATTCGTCTATTTCTGACTGAGTCCAACCAAAAACACATCCAGCCCGTCTAACACCAATATTATTTTTAAACCAAGGATTCATATATCTTGGTAAACTAACACCATCTCCTTGTTTTTTGATAATTTTTTCTACTTCTTGTGTAGTAAAAACAAATTTACGTTCTATTAATTCTTTCTTTTTTTTAGTCATCAAATCATATCATATTCATTTTTAAATGCAGATTCGTTACCTAATTCCTTAATAGTTTCTGCTTTCCACACTAGGTCTCTATTTGGAACTTGCCACCACTGTACAAGGTCTACAGTCCAAACTGTTTTACATGGATCATCTTTATGTCTATTTGCATCCTCAATTAATTTATCTAAACAATCACTTTGACACTTTCTTGTTTTAACTATTATTTGAGCATCATTCCCAACTAAATCTGCTAAATTATTAGCTATTGGTTTTATATCCTTCGGATCAACTATCCAAACAATATCAGATTTTGGATCAATTTGTCCAAATTTAATTAAACCTGTTTCAAATTGAATTAATTTATTTTGATCTAATTTTTTAATTCCGGATTGTAAATAGAATGGAATTGATTTATATAATTGAAATAATTTATCATAAATTTCATTAGAGTATAATTTTTTTGAACAAACAATATTAATAGTATAACCTAATATAGCTCTATGTATTAGATATAAACCGGTGATTAATAAATTACCACATTGACGACTATGCCATTGAATCAATAGCTTATTAGTTTTTAGTTGTTCAATACAACGAATTTGATATTCTCTTAATTCAATATTTGCTCTATTTCCAAATAGAACTAATTGATCCTGGTCAAAAATATGAATCCAATCTTTTATTTGCTGTCTAGACAAACGATTCCAATCTTTAATGCCACTTCTTCTAGTATTTTCAATGTTTCTAAATGTTACATTTTTATTCATTTTAAAAGTATTTTAATTAATTTAATTATATATTTAGCTTTAAAATGAAGAAAGAAGCTCTTTTTAAGCTTCTTTCTTTTTACAATTAATTTTCCAATTAATTCTATTTTCCATTTGATACCATTCTAAATATTTAAGTTCTTGTTCTAAATCGCATGTTAAATTTCTATCTATTAAAATTGACATAATATATTGAATTATTGCTTTTACAATTTCTTCTTTCGAGGACTGAAATAATATGAATTGTATTGGAATAACAGAATAAGAATTGGTATCTTTTTGATCTTTTAAAAGAGAATTGAATTGGTGATTAGTATCTAACCACCAATAGAATTCACTTAATATTTCTGTTTGAGTTAACATTTATTTTAAATTAAGTGTTATTTGTCTTTTTGCTTTATTAATTGCAACAACAACAACTTCTAACTTTTGACCTTTTTGATAAGAATCTAAAGAACTTGTTAAAACACTACTATGTAATAAGCCTCGTGTTTCATAATCTAAAGAAACAAACAATCCAATATCTTTAACTGAATGAACTGTACCGGTTAATGTTTGACCTGTATAAATAGAATCCCAAAGAGATTCTTTTTCTACTTGTGACAAGTAAACAGTTTGTCCAACAATATCTTTAATTAAGAAAGGAATGCTTTCACCATTAAGTATTGCTCCTGAATCTAATTTAGTTGTCCATTCTGGATTTAAGTTTGTCTTATGAATCATACCAGTTAAGCATTGATTAAATTGAACAAAAATTCCAAAATCTTTATAACCGGTTACTTCACCTTCTAATCTATCTCCACGTTTTAGTTCTTTAATTTTTTCTGGTATTAACGTTTCTAAATAACGTTTATGTGATACAACATATTGTGGTTGGCCATCTTTCATTGATGAATCTAATAACACTTCTATCTCTTTGCCAATAATTGAACTTGGATCAGCTAATTTATTAACCGATGTTAGTAAGTGCGGCATAAAAAATTCGTGTTCTTGTTCAGAAATATTTATTTTAACTAAATATCCAGCGTGATTTGCTGATACTGGAATTCCAGTCAAAACAGTACGCGCTTTAACACAGTGGTCTAAATAAACTTGTAATTCTTGCTGAAAAGAATCAGCAACTGACCCAATAGCAACAAAACCATCATTAGTATCACCAACATGTGTTAAAATAACAGATACTTTATCTCCTATAGCAGAACCATTTAAAATTAATTGTTCACGACTGGTAGCTGGAATTTGAATATCACATTTACCATAAGCAAATAAAGTGTATTCTTTATCTGTAATTTTTGTAATTTGACCAACTAACTTTTGGCCGATTTTTAATTGTCCTACTGAATTTCTCTGATCATATCCTAACAGAGCTGCTTCAAATTGAGCACGTTCACTTTCGGTGTACTCATTACGTGTAAAGAGTCTTTTACTCATTCATTTTTGTTTTAATTGTTAATAAAAAGATTAATTAAAATGTTATATTCTATTCCTAATAGATGTTTAATTTTTATTATTTTTTTGTAAAAGACCTTTTTTAATTAGTCGATCTCTAATCTTAACTGCTTTTTCAAATTCTTGTAGTTCAACTGCTCTTTGTAGTTGTTTAAATAAATCCGATTCTTGTTCTAATTGAAATAATGCATCATAAAATTGAAACAATTTTGATATATTGTGAATTTTTTTTGGTCGATCTGCTATTTTACCTTCTAAACGTTGCTCAAATTTTATTGATAGTGCGTTGTGTTTTAACAATAAATACGCCAGTGTTATTGGCATATCTTTAAAATGATCTAAAAATTTAACTAAATTTTTAATCTTTTTATCCATATTTATAGTTTGAACTTTATTTTACCACCAATTTTAGTTTCTTTAGGTATATCTGATTCACTGAATTGTTTAGCATTATTATAACACCATAGATCTCCACTAATCTCTTTAGGTAAGCCCTGTAATGAGGTCAACTTGTTGTTATAACAAAGAAATGACCTTCCAACAGTCTCTGGACTACCTTCTAATGAGGTCAACTGATTGTCGCTACAATCGAACGACTCTCCAACAGTCTGTGGACCTCCTTCTAATGAGGTCAACTTGTTGTCACTACAATCGAACGAACCTCCAACAGTCTGTGGACTACCTTCTAATGAAGTCAACTTGTTGTTATCACAATCGAACGACTCAGTCACCTCTTCTATCGACTGGAACCATGTTGGTAAAGAGGTCAGACCTAACTCACTACACTCTAAGTCACCAACAATCTTTCTCACTTTTATTCTACTAGGATCCAGATCCAACATCCAAGGTTCTACTTTTAAATCACCGTTCAAAATCTCTTGACCTAATCTTTTGCACATCTGCTCTCTCAACTCCTGTTGACGACCAACCAAATTGTGCGGCTTAAATATTGTCTCTTTATATACTTTTTTCATATTTATTTATAGTTTAAATTTTATTTTGCCACCGATTTTAGTGGTGGACGGTATATCTGATTCACTGAATTGTTTAGCATTATTATAACACCATAGATTTTCATCAATCTCTTTAGATAAACCTTCTAATGAGGTCAACTTGTTGCTATGACAATCGAACGAGCCTCTAACGGTTTGTGGACCACCTTCTAATGAAGTCAACTTGTTGTTATTACACCAAAATGACTCTCCAACGGTCTGTGGACTACCTTCTAATGAGGTCAACCGATTATTAATACAAGAGAACCAGCCTCCAAC
>Ga0116193_1000745_pt1 | contig 29269 bp, 27 predicted proteins | sample AD_UKC115_MetaG_FD_89892 | JGI IMG/M metagenome (GOLD analysis project Ga0116193, IMG submission 89892) | Active sludge microbial communities of municipal wastewater-treating anaerobic digesters from Hong Kong - AD_UKC115_MetaG | ecosystem: Engineered > Bioreactor > Anaerobic > Digestate... | reverse complement strand
TGCTGATGCCGATTTTGTAATTACCGGCCTGGTTTACCCAAACCAAACCAAACCCGAAGGTCCCTTTGGTGACCATCTTGGTTATTATAGTCTGCAACATCCATTCCCGGTTATGCAGGTAGAAAAGGTTTATGCCAAACGAAATGCCATTTGGCCCTTTACCGTGGTGGGAAGGCCTCCTCAGGAGGATACCTGTTTTGGTCTGCTCATCCACGAACTTACCGGACAAGCCCTTCAGCATGAAATTCCTGGTTTGAAGGAAGTAAATGCCGTAGATGCCGCCGGCGTTCACCCCTTGCTGTTAGCCATTGGCAGCGAAAGATACACCCCCTATTCATCGGAGTCGAGACCATCTGAACTCCTAACTATTGCCAACCGGGTATTAGGCACAGGCCAGTTAAGCCTTGCCAAATATTTATTTATCACTTCCGGTAGTAATAATGAAACGCCCCCTTCAACAACAAACATTCAGGGATTCCTGAAGTATTTTTTGGAAAGGATTGATTTTAACAGGGATCTTCATTTTCAAACCCAAACCAGCATGGATACACTCGATTATTCCGGAGAGGGTTTAAACCACGGGAGCAAACTCATCCTTGCGGCTTATGGAGAAAAGCGGAGAGCGCTGCTGAATGAAATTGAATTTAATGATTCCGGGCTGCAAAGGGAAGGAATGCATTGGATACTTCCAGGGATTTTGTCTGTTGGAATAAAACCCTTTTCAAATTACCCTAATACCATCATAGAATTTAACGAACTGGAAAAAATCGTAAGAGGGTTAAATCCACAGACGTTGGAAAAGATTGCTTTAATAGTAGGTACCGATAACGCTGCAGAGGCTGCGGCTAACCTGGATAATTTTTTATGGATAACCTTTACACGCAGTAACCCTTCTCATGATGTGTATGGTGTTAAACCCACCCTAAATTTCAAACATTGGGGTTGCAATGGACCTTTGATGGTTGATGCGAGGAAAAAACCCTTTCATGCGCCTGAATTGAAAAAGGATTTGCAGGTAGAACAAAATATAGAAAGGATTTTCAGGAAAGGAGGAAGTCTTTTTGGAAAAATGTAGTTCAATTCTCCGCTTTACGGGCCTGCCCCCTCTTCCTGAATTGGAACGGTTGTTATGCCATTTTGATACCATTTAATAGATATCTTTAACGCCTTAAATTTTCATTCTTGAAACAATTTCTATTCGCTGCCTGCTGTTTCTTTTTAATTTCCTGTAATGCTCAAAAACCAGCGCCGCTCCCAGTTTCTCCGGATGACAATAGCCTGCTCTGGGAAATTTCTTCCAAAAACGGAGGAAAAACCTCCTATATTTTTGGCACCTTTCACCTCATGTGCAAAGAGGATATCCATTTCTCAAATAATCTTTTAACCGCCCTGCGCCAAAGTGATGAAGTGTATTTTGAGATGGACCTCGATGACCCTGCAAATACCCTGGGTGGATTGTTTTATATGAATATGAAGGGAGATACTACGCTGGCCGATTTGCTATCCCCGGAAGAGTATAAGAAAGTAGCGACTTTTTTCCAGGATAGTTTAAAAACGCCCATTGCCTTATTGCAGCGGATGAAACCTATGATGCTGGGAGCTTTAATTTATCCTAAACTGATGCCCTGTAAAAATATGAGCGGCATTGAACAGGAATTGATGCAACTGGCAAAAAAAGAAAAAAAGGAAATTAAAGGGTTTGAAACCATCCAGTTTCAGTCATCCATTTTTGATAGTATTCCCTATTCCACCCAGGCAAAAGAACTGCTGAAGAACATAGATAGTATGCAGGCATATAAGATATTTTTTGATAGTATGTTAACTGTGTACAAATCGCAGCAGCTTACCAAAATTGGTAATATGATGAATGATACCAGTTATGGAGGGGCAGGCGATATGGAGGTTATGTTATATAACCGGAATCGGAACTGGGTTGAACAATTGGAAAAGATAATGAAAGAAAAATCTGTATTCGTGGCAGTGGGTGCAGGCCATTTACCTGGCAACCAGGGAGTGCTGGAACTTTTGAGAAAAAAAGGATATATCGTTAGGCCAATTCTAAATAAGTAGACTGCTAACTACTAACGAATCACAACCTCCTTAATAATCTTTTCTCCCATGGCCTCATTCAACCGTTGGATGATGAGGTCTTTTTGGAAGAGTAATTCATTTTTTAATGGGGCCACCGTGGTTTCAACAAATAGGGTATTGCCCCTGATTTGAATTTTATCGGTGTATTTGGCAATTGTTTTTCCCATCAGTTCCTCCCATACTGCTTCAATTCGCACCGATTGAATGCCACTCTTTAATCGGCTTCCTTTAAGAAACTGGTTCATTGCATCTTCCATTGATAACTCACCCATAATGGCAAAAATAGTTTATTCCAGTTCAATCATCTGGTAGGTAATATCCACCGAGTCGAAAGCTTCTTCCAACCTTTCCCGATGGGTATCGGTAATAAAAACCTGGCCCTCATTATCCGTGCATACCCACTGCAAAAGGTGATTCATTCGGTGGCCATCTAATTTTTCAAATACATCATCCATCAACAGCATGGGCGAAAACCCCTTTCTTTCTTTGATTATTTCAAATTCTGCAAGTTTTAAAGCAAACAAAAGACTTTTTCTTTGCCCCTGGGAAGCCACCAGCCGAAATAATTTTGATTCCAACTGAAATATTAAATCATCGCGGTGAATACCCCAATTACTTCGTTGGGTAATAAGGTCTTTTTCCCTTCCTTTGACGAGTAAAGCAAGTAATTCTTCATTTTCCAACTGGCTTTGATAGACGAGGAATACATTTTCATCCGTTCCCGAAATCCGGCGATAAAACGTTGCGGCAAGAGGTAACAGTTTATCCAACAATTCCTTCCTGCTTTTATAAATTGCAAGTCCTACCGGTGCCATTTGTTCATCCAGGATGTCCAAAATTTCAGAAGATACAGCGCTGTCTGAAGCCATTAACCGCAATTGGCTGTTTCGTTGTTGAAGCAACCGGTTGTACTTTATCAATTCCTGAATATAACCGGGTTTAAGCTGGCATAAAAGGGTATCCACAAAATTTCTTCTCTGTTCTGCTGCGCCGGTTATTAGTTCGATATCATCCGGGGCAATCATCACGATGGGTAAAGTCCCAATGTGTTGGGAAAATTTTTCGTAAGGGATAGCATTTAAAGAGAGTTCCTTTTTATTACCCCGGGTAACACAAACAACATCAAGCGCCCTTTCATCCTTATTAAAATATCCTTCAATCCGGAACCCATCCGTTCCAAACATGGTAGATAATTGAGAACTGGGACTAAAATAACTTTTTGCCAGGCAACAATAATGAATGGCATCCAGGAGATTTGTTTTGCCCTTGCCATTGAGACCGGTTATGGCCACTACGTTATGATTGAATTCGAATTCCCGCTGTGCGTAATTTTTATATTGCGTTAATCTTATCCGGTTCAAAGTAAGCATCTGGTTTGCAAGATACGACTTGCCGAACCGGAATAGCTTTACCGCCCCAAACCAGGCAGATTACCCTGATTATCAAAAGCATCCTCCCTCCGAAATTGGTTCTATATTCTGGGAATTCTCCCTTATCTTTGCCGCCAAAATCAGGACTATTGGCTACAAAGTTTTCTAAAGAAACTTATTTATACTGGTACGAACTCATGCTGTTGCTTCGTCGATTTGAGGAAAAGACAGGACAGTTGTATGGAATGCAGAAAATCAGGGGCTTTTGCCACCTGTATATCGGCCAGGAAGCGGTGGCTGCCGGTTGTATGACGGCCACTAACCCCGAAGATAAATTTATTACCGCCTACCGCGATCATGGTTTGGCTATTGCCAAAGGGGTTTCTGCAAAATCCTGCATGGCCGAACTGTATGGGAAAGCCACCGGATGCAGCAAGGGTAAAGGAGGCAGTATGCACTTTTTTGGCGTGAAAGAAAATTTCTTTGGAGGGCATGGTATTGTGGGAGCACAAATTGGAACAGGAGCCGGAATGGCCTTTGCCGAAAAATACCGCAATACCAAAAATGTGGTGCTTTGTTTTTTTGGTGATGGAGCCGCCCGCCAGGGTATGTTGCACGAAACCTTCAACATGGCTATGCTGTGGGAACTTCCGGTAATTTTTATTTGCGAAAATAACCATTACGCCATGGGTACTTCAGTAGCCCGAACCAGTAAAGTGCTCGATATTTATAAGCTGGCCGATGCCTATGAAATGCCTGCCGATAGTGTGGATGGAATGAATCCCGAAACGGTGCACAATGCCGTACTCAGGGCGGCAAACCGGGCAAGAGAAAACGGAGGCCCGTCCTTATTGGAAATAAAAACTTACCGGTATAAGGGGCATAGTATGTCGGATCCCCAAAAATACCGCACCAAAGAGGAATTGGAAAGTTATAAAGAACAGGACCCTATCGAAAAAGTGCTCGAAAAACTTCAGAAGGAATTTAAAGTTCCGGAGGCAGAAATTGAGGCCATTACCGAAAGGGTGAACCTGGAGGTTGAGGAGTCGGTAAATTTTGCCGAAGAAAGCCCCTGGCCCTCGGATGACGAATTGCTTAAAGACGTTTATATACAAACGGATTATCCCTTTATTACTGATTAAAGAAATTGCAATTGCAATTGAACCATTATTTAATACCCAGGAATTTACATGTCAAAAGAAAAAGAGCCCGTTAAAGTAAAACCGGCAATGGAAAAAAATGAAGCCCTCGAAAAAGCAAAAGATGTTTGGGCAAGGTTTAGCAAGCCTATAATAATTATTTGCGGAGCCATCATTGTGTTAGGTGGCGCCTGGCTTGGATACAGAAAACTTATTGTAGAGCCTAAGGAAAAGAAAGCCTCAGAAGTTATTTTCAGGGCCGAGAACCTGTTTGGGAAAATGGCAACCAACGGTTTCAATACCGATTCTGTCGCCATCGTTTTAAATGGCGGTAACCTGGAAGGACATAAGGTAACCGGTGTGCTGAAAGTAATCAGTGAATATGATGGATCAGAAACTGCCAACCGGGCAAAATACATCGCCGGGGCTTCTTACCTTCAAATTCATGATTATGATAAAGCTATTAAATACCTGAAAGAATTTAACGCTCATGGAGCATCCCAAATACAAAGCAAGGCTAACCTGATGCTGGGACATGCCTATGCGGAGAAAAAAAATACCGAGGAGGCCCTGAGCTATTATAAGAAGGCTGCCGATGGCAACGAAAAGGATGAAGCTACCGTTTCAAATGCTTTATTTATTGCTGCATCCTATGCCGATGCTATGGGCAAAACAAAGGATGCCATAACCCTTTACACTAAACTGCGCGATAATTTTCCAAAGAGTTCGGCTGTTTCTTCCGGCGATGTAGATAAGCATCTCGCAAAACTTGGTGTCCTTAAATAAACCGGGTACCACATTATGGCATTTACTCCAAAAGAATTTCTTAATACTACAGGCATCCGGATAAAAAAGGGTGCCTGTGTTGTAATTGTACGAACTGAATGGAACACACAGGTTACCCAGGCGCTGCTGGATGGATGTATCCGCGTTCTCACCGAAGAAAAAATTAGTTTTAAGGTAATTGATGTACCTGGTGCTTTTGAAATTCCCTTTGCTATCAAAAATGATTGGGATTCATCCCGAAATAAAAAGCCATCTGCCTATATTGCACTGGGTTGTATCATCAAAGGTGATACCCCGCATTTTGATTTTGTTGCAAAAGCCGTTACAGATGGTGTATTGCAATTGAATTTAAAGTTACCCGTACCCACTATTTTTGGGATATTAACCGTACATACCCAGGCCCAGGCCGATGAACGTACCGGAGGTATCCATGGGCATAAGGGATGTGAGGCGGCCATCACCGCTATTAAAATGATGGCCATATCCCAATTCAACAAACGACGAAAATAACGGCCATGCAGGTAGAGATTTTTGTGCCTTGTTTTATTGATCAGCTTTATCCTCAAACCGCTTTCAATATGATTAAAGTATTGGAAAGGGCAGGGTGCGGGGTACATTATAATACCAATCAAACCTGTTGTGGCCAACCTGCGTTTAATGCCGGGTTCGCCAATGAAGCCCGCGAAGTTGGCACTAAGTTTATTAATGACTTTGAAGGCACGGATTGCATTGTGGGGCCAAGCGCCAGTTGTGTGGGATTTGTGAGAAATTATTACCCCGGACTTTTTGAGAACGGTACCCTGCACAATCGGGTAAAGGGGCTCGGGAAAAGGATGTATGAGTTCAGTGAATTTTTAATTGATGTATTGAAGGTTGAAAATTTCAATGCCACCCTCAATGCAAAAGCGACTTACCACGATAGTTGCTCTGGACTACGCGAAATTAAAATTAAAAGTGGCCCCAGGAAATTGCTTTCTCATGTAAAAGGGCTGGAGTTGATTGAAATGAATGATACTGAGACCTGCTGTGGTTTTGGAGGCACTTTCTCCGTAAAATACGAGCCCATTTCCCTTGCCATGGCCGATCAGAAAGTAAAGAATGCAATGGCTACCGGCGCAGAGTACATAATTTCTACTGATATGAGCTGCCTTATGCAGATTCAGGGCTATATCAATAAGAATCATTACAATTTGAAGACTTTGCATCTGGCAGATGTACTGGCGAGTGGCTGGGAATAAATTTTCCTTTTATAGAATTAAAATTATTTTAGAAAAGGCCCTGACGAAACACCATCTGTTATATTAAAAATTTAGGGCAGTTTGCTGCCCCCTCCCTGGGGGCAAAAATAGGTGTTGAAAAAATTTGAACATTGGATTTAAACTGAAGCATATTTAGTGTTGTTGAAGTTTATTTAGCCACGAATACACGAATGGATTTTTCCAAACTCTGGCGCAAGTACCTCCATGATGACCTCTGGTATCCATTGAATGCATTACGGGTTGTTTCCGTATAATTTTTCTCTTTCTTCCAAAGGTTACTAAATACCTACTTACAAAAAATTAGAAAATCAGGTGTGCTTGAACCAAAAGGGAAAAGATGTCCCTTTAATTAATCGAAAAGGTGGCTTCAGAAAAAATTTTGGACAGTTTGCTGCCCCCTCCCCGGGGGCAAAAATAGGTGTTGAAAAAATTTGAACATTGGATTTCAACTGAAGCATATTTAGCGTTGTTGAAGTTTATTTAGCCACGAATGCACGAATGGATTTTTCCAAACTCTGGCGAAAGTATTCTCCATGACGATCTCTGTTATCCTTTGAATGCAATACGGATTGTTTCCGTATAATTTTTCTCTTTCCTCCAAAGGTTACGGAAAACATACTTACAAATAATTGGAAAATCAGGTGTGCATGCACCAAAAGGGAAAAGATGTCTCTTTAATTAATCGAAAAGTAGGATTCAGAAAAAATTTTGGGCAGTTTGCTGCCCCCTCCCCGGGGGCAAAAATAGGGGTTGAAAAAGATTGAACATAGGATTTTAACTGAAGCATATTCAGTGTGGTTGAAGTTTATTTAGTCACGAATGCACGAATTGATTATTCACCGTTGCCGGTATCTGATGTTTAAATGGATACAAAACAACAATAGCTTTCCTTTTTACCTTCTACCGAATTAACGCCAGGCTTTGTATTTATTGATTAATCCATTGGTGGAACTGTCGTGGCTGCTCACCGGAGTATCCACCTGTAATTCGGGGAGGATGTTATTAGCCAGTTGTTTTCCTAATTCTACACCCCATTGGTCGAAGCTGAAAATGTTCCAGATTACACCCTGGGTGAAAATTTTATGTTCATAATAGGCAATGAGTTGACCCAGGGTAAACGGAGTAATCTTTTTTACCAGGAATGAATTGGTGGGCCTGTTTCCGGTAAATACCCGGTAGGGATTCTCATGGGTTTTGCCGTTCATCAACGCTTCTGTCTGGGCAAAGAAATTGCTGATCAGTTTTTGCTGATGGTCGCCAATGGGGTTATGTGATTGCGCAGCTACTATAAAATCGCAGGGAATGATTTGAGTACCCTGGTGAATTAGCTGGTAAAAGGCATGCTGACCGTTGGTGCCTGGCTCTCCCCAAATTACAGGGCCGCTTTGCCATTGGATGGGTTTGCCATCCCGACCCACATACTTTCCGTTACTTTCCATATTTCCCTGTTGAAAATAGGCCGGAAAACGGTGCATATATTGGTCGTAGGGGAGGATGGCCTCCGTGGAAGTACCATAAAAATTGCGATACCAAATTCCCAGCAATGCCATAATTACTGGGATGTTTTTTTCCAGGGGCATTTCCCTGAAGTGGTTGTCGGTATGATGCCCACCCCGGAGAAGTTCTTCAAAGTTTTCATACCCGATCATCAGCGCTATGGATAACCCAATGGCGCTCCACAGGCTGTAGCGACCGCCAACCCAATCCCAAAAGACAAACATATTGGCAGTATCGATACCAAATTTCTCTACCTCTTCTTTATTGGTGCTTAACGCCACAAAATGTTTGGCAATATTCTTTTCAGTTCCGCCATTTTGAAGAAACCAGTTTCGTGCCGAATGGGCGTTGGTCATAGTTTCCTGGGTAGTAAAGGTTTTACTGGCAATTAGAAAAAGTGTTTCTTCGGGCGTTATCTGTTTAAAAGTTTCTACAATATGGGTTCCATCTATATTACTCACAAAATGGGCTTGCATTCCTTCTTTCCAATAAGGCCTCAGGGCTTCTGTAACCATTACCGGGCCCAAGTCGCTTCCGCCTATGCCAATATTTACAATGTATTTAATTTTCTTTCCTGAATATCCTTTCCACTCACCACCATGAATCCGGGAACAAAACTTTTTCATCTGGTTAAGCACTTTTTTAACATCTTCCATTACATCCTTCCCATCCAGCATAACAGGCTTTCCCGAAAAATTGCGTAAGGCGGTATGAAGAACTGCCCGGTTTTCAGTTTGGTTTATTTTCTCCCCCTTAAACATGGCATCCCGGGCCTCTGTTAACCCCGATTGGTTAGCCAGAGAAAATAATGCGGCTAAGATTTTATCATTGAAATTGTTTTTACTGTAATCGAAAAATATATCGCCATCCGAAATGGAATACTTATTAAACCGGTCTGGATCTTCATTGAAATATTCATGAATTTTTCTCTGATTACTTTGTTTGTATAAATCGGCAAGTAATTTCCATGCCGGTGTGGTGGTTGGATTGATGGTTGGAAACATAATTATTCTATTCTTTACATGTGTTCAATTATATGCCCCAGTTGTTCTACCATAACTGGAAGGATATCGAGATGAGTAACCATGCGGACCTGCGTAGGGGAGATGGCCAGGCATTTTATTCCACTTCCGGCAAGCTTTTCTACAAATGCTTTAGGTGTAAACCTACCATGCACCTCAAAAATTATCATGTTGGATTCCACGGGTAGCATTTTTCCCACGAAATCCTTTTTAATAAGTTGGGATGCTATGTATTTAGCGTGGTTGTGATCTGATTCGAGACGAGCTACATTATGATCAAGCGCATAGAGGCAGGCAGCGGCAAGATACCCGGCCTGCCGCATTCCACCGCCATAGACCTTCCTTACTCTCCTGGCCTGGTGGATAAAATCGGCATTCCCAACTAATACACTCCCAACCGGTGCCCCTAATCCTTTTGAAAAACATACAGAAATACTATCAAATTGTTTTCCATGTTGGAGGGCTGTTTCCCCCCGGGCAACCAATGCATTCCAGAGCCGGGCTCCATCCAGATGCAACTTCAAATTATTTTGTAAGCAAATAGCCCTTATATCTTCTATATCAGATAATTGATAAATACTTCCACCCCCTCTGTTTGAGCTGTTCTCCAAACAAACGAGGCGGCTTACCGGCTTATGAATATCATCGGGGTTTATCGCTTCTACAACCTGCTGGGCATTGATCAGGCCCCGAACTCCTGGTAAAGGCTTAACCTGGCATCCACTATTAAATGCAATTCCACCCCCCTCATAAATATAAACGTGGCTATTTGTTTCGCAAATAACCTCATCTCCAGGCCTTGTATGGCATTTAATCGCAATCTGATTGGCCATTGTGCCACTCGCACAAAACAAGGCTGCATCTTTTCCAAATTGTTTAGCCACCTCGGCCTCTAATTCATTTATTGTAGGATCCTCCCCAAATACATCATCCCCAACCCGGGCTGCCATCATGGCTTCCAACATAGGCTGGGTAGGGCGTGTAACCGTGTCGGATCTTAAATCAATCATGGGGCAAATGTAACAAATGCTGAATCGAATTGTTTGGAAATACCCATCCGGGAAATGCCATATTTATAAATTTAATTATATCTAAATTATAAGATATCCACAGTTTTTTTTTGAAATTGAACAATTTTTCCTGGTTTTCATTATGAATTGCCATTTTCGCACACTAAGTTTGCAGGCGCTTTTGTAGAATTTTACTTGCATAGCCCTGCCATGCAACACATTTTCAACAAAATGTGTCCTATTACTGTTATTCTTTCAGCTTAACCAATTACACATGAGGCAACTTAAAATCGCAACGCAAATTACCAACAGAGACTCCCAGGCAGTTGAAAAATACCTCCAGGAGATATCAAAAATTTCGATGATCACCCCCGAGGAAGAAACAGTACTTGCACAAAAAATCAAAATGGGGGATCAGCGTGCGCTCGACAAGCTGGTTCAGGCTAACCTTCGCTTTGTGGTTTCGGTAGCAAAGCAATACCAACACCAGGGCCTTTCTCTTAGTGATTTGATCAATGAAGGTAACCTCGGTTTGATTAAAGCCGCACAACGTTTCGATGAAACCAAGGGTTTCAAATTTATCTCTTATGCCGTTTGGTGGATTCGTCAATCCATCTTGCAGGCGTTAGCCGAACAGGGGCGTTTGGTTCGCCTTCCTCAAAACAAAATCGGTACCTATAATAAAGCCAATAAAGCGTATATGGCTTTTGAACAGGAGCACGAAAGGGAACCCTCAACAGAGGAATTGGCCGAGCTCCTCGAGATGAGTGAAACTGAAATTAATAATATTTTTCAATCGAATACCCGCCATACTTCCTTAGATGCCCCCGTACACGAAGCTGAAGATGTAGCCATGGGCGACCTGTTAAAGGGTGGCGCTGAAACAGATGAAGACGTGATGCACGATTCGCTGAAAAATGAAATCCGCCGCGTGTTGAAATCCCTCAGCCCAAGGGAAGCTGAAATTGTAAATGCTTATTTCGGGCTGGATGGCGAAAACGGCGTTACCATCGAACAAATTGGCCAAAAATACGACCTCACAAAAGAACGTATCCGCCAAATCAAAGAACGCGCCATCAAGCGTCTTCAAAAAGCCCGCTACAGTTGCACCCTGAAAGCCTACCTGGGATAAATAGATAAGTCGATTTACTTTTTCATATTGCTGCCCCGTTTATTACGGGGCATTTTTGTAAATAGTCGATTTCGAGTATTGACTGGTGTTAGTAGACAGTTCATATTTGTAGCTACTTATACAAATAGAACATGAAAAAAATTATGCTGCCGCTACTGGCCTTGTTTGGTTTTGTTTCCACCGGGCTCGGAAATAATATCCTGGTATCAAATGCACAAATTTCCGGTCAAAATGTAGGGAGCCATTTCTCCCTGATTGGCTTTAATGTTTCCTGGGAAAATAGTTGGCGTACATCCACCAACGAAAGCAACCAGGATGGCGCCTGGGTATTTATAAAATTCCGAAAAAATGGAACCCAGGAATGGCGTCATGCTACCCTAAATACCACCGGATTTACTGCCGGTAGTGGTGCTGCTATATCCGTACCAGCGGATGGAAAAGGATTGTTTATTTATCGGAATGCGGATGGAATTGGCAATGTAAACTATACCGGTAATATCGTTAGGTGGAATTATGGTGTGGATGGTGTGCTTGATAATGAAACAGTAGAAATTCGGGTTTTTGCCGTCGAAATGGTACTGGTTCCTACCGGCTCATTCTATCTGGGAAGCGGAGGAACGGATGCTAACGGCTTTAAAACCGGGGCTACCAATAATCCTTACCTCGTTACAAATGCTAATATTACCTGGGGTACTTCAGGTGCAGATCTTAATTCAAATGGACTGGGGCCGGTTTCTGGAACAGTTCCTTCCGATTTTCCTACCGGTTACCAGGCATTCTGGATGATGAAATATGAAATCAGTGAACAACAATATGCTGATTTTTTAAACCACCTCGATCTGGCGCGGGCCAACGTTAATAATACACCTGCAATTTTTACCGGTACACATCCAAACCTGGTGGCCCCCCATCCGGAAAGGGCAGTAGGAGGAATAAATAGCGGAAGGTTTGCAGCCCTTGCCGATTGGTCGGGACTACGGCCTGCTACAGAAATGGAATTTGAGAAAGCATGCCGGGGAAGCAATATTAATCCCGTACCCAATGAGTTTCCCTGGGGGAATACTACAGTGAATCCTTTAACCTCAGTAACAGATCCAGGCCTGGTAAATGAGGCTGTTGAGAATCCGGGCAATGCAAATGCAATAATTAATGGGCTATTTGCTCAACCGGTACGCACCGGAATTTTCGCCCGCAATGCTGGTTCTACGAGGGAACTTTCCGGAGCCTCTTATTATGGAATTATGAACCTGGGTGATAATGTGATGGAAATATTTATTTCTGCCGGGAATATTCCGGGATTGGGTTTTTTAGGAAATATTCATGGAGATGGATATTTAGCGGCAGATGGAAATACAGATATCACTACCAATACCAATTTTAACTCCTATGGCATTCGGGGTGGAAGTTATACCGCTACCAGCGGGTACTGCACCATTTCCTTTAGAGGGTATGCTACTTTTTTCCAGACATTTTATGGGTATGACGCCACATTAGTTACTATAGGTGGCCGTTTTGTTCGCACTGCGCCATAAATAATAAACATGAGCAAAATTTTAATTTCTCTTTTCGGACTTTTGGCCCCCATAATCCTGCATGCACAAAATAATGCCGTATTCAATGGAGGTCAGGCGGATGGCTGGGGTAAAGCCATATTTGCGCAATCTGCCAATTCTATTTATTCTGGAGGTATAGGCGATGGGTGGAATAGAACCACGTTCAGCCAATCCACAAATTCAATTTTTGTGGGTGGAATAGGAGATGGCTGGCACCAATCTGGCTTCGCGCAGCCAGGTAACCAAATTTTTAATGGGGGTATTGGAGATGGATGGGATAGTACTGCATTTGCACAGGCCGGAAACCTTATTTATACTGGAGGGATAGGGGATGGTTGGAGCAGTACCTATAGGCCAATGGGGCCACTGCCTATACATGTGCTTTCATTCACTGCTCAGAAAAAGAATAATTCCCAGGGGTTGCTTTTATGGCAGACCTCTTCGGAGCAAAATAGCGCCTGGTTTGAGGTTGAGCGCTCCTTTGATGCAGTAAATTTTGAATTTATTGGCAGGGTAGCTGCCAGTGGTTCCAGTAATCACAAAATAAATTACTCCTATATCGATTTAGCTCCTCATAAAGGATATAATTATTATCGTTTAAAAATGGTTGATTTGGATGGCAGTTTTTCCTATACGCCTGCCCGGGTTTTATTATTTGATCAACCGTTGGAGTCCGGATTAATTTGTTTCCCCAACCCCAGTACCGGGAAATTTGAAGTAGCCCTATCCGGGTTTAAAAACCAGGAGAAAATGATAATCAACATTTGCGATAGCAGGGGAGCGGTAATCTGGCAGGAAAAGCTAAATCCCGCCTCCCTATCATCCCGGAAATCATTCAATTTGTCGGGATATCCAAAAGGCATTTATTTAATTCAGGCTGTATCGGAAGGAGTGCAGGCCACCGGAAAAGTAATTTTACAATAGTATTTTGAAATCAAGAACTGGTTGAAGGGCATTTGATAGTGCCCTTCTTTTTATATTTGCAAATGCGAATTTTCGTGTTCTTCTTTTTTTTAATTACTCTTACCGGTTGCGAGAAGAACATTCATTTTAATTTAGATAAGGCCTCTCCGGTTTTGGTGGTGGATGCCCAAATTGAAAATGGGAAACCCCCACAGGTAGTTTTAACGAAGAGCCTCTCGTTTTTTGATCAGATTAATCCGGTCATACTGGCCAATTCATTTGTTCATGGGGCAGATGTTTATATTTCTAATGGAACCCTTACCCATAAATTGAAGGAATATACCATCCCTTTAGTTCCAGGTTATTCGGCTTATTTATACTCCATCGATTCAAGCAACCTGGCTACTGCCTTTCTGGGAGAATTAAATACGGGTTACCAACTCCGGATTGTAAGTGATGGGAAAGAATATACTTCACAAACCCAAATTCCTGCATTAAATGTGGTACCGGATTCTGTATTCTACAAGCAGGTTCCATTTATTGATGATACTACCTTGCGGAAAATGATGGTTAGGGTACATGACCCCGTGGGGCTGGGAAACTATATCCGGTATTTTACAAAACGAGGCAATCTTCCATTTTATCCCGGCGAAAACTCAACCTATAACGATGAAATACTGGATGGCACTACCTATGAGGTGTCCTTCCCGCAAGGGGTAGATAGAAACGATCCGCCCAAAGCCGATAGCAACTTTTATCATATAGGCGATACCGTTACCTTGAAATTTTGTAACATCAACAGGGCTACCTACCAATTTTGGAACACCTGGGAATTCGCCTTCCAAAGCATGGGGAACCCTTTTTCTCAACCCAATAAAGTAATAGGAAATATTTCCAATGGAGCGTTAGGCGCTTTTTGCGGATATGCTGCCTGGTATAATACACAAATCGTGCATTAAAGAATCAACATTCAGTATGGAACAGAACAACGCAAATGAAATTATTAACTGCCTGATTATCGGATCGGGGCCTGCTGGTTATACAGCAGCTATCTATGCATCGAGGGCTAATCTAAAACCGGTACTATATCAGGGGATCCAACCCGGTGGACAGCTAACTATTACAACCGAAGTGGAAAATTACCCGGGATATCCGGATGGGATTCAGGGACCTGAAATGATGATTCATTTCGAAAAGCAGGCTGCCAGGATGGGAGCCGATTTGAGATACGGAACCGCTACTAATGTAGATTTTAGTGCCCGCCCCCTGAAAGTTCAGATTGACGATGACAAATGGTTGCAGGCACATTCCGTAATCATTTCCACAGGGGCATCCGCAAAATGGTTGGGCATTGAAAGTGAACAACGGTTAAATGGGTATGGAGTTAGCGCCTGCGCCGTATGCGATGGTTTCTTTTTTCGGAATAAGGAGGTAGCCATCGTAGGAGCCGGTGATACCGCCTGTGAAGAAGCACTCTATCTTTCAAAAATATGCAGCCATGTACACATGCTGGTTCGAAGGGATGAAATGCGGGCCAGTAAAGTAATGCAGGACCGCGTTAAAAATACTTCAAACATTACGGTTTACTGGAGTACGGAGGTGGAGGAGGTGATAGGCGAAAATAAAGTGGATGCAGTAAAAATTTTCAACCGAAGAGATCATACATCAAAGGAAATTCCAGTTAGCGCCCTCTTTATAGCCATAGGCCACCAGCCCAATAGTGAAATATTTAAAGGATGGCTGGATATGGATGAGGCCGGATATCTTAAAACTATCCCCGGAACATCGAAAACAAATGTGGAAGGGGTCTTTGCAGCCGGGGATGTACAGGATAAAATTTATCGACAGGCCGTAACCGCTGCCGGTAGCGGATGCATGGCTGCGCTGGATGCGGAACGTTATTTAGGAGAAAAAGGACACCACTGATGTTCACCATTCATCTCAATAATATGCATTTCTTCGCCCATCATGGCTTACATGAAGAAGAAACCCTGGCCGGAAATGGTTTTGTTGTTGATTTGAAAATTTGCTTTCTGCCCAACTATCCCGTGCAGGAACTTGCAGATACCATTAACTATGTGCAGGTGTACGAATTGCTGAATATACGAATGGAGCAACCCGTTAGGCTCCTCGAAACCCTTGCAGAAAAAATCGTAGCCGATATCCGGCAACTGGACGACCGGATTAAGAAGATTTCCATTAATATTAACAAACTGAACCCACCCATCACCCGGTTTTCGGGTACGGTAGGAGTTACGCTTGATAAAGAATTTTAACCCCCAATTTTATGAAAGGTACAATCCTCTTTTTAGGTATGTTGGTTACAACGGGCGTATATGCACAATACAACCCCCATACGTTGTTTGCCCCTTCTGTTCCGGTAACTCACTCCATGTATCGGCTGCCTTCGGGCGAACCGGCGCCCAATTATTGGCAAAACCGGGCAGATTATAAGATCAGGGTAACCATAAACGATAAAACGAACCGCATTTCCGGATGGGAAGAATTGACCTATACCAATAACAGTCCCGTTCCTCTTGATTTCCTCTGGTTACAGTTAGACCAGAACCTGTTTAAGCCCGGAAGCCGGGGCCAAAGCAGGTTTGAAGCGGGAGAACACAGCCGGTATGGCAATGCCACTTCAAATTTTCAGGGCGGTTTTGATATAGGTGCTGTTACCATTGGAGGAGTTCCGGTAAAATATATTATTACGGATACCCGGATGCAGGTTTGGCTACCTGTATCCTTAAAAGATAAAGGCCAATCCGTTAAATTGAAAATTGAGTACGCCTTTACGTTACCTGACGAAGGAGCCGATCGATGTGGAATATTACAAACTCCCGATGGAAAGATATTTTCTGTGGCGCAGTGGTACCCCAGGATGGGCGTTTTTGATGATTTGCAAGGCTGGGATACGGATCCCTACCTCGGGCCTGGAGAGTTTTATTTGGAATATGGCGATTTTGATGTGGAAATCACGGCTCCATCCGCTTTGCTTGTAATGGCAGGTGCTGAACAGACTAACAAAAAGGAAACCTTGTCTGCCTCTGATCTGGAACAGTTAGATAAGGCCGAAAAGAGTAACCATACCATTATGATCCGGGATGAAGATCAAATGAAGGAAGCCTTAAAAAGAACAGGAAATAGAACATGGAAGTTCCAGTTAAAAAATGCCAGAGATTTTTCCTGGGCAGCTTCTTCAGCTTTTCTGTGGGACGCCGCAAAAATTAATCTTCCATCCGGTAAAAAAATTTTGGCAATGAGTGTGTATCCTGCTTCTGTAAAAGGAAATAAAGCCTGGGGAAGGAGTACGGAATTTATTAAAGAGAGTATTGAGAATTACAGCCGGCGCTGGATGGAATATCCTTATCCTGTTGCTGTAAATGTTGCCGGCAACATCCGGGGAATGGAATACCCGGGCATCGTTTTTTGCAATACCCAATCAGCAGGTGAAAGTTTATTTGGAGTTACCGACCATGAATTTGGACACACCTGGTTCCCCATGATTGTGGGCAGCAATGAGCGGAAGTACGCCTGGATGGATGAAGGCTTTAATGAATTTATTAATTTCATTTCTGCGGGAGATGTAAATAACGGTGAGTTTAAAAATTCAACGCCTTCTTTTGAAATGCTCAGCCTGATTTCATTTGCCCCTGGAACAGAATCAATATTTAATACGCCACAAGGAATGAAAGAAGCGAATATCGGCGAAGCGGTTTATTATAAACCTGCATATGCGCTAACACTGCTAAGGAATGTAATTATTGGTGAGGAGAGGTTTGATAAGGCATTTAAAACCTATATCCAACGATGGGCTTATAAACATCCTTGCCCTAACGACTTCTTCAGTTGTATCGAAAATGTGACAGGAGAGGATCTTCAATGGTTTTGGAAATCCTGGTTCTATGAAGATTTTACACTCGATCAATCGGTGGAATCGGTTTCGTATAACAGTACCCTGAAAGGGAATACGGTGGTATTGAAAAACAATCAGCAAATGGCAATGCCGGTTTTAATAAGCTATACCCTTAAATCGGGATTAAAAGATTCATTGGTTTTGCCTGTTGAAATTTGGACAAATACAAATGAATTCCATGCATTCATACCGGCTGATGAACCCATTATTTCATTGGTTATTGATTCAAACCGATTGTTCCCCGATGAAAATCGAAAGAATAATTCCTGGCAGTCAAGGTAATTATTCACCATAAATTTTTGAAGTCTTCCATTTTCCTGAACGCATATAGAAGAAAGAAAAAAGGAAAATGGTAGTCCAATAAACAAATTCATTGGTCCACCCCATGGCCAGCGACTGGTAATCAATCACCATAAAATACCAGGTGTAAACCATATATATGGCAATTGCAATGATTTCAATGCCAAGATTCACTTTGGTTTTGCCGGTACCTGTTACCGCATTTAAAAACGGGTTTGCTATTCCCAACAGGAGAATCCCTAAAGATACAACCCGGATCACGGGGATTCCCGCCTCCACAAACGATTCATCCTGCCCAAATAAATTAAAAAATTGAGTAGGAAAGAAGTTTATTAGGAGGCATATAAACAGACAACAGGTAACACTAAGGATTACAATTTTCTTCAACAGAGGAAATATATCCTGCTGGCGGTGTTGTCCCATTAGGTTACTTACCATTACATTGGTGGTGCCAGACAGTGCCCAAATAAAAATTCCGGTTATCCCATAAACAATTCGCATTACATTACTGATTGCCTTCGCCTGCTCTCCACGAGGTTCTATAAGGAGAAAAAAGGCTAACCAGGTAGTGGCGCTAATCATAAATTGTGAAACAAGTGGGAGGGCAACCCGAACAATTTCCCGGCTTAGATTTCGATGGTATTTAAAATTTGAAAAAAGTTGGTATTTCTTTTGTAACCCTGTTTTATGAATTACGGCTATCACGGTAATCATCCCCGAAAATTCGGCAATTACAGAAGCATATGCGGCGCCATTAAATCCCAATTTTGGCATGCCCAGTTTTCCAAAAATTAACCCATAATCGAGGATAATATTTAAAACTGTTTCCACAATAAAGGCAGTAATCAATAACCGGCTATTTAAACTGGCTACCAGAAAAGCATTACAAATTTGAAAAATGAATAAGAAGAAGATTCCCCAAATGCGAATTCGCAAGAACCCCATCTCTACCGGAAAAGCCTTTTTATCGGCTACTACACTTAATATATAGGGTGCCACCAACCAGGTAAACAAAACGCAAATCGCAGAAAAGATAAGGGAGAGGCGAATTCCCTGAGCTATGGAATACCTGAACATTCCGATATCCCCACTTCCTGCAAAACGGGAGAAAACGGTTTGCATGGCACTGTTTAACCCGTTAGCGGCAAGGGCAAAAATAAGATAGTAAACCCCCGTAATTCCCGCGTTGCCCAAAGATTCCTCGTTTAAATGTCCGAGGAAAATGGTGTTAACCACAAAGTTCACCTGTGGAACAAGGATTGCCAGGGTTATTGGTAATGCAATTTGGAGAATTTGCTTATAGCTAACTTCCACCCGCAAATCATAACCCGAACCTATTGCTTCCATAAATCAGGTAAAATTATCTTATTTTGCTAATTCAATTGTATGAAACCAGCGTTTAATATTTCACCTTCTCCTGGAGATCAGGAAGGGAAAAATTTATTGATTGAGGTGGGTAATTATGGAGTGAGTTTTTCTTGGTACCGGAATAACCCCAATTTTCTGGAAGGTATTCTTGTTTTTAATTTCGATAAATTCCTTACCCCCTCCGAATGGATTGGTGCCCTGAATTCCATGTATCGCAATTACCCTGTATTAGGGATGCCGCACCACTCAATCCGTGTTTGCATCAATTTTCCTGAATTTATGCTGATACCCGGTGAATATTACAATCCTGTTAATGCCAGGGAATTATTTTCCCGCACATTTCAGTCGGGACCAGAATTTGAAATTATTACGGATGTACTGAAGGAAGAAAAAATTTTTATGGTTTATGGAGTTAGGAAGGAACTTTACGATTTTTTTCAATTTCATTATCCGAATTGGGTAATGCTTCATGCTTCTGTAAATGAAATTAGATCTTGGGGTAAAGAGAACTCCATAACCTGCATCATATACCACAATGCAATAAAGATAATTGCCTGCCGGGATGGCTCTTTCCAATATTGCGGGATTTTTTCATTTACAAAACCGGTGGATGTAGTGTATTTCCTGTTGAAAGTTTGCGAAACCTATCAGTTATACCCTGAAACCATCCCCTTAAAGCTATGTGGGATGGTTGATGAATATTCTATTCTTTATAATGAGGTATATAAATATTTTGGAATAGTTTCCTTTATTTCTGAAAACGAGAATTTCGAAATGCAGGAGCGGATTCGATTTTATCCGAATCATTTTTTTTGCCACCATACCATTCAAATATCATGCGCATCATAGGTGGATCGATGGGAGGAAGGAGGATTACCCCGCCTCCCAAAATGCCATATACCAGGCCTACTACGGATATAGCAAAAGAAGGATTATTTAATATCATTGAGAATAATTTGGAAATTGACGGGCTTGTTACACTCGATCTTTTTGGAGGAACAGGTTCAATAAGTTACGAGCTCGCTAGCAGGGGAGCTGCCGACCTTACCATAGTGGAAAAAGATCCGGAAATGTTTGCATTTATAAAAAGGACAACAAGTGCACTCAATCTACCTCACATAAAAGTGGTAAAATCTGACGTATTTCGGTTTATTCGTGAAGGGGGTAAAAAATATGATCTGATTTTTGCAGGCCCTCCTTATGCACTGTCAAGTATTGATGAAATTCCAATAGAAATTTTTAAGAATGAACTGCTAAAGGAGGAAGGTTGGTTTATTTTGGAACATACCCCTAAAAATGATTATCGTAAATTTGATTTTTACCGAACTGAAAGAAATTATGGCACCACTATTTTTTCAATTTTTGTCAATAGGCAGGATCCAAATATTTGATCGTTGAAAAAGCTCAGATTCTTATTTCTTCCAATTGCTTGGGTTCATCAAATTATTGTTACTCTGAGGAATTGGTTCTTTGATAAAGGAATTTTTAAATCTTCCACTTTTAATTTCCCGCTAATTTGTGTGGGTAATTTGGCATTAGGCGGAACAGGGAAGACCCCCATGGTTGAATTGTTGGTTACCTTGTTGAAAGATGAATTTGATGTGGCTACCCTGAGCCGGGGATACAAAAGAAAAACAAAGGGGTTTGCCATAGCAAACGACAGGACCACCGCCATCGAAATTGGCGATGAGCCAATGCAGTTCCATTTGAAATTTCCCCAAATTACCGTTGCAGTAGGAGAGGAGCGTTTGGTGGCTATTCCACAAATTTTGCAACTACGGCCAAAAACAGATGTCATCATTCTGGATGATGCCTTCCAACACCGTTCCGTAAAAGCAGGAATTAATGTACTGTTAACCGAGCAGGAAAATTTATTTACAAGGGACAATATGTTTCCTGTCGGCGACCTTAGAGACATTCCCCAAAGTGCTTCCCGTGCTCAAGTAATAGTGATTACAAAATGCGATCCACAAATTTCAGCATCGGAAGCCGAGAAAATTAGAAAACAAATTAGCCCTCAAAAAGAACAAAAATTATTTTTTGCCTGCCTGAAATACAAGACCCCATATCACCTATTTACCTACCGTGAGTTGCCTCTCACTTCACAAACAGATGTTTTATTAATTTGCGGTATTGCCAACCCTAAACCTTTATTGAGATACCTTAAAGAAACAGTTCGAACTGTCAGGACATTAAAATACAGCGATCATTATATTTTTAAAACAGATGACCTAAGAACCATTTGCGAAAATTTTGATTCGATTGAATCATCAAACAAAATTATTCTAACCACCGAAAAAGATGCGGTTCGCCTTGTAAAATATGCCATCGAGCTTTCCCATTATCCGTTGCATGTATTGAGTGTAAGCCATGCAATCTTATTTAACCAGGAACCGGAATTCAGAGAATACTTTGTTTCCTTTATTCGCCGCTTTCCAACCACCGGGCATGATTTAGCCAGTATGCAGGAAAATTAAAATCTCCCTAATCTACTAAACTTTTCGTATTTCATCGTAGTTTCGCAACCATGTCGAAATATATTAAATTTATTATGGGAAAAGGGTTCTTTAAGAACTCGCTGTGGTTGCTGGGTCTTATGGCTATTAGTAATTTTTTAAATGCACAGGACTATACTTTTTCCGGCGTGGTACAATCTAATGAAGGAAAGCCATTAAAAGGTGCTACCGTTTTATTCGGAAGGATGAATCAGGATAGTTTAAGAAGCACCACAAACCAGGAAGGTATTTTTAATTTTTCTTCAACACATTCCCTGGGTAGCGGAAACCTCATCATTAGTTATGTTGGGTATTCCACCTTAATTTCCCATGTAAATACCGACAGCTTAAAAAAATCACCAGTTGTTTTTAAACTCTTTCCCAAAGATGGATTGTTGGAAAATGTAACTATAGAATCCAATAAAATTCAAATAAAGGAGGATACGGTTTCGTATGTAGTGGACAGTACCATGTACCGTAAGAATGATAATGTGGAGGAAGTCTTAAAAAAACTACCGGGTGTAACGGTAGATAAGGATGGGACTGTAACAGCACAGGGAAAACAGGTAACCAAGGTAAAGGTGAACGGAAAAGATTTCTTTAATGGCGACGTAACCACAGCCACCCGGCAGATTAATGCCGATATGGTAGACCGGATTCAAATAATTGATGATTATGGAGACCAGGCTGCCTTCACCGGGGTAAAGGATGGAGACCCGTCTAAAACTCTGAATATCCAGCTTAAAAAGGATAAGAATAAAGGGTATTTTGGAAATGTTTCAGCAGGAGCGGGTACGGAAGACCGTTACCTTATTAATGCTTCCTTTAACCTGTTCAAAAACAGCCGGCAAATTTCATTGTTAGGTAATTTGAATAATACCAATGCCAATACCTTTAATTTTGGGAGTATGGGGCTAAGCCCTTCTATGGCAAGAATGGTAGGTGGGGCTATCCGCAGTTTTGGAATGGGAGGCCCCGGTTCTCCTTTATCAGGATTTGGGAATACAGACGGAATTTCTATTAATAAATCTATTGGCCTGAATTACAGGGACGAATGGGGAAAAAAAATTTCCTTTTATGGAAGTTATAGCTTCTCCCATAAAACTACCTATTCCGAACAACAGATTTCTCAGCAAAATTTCTATGCACAATCTTCAAATATCAACCACCAAGACCTGGTAGATAATACAGGGAACAACAATCACAGGGTAAACCTGAACCTCGAATACCGGATTGATTCATTTAATTATCTGAAAATTAGCCCTGGGTTTACATTTAATGACGGGGAGGAAACCAGCAACAACCGGTTTAGTTACTTCGACAGTTCGGGGAGGAAAACAAACGATGGAAATACTTTCCAGGATATTTCAAATAATGCGCCAGGATATTCGGGAAGTGTTCTGTACAACCATCGTTTTAGGAGGAAAGGACGGTACCTGAGTATAAACGGATCTGGGAATACTAATTCAACAGATAACGGTAACGACTATACGAATAATGCCAGCCTTTATACTCAAGTTGGAGTAACCATCGATACCAGCCTAAATCAGTTTACGCAACAGGAAAATAGGGCCTCCAGTTACAGTATTAAAGCGTCCTACATTGAACCTCTTGATAAAAAGAGGAGCCTCGAGATTAATTATGCCTATTCGCATCAATATACTTCCAACAACAAAAAAACCTATAATGTAGATATGCCCGGACAGGCAAGAACATACCTTGACAGCCTTAGTAATATTTACGAAAATAATTATTATACCCATCGCTTTGGATTGAACTTCCGTACGGTGGAGAAAAAATTTAATTATGCGATAGGAATGGGTGTACAACCGGCGATAATTAAGAGTAATTCAGAAACCGGAAATTATGCTTACACCCAGCACCTATTGAATTTCTATCCTGTCATCCGATTTGCCTATAATTTCTCGAGAAGCAGGTCGTTGAGTATGAATTATAATGGAAATACCAACCAGCCAGGATACCAGCAATTGCAGCCTGTTACGGATTATAGCAATCCACAGTATATAACCGTGGGTAACCCCAATCTGAAACCCGAGTTTAATAATTCGTTTAGTCTGCGTTATAACAATTTTGACTTTATAACCGGGGATGTTTTCTTTTCCTTCATTAGTTTTTCCTTTACAAAAGATAAAATTGTAAACAATGTTTTTAACCGGGGCTTTGGCGTACAAGAAACACGGTATCTGAACACGAATGGATACTATACGGTGACAGGATTTTATAATTACTCTAAACCCTGGCGAAACAGAAAGTATGTGCTCAATTATGGCGGAAACATCATTTATAATAACAATATATCTTACCTTCAAGATAAACGAAACAAGGGCGCAAATTGGGTTGTAGGTCAGCGATTATCAACTGATATTATGGTGAAGAAGTGGCTCGAAACAACCGTCGGGGTGAATTTCAATCTCAATAGTTCGCATTATAAAATACAAAAATCTTTAAACAGCCAGACCATTGGGTGGACGTTAACCAACACAACCCGCATCTTTTTGCCTAAGAATTTCCGGATGAATTATGATCTTGAAAAGGACCTTAATTCGGGGTATGCCAATTCAGTGAAAGCCGAACCGTTTATTATTAATGCCGGGATCGAAAAGGCGTTTCTTAAAAATGAAAAGTTATCCGTAAAATTCCAAGGGCTGGATATATTAAATCAGAATAAGAACCTATCGAGATCTGTTACTGCCAATTCCATTACGGATATAAGAGCAAATCGGCTTCAACGATATTTTATGGTAAGTGCAACCTACCGGCTAAACAAATTTGGAGGCGGTGGAGGAGGAAAACAAGGGAATATGCCGGTTGGGATGCCATTGATGCGAATGCAGAATTTTTGACTCCTACAAATTGTGTAGTTGGTTGAGAACAAGATTTGTGGGGAGTATACAAAAGGACGGGATAGCCTAACGGCTTGCCAATGCGATGTTGGCGGTTCGTTGTATTTTGATTGTTAATCCTATATTTGAGGTCTTTCAAGTCCAAGTGCCCGCAAGTATGAAAGCATTTGTCCTGTGTGAACTAATTCGTGATATGCTAATCCTTGTAAATAATCGCCGAGTTTTCTTCTTTGTCCTTTTTTACTTCTGACAATTTCTAAATTTGTCAAATCGTCTGCATTAAATGCTTTTATTGTTTCAATGAATTTCTCTTTAAATGGTTGTTCAAATTCAAGTTCATTATGAAGTGTTGTATAAGGTCTAGCTTGCCAAGGTGAAACATAGTTACCTAAATTTCCTTTGTTTTCAACAATTTTATGAAAAATATTCACTACCGGCTATTTACTATTACTTTTAAGGTTTGCAACTTAATTCCATTACTGAGTAAGGTTGCCCAATACATTCCGTTCGGCAAATGGGACGTTCCAATTCTAAATGTTCCTGCATTTACGTCCTTTTTCAAAATTTGCCTTCCTGTTAGGTCAGAAATGATAAGGGTACCGGAAATATAATTTGTTTTGAAAATAACATCCATTCCATTTGATGGGTTATTAACTATGGTAAAGTATTTAACAAGATCCAGTTCAACACGGCGTACGGATGAAAAAGAGGAATGATTATCCAAATCAACCTGTTTAAGCCTATAATAATTTAAGCCCCTAAAAGGTGAACGGTCAATAAGCTGGTACTGTTTTTCGGTGGTACTGTTCCCGGATGCCAATACCTGCCCGATTTTAATAAACCGGAACCCATCTGCACTTCGCTCTACCTCAAATCTGTTACTGTTTTGTTCACTTGCGGTTTTCCATTGCAACAATACATATTTATTCCCTGCTTCCTGGGCTGTAAATGATGTTAACTGAATTGGCAAAACAGAATTGCCGGCATGAATCCAAAATTCACTAAAGCCGGATACATCAAATTCAAGATAGCGGTTTCCGTAAACCGTACCGGTGGTAATAGATGCTGCCGGAATAAATGTAAGCGTACCGGAGGAAGCATCAAAAACGCCATCTTCATTGGGTCCATCGTATTGGGTAACCACCAGTTGGTTGTGTGAAGTAAGAGAGGGTACCACTACTTGCAAATCGGCAAAATCGGCATTTGTGTAATATAACCGCACTCTTTTGGTTCCAGGCAACTCCGTGGATGGATTTATTACATAATGTCTGCGCATGCAGTATTGCCCACCATAAAGGCCTGCTGTTGCCTCTACATACACTATATCTGTTCGCTGCCCGGTTGTGGAACAATTGTTGTCTTTAACAGAGGCAATTATTTCTGCATTATTTGTATTGCTATAAGAGTGTTTCCACTTGCCATCATCAGTTATTGCATTACTGCTGGTTTGGGAAAGAGGTACTGCACTGAACTGAGTGGAAATTGCAGTTCCAAAATATTTATTTTTAAGATAATTGTTCAAAGAATTTCTTTGGGAGGTTGTCAGGGCTTTGTTGTAAACAATTATTTCGGCAATATCACCATTAAAATGCAGGGATGAGCTGCCCGGTGCCCCACCAATAAAAAATGGGTAATTGCCCAGGTTATTGGTAATCTCTGCTCCGGATACGGTACCGTTACTATTAGTTAAGGCGGTTCCGTTTGCCCAAATATTAATTTGTGCCAGCCCAGTAAGGGCTTTATCAAAAGCTATATTGTATCGTTTATAGCATTGGTAGATGTTGTCGCTTTTAAAACTTACTGCATCAGTGCCGTTGCCGCTCATCATTGCCGATAACCCGTTTGTACCACTTGTATTATTTTCAATAACATGAAAATTATTTACATCACCGGCCGCATTGGCATGATAGATGGGATAACCTTCGGTTTCGGTTTTTGAAACTATGAAAACCTCTGCTGCCTGTACAGTAGATAAGTTTACGACAGGTGTTTGCATTTCATCATCAGTTCCATCAAAGCGAATAATGGATTTATTGTTGATTTGGTTGGTGAAACGTTTGGGCATTTTTGTGGCAGTAGCTTGTGTAGCATGATGGGCGTTGGGGCCTTGGTCGTTCCATTGGCTTACATTGCCATTAACATCCGCAGTAACGCCTGCCGATGCATCTAAATGTAGTATAGGGCCGCAGGTAGGAAGCATATCTACCACCGTACTATTATCAACAAATGCGGTGGATGCACCCACAGTAGTGCCGTCATAGGTACCTATAGTAGCATTAGCGCTATTTACTGCCGTAATTCCTGCGCCTGTTCCTGTTTCGTTGAGTTTCCAATAATATTGAAGGCCGGTTTCGTTGCCTGAAAGTTCTGTTTGATAATTTGCTGCAATTTCAGCATCTGTTCTTACCGTATGTCATATTCTCAAATCGTCAATATTGCCGTAAGCTTTAGCGTAATTATTCGCTAAACTGCGAGACGATCCAATCAGCATTGGATAGGTGGAAGTATTCCATCCTGCCCCATCTGTTCCGGAAATTAATGAGTGGGGCACTAATGCTCCATTTACATAAAATTTGATATCATTGCTGGCAGTAGTCGCATCTATACTAATGGCAATATGTGTCCAGGTATTAAAGGGTATTACTTCGTCATCACTATAATAATGCGCTTGGCCGCCGGCGCAACTATTATACCCGTTTCGCCATTTTGCCAAATGTAATTTTTGCTGATTAATGGCAACGTAAATTGTCCAGTCGGGGGCACCACACCATCCTTTACTAAAAACATTAAAGGCTGATGTGCCGTTTTCACACTTATAATAAACCCAGGCTTCGATGGTCATTGTATTATTAACAATGCTACTGGATGCATCGGGTACAGTTACATAATGAGAGTTTAGCCCAACAAAAGATACAGAATTACCGGGTAGTTGGGCGGCACCCATTGTGCTAATTAAAATAAAGAGAACAGGTAATAGTTTTTGCATAAAAAGGGTATTTTATTAGAAAAAGCTTTCACGTCCTGAAAAAAGTTGACGTTTAATTTTGGTTGAAATTATGAAAAATTATCTTTTCCCAGGTTTGTTTAGTGTTTAGTTTTATAGGGTACGGTTTTTTAGCATGCATTATTTCAGGCGTTAGCATTTTGCATGATAGATGAGGCCTCATTTGGTTATATATCATCACGGTTTTATTAAGTTCTCGTTGTGCATAATAATAGGAGGGGAGTCCCTGGTCGAGGTTAAATTCATTTTTCAGGGTTCCATTAATTCTCTCTGCAATAGCATTCTCATAAGGATCATATTTACTGGTCATACTGATTTCTATTTCATGATTTTTTAATAGGTTAATGTAAGCATTGCAGCAATATTGTACTCCCTTATCCGAATGGTGCATTAGCTTCCGTTTAGGGTAAATTCTGTTTTTAATTGCCATTTTCAAGGCCTCAATAGGACCTGTTGCTTTTAGATGATCTGCCAGGTGGTATCCCATTATTTTTTTTGAAAAGGCGTCAGTGACCAGGCTAAGGTATAAAGGCTTTTCTTTCGTGGTGATGTAAGTGATATCACTTACCCAGAGCTGTTCTGGTTTGGTCACTTCCAGATGTTGGGCCAGGTTATCGTATTTTCTATATGGATGGTTTGAATCGGTGGTATGAAAGTACCTCTTACGCCTAGGAATGAGCAGGTTATTGACTTGTAGGATATAATGCAGCTTACCCCTGCCAATTACAATACCTCTTTGAGCAAGAGAATCCTTTATGATAGCATAACACTTCCTGGTTCCGGAACCGGGAAGGATCTGCCTTACACGATTTATTATTGTACACATTTGTTTACTATGATCAGCTTTAATTTGAATTGATTTTTCTCTTTTGTGAAGAGCTTGACGGGATACGCCGAACAGCCTTGCTTTTGTATTTACTTTGATCCTTTTTCGATCTCTTTGGCAAATTGCATCAGCTGTCCGGCATAGGACTTTTTTTCATCTTCCCCCAGCCTTTTAAAAGCATCCTTAATTACCTCGGAATGTACTTCTTTAATAAATTTGAGATCCTCAATTTCTTGTTTGAGCTTTTTAATTTGCTATTTAAGTGATTTGTTTTCGCTGTTGTCATTCATGTCATTACTTAGTTTATGGTACCAATAATCAATAGAACTTCTGGAAGCAAAATACTTCTTAGCAGCGAAATTTCGGGAAATCTGCCCATTTTCAATTTCCCGGACAACTTTAAGTTTAAAACTGTGGGAGCGTTCGCCAAATGGAATTTGTTCGGCAAGTGGGGTTTTGTTGCGTTTCTTGTCCATAAATGGTTACATGTTTTTATGTCAACCTATTTCAGGACGGGAGACGCGTTGGGCGGTTTCTAGTTTCTATTTCAACTGAATGTAAATGTAGTAATAATTTTATTTACCCATCGCTTTGTCGCCTTTCTCTAAGAGGAGAGAGGCGAGTCGCTCTGGGTAAATTGAATGAATTAGATTGTATCCATTATATATTTTTCAAAGACTTCTTTGGGAGTACACATATCTAAGACTTTTCGGGGTCTTTCATTTAGTTCGTTT
>Ga0116193_1000744_pt1 | contig 29274 bp, 21 predicted proteins | sample AD_UKC115_MetaG_FD_89892 | JGI IMG/M metagenome (GOLD analysis project Ga0116193, IMG submission 89892) | Active sludge microbial communities of municipal wastewater-treating anaerobic digesters from Hong Kong - AD_UKC115_MetaG | ecosystem: Engineered > Bioreactor > Anaerobic > Digestate... | reverse complement strand
CCTGTGATTCAAAAGACAAGAAAAGATACTGTTGTCCCGACATTCATGCTGAATCAATCCGAAACGGATGAGGTTGTCCATTCTGATTTATCAGAACAGATAATCCTATCGCCAAATTCGAATATCCTTTCAGGAGCCGTCGTGACTGAAACTCCGATAAGTCCTTCTGAGATGATTTCTCAAATAGCTATTGTGACACAATCCGTTACTGATGTGCCAATGAAAGAGTCAACTCCTACAGCGATTACCCCGACTGATACTCCAACAAATATTCCAACCAATACTGCTGTGAAGACTGATACTCCTGCGGCAACCAAGACCTTGATGAAAACTGCAACTCCAATCGTGACTGCCACAACGAGGAGGACGGCAACTCCTGAAATATTGAAACAGGCAACCGAAACTGTGAAGCCATCTTCTTTGTCAACTGGTACTGTCGAATCAACAACAGCTCAGTCAATTCACTCTGGCGAACAGTTGACAGCTCAAATTGAAACGACTGCAACTGCAGTGAACAGGGAAGCAAGTATTTCGAAAACAAAACTTGAGCAGACCAATCATACTCTGCCGGATGAATCGGTAAACGACGGTATTTACTCTGATAGTCGAATTAAGACAGCGGAGTATACGTTAAAAGATTTTGGTTATACGACAGATGTTGAATATCGAGGTGTTTTGGTAAGTCATCAATATGATATTAATTTGCCGAAAAATTGGACTTTTTCGAGTCCATTCGATTTGATAGTAAATTTCAGTCATTCCAATTCGTTGAATTCGAAATCAAGCTTAGCTGCAGACTGGAATGGAATTCGACTTACGAGCGTTCTCTTGGATGATTCAAATGCTGAAAATGGTAGTTTGTCTTTTCGGATTCCCACCGAACAAATCAATCCAGGCTACAATAAATTGAGCTTCCAGTTCTATATGGGTATTCGTGACGATTTTTGTGAGGATTTTGATAATCCTGCCGTATGGGCGGTAATTCATAATTCTACTGCTTTTCGTTTTGACTATACTGTTACAGAACCAAAACTGGATTTATACAAGCTTCCGAGTTCCCTTATTGACCCAAGTCCAATATTGAATAACAGGATTAATCTTGTCTTACCCGATAAACCCTCTGTTTCTGAAATCAATGCAGCCGCATTGGTCAGCGCAAAATTGGGACAAATTGCAGATTGGAATAAACTGGAGTTGGAAGTTTTTTCACTTGACCAATTATCAATTACACAACCTCTCGGTAACATCATCTATATTGGCAATGCAAAATCATTATTGAGTAGCGTTGAGGATATTATTCCTGATTACAGCACCAGTTCAACAGAAGAACTTACATTTAAAAATCTGGATGGAACCCTGATTGAAAAGGATTCCGGTGTGTTTTGGCTTCAAACATCATCCTTTGATTCGAAATCAATTGCGATGACAATAACAGGCGACTCTCCTTTAGGTCTTCAAAAAGCTGCTGAAGCCTTTGCAACAACATCCGTTTTTGACAGACTTTCCGGCAGAATGGGAATTGTGGTTGATACTCCAGCTTCTGATAAAGTGGAAAAATCGATTAATAAATTAGTTTATTCGCTGGATGATTTGGGTTACAAGAATATTGTTGCAGAAGGAAATCGTCAACAATCCGTCTTTCTCAATCTTCCTTTACAAATGGCATTTGATTCGTTGGGTGAAGCTGCTCTACATCTGATTTATTCCCATTCTGCGATTGAAAACGCTAAGAATTCATACATGGATGTTTCAGTAAATAGTGTTCCAGTTAAAAGAATTGCTCTGAACAGTCATGACAGTGAAAATACTTCTGTAGTTATTAATATACCCTTGAAATTATTTAAATTAGGCGATAATACTGTTGAAATCACCAGCAATATTCAAGCGGATATATCAAACATTCAAAGTACGTTATACTGTACAGAGGATTATTATTCAAATTCCTGGCTAACGATTAACCCGGATTCTTCCTTCACTTTCCCGAGCGGTACCAGTCAGCTATCGGCAAATCTTTCAGGATTTCCACAGAATTTGATCAGCTCTTCATCGCTGACCGATCTGGCGTTGATTATTCCCGATACCGTTGATTGGGCAGCTATTTCAACAACAATTATCACAGCCAATCGGATCGGCAGAGTTGCAGAAGGGGATCAATTATTCCTTAAAGTTTTTTCAGCTTCAGACCAATCGTCCGAGAGGTTCGAACGATCGTATCAGATTCTGATCGGTTTGCCATCCAATAATGCTGCAATCAAAGATCTGAATGATTTATTGCCTGTTTCTTTTGATACGGAAGGTGTTAAGCCAAAATTCCCCGACAGTATGGCCGCAGTTTATTCATCCTCAGGGAAATTCGGATTTATCGAATCAATCCTGACGGAGGCAGGAAAATTCCAACTGATTCTTACGGCGAATTCACAGGAAAGCCTGGAATGGGTTTCAAAGGTCATAGACAATCCGGAGATCTATAAAAACTTTACAGGGAACCTGCAGGTCATCTCAGGAGAAAATGAAACAGCATCATTTACAATTCCTGGCGCAATGATAGACAAAGCTATCCAAGACTCTGAATCAACGCAGGTCTCTGGCAATCAATTATTGCAAAAACCGGATTGGGTTGTCATTCTGACAGCCGCAATATTATTCATTTCGTTGACGGTTATCACAGTAGCCTGGATTAATAAACGACGGTAATTATGGCAAAAAAGAACAATGGAATTCAAGATATATTAATTGTTATCTATTTAATTTGGTCTGTAATAGCGGTTTCAGGAATTCTTTTCCTTGATAAACAACTCTATTTTTTAGGGTTGGCGCTATTAATTATGGTAATTGTTTTTTCAACGATTGTCTCAATCGTCTATGGCTCGCTGACTTCAGCGTTAATGGCTTCGATTATTTATGGGACAGTCTTTTTTAGTATTTTCAAACTCACCACAAAGAACATATATATTCCAGGTTTTATGGCTTTAATTTTCTTTATTACTGCCTTCCTTGGAAAATTAGTCATGCAAAAAATCTCAAAGACCTATCAAAAGATGCAGACTGAAATCCAGATTTTGTCAAATCTGATTCAATACGATGCTGATACGAATCTCCTGTTATGGCAATATGTTCGAAAAAAGATTGACGATGAACTGACTCGTTCTTTACGGTATAAAAAGAACTTTTCTTTGATCATGACGGATACTGTGCATCGTCCCAGCGGAATCCTGGATGATGAAAAAGAACAGATCATCCGGCAAGGACTTGCAGATTTATTATCCCGCAGCTGCCGGAAAGATATCGATATCCCATTCGGCGGTAACTATTATGGGATTATCTTACCTGAAACGGATTCAATCGGTGCGTTTCTTTTCTCCAAAAGATTGATGCAGGAGGCATCGCGGAAAATCGCAATTGATCTGCGGATAGGTATTGTCAGTTATCCAACCGATGCTGGAACCACAGAGTCTTTAATCGAAGCATGTGAGGAAGCATTGCAAACAGCCTTGACCACGGAGAATTCAATCGTTCGTTATGGTGATATTCACAAAATATAAGAATATGCCTGCAGGTTAAAATAGGAGTTTTTTTGAATTCTTTTATCATTGTTTCGAATGTGGAAATACTTTAAAAAATTCATTTGTATCTGGAAAAAATCTGATTATTGATCTATATAATAAAAGAATTATTAAAAATTCGTATCACAACAAATAAATTTTTTTTATTAACGCTGTTTGTTCCTGTTCATGAAATAATTATTCGATCTCTTGTCGAATTGAAACTCGATAGCAAATGGAAATATATAGAAATTCCTACTAACAGTAAATCTTTTTTCGAAAGTGTTTAATAAGTTGAATAAGAAACTGTCAATCGATCTGCCATCCATTGTTCGTCTTATATCTGTTGATCCGGTAAGAAATGCCGTCGACATTTTCCCTGAAAAATTATCGATTAAATACTCGTTGGTCCCTTTATATTTGGAAGAAAAAACGCTTATTTTGGCTGGACCATTAACGATTGACAGTAGTGACATGGAGAAAATTCGGATCTTAATAAATCATCCGGTTCGGTTTTTTTTGTGTCCATTGAATGATTTCGTCGATTTTCGAAACCGCTGTTATCCGCATCAGGAAATGAAACCGGATGCGGATACATTTTCAAAATTGTTCTTTGATGAAAATCGTTCAGAAAATATGCAGCCTCAAATTGAGATTCTCAGTCTGATTCATAATATTCCGCACCTTCACAACAAGTGTATGTTCTCTGCAAGCGGCCTTGATTTGTTGCTTCCCCAATCATTAAACAGAGAATATTTTGTCCCAATGTGCTGGATTGACGGAATGATGTATTGTTTGATTGATGATCCATCCAATATAAGGATATTCCAAGAGAAATCAAGAGGTTTGGATTTTCAATGTCAGCTTGTTTTAACCAGTCATGAAGTTTTAAGTTCTGTGTACCGTCGTTCATCGCTTATCGGACCTGCGATAATTAATTGTTCAAATTCTGTAATTATCGATTCTTTGATTCAAAAAAAACTACTTACACAGGAACAAGGTCAATATGCCTTGGAAACTGAACGTCAAACTGGAGTCTCATGCCGAGAACTATTCATTGAAAACCGAATTATTAAACCGGATATCTGGCTGAAAACTCGGGCTGATTTATTGAAATGTGAAGCGTTGCTCTCAGAAGAAATTCCGCCTGATTTTGTACGGAATCTTCAACGATGCAAAGATATTATCCCAGCGTGGATTGTTCGAAAATTTCAGATTTTACCGATTTTTGAAAATGCTGGTACTTTGATTATTGGTATCAATGAGATCAATTTTAATTATATTAATTTGGCAGCGGCTGTTTCTCATTGTCAGATTGAATTGCGTCTGATGGATTCGGAAATCATCTTAAAATGGATTGATAAAATTTATCCGACAAGATTTTATCGGGATCTTTTTCCGGTAATTCATTTGGAGTCTCTGATTACTGAGTTAGGTTATCTGACTCTGGATCAAATTCAGAAATCTATTCGTGTTGGAATCCAGCAGCATAAATCCTGGCTAAAAATTGCAACAGAAAAGGGTTATATCCGAAATTCTGAGTTATTGGAAGTTTTGAGTTTATTTTCGGGTTATCCCTTTTACAGTATGGATCATTTTCCTATTGATGAATCGTTGATTGCCCAATATTCCTGGGAGGATTTGAATCGAAATAAAGTATTCCCTTTGTTTCGAGATGAAATTCGAATTTGGACTGCAATTTCGGATCCTCTTAATTTGGACGGATTGTCGAATTTTCAAAAGATCAGTCAAAGACAAATTGTTCCAATTATCGTTCAAAAATCAATATTTACTCAAATACTCCATATTTACAGCAAACCGGAAAACAGATCAGGCGCAGAAGAACTTGAAAACCAATTCATTGAACACCTGGTTAACAAACGTTTGATTACACGTCAAAATGCCATAACAGTAATCGGCGCACGGAAGAAATCGTTTATCCCACTTGCTGAAGCCATCGAATTAAATTCTTCGATCAATCCTGAAGAATTGGCAAAATCAATAGCGGGTTTTTATCAATATCCTTATGAGGATATTTCATTAAGAAAAGAAACGCAATTTGGAATCGATGCCATCGGGAATCCCATAGAGAGAGAATTATTTTCAGATCCGATAGATGGATCAGCCGCCTGCCTTCTTTCATATGAAGATGCTCAGCAGATGAGGGCGCTTCCAATTCGATTTCAGAATGATAAAACTGTTGTCGCATTTTCTGATATACCTGATCCAGGAAAAATTGATTATATTGAACAATTCATTGATAAACCGATAATTCCGATCATAACTGTCAGGAAAATGTTAGAGGATGGGATTCAACGGCAATTAGGAAAACCTCCATTAGGATCGATTTTATTACTGGCAGGGATGATAACGCGTTCACAATTGAACGATGCGCTGGATTATGCCCAAAAAAACGGAATTCGAATTGGTAAAGCACTCATCTATAAGCAATTTATTCAGGAGGATGTCCTCTTCCAATTCTTAGCAAAACAATCTGGATTGTCGTATTTTGATTTAGAGAAAACTGATATCGAAAAAAATGTCGTTCAAATGCTCGATGCGAAATTTGAACGTGTCAATGGTCTGCTACCTGTTTCAGCTGATCAACAAAAAATAATTCTGGCAACCGTTGATCCGTTGAATTATGGCGCAATCGAAGAAGCTAAATCCAGGTTGAAGAGGAATGTAAGACTGGTGCTGATCTCTGAGAGTAAATTTGAGGAAGCTTTGGAAAGTGTGTACCAACAGGATTATATCGATGAAAGTATATCCTCATTATTGGAAAGAGCGCCTGGAGATTCAGCTTTTCATATACTTGACAAACAACAGCAAATATTTCTGTTATTTTGTATCCTTCTCTCCATCTTCGGCATATTCGTAAATGCTCGTTTCTATTTTGTTTTATTAAATGCCGTTATAACTATCTTTTATCTGTTATTTTCGTTATATAAGTTTGAAATCATTTTTAAAGCTGTTTCTTCCAATTTAGAGATTCCAGTAACTGACCAGGAAATTATCGAGTTAACCGATGCAGAATTACCGATCTTTTCCATATTAATTCCTGTTTTTCATGAAAGTGAAGTACTATCAGGTGTCTTAAATTCGTTGATGAAAATTGATTATCCTCCTGCCAGGTTGGATATTCTGGTTCTATTGGAAGCAGATGATTTTGAGACGATTGCAGAATTCGATCGAATTAACCCCCCCCGCTTTATTCATAAGATTATTGTTCCCGCATCAGAACCGCGCACAAAACCCAAAGCATGTAATTATGGATTGATACATGCCAAAGGGGAGTATATTGTGATTTACGATGCGGAAGATGTACCGGACCGAGATCAATTGAAACGAGTAGTTATTGCTTTTTCAAAAGCGCCCGAAAATGTTGCCTGTATTCAGGCAAAGTTGAATTTTTATAATCGAAGGCAGAACCTCTTAACAAGATGGTTTACGGTAGAGTATTCGATGTGGTTTGATCTTCTTTTACCTGGATTGGATGCGGAACACGCTCCAATTCCATTAGGCGGCACATCGAATCATTTTCGGAAAAGTTCGCTGCTTGAGGTTGGCGCCTGGGATCCACACAATGTGACGGAAGATGCGGATTTGGGAATCCGGTTATTCAAACGAGGATATCGAACAAGAATCGTGGATTCAACAACATATGAAGAGGCAAACAGTAAGTCGGAAAACTGGCTTCGTCAGCGTTCCCGATGGCTGAAGGGATATATGGTAACCTGGATTGTCCATATGCGTCATCCCATTCGGTTAATACAGGAAATTGGAATAAAAAACTTTATGAGTTTTCAATTTATTGTGGGGGGAACTTTTTTTTCCGCTTTACTAAATCCAATTTACTGGACTTTCACAATTCTTTGGCTTGTTCTTCAGCCAAGTTTTATACAAAAATTATTCCCTCCTTTCGTTTTTTATATGGGAGTCATATGTCTGTATGTCGCAACATTTGTTTTTACTTATGTGAATGTAGCTGGCGCAATGCGACGCGGTTATTATGATATGGTATGGGCGGCAATACTCAGCCCGATTTACTGGGCAATGAGCAGCATTGCCAGTTGGAAAGGTTTTATCCAGCTAATTTTTAAACCCCATTTTTGGGAAAAGACACATCATGGTTTATACCAAAATAATCATGGAGAGAATGAATTAAAAGATCGGAATCAGGATGAGTCAAAATAGATTTCAGTCTTATTATTCCTCTGCTGTAAAACAGCGAGATAGTAGTTTCGCAAGCGGTTTAACGAATTCAATGGCAGATGGTCAATTCTTCAATCATGAAGGATTCTGGATTTTTGCCTTTTCCTTTTTGTTAAATATCATGATGGCATATGTCCTGTATTTTCATTTTCAAATCGGAAACAGCGATGCCCTTTCAAGAACTGCCAATGCGTTTTATGTTTTGTTTTCACGCGAACCTCATTTAGCAGCAGTCGGTTTTGTTTGGCCTCCGCTTCCGAGTTTTTTGCAATTGCCGTTATTACCATTGACAAAGTATTTTGGATTTGTGAATTTTACCGGGAATATTGTTTCATCGATATTTGGTGCATTGTGCTTAGTTTTAATGAATCGTTTATTGGCGAAATTCCATTTTTCATCATGGATTCGCTGGATACTCATCGGATTACTTCAGTTTCATCCAGATACTTTTTATCTTTTTTCTTCAGGCATGGCTGAACCAATCTTTCTGTTTTTTGTGATTGCCACGTTCCTGGGAATGATTGAAATGCCGCTGACGATGCGTTCCTGGGTCATAGCCGGATTGAGTCTGACAGGTGCTTTTTTCGTTCGTTATGAGTCTTTGGCTATGATGGCTGGCGTTGGATTCGCTGTAATCGTACTCCTGTTTAATAATGAACCGGATTGGATCAAGAAAACAGAAGGACGGCTTTTTGCTGTATTGTTGCCTCCTGCTTATGGAATTGGTCTGTGGCTGTTTTTTAACTGGACATTGATGGGGGATCCTTTGTTTTTCCTGCGCAGTGTTTACAGTTTATCGAATGCCCCTGATATTGCGAAAATTGCAGGGTTAACCCATCCTTTATACCTGGCTTATGGGAATATCATCGAAGCGATTCGCATAGGTGTTATCCGCTCTTTTCAACAGAATCCTGCCTATCCTGTAATGGGGTTGCTGGCTTTTTTTACGATAGTTCGATCGAAAAAACGTAACAATTTCAGTGTGTTCATTGTGATGATCAGTATTACTGCATTCACAATATTACAGGTCTATCTTGGATCTTTGGCGAATTGGATGCGCTATTGGTTTTATGCTGCTCCCTTTGGATTAGTGATGGCCGGAATTGTTCACCAGAATTTACGCTCCAAATGGCGTATTCCCTTCTACTTGTTCTTGATTTTTCTTTTTATTTCAGGAACTCCGATTTCGCTGATGACGATGCGAAATGAAAAATTCGGAGGTGATGAGCAAAGGATCAGTGCATTGCTGCTTTCACCTGAAAAAGAAAATGCGATTAAAGAAAAAGATGGCTTTTGGGTTTATCTGCATGATGCTCCAATTGTTGCCGAAGTGGTTGATCAATACGCTGATGGACTGGTGATTGTTGATTCAAGCAGCAGTTTCTCGGTAATTACATCCGTAAAAAATCCGAAAGGATTGTTTATTTCGAATGATACAGATTATTTCAAAGCGCTCGCAAACCCGATTGGAGTGGTAGCTTATATGCTTGTTCTGGATCCAGATACGGGTGGAGTCATTAATACGATCAATATCACTTACCCGACATTATTTGAAAATGGAGCTCCATGGGCTACCCTGGTGTGGGATTCTGGAGAAAGTACCATGAATCATTGGCGGATTTACCGCATTCATCCAGTTGAATCATCGCATTTATCAACACCCGGCTCCAGTTCTTCGGATTTTTAGAAAGCATTCTGAAAAGGGACAGTAATTCCTTTGAAAATAGGGTTCAATTTTCATTATTGAATGTGAAATATTTTTCATCTGTTGGTCGAAATATGGTAAGTACAACAAATTTCCTTTTTTTATTCGAAAGATTAATTAAAATTTCGAATTACTGAAAAAAGAAGGAAAAATCGCTGTCCTGGTTTATTTTAACGATTCAATTCCGGAAAATCGTGATTTCAATTTCATTCGGTATGAAAGGTATAAACTCCCTGCATAACAAACCGATTTTTTTGTTTAATATTTAAGATTGCTTCGTCAGGCTGGCGCCTTCCTCGCAATGACAATTTACCATGTGCGTACCCTGAGTATCTTGAATAACCGTTTTATTCTGATACTTAAGATTGCTTCGTCAGGCTGGCGCCTTCCTCGCAATGACAATTTACCATGTGCATAGGCTGAGTATCTCGAATAACCTTTTTATTCTGATATTTAAGATTGCTGCGTCAGGCTTATGCCCTCGCATTGACAGACTACTATGCGAGCCACACAGTAGCGAATCCTATCATTGGAAGCCACATCGTGGCGAAACAAACCTTTTTCATACTGAAAAAAACAGTCACCTTTAAGGGGTGACTGTTGAAAAATTATGCTTTTTTCCGGATTGGTATCTGTATTTCAGTCAGCCAATCCGCTTCATTTTCTTTATTCCAAATTCCGTCAATATAGCTTTCGCGGGGAGGTTCGGATATCTCGTAACTGTTTTCCTCTATCCAGCGAAATATGAAGCTATATGCCAATCCAAGATTCTTATAAGGACCTTTATGCAGGGTGCTTACAGCTTTTACTGATGGAATTTTTTTGAAGATTATCCCGTCTTCATTTTTCCCGAATTGGTTTACAGCTTCACAATATTCTACATCGATATCTTTTTCCTTATATTCTTTATCGTGATAGATATTAAAACAGTATGCAGGAACGGTACATTCGATTCCCGGATTGGATGCTGCCACTTTCGCTCCGATTTCCGGGATGATTTGAAAATAGGAATCATAACCGGGTATTCTCATCCGTTTCGAATAAACGATACATTCCGGAAGATCTTTTATAACTGCCTGATATTGCAACATAACTCCTTCTTTCTTTTCTAAAATATACTGGTTGATTCGGGAGAGTTGATCGGATGACTGAGACAGAAGCGCCTCGATCTCTTTTTTTCGCTGCAGAATCATTTGATCCTCATTTTGGCCGGCCAGGATATTTCGGATCTCCTGAATTGAAAAACCGATTTGGCGCAGACTGATGATCCGGTGCAGAACAAAAAGTTGATCGGTTGTGTAATACCGATAGTTGTTTGCCCGGTCAATTTTTTCTGGCTTTAACAGTCCTTCCTTATCATAATAGCGCAGCGTTTTAATCGTGGTCTTACTGATTTTTGAAAACAAACCGATCTTGTACATTTATTTCCTCTCACAAAAAACAGTATAGTTCCTCCCGTTGGGGGAGAGTCAAGGAGTAATACTTGATAAAGTATAGCCTTTTTACTTGATTTTTTCGTGATTCAGGTTTTGGAAATATGAGGAGAATTCTTACTAATAATTCGAGAAACTCGGGAGTGCGCTCATAGCCATTTGTCATTGCGAGGAGGGCATAGCCCGACGCGGTAATCTATTGAATTCTTGCGTGAAAGGAGATTGCTTCACCCTTCGGGGTTCGCAATGACAGACTTCGCCTCTGGGTGGCTCGCAATGCCAGGATTCAGCACGATAGTGCTCGCATGGCCATTTGTCCTTATTTTGAATCAGCAACTCGAAAGTAAGAAGAAATATAAATAGCTGTGTCGTTTTTACACTTTGCGTAAAAACGACACAGCTATAAGTTTTTTCCCTTTATTCAAAAAGCGATTATATATTTCGAATTGCTGATTTATTATGCAGAAAATCTATTCTTCAGCGTCCTTGACCCCGTAAATTCCGCCTTTCAGCACTTTAAGAGAAAGCAAAGCGCATTTCAGCCGTACGGGACCCAAATCCTCAAAACCAAGCAAATCCAGGACATCTTCTTTGGTCATCTTTTTTAAATCTTCCACATTTTTCCCGATAATCGATTCAACCACAAGATCTGCCGAAGCCTGTGAAATTGCACATCCATGTCCGTTGAATCGGGCATCGGTTACAATTCCATTCTCATTTACTCTCAAGAATATTTTCAGATGATCACCGCACAGTGGATTTTCATCCTCAAAACTCAGATCACACGGATCCAATTCTCCTTTGTATGAAGGATTTTTGTAATGATCTAAGATGATCTCCCGATACATGTCATCCATTGGTTCCTTCTTTCTCTTTATCCGAAAGGTAGGTCATCATTTCGAATGGCTGATTATCCGAATAAATGGTGTACCTTTTCCAACCCGGTTATTAAACGATCCACTTCATCCAACGTGTTGTAGAGATAGAAACTGGCGCGCGTAGTTGCAGGAACTGAAAAACGTGTGTGTAGCGGCATTGCGCAGTGATGACCTGCGCGAACACAGATAAATTCAGAATCTAAGATTTGTGCGACATCATGGGGATGGGCATAATCCAATGTGAAACTGACTGCACTGCCTCGGAAACCGTCTGTCGGGCCGATGATCTTCAGCCCAGGTACTTTTTGCAGTTCCTGAATGGCATACCGGGTGATTTCCATTTCATGCTTCGATATTGCATCCATACCCACCTGGTTCAGATAATCGATTGCAGCTCCGAATCCGATCGCTTCCGCAATAGCAGGTGTTCCGGCTTCAAATTTATATGGTAGATCATTCGTTGTGAAAGAACGGAGATAAACTTTACTGATCATATCACCGCCGCCCAAGAAGGGAGGCATGGATTCCAGCAGCGCTTCTTTTCCATATAAGATGCCTATTCCGGTAGGCCCAAGCATTTTATGGGCAGAGAATGCAAAAAAGTCCGCATCGATATCCTGAACATCCACTTTCATATGCGGGGCCATTTGAGCCCCATCCACGAGGAATAAAGCGCCGGCTTTATGTGCATCGACAGCCATCTGTTTTATTGGAGGTACAGTTCCCAATACATTCGACATCCCGGAAACACAAACGATTTTCGGCTGAAGGCCTAAAAGCCGCTTATACTCTGTCAGATTCAGTAGGCCGTTTTCCAACACGGGAATAAATTCAAGATTAATTCCTTGATTGGTTGCCAGAATTTGCCATGGAATCAAATTTGCGTGATGTTCCATTTCTGACAGAATAACAAGATCCCCTTTTTGGAGGTTCTTTCTGCCCCATGTGTTGGCAACCAGATTGATTGATTCTGTGGTATTGCGTGTAAAAATTATTTCACTCGCAGATCCGGCATGAATAAACTTTTGGATTTTTTTGCGTGACTTTTCATAAGCGTCAGTTGCCTCTTCTGCAATCTGGTAGATTCCGCGGTGTATATTGGCGTTTATGGTCCGATAATAATGATTCATTGCCTCAATTACAGTTTCCGGTTTCTGGCTTGTCGCGGCAGAGTCCAGAAAACACAAGCGTTTCCCGTTTTTGTCTATCTGATTTAATATTGGAAAATCCTGCAAAATATTTGAGAGTGACATAGAAATCCGATCTACTTTTCAATCTTTTTTTGATATGGACGGATACTTGTCGAAGTTAAGGGATACCAGAGAATATGATCCGGAACCATCCAGCCATCTGTCAGGTAGACATTTGCGCGGAATTGAACTGCGATCATCTTGTTATCGACCTGAACGACAATTCCTTTTATCCAACCATGCATCCGGTTTCCACCGCGGTCATGATCGCAATTGACTTCCACCAAATCTCCTACTTCATACAAACATTCAGGACTAGGAGCCCTCATGCTTGGCGTTGCGTTCATTTTTCCTCCTATGGAATTCTGTGCAATTCCAATTCAATGATTGATGTATATAGATGTTTTTATTAATACCTTTTTTTTCAGGTTGATTTATTAACACTTTTATTTTCAAGATTTGTGCTGCTTAATAATCAGCAATTCAAAATATCGATTCGCTTTTCGAATAAAGAACGAAAAAATGTTGACAATAATGTATTTTTTCGAAATTTCGAATTGCTGGCTGTGATGATTCTAATTCTATCGATTTTTATTGTCTAATCCATCTTTCGATAAATTTTTTCCTGCAATTTTGTCCGAATCGGTTCATAAGAAATCTTATGAAGCACGGTATCAAAGAAGCCCTGAATTACCAGCCTCTTGGCATCGGTTTCAGGAATTCCTCTGCTCATCAGGTAAAAAATCTGATTCGGGTCGATTTCTGTAATAGTCGTGCCATGCGAGCAGCGTACATCATCTGTAAGTATTTCCAATCCGGGTTTTGAAGCAGCATGTGCATTGGGTGAAAGCATCAGATTTTCATTTTTTTGATACCCGTCAGATTTTTCTGCGATAGGATCCACATAGATCATCCCTTCCCAATTTGCCCGTGCATCGTCAGATACAGCGCCTTTAAAATAAAGGTTGCTGGTTGTATTTGATTCCATATGCGCTTGTCTGGTTAATATTGAAAAGGTCTGATTCCTGTTCGGAAAATATAAACCATTCACTACTGCATTGGAACCTTTGCCGGATAAAATCAGATCGCTGTAACTCTTGGACTTTTCCGATCCAAGCTCACAAATATTCCATTGCAAATCACCGTCTTTTGCTACAACGACTGATTTCCTTGTGTAGGAAAACATTTTTTGATGGAAGTCCTGAACCTCGTTAAGTATGAGATGGGCACCTTCTCCAACAAAAACGTTTAATAATCCAGTAAAAAAATTGTCTGCTTCTGAATCACGGGATCGCAGATTGAGGGTAAAAACCGCCTGAGCGCCTTTTTCGAGAAATACCCAGATTTGAACAGCAGCTCCTTTCCCTTCTTTCGACAGAATCAGATCCAACAGAAATTCTTTGGATGCAGAAACATATTTCGGGATATATAAAACAATCGTTTCTTTTGAAAGGGCTGAAAGCATTCTTCCACTGCCATCTTTTTGATGTATGCTCTGCCAATCGGACAGTTTTTCATAGATATCAGGCGATTCGCGTTTTATTTGATCCAATGTGTTGAAAATGATACCTCTTGCCTCTGCCGTTTCGTTCAGCACATTTCCTTTAATGCCGTCATTCCATAGAAAACGACCGGCTAATGTCATTTCATTTTCATCTTTCAGTTCAAGTGCAGCGCCCTGTACAGCATGCGTATCATATTGCTCCAGAAATTCAATGATTGATTCGAAACGGTCATCCGAGTAATTTTGGCTGCAGGAATCCAACGCAGTGAACAGTTTTTCACGATTTGAATCTTTAAAAGAAATGAGGCTGTTTTGATCCATATTTCCTCTCATCCGACGGCTCCGGTCATTTGGATTTGAATCAAGCGATTCATCTCAACAGCATATTCCATCGGCAGCTCTTTTACCAGTGGCTCGATAAAACCTGAGACAACCATTGTGGTCGCGTCTTCTTCACTCAAACCTCTGCTCATGAGGTAGAACAACTGTTCCTCACCAATTTTCGATACGGAGGCTTCATGCCCGACAGAGACTTTCTGTTGATCAATTTCCATAGTAGGGTAAGTATCGGATTGCGATTGCCCGTCGAGAATTAATGCATCGCAGACGACGTTGGCTTTGGCATTGACAGCTTTTGGCATGATTTTTACCAGACCGCGATAAGACGATCTTCCGCCGTTTTTACTGATGGATTTGGATGTCACTTTACTGGATGTGTTTGGCGCAAAATGAACCATCTTTGAACCGGCGTCCTGGATTTGTCCTTTGCCTGCAAAAGCCATGGAAAGAATTTCTCCATGCGCGCCTTCTTCCATCAAATAACAGGAGGGATATTTCATCGTAATTTTTGAGCCCAAATTTGAATCAACCCATTCCATCGTGCCGTTTTCAAATACTTTAGCGCGCTGGGTAACCAGATTATATACGTTGGTTGACCAGTTTTGGATTGTTGAATAACGAACACGCGCGTTCTTGCCGACAATAATTTCGATGACTCCACTGTGAAATGAATTTGTGGTGTATTGCGGCGCTGTGCAGCCCTCGACGTAATGAACCTGTGAACCTTCGTCAGCAATAATCAGTGAACGTTCAAATTGTCCGATGTTTGCAATGTTCAAACGGAAATATGCTTGTAAAGGAAGATCTACATGAACACCTTTTGGAATGTAGACAAAAGATCCCCCTGACCATACAGCGCTGTTCAACGCTGCAAATTTGTTGTCTGTAAAAGGAACAACAGTCCCAAAGTATTTCCGAAATAAATCAGGATATTGGCGCAACCCATCTTCAATACTGAGAAAAATCACACCCATTTTTTCCAGATGTTCCTGGATGCTGTGATAAACCATCTCTGATTCATACTGCGCACCGACACCTGCCAGAAATTTCTGTTCCGCTTCCGGAATACCTAATTTGTCAAATGTGTTCTTAATCGTATCCGGAACTTCATCCCATGATTTTTCTGACTTTTCACTGGGACGTACATAATAAATTAAATGATCTAAATCAAGATCAGAAAGATCCGGTCCCCATGAAGGCATCGGCCTTTGCTGGAAATGTTTTAGACCTTTCAGCCGATAGTCGAGCATCCATTCGGGCTCCCCTTTCATAGCGGAGATTTGGCGAACTACATCTTCATCCAATCCTTCTCTGGTTTTGAAAACCGAGACATCCGGATCCTGAAAACCGTATTGGTAATCACTGTCGCCGATTCCCTTTAATTGTATATCTTGCGATTTTTCCATTATGGTCTCCGAAAATCGTTAAGGCAGGGGTTGTTCCTGGCGAATCCAATCATAGCCTTTTTCTTCCAGTTCAAGCGCCAGCTCAGATTTTCCACTGAGAACAATGTGACCATCCATCATGATGTGAACCACATCCGGTTTAATGTAATCAAGCAGCCGTTGGTAATGTGTAATTATGAGAATTCCCATCTGATTTTCCTGAGCGAGTGTATTGATCCCTTCTGCGACAATGCGCAATGCATCAATATCAAGCCCGGAATCGATTTCATCCAAAATGGCGATTTCCGGTTTCAGCATAGCCATCTGTAATACTTCAGCCCGTTTCTTTTCTCCGCCGGAAAAGCCATCATTTAAATATCGGCTTGAGAAGGAGGGATCCATTTTCAAATATGCCATTTTTTCTTTTAGGATTTTCCGGAATTCCGGGATCGGAATTCCTTTATCGGATGGATTAGCTGCTTTGCGCCGAATATTCATTGCAGTGCGCAAGAAGTTGGCGACACTCACTCCAGGGACAGCTACCGGATATTGCATTGCAAGAAATAATCCTGCCTGAGAACGTTGATCTGGAGACCAGTCGTTGATGATTTGGTCGTTCAAAAGTATTTCTCCCTGTGTTGGATGATAAGCTGGATGTCCCATGATGGAATAAGAAAGGGTCGATTTGCCTGTTCCGTTTGGTCCCATTACTGCATGAATTTCACCCTTCGGAACTTTCAGGGAAAAGTTCTTTATGATTTCCTTGTCGTGTATATTGACGCTTAAATTTTTTATCTCTAAGCCTGTCATTGAATCTCCTTAATTTATCCTTACGATTGCGGCAGAGCCGAAGACGTAAAGTCTGGTTGATCGATCATCGCTTTTCTGACATTCTCTCATTTGAGAGCAGAAAACGCTAAAAAATTGCTTTTTAATGCGCGTAAATTATAACAGATTGAATGCCTATATTTAATTTGTAACGAGTATGACTGCCATTTCTAATAAAACTCTATGATTTTGCTGGAATAATCTTAACAATAAAAAAATTTTCTATTTTTGTTGATTTAATCGGTTCTGTCATATACCGATGCATTGACCAGGTTTGTTTTTTGATTATCAATATAATAAAAGTAAGTCTGAACAGTTCATTTGGAATTCGAAAAGACTTTTTACGAGGAGAAAAAAAGTAAAAACACTTTAATACAGTCATTTGAAATATGAATATGTCTATTAAAAAGGAGCAATTTTGTCGTTGTGTTGTTTTTTTCGGATGCGAAAAAACGACATAATAATAAATAATCCTTTCCTTATTTCGAATTATTTTTTTAAGAATTGACGTTTGCGAAGCTGTATTCTTCCAGTAATCATAGTATTTTTTTGAAAAAATGATGAATAAAAAATACTGATACAGGAAACTTTAAAAAAAATTAAACAAGGTAAAAAAATGACATTGTCAGTCACAATCATTATTTCATATTTATTCGGCGCAATCCCATTTGGCTGGTTGTTTTCCTGGTTATTTTTTCATATTGATATCCGAAAAATTGGCAGCGGCAGGACAGGAACGACCAATACCATGCGGGCGGGCGGTTATCCTGTTGCTATACTAACAATGATTTTTGATGTAAGCAAAGGCTTTTTTGCTGTATGGCTGGCAAAAATGCTGGTCCCCGGTAACAATTGGGTAGAAATCTTTGCTCCATTAGCAGGGATTATTGGTCATAATTATTCTATTTTTTTGATCGAAAAAAGAGACGATGGCAAGATTCAGTTTGGTGGAGGCGCAGGGGGAGCACCGGCATTTGGCGGTGCTTTGGGATTGTGGCTCCCCAGTTTTTGGTATCTCATCATTGTTGGCTTAATCGCTTTTTTTGGAATTGGTTATGCATCTGTGACAACAATGAGTATCGGTTTCACGATCATGATCATTTTCGCACTTCGCGCCTGGATGAATTTGTCCCCTTGGAGTTATTTTATTTATGGCATTATTGCAGAAATCTTATTGGTTTGGGCATTAAGACCCAATATTCAACGATTAAAAAATGGAAATGAGCGCGGTGTGAGCTGGAGAGCTTATTCAAAACGAAAATAAATTCGAAAAATAACGGAGAAAGACTATGGGACGGAAAATTTCGATCGTCACTGATGGCGCCTGTTCAATGACCTTGGAAGAGGCTGCAAAATTTGGAGTTTATGCAGCTCCAATTTACGTCGTTTTTGGAGAAAAGACCTATCGATCCGGTGTGGATCTTCAGGCATCAGAATTTTATGAGCTTCAAAAGAGCAGTAAAAAATTACCTTCAACTGCTCAGACAACTGCCAACGATTTTATTGAACTGTATACAAAAATCGCTGAGGATGCGGATGAGATTATTACCATTACAATTTCCAGCAAATTAAGTGCCACCTATCAATCGGCTGAAATGGCTCAAAAGATGTTTACCAAAATTCCTGTTCATACAGTTGATTCCGGATCAGCTTCCTGGGGACAGGCTTTAATTGCGATTGCTGCTGCACGAGCTGCAAATCAGGGAAAAGAAGTCGATGAGATCATCCATCTGATTGAAGTAATCAAAGAACGCATGAACGTCTTTTTCGTTTTGGATACCTTGGAATACCTCTATCGGGGCGGGAGAATTGGCGGTGCTGCTGCATTTTTTGGCTCAGCGCTGCATATCAAACCAATTCTCTATCTTAAAGATGGAAAAATTGAAACCTACGAAAAACAGCGGACACGAAAACGTTCAATCGCCAGAATTTTGGAAATTTTAGAAGAGAAAGCTGCCGGAAAGACGATTCACGTCGCAATTCTACATGGCAATTGTCCTGAAGAAGCTGCAGAAATCGAAGAACATGTCCGAAAGAAATATTCCTGTTTTGATATGATGACGGTCGAAATTGGACCGGTTATTGGTGTTCATGCGGGACCGGGAACTTTAGGTTTGGCGTTTTACAGTCTGGATTAGACGGCATATATGATTTAAATCAATACTTTTTCCCGAATTGCTGGATTTTTATTTTGGTATTCAAAACGTAAAAAGTCTTACGAGGAAAAAGGAAGAAATTTGTTAATGTGATGTTTTTGCGCCAAGCGCAAAAACATCACATTAACAAAGAATTCTCCTTATATTTTGAATTGCTGGATTTTAATTGGAATCATATTTTGTTATACCCGTTATAATAAAAAGGCATTTTTACTAATGTAGAGGGATCAATGGATGATATTTTTTCGAAATTCAGTTTGAAAGGGCAGACAGCTGTGGTTACTGGAGGTGCTGGTTTGCTTGGAAAAGAGTTTTGCAGAACGCTTTCACAGGCGGGAGCCTCTGTGATCGTATCTGATTTAGATAAGAAACTTGCTGCGGATGTGGCTAATGAAATTCATTCAGAAGGCGGGAATGCCATTCCGTGTGGCGTCAATGTAACAGATCCGGATTCAGTCAAAGCCATGGTAAACCTGGCTGTTGAGAAAACCGGACGACTGGATATTCTTGTTTGTAGTGCAGCGATGGACCCAAAATTTGATTCATCCCACCCAGGACATTTCAACACTTTTGAAGATTATCCGCTCAAACAATGGCAGGATGCATTAAATGTCAATTTAACCGGTCTGTTTCTTTGCGCTCAAGCTGCTGTAAAACCGATGATTCAACAAAATTACGGAGTCATCATTAACATTTGTTCGACATATGGACTGGTTGGACCGGATCAGCGTATTTATGAAAAAGAAGGACAGGATCCATCCCAGCGGCAATACAAACCGGTTTTTTATTCTGTTACAAAATCCGGTGTTCTTGGATTAACAAAATATTTGGCGACTTATTATATGGGTACGGGTATCCGTGCAAATTGTCTGACCCCCGGAGGAATATATAACGGTAATGATGATGAATTCGTTAAGCATTATTCAGCTCGGACTGTCATTGGACGGATGGCACAACGAGATGAAATGAATGGCGCAATACTATTCCTTGCTTCGAAAGCATCATCCTACATGACCGGATCCAATCTTGTCGTCGATGGCGGATGGACTGCATGGTAAAGCAGTTGGAAGTCTTAGCGATTATTCCTGCCCGTGGCGGATCCAAAGGAATTCCGGGGAAAAACATTAAGAATTTTGCCGGATTTCCGCTGATTGCATATTCCATCGCTGCTGCAAAACAATCAAAATATGTCACTCGCACCATTGTCTCCACCGATGATGAGAAAATTGCTGCAGTAGCTCGGGAATGGGGCGCTGAAACACCTTTTTTGCGCCCGGCGGAATTTGCAACAGATCATTCTTTGGATCTGCCGGTTTTTCGGCATGCACTGCAATGGCTGAAAGATCATGAAGGATATGTGCCGGATATCGTCTTGCAGCTTCGTCCGACATCTCCCGTTCGTCCGCTCCATTTGGTTGACGAAGCTGTTCAAATACTGCTGGATCATCCTGAAGCAGATTCCGTAAGAGGTGTTGTCCCGTCCAATGAGAATCCTTATAAAATGTGGAAAATCGATCCGGTCAGCGGTGCAATGAGCGGATTAATTCCGATTGACGGTCTTGCCGAACCTTACAACGCTCCTCGTCAAATTTTACCCCCGACGTATTGGCAGACCGGTCATATTGATGCAATCCGCCCTGAAAGAACTTTTATGGCTGGTGATTTGATGAGTGGGAAAGTGATATTTCCGATTATGATTGATCCGGCTTTTACAGTCGATATCGATACACTTGCGGATTGGATACGGTATGAATCGCTGGTGTATAATGGCAAATTAGAAATGGTCACTCCTGAAAAAAAGCAGCATCGCGGGATTCCCAAGAAAACGAACCTGCTTGTGATGGATTTTGATGGTGTGATGACCGATGACCGTGTTTATGTAAACGAATTCGGTCAGGAGATGGTGGCTTGCAGCCGCAGTGATGGAATGGGTATCGGATTGTTAAAAAAAGCCGGTATCAAAATTGTCGTAATTTCCAGTGAAGAAAATCCGGTTGTTGCTCGAAGATGTGAAAAACTGGGAATAGAGGTTCATCATGGCGTTTCTGAAAAAGCGAAAGTTTTAGCGGATTTTCTTGAACAAAATTCAATTAATCCAGACACAGCAGTTTATATGGGCAATGACATTAATGATATAGATTGTTTTTCACTGGTGCATTGTGCTGTAGTTCCTGCAGATGCAAACAAAATGGCAAAATCAAACGCTGATATTATTCTTTCACATAACGGCGGCTTTGGAGCAGTCAGAGAGCTGTGTGAGATGATATTAGGAGGTAAATAGATTTTATGGCGAAAGAAATAATGCTTGGGAACCAATTGGTAGGCAAAGACCATCCGACTTATATCATTGCTGAAATTGGGATTAATCATAACGGGGATCTGAATATTGCAAAGCGCATGATTCAAGCTGCACATTACGCTCACGTTAATGCAGTGAAATTTCAAAAACGCACACCGAAGATATGTGTTCCTCTCGAAGAACAAACCAGAATGCGTGAAACACCCTGGGGCTACATGACATACCTGGAATATCGGGAACGTGTCGAATTCGGTGAGGATGAATATAAAGAAATTGATCAATTATGCAAAGAAATCGGGATTGACTGGTTTGCATCCGTCTGGGATGAAGAAGCGATCGATTTTTTGGAGCCGTTTCAACCGATTGCCTATAAAGTTCCCTCTGCAAGTCTGACAGACCATTCGCTGCTTGAAAAATTGTTATCTACCGGACGGCCGATTATCCTTTCGACGGGTATGTCGACCATGGAACAGATTCAGGCTTCCGTGAAGCTGATTGGTGATATGGATCGGCTGATCATCACGCATGCGACAAGCGCATATCCCTGTAATCCCAATGAATTAAATTTACGAATGATCCCCAGATTAATCGAGGAATTTGACTGCCCGGTTGGCTATTCAGGGCATGAAGTCGGATTAATCCCTTCGGTCGTTTCGGTCAGCTTAGGTGCTTGTTTGGTTGAACGCCATTTTACACTTGATCGAGCCATGTGGGGAACTGATCAGGCGGCATCCGTCGAGCCTCAGGGTATGGAAAAATTGGTGAAATATATCCGCGTCACAGAGGAAGCTTTGGGCGATGGCGTTAAAAAAGTTTATGATGATGAATTGCCAAGTCTGCAAAAACTTCGACGAGTGAAATAATTCTTCATGATGGACGTAAATCCAACCGAAAAAATTCTGTTTAAAAAATTCCAGAATCATTGGATGATGGAAAAAACCGACAGAAAAAACGCTCAGATATTTTCACGAATTAATCATGCATCCAGCCGGAATGTACAAAGTACCGATCAGCCGGTATTGTTCTTTAACGCGTCAGCACGTCTGACACGAACAAGTCTTAATGCGGCGTTTGCCTGGTTGACTGCCAATAGCCTCCAGAACAGCGGAATTCCTGTGACATTTTTTGTATGTATGAGCGGCTTGAAGCCATGCCTGTTGGCTGCTCAAAGAGACAACCTTTCTGCAGAATTACCTTGCAGGCAGTGCATGCGTCTATCAAAAAAAATGTACCAGGGATTAAATACTGTTCCGCTGACTTTCCTTCCTGACAATAATCTTTCAAATGAAGTAGAAGGTCTGGATTTGGAAGCTCTGGAGTCTTTTGTTTATCAGAATGTGCCTTTAGGAGAATTAACACTTCCATCGCTGCGCTGGATTATGCGGAGGCATCATTTGGCAGGTGTGCGCAATGTAGTTCAATTGCATCGCAGATTCATCTGTTCTGCGTGGAGTATTTATCGCCAGGCTCAAAACTGGATTTCCGCAAATAACCCCCGGGCAATTGTTGTGTTTAATGGGCTGCAATACCCGGAAGCAGTTGTAAAATGGCTGGGAAAACAATTAAATATTCCGACATTTACCCATGAGATCGGGTTGATGCCCTTCACAGCGATTTTTACAGAGGGCGAAGCTACTGCCTGTCCGATCGAGCTGCCGGCCGATTTTGAAATGACACCGGAGCGAAATGCACGGTTAGATACTTATCTCTCCAACAGAATGCAAGGGAAATTCACTACAGCCGGAATTCAATTTTGGCCGCAGATGGAGAGCTTGACACCTGAATTCTGGAATTTGGCTCGTACATTTCGTCAGATAGTTCCGGTATTTACCAATGTGATCTTTGACACAAGCCAAAAGCATGCAAATGTCGTTTTTTCAGATATGTTTCATTGGCTGGATGAAGTAAAAACGCTGATAGCGCAACATTCTGATACACTTTTTGTTATCCGAGCCCATCCGGATGAGATTCGTCCTGGTAAAGAATCACTGGAGACCGTCACCGATTGGGTGGTTCGCAATCGCGTGAATCTGCTCCCGAACGTATTATATGTAGGGCCAGATCAATATTTCAGCTCCTATGAATTAATCCAAAATGCAAAATTTGTTTTAGTTTACAATTCAACTATTGGGCTGGAAGCAGCAATTATGGGCGCAGCGGTAATTTCAGGCGGTCGTTCCCGCTATACACAGGTACCGATAACGTATTTTCCACAATCGGTTGAGGAATTTCATCAATTGGTACAGAAGATGCTTGTTGAGGATGATTGGCATGTCCCTCCGGAATTTCAGCAGACTGCCCGGAAGTTTTTATATTATCAATTTTTTCATACCGCCTTGTCTTTTGGAGAATTTTTACAGCCGGATCCCATCTGGAATGGATATGTAGCCTTGAAATCTTTTTCAAATGACGATCTGAATTCAAGTCGAAATACCAATCTTAAAATTATTGAAGAGGGAATACGAGATCAAAAACCTTTTGTTATTCCTCATGAATGACTTTTTGGGAATATGTAGCAGGAATTAGATTCAAAATATTATTTAAGGAGAAAAAAATGAAGATCGTCGCATTTGTTCCGATGCGTCACAATTCGGTCCGTGTTTCTGGGAAAAATTATCGGATGCTTGCAGGAAAACCGCTTTTTCATCATATCATGGATTCGCTGCTGGCAGTCAAAGAGATAGACGAAGTTGTTGTTGATACCGATAGTCCGGTTGTTATCGAAGGGTTGCAGAAAGACTTTCCTCAGGTTAAGACGTTGCTGCGTCCGGAGAAATTATGTGCAGGCGACGTTCCGATGAATGAAATCCTGATTTATGATACTGGACAGATTCAGGCGGATTACTATCTGCAGACCCACAGTACAAACCCGTTGCTGAAAGCAGAAACAATATCGCGCTCCATTCAGACATTCCTTGAAAAAACGTATTTGTATGATTCTCTCTTTTCGGTCACCAGGGTTCAGAAGCGGTTTTATGATGAACTTGCCAGACCGATTAATCATAATATGTCCATTTTGCTAAGAACACAGGATTTACCCCCGATTTATGAGGAAAACTCGTGTATCTATATATTTACACGTGATATTCTTCTTCGCAACCGAAATCGGGTTGGAGATCGCCCGATGATGTTTGAAATACCTGCCATTGAAGCGCAGGATATTGATGATGAGACAGAGTTTAATGTTACTGAAATGTTGATGATGCTTCGGCAGCAGGGGAAACTGCAATAACCGCGCGTCGGCAGCTACAAATCAACAGGCTTGTTGTAATTTCGAATTGCTTTGTCTTAAAAGAAAAACCTTAAATTTGAGAATTAGGAGAGAACGTACATGAAACATACGATTATTTTTTCTGCTCCCTATATGATGGCATCGACAGAACGTTTCCGTAAACTCCTCGAAGGATATTATGGAATCGAGATGATTGTCCCGAATATCAAGCAGAAACTGTTGGAGGATGAAATCATCGCTTATGCTGGCCAATTCGACGGTACAATCTGTGGCGATGATGAATACAGTGCCCGTGTTATTGAGGCTTGTGTTCCACGCCTTAAAGTGATATCCAAATGGGGCACAGGTATTGATGCAATTGATAAAGAAACTGCAACTCGTCTCGGTGTATTTGTTGGTAATACACTGAATGCTTTTACAATTCCAGTTTCCGAAACGGCGATGGGATATATTCTTTCCTTTGCGCGCAAACTGCCCTTTATGGATGACGATATGCATGCCGGAATCTGGAATAAACCTCCGATCACAACACTTTCCGAATGCACGCTGGGTATTATTGGTGTTGGGAATATCGGACAGGCAATGGTTCGCCGTGCACGCGCTTTTGGTTGTCGAATATTGGTCAATGATATCGCTCCGATAAAACCGGATTTTTTGATCGAGAATAGAATTGAATCTGTCCCATTGAAAGATCTGCTTGAGCAATCAGATTTTGTTACCTGTCATACGGATTTAAATCCTTCAAGCCGTCATTTGATCAATCGTGAAACGCTCAGTTATATGAAACCGACGGCAGTATTGATTAACACTTCACGAGGTCCTGTCATTGACGAAAAAGCGTTAGTAGAAGCGCTTCAGTCCGGAAAGATTGCCGGCGCTGCGTTGGATGTCTTTGAGAAAGAACCTCTGCCGATGGATTCTCCGCTCTTGTCGATGAAGAATGTGATGATTGCGCCGCACAATTCCAATTACAGCCCGATGGCTTGTGAAAGAGTTCATTGGAATACAATTCGCAATTTATTGATCCCGTTGGGATATGATGTTTCAAATTTCGAAGAGATTAAAAAGAAATACTAAAGAAACCCAAAGGCAGGGCAGGCATTCTTCCTGTCCTGTCCCGTTAATTTGAAATTGGGTGAAATAAGCGAGCGTTCTTTTTTTTGTTTTTCCCCTGAAACGTGAAAAACAAAAATGTAAATTCCTTCTCAGGTCATATCATCCTGAGGAGACAAACTGAAAAAAATTCATTGGAAGCATGTGATCCTATAGCATGAAGCAAACAATAAAAAAAATAATTCCTGAATCGGTTCTGAACACCGGGAAAGATGTATTTGACAGTCTGAAAAGGCTGGGTAATATCCCTGACGCGTATTTCAGTAAAGAACGGCGCGATTCCATCGAACGTCTGGCTGCTTTAAAAGACATCCATAAAGGGCAGCGTTGTTTTATTATGGGAAATGGCCCCAGCCTCAAGAACACAGACCTGTCAAAATTGCGCAACGAAATCACTTTCGGATTAAACCGTATTTACCTGGCGTTTCCGGAAATGGGCTTTGAAACGTCGTACTATCTATGTGTCAATGATCTGGTGGTTGAACAAACTGCGGGGGATATTCAAAATTTGAAAATGCCCCGTTTCGTAACAACGCGGGCAATGAAATGGCTGAAACCGGAGAATAATCTCTATTTCCTATATTCAACCTATACCGGGCCGACTTTTGCAAAGGATATCCGGAAACGATTATGGGAAGGTGCGACAGTAACATATATGGCACTGCAAACTGCCTTCTTCCTGGGTTTCCAGCAAGTGATATTGATCGGCGTAGACCATAATTTTGCGACGAAGGGCAAACCCAATGAGACCGTTGTGTCACAGGGTGATGATCCAAATCATTTTAATCCTGGTTATTTTGGAAAAGGTTTCCGCTGGCAGCTTCCGGATCTGGATACTTCCGAAAGGTCGTACACGCTGGCGCGAGAAGTATACAAAACGGAAGGACGAGAGATTATCGATGCGACGGTTGGCGGAAAATTGCAGGTTTTTCCAAAAGTCAATTATGACACGCTATTCTAAGGAGTAGATGATTCGTCCGACGATTTCTATTGTAACGCCATCCTTTCAGCAGTCTGCTTATTTGGAGACCGCAATCCGATCCGTTTTGTATCAGGACTATCCGGCATCGGAATACTATGTGATTGATGGAGCTTCCTCAGATGGCAGCGTCGAAATTATCCGGAAGTATGAAAACCGCTTAAGCGGATGGATTTCAGAAAAAGATCGCGGTCAGGCGGATGCCATCAATAAAGGCTTTTCACGTTGTTCTGGGGATATTTTTGGCTGGATCAATTCAGACGATTTTTACCTCAGCAATACATTTTCTGCTGTGGCTGATTTTTTTGCCTCGCATCCGGATACAGATCTGGTCTATGGTGATGTGCTTTCACTGGATGGCTACGGCAAGTTACTGAATGTCATGCGTTTTGCAGACTATGACATGAACGACTTAATGACATTCCGAATTATCAGTCAACCTGCAGTTTTTTTCCGTCGTACAGCCTGGGAAAAAGCCGGTGGTCTCGATCTTGATTATCATTATCTGCTGGATCACCATCTTTGGCTGCGGATTGCATCCCGCGGAAAAATTGCCTATGCACATTCTTTATGGTCAGCTGCCCGCTTTTATGCAGAGGCAAAGAATCGGGCGCATGCTGCAGATTTCGGGAGAGAAGCGTTACGCCTTGTCGAATGGATGGAGAATGATCCTTTGTTAAGACAGGCATATCAACGGAATCAGCGTAGAATTCGAGGGGGTGCAGCCTGGCTTGATGCCAATTATTTGTCGAATGGTGGAATGGCATGGAAGGCGGTCTCCCGATATTGGAATGCTTTTTGTTCGTATCCGGAACGTGTTCTCGAAGATCGCCGGCGGTTGGCATTAACGCTGCTGATGACAGTGGCGCCAAAAAAGGCGGCAGCAATTTTTGAAAAAAAATCGATCAATCGACTGGCGAAAATGAAATCATTTCAAAAGATCTTGGAAGACGAATTGATTCGTTTATCGTTATCACGAGACTGACCATGTTCTCTTTTCTTGTATGATAGAACAAGTTTTTGGGAAGAAGTTGCTTTTTTGAATCTTCTGGAACGGAAATGATGAGGAAACCAATGATTCTTGTCAGCGCCTGTCTTGCAGGGCTTCATTGCCGTTATGATGGCAAAGATAAGTCCAATGAATATGTTATTCGCCTGGTCGCAGAGGGAAACGCGATTCCGGTTTGTCCGGAACAGTTAGGCGGATTACCGACTCCTCGGCCTTGTTCTCAAATCAAGGGAGATCGTGTGATAACAGAGGACGGCGGGGATGTGACATCACAATTCCATCGTGGCGCAGAAGAAGCGCTCTCTATCGCAAAAATAACCGCTGCGAAAAAAGCTATTCTCAAATCCAAATCACCTTCTTGCGGATCTGGACAAATTTACGATGGAAATTTTACGGGAAAGCTAATTTCCGGTGATGGGATATTCGCTGCACTCTGCAAACAGAATGGCATTGAAGTAATAACCGAAGAAGATATTTAATAAGTTTTCTCTTGAAACAGCAATTCGAAATGGAGATTTACTATTCGAATCGATCCGGGAAAACTTGCTATTGTGATGCTTTTATGCTTCGCGTAAAACCATCACAACAACAAATGTCTTTCTCACATTTCGAATTGCTGCTCTGAAAAGCAGGATTATCCAAAAAACCATTCTATCTTTTCAGTTAATTGAGAATACGAAATTCAGCAACTCAAAATTTGATGAAGTCTTTTGAAAAAAGAGAGAAAATTTGTTGCATGATGAAGAAATTATCGCTTTTAACCTTTACAAGTAAAATTGAAATATGCAAAAAGATTGGATCTCTAAAGTAAAAGGGAAATCAGCGGTTGAACTTTTCCTGACACTGTTCGTTTTTGTGTTGGGGTTCGGAGTGCGCATCTATGATCTGACAGATCCGCCGTTGGATTTCCATGCAACTCGACAGCTCCGTTCAGCAATTATTGCCCGTTCGTTTTTCTATGAATTGGAAGCTTCAAAAATACCTGAATCAGAGACAGTGGAAAATGCGGTTAAACTGGCTTCTCTTGAGGTATATGAACCGCCGATTATGGAAAGAATCATGTCCTGGATGGATGTGATTTTGGGACAGGAATATTTTTGGGTCGGACGCATTTTCAGTGCGTTTTTTTGGACGCTTGGCGGATTTTTCATTTATCGGATGGGACGAAAGTTTGCTTCACGATTTGCTGTGATTTGCAGCCTCCTGGTTTATTTTTTCCTGCCTTTCAGTGTGACCGCTAGCCGTTCGATCCAGCCTGATCCATGGATGTGCTCGTGGATTGTGATCACGGCGTTTACGCTTTATCGCTGGATGGAGAAACCAACCCCGATTCGATTCTTTTTCGCCATTCTCGCGGGCGGGTTTACGATTCTGATAAAGGTTTTTGCAGCTTTTTTTGTCGGATTTATGCTGCTCGGTTGTCTGATTGCATCCTTCCAGCGAAAAAATGGCTTACGAATTATCATG
>Ga0116193_1000743_pt1 | contig 29284 bp, 13 predicted proteins | sample AD_UKC115_MetaG_FD_89892 | JGI IMG/M metagenome (GOLD analysis project Ga0116193, IMG submission 89892) | Active sludge microbial communities of municipal wastewater-treating anaerobic digesters from Hong Kong - AD_UKC115_MetaG | ecosystem: Engineered > Bioreactor > Anaerobic > Digestate... | reverse complement strand
GGATCGTTTAATCTTTCCTTGATATTTGGTATATCTTCAGAACGAAGACATAATCGAGGATGAACTTTAGGAGGAATAGGTATTTCAACGCCGTTTACAACTTGCCAGACAACGTCATCTTTTGCCTGAGAAAAACAATGATATTTCACCAGAGCAAAAATTATAAATACACTAAATATTTTAATTTTATTTGATTTTTTCATTTGCATTTGTATTAATAATGCAAGTCAATGTATTTTATGATTTTACTCAAAAAAGTCAGTTATTAAAAATTTGCTAATATATAAGATATTGGATATCAATAAAAAAGAAATTAATAAGAACAGACTTTTTTGAGTAGCTCCATATTCAAATAATTAATTTTTTGTGTTTAAACAATTTACCAACCAGGATTATTAGTACCTAATTTTGAGTTAATTTGCATTTCGTCCAAAGGTATTGGGAACAATTCATGTTTACCTTTAATAAAGTTGACTCCTGCAGGGTAATAAATTTTAACACTAGTATTATTATTAAAAAATGCCAATGCTTCTTTTAAAATTCCCCATCTGATCAAGTCATATTTTCTTTGACCTTCAAATGCCAGCTCGAACGCTCTTTCCCAATACAAAGCAGTTCTAAATTTTCCTGCTTCGTCAGCATCGGAAATATAGGGTAGATCATATACTTTAGGTGATTTCATTAAACTTGAATAATTTTCTGCAGTAATAGGGGTAGCACCAGCACGTCGACGAACATTATTCAATAATTCCCAAGCTATTGGTGTTTGACCTACTTCATTAAAGGCTTCAGCAGCCATTAAAACCACATCAGCATATCTTAAATAGCAGAAATTCACATCAGTATTATTAGGGTCTTTATATCCAAGAGGCATCCATTCTCTTCTCCATTTCCCTGGATACCAGTCTTTTCCATTTTTATTTTCTACTTTTTTATGAGAATAAGTAGTAGCATCCCATGTATATTTATAGGAGCAAACCATTACATCGCGTCTTACATCATTATCTTCAAAAAAACCTTTCCATTCAGGTACTACTCTAAAGAATGCATTAGCTCTTCCCATATAATTCATTGTTTCTGAAGCCGAAATTAGTGGTGCATCAACTAATGGTCCATTATATGTTCCCCAGTTACCTGAATCTTCCTTTGATCCATCTGCACTATAAAAAGCAATTTCGAATAAACTTTCTTTAGAATTTAATACACCCCATGAAAAACCTTTAAATAATTCTACATAACCATTATCATAGAAGTTATGATAACCATTGTTCTGAAATTCATTCCATTCATCAATAACTGCATTAAAATATTCATTTCTTTTTTCATCAGATGGGCGAGTTAGATTACCATCCATTTTAAGGCTATAACCAGCTCTTTGTAACAAAACACGCATTAATAAGCCTCGAGCAGCACCTTGAGTTGCACGTTCTGGAGAAGAACTTGCAGTAGCCCATGGCAAATTTTCCTTAGCAAAATTTAAATCTTCGATTATTTGATCATAAATAATTTCCCTATCAACTTTTGGTTGATAAGCATCGTCATAACTATTTGAATAGGTAGTTTTAAAAGGAACATCACCCCAGTATTTTACCAAATCAAATGCTAACAAAGCCCTTAAAAATTTAGCTTCAGCTAATAAACCTACAAGTTTTTGATCGCCATTTTTATATTCAGACATTGATTCAATACCGTTTATAGCAAAGTTTGCTCTATCAATGCCTTTATATTTATATTGCCATATTTGTTCAAGCCATTGATTTGCAGGAGTTAACGTGTAATGTGAAATATCTCTTCTTGTGTTGTCAGTACTGGTTCCTTGAATGTAATACGTGTCATCAGAAGAGGGCATTGCCATTTCATATTGGCCGTAATGTTCAATTTTAGCCAATACATCATAAATGCCCAAAATTGCGATTTCTGCATTAGAAGAAGATACGAAAAAATTTTCTTTTTTGTAATATGAAGCTGGATTTTCTGTTAAAGTTTCTTCACATGAAGGAAATAAGAAAGAAACAGAAAGTCCTAATAAAGTGATAATAAAATATTTTGTTTTCATTTTTACTTATTTTATTAAAAGGTTAAATTCATTCCAAAAACTACTGATCTACTTTTAGGATAAGCTCCAAAATCTACTCCACGAGTAATGCCTATTCCTCTGGTAGAAACTTCAGGATCATAGCCTGTATATTTAGTCCATACGTATAAATTATTACCAGTAGCATAAAATCTTAGCTTATTTATAGATAATTTCTTGGATATTTTTTTAGGTAATGTATAGCCAATTGATAGATTGCTTAATCTAATGTAAGAACCATCTTCAACAGCCCATGAATGGATATATTTATCTCCATCTTCAAGATCATACCAAGCTGCTACAGATTTATTTTCATTAATAGTTGTTAATTCATCTGGATCGGTAACAATTTCGCCGTTTTGATTAATAGTCATCCATCTTTTTGAACTATTTATAACATTAAGAGCATTTTTATTTGTTCTTCCACCTAAAGAATTAGTAAGCTTCGTGGCATTAAAAATATCATTCCCATAATTAAATGAGAAAAAAATACTCATATCAAAATTTTTATATCTAAAATCATTAGTAATTCCACCATAAAGTTTCGGATCAGCTTCACCGATGATTGTTTTATCATTTTCATCAATTATATCATTTGAATCATCAATATTTTTAAATTTCCAGTTCCCAGGTTTTACTTGATTTTTATTACCATAATAAGCTATTCCATCTTTTAATGTATATGTTTTGGTATTGGGGTCATAGTTGAAATCATCAACAGTGTATATCCCTTCTGTTACAAAGCCATAAAATAAACCTAAAGGTTCTCCTACTTTAATTAAATGTGTTTTTTGACTATACCCAAAACTTGCTTCTTCTAAAAAATAATCTTCTCCGGCTAATTTCCTAATCTTATTCTTATTATGTGAAATATTAAAACTTGTTGTCCACTCAAAATTTTTCTTATTAAAATTAATTGAGTTTATAGTTAAATCAAAACCTTTGTTTTCTGTTTCTCCAATATTTCTCATCATATTTGAAAAACCTGATGACTTAGGAATCCTTGAATTAAGGAGTAAGCTTGAACTTCTATTGTTATAAAATTCAGGAATAATGATCAAACGCTGTTTTAACAAACCTATATCGAGTCCTAAATTGAAAGTTTTATTAGCTTCCCATTTTAAAAATGGATTTGGTATTTGCGTTGAAGCATAACCAGATTTTGTAGTAGTACCTTGTGGATAAGTTACAGAACCTAAAATAGGTAAAGATAGATAATTGCTGATTCTGTTATTACCTGCCAACCCATAACCACCTTTTAATTTAAGATCTGAAAAAATGTTCAGATTTTTAATGAATTTTTCTTCAGACATTCTCCAAGCACCTGATATTGAAGGGAAAATTCCCCATTTATTTTTTTCTCCAAATTTTGAAGAACCATCTGCTCTTACTGAAGCAGATAAGATGTATTTTTCTTCATAATTGTAATTTACTCTTGCAAAAAAGGATAATAATTTATCATCAAAGTTGACATAAGATCTTGGTATGCCTGGAGTGGCGCCTAACGACAAGTCGTTTAAGCCAATATCATCATTTGGGAAATTACTTGCACTTGCCTCAAGATATCTATTCCAATTATATACATATTCTTGACCTATCATTGAAGTAAAGCGATGTTTTTTCTTTTTATAGTTATAAGTTAATGTGTTTGATGTCGAAATATTTCCATAATCAGTATTACTAATTTTACCATTTATACTGGATCTTTTAGCAATTATGGATTGATCACCGTAAAAAATTTCATTTCGATAAATTTTATAGCGCATGCCTGTATTATTCTGGAAGGATAAATTTTTTATTAAATTATAAGTTAATCCTCCATTAATTTGGAGCGTTCTGTATTCTCTATTATTTGTTTCTTCTGATGCAGAGATTAAAGGGTTTTGCATCACATTACCACTTTCATCTAATAACAATGGATCTTCTCCTTTTAATAAAACGTCCTCAGATATTTTTATGCCTCCTGTTGGTCTATATTGTAATATGTGCTGTAACTTATTAAATCTATCTCCATTTTCAGAGGTTCCTGTTCCATAAACTTTACTTTCATCATAATTCATCCTTGCAGAAAATGTTAGACGATTACTCGGCTTGTGCTTAATGTTAAACGTAATATTGTTTTTATTATTCCCACTATACACCATAGCACCTTGATCTTTAAAGTACCAGTATGAGAAATTATATTGAGTATCTTTATTACCTCCATTTAATGCTATTCTGTAATTTTGAGTAACTGCATTTCTTCCTAATGTTTCTTCTTGCCAATCGATGCCAGGACGATCTTTATAATTTATATCAATTTCATTAAAAGGTCCATATATTTCAGCAAAATTTGCTGCACCATTTTGTGGATTTGCTCCCATTCTACGTTCATAATCTAAAAGTAAAAATTCTTTTACTGACAAGACGGGTAATTTTTTTGCTAACTTTTTCATACCAACATAGGCATCAACTGTTACTGTTAGTTTACGTTCATCTTTCAGACCACTTTTTGTAGTAACTAAAACTACACCATTAGCTCCTCTCGCACCATATATTGCTGTAGATGAAGCATCTTTTAAGATGTCAATTGATTCAATTTGTGATGGATCAAGGGAGGATAAACCTTCTTCACTTGGAACACCATCTATTATATATAACGGTTCATTACTTTGTGTAATTGATATTCCTCCTCTGACCCGTATAGAAATTGAAGCTCCCGGTGCACCTTCAGTTTGTGAAATATAGACACCTGCAACTCTTCCTGCTAAACCTTGAAGAATATCTGAGGTTGGCACTTTTAATAAGTCTTCACCTTTAACAGAAGACACAGAACCGGTTAAATCACGTCTTCTTGATGTACCATAACCTACTGCTACCACTTCACTTAATAATTGTATGTCGGGTTCCATTACCACATCTATTCTTGTTCTACCTTTAACAGGAATTTCCTGGGTCTTCATGCCAACATAAGAAAAAACCAAAACGTCTTTTGCAGCATTTTCAACCGACAAAACATAATTACCTTCATGATCGGTTATAGTACCTTTACCTTGTGAATTTTTTATTATTACATTGGCTCCAATTACTTCTAAACCTTCATTGTCTGTAACTTTTCCTCTAACTGTGAGTTTTTGTGGAAAAATTTTGCTGCTTACCATTAATAATAATGCTGTTAATAAAAAAATTTTTTTGTAGTTTTTCATAATTTAGAATTTTTTGAAAAATTATAACTTATTCAAAAATACACTATAGAAATAAAAGATACTTTCATGTTAAACTTTTTTTTTAAAAAAATTGTTTTCCCTATATAAATTTTGTTTAATATTATCCATGTTTTGTTCAAAATATTCTTTTAAGATAAAATATCGTTGTTATATTATATATTTTAAATTTGTTTTAACAGTATATTATAAGAGTAATATGTTCAATGTTTTATGTTAAAAATAACTCTCATTATATCTGCTTATACAAATTAAAATTTTGTTCAATTAGTAATTAAAAAGCTTGCTGTTGGTTTTTAATATTAAATAATTATTTAAAGCCTTAATCACATAGGGTGTTTTTTATTAATTATGTTTTAGGTACGCTGTATCTTATTTTATTGTATTTTCAAGTTAAACAGAGAATATTTTTCATTATTAATAAATTGTAGAAATATTTATACTGAAATAAACGTAAAAATACCAGAGGTTACCAATTTATTTTAATTTTCAGGTGTTGTTCTTGTTATTTTGATATATAAAAATTTTATCTTGTTGATAAAAAACGTAATACTTTTCATGAAAATTTTTTTATCTTTGAAATAGAAAAAACTAGAAAATTGATAAAACGGATAATTTCAGAAGAAAATTATCGGGGCTGAGTTGTTTTAAATAACTATTAGTTGATGTTAGGACTTCGTTAAAGACATATAAAAACTTATGAAATCAAAAAAATATATTCCAATACTTGTTTTATTATTCGTGTTTTTGTTTTGTACAATAAGCATTTATTCTAAAAATAATTCTTTTTTATATTTTTCTCACCTTACTGTAGATGATGGACTTTCTCAAAGTACTGTTTTCTCCATCACACAAGACAAGTTTGGTAACATGTGGTTTGCAACCTATGATGGATTAAACTGCTATAATGGTTATTATTTTACTGTTTATAAGCATAATAGTAATGATAGTACTACTATTTCAGATAATATTCTGCGAGTTGTTTATGCAGACAGTAGAGGAGAAATCTGGGTTGGAACTCATTCGGGATTGTCTTTTTATGACAATGAGAATGATAATTTTAAAAATTATTATAAAATAGTTAATGGCAACAAAGCTCAAGTAAATTCAGTTCTTAGTTTGAGTAAAGATACATTGATTATCGGCACAAATATGGGGCTTTATTTTTTTGATATTAAAAATGAAGAATTTTCGCAAAACAATATTTTGTTAGATAATAGCTTGTCTGTCAATTGTTTAATGAAAAATGGAAATTTAATTTATATAGGTACTGATAACAATGTATATATCTACAATATTTCTAAAAATCAAATAAATAAATTGAGTCCTCATTTTGAGAAGATAAAAATTCAGTCAATAATAAAAAACCAAAAAAATAATAGTTTATGGATTGGAACAGAAGGAACTGGTTTATTTTATGTCAATTTGAATACTTTAGCAACTCGTCAATATACAACGGCAGATAATCTTAATTCATTATATGTCAGGTCGTTGTGTTATGATTTACAAGGCAAATTATGGATTGGCACTTTCAATGGTTTAAATATTTATGAGGAAGAAACAGGAATTATGGAAAGTTTTACTCACAATCCTGTAGATTCAAAAAGTATTTCACAAAATTCAATCAGATCAATTTATTTAGATGCTCAAGGAGGCATGTGGATTGGTACCTATTTTGGAGGATGTGATTACTATCATCCGTTAAAGATTCAATTTAAATACATACAAAATTCTCCATTAGAAAATTCTCTGAGTGATAATGTGGTAAGTTGTATAGTAGAAGATAAAAATGGGAATTTATGGATAGGTACAAATGATTATGGACTTAATTTTTATGATATAGAAAAAGATCATTTTACCCATTTTGATTTCAAAAGAGACAATAAAGAAATTGGTTCAAATAATATAAAAGCTATTTTTTTAGATGAGTTGAGAAAAAATGTTTATGTAGGTACCCATTCAGGTGGATTAATTGTTTTAAATCTTCAGACAAAAAAGACAGAAAGATATTTACCTTCAAACAGTAATTTAAAGAGTGAAAACATTTATGCAATAATTTCTAAAAATGATAAGGAATTATGGATAGGAACCTTAAATGGACTTTTTAAATTTAATCTTCAAACAAAAACTTTTTCGGCTATTGTAAAAGATAAATACGGGCACAAATTGCAAGACAAGCAGATTACTTATTTATATGAAGACACTAAAAATCGATTATGGATTGGGAGTGATAATAATCTTTCAGTATATAGTGTTAACGATGACTTATTGGAGAAGATTCCGCTTTTCAGTTATGAGATTTCTGAATCAATCAAATTTGTTAATTGTATTATGGAAGATTCAAGAAACCTTATTTGGATCGGGACTCGTGAAGGACTTTATGTGTATAATGAAAAAGCAAATAAAATAAGTCATTTAACTGTAAAAGATGGTTTACCCAATGATGTAATTTATGGAATATTAGAAGATGAATTAGGTCGAATATGGTTAAGCACTAACTATGGCTTGTCTTGTTTTTCATTAAAAAATCATACTTTTAGAAATTTTACTGTGTTAGATGGTTTGCCAAGTAATCAATTTAACATGTACTCTTTTTGCAAAACGTCCTCAGGGAAAATGTTATTTGGTGGAATAAAAGGGATTGTAGAATTTTATCCAGAAAAGTTAATTGATAATCCCTATGCACCGATGGTGGAATTAACAGAATTTTATATTTTTAATAAAAGGGTGCAACCAAACGATCAAACAAAAGTATTAAAAAAACACATCAATTTAACAAATGAAATACGGTTAAAACCTCATCAATCTTCTTTTTCAATAGAGTTTGTTGTTCCAAATTATGTTTCAGGACGACATAATATGTTTGCTTATAAACTCGAAAATTATGAAAAAGATTGGACCTATACTACTTCTCAAAGAATTGTTTCCTATTCCAATTTGCCTGCAGGTAAATATATTTTTCAAGTTAAAGCTGCCAATAGTGCTGGAATATGGAACAATGAAACTCGCAATTTGGTTATTGTTATTTTACCAGTATGGTATAAAACATGGTGGGCTTATACTTTATTTTCCTTAGTAATAATTATGTTTGCATTTGCTATTTTCCATATTTACAAAATAAGGCTGTCAATGGAAAATGAAATAAAAATTCAATCTTTGGAAAGAAAAAAAATAGAAGAATTAACAGAAAGTAAAATACGCTTTTTTATTGATATTTCACATGAGATACGTACTCCTTTAACCTTAATATTAAGTCCACTTCAAGAAATAATGCAACGTACAAATGATCAGTGGTTAAGAAGTCGTTTAAACATTATTTCCAAAAACACTAATCGCTTATTATATCTGACAAATCAATTAATGGATTATAGAAGAATTGAAGTTGGAGTTTTTAAATTGAAAGTGATCGAAGGTAACGCTTACGAATTAATTAAAGAGTTCTTTTTATTTTATAAAAAATTGGCTGAAAGTAAAAAAATTGTTTATTCTTTTCATTCAGAGTTAAAAAGCCAAATACAAATTTATGACCCTAATTATTTGGAACTAATTATTAATAATTTATTATCCAATGCTTTTAAGTTCACAAAACAAGGAGGAGCAATTACTATAAGTGCAAAAGAAGAAAATGATTCATTAATTATTCAAGTAAGCGATACAGGCGTAGGAATACCTTTAGAAAAACAGCAACAGATATTTAAAAGATTTTATTGTGCCAATGATGAGATAAATGGAAGTGGAATAGGGCTTTCGTTAACAAAAATGTTGGTTGAACGTCATCATGGGAAAATAGAATTAATAAGTGAAGTTGGGGAAGGCTCTAATTTTATTGTATATATTCCACAAGATAGACAAAAGTATAGTGATGATGAATTTGTAAATCAAGAAATTGAAGCAGATTCTTTCCATTACTTGAGCATGAGGAATGAATCACTTTTAGAGATAGAAGAACAAAATAATAATGGCTTCAAGTCATCTACCATAGATGATTTAAAAGGGAAAAAAGGCTCAATCCTCGTTGTAGCTAATGATGATGAAATTTTACAATATTTAAAAAATGGTCTGTCGGATATATTTATTGTGGATACAGCAAAAAGTGTAGAAGAAACAATGGATATTATTTTTAGTGGAAAAAAATCCGATTTAGACTTAGTGATAATAGATATTGTACCTGAAAGCGCTGGAATAAAATTATGTAAAACTATTAAACAAAATATTACTACCTGTCACATATCAGTTATAATTCTTTCTTTGCAATCAGATGTAAAAGATCAAATTAAGGCATTAGATACTGGAGCTGATGATTATATTACAAAACCATTTTCATTGTTAATTCTTCGCACAAAAATTCAAAATATTTTACGTACTAAAAAAAGTGCGTTGGAATTTTATTCTCATTCTTTGGAAATTGATCCTACTAAAGTCGCTTTTAACCGTATGGATGAAGAATTACTAAAAAAAGCAAAAGAAATTGTTGAGAAAAATTTAGATAATTCAGAATTTACTGTCAATCAATTCGCAGAAGCATTAAATATGAGTCGTTCAAATTTACATTTAAAATTAAAAGCTATTACTGGTGAATCAGCATTGAATTTTATTTATAAAATTCGTCTAAATAAAGCATGTGAATTGCTTCAGGATGGGCGTTATTCTATTTCTCAAATAAGCACGATGGTTGGTTTTAATTCACCTTCTTACTTTACCACTTCTTTCAAAAAATATTTTAATTGTTTGCCTACGGAGTATATAAAAAAATCAAATCAACAACAAAATTAATAAATAATTAAACAAAAATAATAGGATTTCAACTGTTATAAAATAAACTTCAACAATAAGCAATTAATTTCAGTGGTTATTTATCGATATTTGTAAATATGCAATAAATACACTTATAGATTAATTGTTTTATATGAAAAATAGAAAATTTTTTATACTTTTTTTGTTGTTATTTTTTAATTTTAATGTTTTTGGAAAGGTTGACAATTATCATTGGTTGAAAAAGAGCATTGATATTTCACTTCATCAGTTGTTATCTACAGCTACCGAACTTTCTGATTCCTTAAAATTTCCACGTTCAACATGGACAGTGTGCGACTTAACATTAATAAGTCAACAATTGAATAAGGAAATAAAATCTTCTGATACTTGTTTGAAAAAAGTTCCTTTACAATTAAAAGGTAAACGTCGCTTGTGTGATATATATGATTGGACAAGTGGTTTTTTCCCAGGCTCGTTATGGTATCTTTATGATTTAACTAAAGATGAAACTGTAAAAAATCAAGCTATAAAATATACCAAATTATTATACCCTATTAAATATTATAAAGGCACACACGATATAGGATTTATGATGTTATGTAGCTATGGTAATGCCTATCGGATAACAATTAATGATACTATTTTACCTATACTTATACAAACAGCCAACAACTTGGCAGGGCGTTTTGATGATAAAATTGGGTGTATTCGTTCTTGGGATTTTGGCAAATGGAAATTCCCTGTCATTATTGACAATATGATGAATTTAGAACTTTTATATTTTGCTACAAATATTACAAAGAATCCGTACTATAAAAATATAGCCATTAAACACGCAGACACAACCTTAAAAAATCATTTCCGTTCCGATGCATCTTCTTATCATTTAGTGAGTTATAATCCTGATGGTTCAGTTGAAATAAAGCAAACTTTTCAAGGGAAGAATGATAGTTCAAAGTGGGCTCGCGGTCAAGCGTGGGCTTTGTATGGTTATACTGTTTGTTACAGAGAAACTTCAGATAAGACTTATTTAATGCAAGCTCAAAAAATTGCAGATATGATTATGAAAGAAGTATCTACTAAGGATTTAATTCCTTTTTGGGATTATGACGCACCAAATTTAAAAAACACTCCTCGTGATGCTTCTGCAGCAGCTATTACAGCATCTGCTTTATTTGAATTGTGTACGTATTTGCCTGACAAGGATAAATATTTTTCTTATGCTGAAACAATTTTAAAAAATTTATCAAGTAATAAATATATTGCAAAAAAAGGTAGTAATCAAGGATTTATACTTAAACATTCAACTGGTTCTTTGCCACATTGTTCTGAAATCGATACACCTATAAATTATGCTGATTATTATTATTTGGAAGCAATAAAACGCTATATGAATTTAAAACAGCTTACCTATCAAAATTTAAAATAACTTTTTATGAAGAGAACTTTAATAAATATAATTATTTGTATAACATTAATATTTTTTTCTATTAATGTTTCAGCCCAAAAGCTACGTTCAGAAGTTTTTGATTTAATAAATCTTGAGTATCCTGGTTTGAAAGAAGTGAAAATTCTGTATGAAGAAGGGAAAAATGCTGAAGCTGCAAAAGCTCTTTTAAAATATTATCGCACAAGAACAAATATCTATCATCCTGAAGTTGATTTGAAAAATTTGAAAATATCTGAAAAAGAAAAAAAATGGGCTGATGATGCATTAGAACATACTTTTTTTGTTCACGAAGGTTATCAACCCTCTTTTAACTATGGTAAAGATATTAATTGGAAGTATTGGCCAATTAAAGACAATGAGTTACGTTGGCAGCTTCATCGTCAGAAATGGTTTATTCCTATGGGGAAAGCATATAAAATAACGAAAGATGAAAAATATGCAAAAGAATGGATTTTTCAATTCATGGATTGGATTAATAAAAATCCTTATGCATTAATTTCGAAAAATGAATATGAACAAAAAAATTTAAACATACCTTTCGAAGATGCCAAAGAAAATGCTCAATTTGCATGGCGTCCACTCGAAGTCAGTCATCGGTTGGAAGCACAAATAGAACAATTTATTTATTTTATTGACTCACCAAATTTTACTCCAGAATTTCTTACAGAGTTTTTGTTAAATTATCATCTTCATGCTACTCATATACTTCATAATTATTCTGAGCAGGGGAATCATCTTTTATTTGAAGCACAACGCATGATTTACGCAGGAACATTTTTTCCGGAGTTTAAAGATGCAACTTTATGGAGAAAAAGTGGAATAGATATTTTAAATAAAGAAATAAACGAACAAGTTTATGAAGATGGTGGCCATTTTGAATTGGATCCTCATTATCATTTAGCTGTTATTAATATTTTCTGTAAAGCACTTCAATTTACCCAGGCAAATGGTTTTAGCAATGAATTTTCTGCTGAATTCCTCAACAAAGTCGAAAAGATGATTATTTTTTATATGAATATATCTTTCCCTGATTATTCAAATCCTTGTTTTAGCGATGCCAAATTAGCTGAGAAAAGGGAAATTATAAATAATTATAAAAAGTGGTCAAAAATATTTCCTGACAATAAAGAAATAGAATATTTTGCGACAGAAGGTAAAAAAGGTGAGTTGCCCGCATACTTATCAAAAGGTTTTCTTAATTCTGGCTTTTATGTTTTTAGGAATAGTTGGACTATTCCGGCTACAGTTATGGTTCTTAAAGCTGGGCCACAAGCATTTTGGCATTGTCAACCCGATAATGGAACTTTTGAATTATGGCTGAATGATGAAAATTTATTCCCCGATTCTGGAAGTTATATATATGGTGGCGATGATAAGGTAATGAGCGAAAGAAATTGGTTTAGACAAACTAAAGTTCATAATACTTTGACATTAAATGATAGCAACTATCAAAACACCAATTCAAAATGTCTTTTATGGCAACCGAATGGTAAAGTACAAAAATTGGTCATAGAAACTCAATGTTATGATAATTTGAAACATCGTCGTTCTGTTTTCTTTGTAGACAACAATTTTTTTGTAATTGTAGATGAAGCTGTTGGCAATGGAACAGGAAAAGTAGGAATCCATTACCAATTAAAAGAAGGCGAAATATCTCTTGATAAGCAAAAACATTCACTTGTTACTTGTTTCCCAAAGAATAATATCATGTTACAATGTTTTAGCCCTGACGAAATTTGTTTAAAAGAAGAAGAGGGTTGGTATTCAACAGCTTATAGAAAAAAGAAATCTCGTCCTGCAGTTGTTCTTGAAACACAAAAAAATGCTAATAAACCTGTTTCTCGATTTATTACAATAATATATCCAATGAATGACAAAGAAAAAAATGAACTATTTGCTACCTTTGGTAATAAGAATTTTGATGAAAATGGATTAAAAATTCAAGTCAAAGTAAATCAGAAAACGTATAATTTAGAGAATCATTTTTAACGAAAATCAATCGGTGTTTTTATGAATTATAGACTATTATTTATCTTTTTAATTTTTAGTGGTTTTAGCGTTTTTTTTATAAATGCTGAAGTTATTTCCTTTGAAAATGGAGATTTTTCAAACTGGAATGTTTCCAAAGGAAATTTAAGTATATCTACAGAAAAGGTAAAATTAGGCAATAATTCATTATGTTGGGAATGGACAGCTCAAGATATATTAACAGTAACTGAGCCTTCAATTCAGAATTCTGCATTGTCATCTACTGGTGGTATTAGCATGTGGATTTATAATACCCAAAAAGTAGACGATATATTGACTATTTGTTTTTATGAAAATCAAACTCAGGCTTATAGTTTATCTTTTTCGTTGAATTTTGAAGGTTGGCGATGTTTATGGTCAATGTATAAACAAGATATGAAAATCGACAACAATGTTAGTATCTTGAATAATATGAAAATAAAAACTCCAGAGAAAGGGAATGGAAAAATTTTTATAGATTATGTGGAATTTACACAGAATACGTCATGGGAAAGGATGTCCGATTTTCAATATCAGGTAAAAGAAAACAATAGCTTACAAAGTTTTTTAAAAACATGGAATTATCAACCCGAAAATATTTGTACTGCTACCGACGAGCATAAAAAAGCAGTCAGACTAATTGGACAACGAATTGAAAAATGGATTTATGGCAGCGATAAATATATTACGGATGGAAATTTTCAATTACGAAAAAATAATTTAAAAAATTATGTTACTCGAGGTGTTAAAAATTATCCAACAATTAGTGAAAATGGAACCATTAACGGTTCGGGCCTGTTTTCATTAGCTTATGATGGAAAGACGGTTGATAATATTAAATTAGTTACATTTAGAGATATTAATGAAAAAAATTTAATACAACTTGCGTATAACCAAAAAATGAATATTGTGCCTGATGCAGATAATTTTCAGAAAATGACTCGTTTGTTAGATTATTATTTTGATCAAGGGTGGGCTGCTGGAAGTGCACTGGGTACTCTTCGTTTTGAGATGCTTCGCAGTGCAGGTTATTTTTATTCTGTATATATGGTAAGAAATGAGTTAGACTCTATTCGCTTACAAAAAATATTGGATTCTTTAAGGTGGTTTACACTTTTTGGCGAAACCTATATAAATTCATCCAAAGAAGGTGAAACTGCAGATAAAATCAGAACATTGGCTTTACCAAAATTACTTTACGCATTGATGCTTCCTGATGAAAATGAATGCACGACAGCAATGTATGCTTTACAAAATTATCTTAACAATGCTTTGAAAACCACATCGGGTTTTTGGGGAACTTTTAAGCCAGATGGCTCAGGTTATCATCATTATGGTCCATATTTTAGTGCTTATTATCCTGATGCTTTGTATGCATCTTGTTTCCTATTTTATTTATTAAAAGATACTCCCTTTGCCTTAAATGATGAAGTTTATGATAATTTAAAAAAGGCACTCCTCTCTTTTCGTTTCTTATGTGGTGAATATAATGTACCAGGCGCCCTTACGGGAAGATTTCCTTCTCAAGCGAACATTTTACAACAATTAATACCAGCGTATGCTTATTTGGCTTTGTGTAAACAAGATGATGAAATTTTGGCTACATTAAAAAAACTGTGGCAACCCAATAATCAATTAGTACAAAATTATATATCCACAGTAAAAACAGATATTTGTTTTACTACAACCTTAGGAGAAATTGAATGTGTTCTTGATGCTTTGTCGTCTTCTGTTGAGGCTGAACTTAACCCTATTGGCAGTTCCTATTTCCCATATTCGGGCTTATTAGTAGTACGACATCCTGATTGGATGATTACTATAAAAGGATTTAGCAAATACATTTGGGATTATGAAAGTAGTGAGACTGAAAATATCTACGGTCGTTATCAAAGTTATGGACAAATAGAATACCATGATTTTGAAAACAAATATAAAAGTTATGATATTCAAAAAGCCGATGAACAAGGTCTCACTGAGTGGGATTGGAGATTGTTGCCTGGAACAACAGTAAAAAATGTTTCAATAGAAAAGTTGAATGTGAATGCAACTAAAAATCAATGGAATAATTATCAAATTCAGCATAGAAACTTTTCAGATCAACCATTTTTGGGCGGTATTGGATTCAACGAAAAATATGCGATTTTTACAAATCGAATACATGATAATGCAATTGATACAAGCTTTTATGCTGATAAGTCAACGTTTATTTTTGACAATGAAATATTTTGTATAGGTAGTGGCATAAAAGATAAAAATACAACATTGCCTTTTTACACTGTCTTGTTTCAAAATAAAGGTGGTAATGGCAATTTATATGTAAGTGGGAATAATGTAGATGGTGATCTTAAAGATATACCTAATGCTGTGATTAAAGACAATTTTGATAATGTATATCTTGTTCATCAGGGTAAAACAAATATTTCAAAAGGTACTTCTATTTGTAAAGCTTATATTAATCACGGTTATGATATTATAAATGGAGCTAAATATGCCTACTCGTGGTTGATAAAACCGACCGAAAAACAAGTTCAAGATTACAGTTCAAATAGACCTATTATAATTTTATCTCAAAATGATACAGCTCATGCAGTATATCATTCTAAAGAAAATGTTTTAGCAGCTTCTATTTTTAAAGCCAATACTATTGTTGATATTCAGGAAATTCATCAAGTGAATAAACCTTTAATTTTAATGTTAAAGAAAGAAGAGGAAGAAAATTTATATGAATTGGCTTTTTCTGATCCAGATTTTAATAGGAGAAGTGCAAAAAACACCGATAAAATAACTCCTGAAATTGAAGCGTTACCAAGTCAACCTTCAAAAATTGTTGTCGAATTGAATGGTGATTTTTATAAGGCTGATAATACAGAAAGTAAAATTAATGTCACATTCAGTAGCGATATTACTACTATTTCTTATGATTCAGCTTGTGAGGGGAAAACTTATCGTGTTTTATTAAAAAAAAATGATTCAAATCAGCAAGAATTAATAAAAAACAATATTATCATTGAAAGAAATAATAAGAATATTCTTGTTTATTTATGCGACTCAGGAAAATATAGCTGGACTCTTTACAATGTTCAGGGACAAATTTTACAACTTGGAAATGGGAATGGTGATTTTTTTTCCTTCAATATGAATAATAAATATCAAGGAATGTATATACTCAAAATCAATGTTGATAATAAAAAACATATTTTTAAACTTGTCATATAAAATATATCCCAGAGAAAAGATAATTTTATAAAAATCTTAATACGTATGAAAAAAATATTTAGTTGTAATAAATTTGTTTACTTTCTTATCGACATTGCTTTACCTTCATTTATATGGGGACAATCAGATAAAATAAAACCAAATTTTTTGGTTATTCAATGCGACCAGTTATCTCAAAAAGTTATTGGTGCTTATGGCGCTTCTTATGGAATAACTTCAGTAATTGATGAATACGCAAAAAAAGGAATAGTGTTTACTAATGCGTATGTTGGTTGCCCATTGAGTCAGCCTTCACGAGCTGGACTATGGACAGGTTTGATGCCTCATCAGACAAATGTAAAATCTAATTCATCAGCACCTTTAAATCCGGTTATTCCAGATTCTATAGAAACATTAGGTGATTTATTTACATCAAATGGCTACGAAGCAGTTCATTTTGGAAAGACTCATGATATGGGTGCATTACGTGGATTTGTTCACTTTGAACCTATAGCGGAACCTTTTACAGATAAAAAATTTTTCGTTAATCAAGATAGCTATTTAGATATAGGAACATGTAAAGATGCTGTTAATTATTTAAAAAAAGACCATCAAAAGCCTTTTATATGCATTGTTGATTTTCAAAATCCACATAATATTTGTGGATTTGTAGGGGCAAATGAATTTACTCAAATAGATTCACAGCAAGCCTCGACTTTTCCACCATTACCTCCCAATTTTGAAGTAAAAGATTGGAATAAATTACCAATTTCCATTCAATACTTATGTTGCACGCATAGACGTTTAGCACAAGCTTCCCATTGGACTGAAGAAAATTATCGGTATTATTTGGCAGCATATCTATATTATATAAAATTAGTGATGGCTCAAATAGAGCAAGTTGTTGAAGCATTAAATACAACCCAAGCAAAAGAAAATACTGTAATAATTTTTTTGGCTGATCATGGAGATGGAATGGCTGCACATAGATTAGTAACTAAAAGCACAGCATTCTATGAGGAAATAACCAATGTTCCTTTTATAATAAGTGGTCCAGGAATACAACCAAGAAATCAGCCAGTAACAACACTCGTTTCTCCAACAACCGATCTTTTGCCTACATTGTGCGAATTGGCAGGCATTAAAGTACCATCATCAAAACCAGGAATAAGCTTGTTGCCAACATTGAGTGGACATAAACAAATAAAAAAACATCAATATGTCGTATCAGAATGGTATAGTGAATATGACAACAATATTACTCCTGGAAGAATGATTCGCAGCGGGAAATATAAATATATTCATTATTTGGAAGATGGAGGAGAAGAGTTGTATAATTTATTTAAAGATCCAGGAGAAACCGAAAATTTAGCTTTTTCTGAAAAACATAAACCTATTCTTGAAAAATATCGAAAAATGTTAAATGATTATCTTGTTTCAACCAATGATAATTATAGACAATTAGAGATAAAAGTTGATAGAGGAGAAAAACACAAATTAGGATATTACAACCATAAAAAATAATTTAAGCTTTACAACCAAAAAACAAAATGAAGTCCAAATATTATGTAACCTCTGCATTGTCTTTTATTGTTTTTTCATCCTGCCATATAACGGAAAAAGAAAAAAAGCCCAATATTATTTTTATAATGACAGATGATCATGCCACCCAAGCGATATCTTGCTATGATGGAAATTTAATACAGACACCTAACTTGGATCGGCTTGCTAACGAGGGAATTAGATTTGATAACTGTTATGCAACCAATGCTTTATCAGGACCTTCACGTGCCTGTATCCTCACTGGAAAATTTAGCCATAAAAATGGCTTTAAGGATAACACAAGTGTTTTTGATGGCGATCAACAAACTTTTCCAAAAATTCTGCAGAAAGCGGGTTATCAAACTGCAATGATTGGTAAATGGCATTTGATGAGTGAACCACAAGGTTTTGATTTTTGGAGTATTTTGTCTGGACAAAATGAACAAGGCGACTATTATAATCCTGATTTTATTGAAAATGGAGAAAAAATTGTTCAAGAGGGATATGTTACAGATATAATTACCGATAAAACGATTGAGTTCATAAAAAATCGTAATAAAAACAAACCATTTTGTGTTATGTGCCATCATAAAGCGCCTCATCGCAATTGGATGCCTGCACCACGTCATTTGGGAATTTTTAACGAAACAACATTTCCTGAACCAACAAATTTATTTGATAACTACGAAGGAAGAGGGAGAGCTGCAAAAGAACAAGATATGTCTATTGCACACACTTTGCAAAATGGCTGGGATTTAAAGTTGCTAACTCGTGCTGAAATGCTTAAAGATACAACTAATCGTCTGTACAGTGTATATAAACGTATGCCACTTGAAGTCCAAAAAAAATGGGATAGCATATATGCACAACGAATATTAGAATATCGCACAAAAAATTTGAAAGATTCAGCACTTGTAAGATGGAAATATCAGCAATACATGCGAGATTATTTGGCTACAACCCTTGCTGTAGATGAAAATATTGGAAAATTATTGGATTATTTAAAAGAAATTGGAGAATTAGATAATACCATTATTATTTATACTTCCGATCAAGGATTTTTTCTTGGAGAACACGGATGGTTTGATAAACGATTTATGTATGAAGAATCGGAACGCATGCCTTTAATCATAAGTTATCCAAAAATGATTAAAAAGAAAAGTACTTCAAAAGCACTTTGTATGAATGTTGATTTTGCTCCTACTATTCTTGATATAGCAGGGGTTAAAATACCTTCTGATATGCAAGGCTGCTCTTTAATGCCAATATTAAAAAAGGCAGGGGGAACGCCCAATAATTGGAGACAGGCTGTTTATTATCATTATTATGAATATCCTGGAGAACATTCTGTTAAACGTCATTATGGCATTCGCACAATGGATTTTAAGTTGATTCATTTTTATTATGATATAGATGAATGGGAAATGTATGATTTGAAAAAAGATCCCAAAGAAATGAAGAATGTCTTCAATGAACCTGAATACTCAATTAAAAAACAAGAACTTATCGATATATTGAAGAAAACGCAATCTGAATACAATGACAATAGTTTTTAAGACGCTAACTTAAAAAACATTTAAAGTGGATTAAGTAAGAATTAGTATTTTGCCATCAAAAAACATGATTTTATTAGTATTAATAATGGTGTTTTCTTAAAGTTATCTCCAATAAATGAGACATAAATAGTTCCCTTATAAAATAAGGTGTTTATGCAAGTTGAAGAAAATAAACTAATACTCTAAATTTATGAGAAAAATTATTTGCTTTTATTCAAGTGCTGTAATAGTTACAGCAGCTTTTCAAACAAAAGCAGAAAATAAGAGCAGTGATAAACCGAATATTTTGTGGTTGACTTTTGAAGATACGAGTTGGTATGAATTTGGCTGCTATGGCAATAATCAGGTAAAGACACCTAATATTGATGCATTGGCAAGCGAAGGAATACAGTTCATGAATGCATGGTCTGTTGCACCACAAAGTTCACCCGCAAGGTCATCCCTTATAACTGGTTGCTATGCTACAACGTATGGTATGGACGTCCATCCCAGACCTTTTGATACACCTAAAGACATCTTTTCCACGCAGTATCTCAGAGAAAATGGTTATTATTGCACCAATAATAATAAAACTCATTATAACACAACTGTCGATAACACAATATGTTGGGATGAATGCGATGATAATGCTTCATATAATAGTGTTAGGCGTAAAAAAAATCAACCTTTTTTTGCTGTTTTCAACACAGTTACATCTCACATGGGACGTGTTTGCACTTTTCATATCGATGGACGCCGTGATTATACGCAAGCAGGTATTTATCCAGAGAAATTGCAATTACCTCCTCATGTACCCGATCTGTATGAAATTCGTTCAGATTATGCCGGACATCTTGAAGCAATACAAGATGTAGATGAATGGGTAGGTCTTTTTGTAAAAGATTTGAAAGAAAAAAATTTATATGATAATACAATAATATTTGTATTCAGCGATCATGGTGGATGTTTGCCTCGGGGGAAAGGTTATCTTTACGAAACAGGACTAAGGGTGCCATTAATTGTTTATATTCCACAAAAATGGCAGCAATTATTATCGCTCAAATCAGGAGTAAAAGATTGTTCGTTGATTAGTTTTATAGATTTAGGACCAACTGTTCTTAGTTTAGCAGGTATTAAAACTCCTTCATTCATGCAAGGAAGACCAATGATGGGTAAATATGCATTTCATCAAAAGAAATCCATCCAATTTGCTTTTGCTACCAATCAACTGCATCATTTTATGCCCATGCGTGCAGCTACAGATGGAAGGTATAAATATATCAGAAGCTATATACCATATAAACAGTTTGCACTAAGAAATTATTATCAATGGGGTATGCCTTCAAATATGGCATGGGATAAATTCGTTTTGTTAAATTGTCAAGCTAATTCTTTGTGGTTGCAACCTTACCAACATCATCCGACAGAAATGTTATTCGATTTGGATTCAGATCCTTTTGAACTGTACAATCTGGCAGACAATCCCGTGTATGAAAAAATACTTATAAAATTTCGCACAGCAGTTTCCAAAAATATTCGTCAAACAAAAGATTTGGGATTCTTTTTACCAACATCGAGAGAAGACATTAACCTTTACAATAAAGTTAATAAAGAGAAGTACGATTTAGAAAGACTCTATTCTATAGTAGAGATGGCAAGTTCTGCGAATGAATCTGATATACCAGCGTTAACAAAAGCGTTATCAAGCGATGATGTTAACATTCGTTATTGGGCTACAGTTGGGTTTGCTAAGTTAGGAATTATGGGATTGTTTACAAATATTCCAAAAGATTTTTTACAATTACTCAAAGATCCTGATCCTTATGTTGCTTGCGAAGCAGCTTATGCAATTTCGTATTCAAATGAATTTGATCAAGGAATTAAAAGACTTGTTTATCCTTTTAAAGAAGAAGATAGAAAAATAGGATATTCCTTATTAGAATGTCTTTCTTTGGATCCTAAAATGAAACATCTTATTCAAAATTACAGTAAAGAGTTGAAAGATAAATCTGAATCTCTTCCGAGTAAAGAAAATGAAGATGCTGGCTTAATGGCTCGTGGGATATTGGTAAATTTAGGATACATGGATATTAAAGATGTTTACGGTCCTAATTCCTATGAACAAGGTTTAAAATTAAACAGAAGTAGAAGGACCATGAAACCAACTCCTTAAAATTGATTATTAATTTCATTTCATTAAACATAAGTAATCATGAACAGACGAAAATTTTTAAAAAATACAGGTTGGACTTTTTTAGGTTTGGCAGGCGTTGCAAGTTTATCAAATATTCAGCCATTGGTAGGTAAAAATACAACTAAAAAAAATAGAAAATTAAATATTCAACCTACTGATTTGAAAATATATTGGGGTGATATTCATAATCATTGTAATATAACTTATGGACACGGTGATATGCGTGATGCTTTTGAAGCAGCAAAAGAACAACTCGATTTTGTAGCAGTAACTCCTCACGCTATGTGGCCTGATATTCCTGGTGCTAATGATCCTCGCTTAAAATGGGTTATTGATTATCACACAGGTGCTTTCAAACGTTTAAGAGAAGGAGGCTGGGATAAATATGTTGCTATGACGAATGAATATAACAAAGAAGATAAATTTATTACTTTTTTAAGCTATGAGTGTCATAGCATGGAACATGGTGATCATGTAGTATTATATTATGATTTAGATGCTCCTTTAGTAGAATGTAAATCCATACCTGATTTAAAAAATAAACTTAAAGGCAAAAAATCTTTTGTTACCCCTCATCACATGGGTTATATAACAGGATTTAGAGGTTATAACTGGAAATATTTTGAAGAAGGTGATCAGACACCGTTTGTCGAAATGTATTCCCGTCATGGTTTAGCTGAGAGCGATGAGGGTGATTACAATTACCTTCATGATATGGGCCCTCGTCAGTGGGAAGGAACAGTATTATATGGTTTAGAACAAGGACACAAATTTGGAATCATAGGTTCTACAGATCAACATGCTGGCTATCCAGGTAGTTATGGTGATGGTCGTATTGCGGTTCTTTGTCCTTCACTCAGCAGAGACAATATATGGAATGCAATGAAAAACCGACATGTATATTGTATTACAGGTGACAAAATAAAAATCGATTTTCGTTTAAATGATGTACTTATGGGAGATGTAACAAAAGGTAATCATCGTCATATTTATCTTAAGGTTGAAGGAGAAGATTTGATTGATTATGTGGATATTATTAAAAATGGAAAATGTATTGCTCGAATGAATGGACCTTTTGTTCCAGTTATACCTCAAGAAGAAAATGTACATTGCAAAATGAAAATTGAATTTGGATGGAATAGAGAAGAAAAATATGTTCATTGGAAAGGACGTGTAGCTCTTGATAAAGGCGTCATAAATAATGTAACAACTTGTTTTCGAGGAGCTGCTTTTACGTCACCGCAAGAAGGAGAAACAGAATTTGAAACTAAGGTAAATCGTATTCAAAATAAAACCAATAGAGAAGTAGAATTGGACATGTATAGCAGTAAAAATCCCAATACTACAACACCCGCTATGCAAGGAATAATTCTTGATGTAACAATGCCCAAAAATGGTAAAATTATAGCTGAATTTAATGGAAAAAAGTTTGAACATTCTTTAGCAGAATTACTGGAAGGATCAAGGGCTCATTTTATGATTGGTTGGTTGAGTGAAGCTATTTTATTTAATCGAGCAATACCGGAAAGTAGTTATACAATAGAACATTATATTGAAGATAATCATCCAGAAAGAGATACAGATTATTATTATCTGAGGGTTCGTCAACGTAACCAGCAATGGGCATGGAGTTCGCCTATATGGGTAGAAAAAATTTAATTAAAATTTCAGTCAAATTAAAAAAATCATTTTTATGTATGCAATAGGAATTGATTTAGGAGGATCTTTTATTAAATATGCTTTAATTGATGAAAATGGAACTTTCTTTTATGAAGGGAAAATTCCTTCATATGCTAATATTTCGCGTGAATCTGTTATTAATCAGCTAATAAAATGTATCAATGAAATTGAAGATTTTGCAGTCATTAATAATTATTATATTGAAGGTATTGGTATTGGAACTCCTGGAATTGTAGATGAAACAAATCGCATAGTTTTGGGAGGAGCAGAAAATATTAAAGGTTGGGAAAAATTACCATTAGCAGAGGTAATTGAATTAAAAACAGGTTTGCCTACACAGTTAGGGAATGATGCAAATTTAATGGCTTTAGGAGAAACATTATATGGAGCTGGGAAAGGTTATTTAAATATGATTTTTCTAACTGTCGGTACTGGAATTGGAGGTGCAGCAGTAATCGATGGAAAATTATTTAGAGGCTTTGCCAACAGAGGTATGGAATTAGGACATGTTCCACTTATAGCAAACGGTAAATCGTGTGCTTGTGGCTCAAGAGGATGCTTTGAAGCTTATGCTTCTACTCAGGCTTTGATCAAATGCTTTATGCAAAGAAAAAAAGAAATAGGAATTGTTTATTCTGAAGAAGAAATTAATGGAGAATATATTGTTCGCTTATATAAACAAGGAGATGGAATAGCTGTTGCTTGTCTCGATCAACATTGTGATTACTTGGGGCATGGAATAGCTGGTTTTATAAATATTTTTTCTCCGCAACGAGTCATTATTGGTGGTGGTTTGTGCGAAGCCGGAGAATTTTATATTCAAAAAATACGCGAAAATGCTTTCCATTATTCAATGCCAGAATGTGCCACTAACACTGAAATTGTAAAAGCAAATTTGGGAAATAAAGCAGGATGCATGGGAGCAGCTTCTTTATTTTTTATAAAAGATAAGTGAAAGAAAATTTCCATGATATTTTAAGAATTATAAGAGTAAATGAAAAATACTTATTCAAAGTACATTTCGTTGCTTGTCAAGAAATAAAATTCGTTAATTTGAATTTCGTCAGTTATAAATTTTTTCATTATCGAATAAGTAAGAAACGCTTTTTTAAAATAGCACTCCTATTATTTAAAAAAATTTTTGTTACAATTGATTTCAAACGCATATGCACAAATATGTGTATTTTATAGAGTATAAAAATGAATGAAATTTTAATTTCATTTTTTCAAAAGGCTATATTGTCTTAACTTAATATAAATATTTCACTAATGAAGCATAAAAATGTAGGATTACTGGCGGTAATTATGATTTTTTGGTTTAGCATTTCATTTATTACCAACATTTTAGGACCATTAATCCCAGATATTATTCAAAATTTTAATTTAAAAAATTTGGCAATGGCAGGATTTATTCCTACTTCCTTTTTTCTTGCTTATGCTGTAATGTCTATTCCTGCTGGTATATTAATTGATAAATATGGTGAAAAACCAATTTTATTTGTCGGCTTTTTAGTACCTTTTATTGGGTCCCTATTATTTGCTTCCATTCATACTTATACAGTTTTGATAATATCTTCCTTTATTATAGGCTTAGGAATGGCAATGTTGCAAACAGTGCTTAATCCTTTGCAACGTACTGTTGGAGGAGAAGAAAATTATGCTTTTGTGGCAGAATTGGCTCAATTTATGTTTGGTATAGCTTCATTTATCAGTCCTCTCGTTTACAGTTTATTAATTAAGAATTTAGCTCAAGATAACTATATTGCAGGAGGGAATGTATTCCTTGATATATTATCGTACCTTACACCATTTGATACGCCATGGGTTTCCCTTTATTGGGTGTTTACTGGATTGCTATTAATAATGTTGATTACAGTAAGTGTTTGTCATTTTCCAAAAATTGAATTAAAACAAGAAGAAAAAAGTGGCTCGGTAAACTCTTATTTTGATTTATTCAAAGAAAAATATGTTTGGTTGTTTTTTTTGGGTATTTTTTGTTATGTAAGTACTGAGCAAGGTGTTTCTATTTTCATGAGTACTTTTTTGGAACAATATCACGGTGTAAATCCACATTTGGAAGGTGCTAAAGCTGTAAGTAATTTTTGGGGGCTAATGACCATTGGTTGTTTTGTTGGTATGATTTTATTAAAATTAATCGACAGTAAACGCTTGCTTCGTATTTCAGGTGAACTTACTGTTATATTATTACTTTTAGCTCTTTTTGGGAATAAAAGGATTTCATTGATGGCATTTCCTTTCATTGGTTTTAGTATTTCGATGATGTATTCCATTGTATTTTCTTTAGCTTTAAATTCAGCTTCAAAACATCATGGCTCTTTTGCGGGAATTTTATGTTCAGCTATTGTTGGTGGCGCAGTTGGACCTTTAATTGTTAGCTTTATAGCAGATATTTTTTCTTTACGTGTAGGAATGTTGTTTATTCTTGTATTTGTTCTTTATATTACATTCATTGGAGTTTGGGCAAATCCGTTGATAAACAATAAAACACAAAGCTTAAAACAATTATTTATAAATATTAAATCCAAGTAATAAGTGCTACTAAATAACTTTAAACCGTTTTTTATTTAAAAAATTCTAAAATATAATTTATAAAACATTACTAAAATGATTAAATTATTTATATTTTTTTTAGCAGTCATATTTAATGGGGGCATTCATTTACTTCAAAATGAATTTAAGAAGGTTCCTCTAACTGAGCGTGTAAATATTCAGGCAGATTCAGCTCGAAATAATCAAATTATCGATAGTTGTTGGGTTGCAGTCGGAATAAATAAGGAATATGCTATTCAACATGATTATTCGCTACCGTTTAATGGTCAACCTTCATACCGTTTTGAACTGAAAGCCGAAGATAATACGTTGGAAGGATATGGAGAAAATGAAACAAAAGGACGAGCTGAATTATCATATTGTTATGCCACTTCTGCTGATTTTGCCTCATTCCCTCCTGAAATTTATCAACAAGCTCAAATAATGAAAACAGTATATTATTATGGGAAAGGTAGCTGTCTTCAGGGTTCCTCTTGTAATTATAAATTTTCTGTTTATATTCCATCTTCTTTAAAAAATGATGTAAGCACTATTTTTGCACAATGGCATGGTATGCCTGACAGAACATTGGTTTCTACTCCTGATGGTACAATAAAAAAATTATCACCTAAAGATTTTATTGAATTATCAAAACTTATGATTTTTAAAAAAAACATGGGTTATGACAAAATTCCAAAACGTAATAAACAGGGTGAAATTCTTAAAGATAATCATGGGGATATTATTTATAAAGCAAATAAACCCAATGGTTGGTTAGTAGAACAAGGTGGGTATCCACCACTTGCTTTTGGCTTTTCGAAAGGTTTTTTTTATATAAAAGCAAATTCTGATAGAAAATGGTTTTCAGACAAGACCGATCGCTGTAATGCAAATCCAGAAACAACTGAAATAATGAAACCCGTCACTTCTGAGTATAAAACTTCAACCATTGCTTATAAAATGCCTTTTAATGAATTTCCAAAGGATACTTGGGTTACTTTTATTGTACATGTTGATTGGACAAAATATGGAAAAGAACAGGAAACTATAACCAAGCCAGGAAAATTAGATGTAAAAATGCAATATAAAGAAAAGGAGAATACAATATCAAAACATATTGTGAATAATGAAAAAATATTAATTGGTCGCAATGATGAAATGGGATATTATTTTAAATTCGGCATTTATCGAGTTGGAAATAGTACAGTCCCTGTCTCTTATAATCTTGCTAGCTATTCTGAATATTAATTTTTTGTAAATACTCCCTGTTTTTTTTTATTGGGTGTATGTGTTTTATAATTAGTTGATTTTTTAAAAAATGTATTTAAGCAAATAAGTTGTAGAAATTTCGTTCGAAAAACAAAATGAATTTTTTTCTATTACTGAATTTTCTTATCATAAATTTGCAGTGTCTTATCATGTTTGACACCAAATTCTGCAAATATAAACAAGCTTTTTAACACTATTTTTGACCTATTGAAAGAAAGTTCTAAAAAATAGCCTACTTTTTGACCTATACGCCTAAACTTTCTCCATTGACGAAGGTATTTATCTGTACTATTGGTGGTTAGAGTAAATAATATTTCAATTAGTTTATTGATTTTTCCAGGTATCTATGATGGAGTTTCGATATCGAAGCTACAATAGTTTCAAAAAATGTTTTTCAAAACAAGCACATAGGTAAAATTCTGAAAATGAATGGGAGAAGAGTTACTCTATTCTGATTTCAATCTTCCAGGTAATAAGTAATAGTTGAAACTACGCGAATATTTTTGATATAAGGTGTATTTTCGTCTCTGTCGGGAATAACAAACTGTCCTTGTGTAGCATTTTTGATTTTTCCTAAAAAAGTTTAACATTCACTGTTCATCTATATTTTATTGTTATTTTATTGATAATTAATCGAATATGTCATTTTTAGTGAGCAACTAAATACTTTAAATTGTTTTTTAAAAATTCTGAAATATAATTTACTAAAGTTTCGTACTTCGATTTAATAGTTTGAAAGACATAAAATAAAGAAGTACAATTTAATTATTTCCTGCTTGATTATCAATACATTGTTGATTCCGTTTTCGTCAAACTGCTTCCTGGAGCGGAGAGGCAAGCATTCTTGAAACTAATTCTGCTGTTTTAGGACAATTTACGATCAACCCCCAAAGAAAAACTTTGGAGTTAGCTTAAATTGCTATTGTTTTAAGGTGATTTATTTGATGATTTAAGGAGAGACATAAAACATTATGACCCCTTCTTATTTTTTTATTTTTCTCCTAAAATTTCCTTTATTTCATTATAATTTAACACTTCTTTTTCTAAGAGTGTCTTTGCCATTTTTTCTAATAAATCTTTTTTTTCCATCAGCAATTGTTTGGATTCTTCATAACAATTATGGATAATTTCCATTATTTCTTCATCAATCATTTTTTCAATGTATTCAGAACGTCGTTCAATGTTTGGACCTTGCCCTAAAAAACCTGCTGTTGAATAACCTACCAAAGAAATGTTTGGCAATTTTTTGCTCATTCCATATACAGTAATCATGTTTCTGGCTAATTGGGTAGCTCTTTCTAAATCATTTGAAGCACCTGTTGAAACTTCTCCAAATACCAATTCTTCTGCTGCCCTGCCTCCTAAAAGTCCTTTGATTTTCCCCAACAATTCACTTTCTGATAAAAGATAACGATCTTCCAACGGCATTTGCATGGTATATCCCAAAGCTCCGATCCCACGTGGTACAATAGAAACTTTTTGAACTTCTTCAGCTCCGGGAGTAAAATAACCTACAATGGCATGTCCACTTTCGTGATAAGCCACTATTTTTCGTTCTTTTTCATTGATTAATTTGTTTTTCTTTTCCAATCCAGCAATGACACGTTCAATAGCAGCTTCAAAATCTTCCATTGTAACAGCATCGTGATTTTTTCTCACAGCCAAAATAGCTGCTTCATTGCAAACATTCGCAATTTCAGCTCCTGCAAAGCCGGGTGTTTGAGCAGCTAAGCGTTTTAAATCAACATCTTTAGCTAATTTAATATTTTTGGTATGAACTTTAAAAATAGCTTCTCGTCCATTCATATCTGGCTTATCCACAACAATTTG